>WNFZ01002462.1_pt1 | contig 33408 bp, 34 predicted proteins | sample 5400081 | NCBI WGS metagenome assembly WNFZ01 (sample SAMN13153365, study PRJNA577476) | soil metagenome | isolation source: 80 cm soil or saprolite under grassland replicate 1 | place: USA:California | collected 2016-06-15 | reverse complement strand
GCACGATGCCGCCGCGCGCTTGCTCGAGCCGACGCAGCACCAGGTGGAGCTCGGCGTCGGGGCGCATCGCATTCCAGTCGCTCGCCCATAGATCGGCACCGAATACGATGATGCCGCGGCGGGCGAGCCGGTCGAGCAGCGCCGGGCTCGAGGCGAAACCCGGAAATCGGAAGAAGGGCGTGGCCGGCTGCGGCTCGTGCTTCCCGTACAGCAGGCCGTCGACGGCGGCGATGCCGCGGTCGATCTCGGCCTCCGCCGCGCCGATCGGAATGCGGCTGAGCAGGCGGTGCGACCACGTGTGGTGCGCGACCGTGTGACCTTCGGCGAGCTCGCGGCGCAGGATGTCCGGATGATCGGCTGCATTGCGGCCGAGCACGAAAAAGGTCGCCTTGACGCACTCGCTTCGCAGCGCGTCGAGCACGCTCGGGGTCGTGCCGGGCCAGGGCCCGTCGTCGAAGGTGAGCACGAGCTCCCGAGGGCTCAGCGGAAGCGTGGCGGCGAACTGCTTGCGGCCGACCCGAGGCGTCGCCGCCGGATCGAGGACAAGAACGCGGCTGGTTCCCAGCGCATCGGTCTTGCAGTCGGCCGCCTTGGCGAGCGCGCCCGGCACGAGGGCGAGCAGGCCGGCGAAGATCAGCAACCGGACGATCATTGCAACAGTCCCGACAGGCGCCGCGGCCGCCCCGCCTGGCGCTGACACTGCGCCCGGCCCCGTCTATAACCCGAGCAACAGGAAAGGGAGAGCGGCGTCATGATCGCCAACGCTTGGCGCGGCTTCGATTTCGGTCTCGGCGAGCACGTCGATGCCCTGCGCGACAGCGTGCAAAGCTTCACCGCGGACCGGATCGCGCCGCGCGCCGAGGAGATCGACCGCACCAACAAGTTTCCGCGGGACCTGTGGCCTGAGCTCGGGCAGCTCGGGCTGCTCGGGATCACGGTCGAGGAAGAATACGGCGGCAGCGGGATGGGCTATCTCGAGCATTGCGTCGCCATGGAGGAGATCTCGCGCGGCTCGGCTTCGGTGGGATTGTCGTACGGGGCGCACTCCAATCTCTGCGTCAACCAGCTGCGGCGCAACGGCACCGAGGCGCAGAAGCGGCGCTATCTTCCGAAGCTGATCTCCGGCGAGCACGTCGGCGCGCTGGCGATGTCGGAGCCGGGCGCCGGATCCGACGTCGTCGGCATGCGCACCCGCGCGGAGCGCCGCGGCGACCGCTACGTGCTCAACGGCTCGAAAATGTGGATCACCAACGGGCCCGAGGCCGAGACCCTGATCGTCTACGCCAAGACCGATCCGGCCGCGGGACACCGCGGCATCACCGCGTTCATCATCGAGAAGGGCTTTGCGGGTTTCTCCACCGCGCAGAAGCTCGACAAGCTCGGTATGCGCGGATCCGACACCTGCGAGCTGGTGTTCCAGGATTGCGAGGTGCCGGAGGAGAACGTGCTCGGCAAGACCAACGACGGCGTCAAGGTGCTGATGTCGGGTCTCGATTACGAGCGCGCGGTGCTCGCCGCCGGGCCGCTCGGCATCATGCAGGCGTGCCTGGATGCGGTGCTGCCCTATGTGCACGAGCGCAAGCAGTTCGGCGAGCCGATCGGCAGCTTCCAGATCATGCAGGCCAAGCTCGCCGACATGTATGTCACGATGAACGCCGCCAAGGCCTACGTCTATTCGGTGGCGCGCGCCTGCGATCGCGGCGAGACCACGCGCGAGGATGCGGCCGGCGCCATCCTGTTCGCGGCCGAGAAGGCGACCGCCATTGCGCTCGACGCGATCCAGTGCCTCGGGGGCAACGGCTACATCAACGATTATCCGACCGGCCGGCTGCTGCGCGATGCCAAGCTCTACGAGATCGGCGCGGGCACCAGCGAAATCCGCCGCATGCTGATCGGGCGCGAGCTGTTCGAGAAGACGAAGTAGTAACCTAGGTAAACTTGGCATGAACAGAATTAATTGACAGGAACATATGATTATGACAAAAGAACATTGCTCATATGACCGCATACAGGAGGGTCTATGTCGGCTCCAGCGGAAGAGGTGCGGCGGATAACGGCTGGTCTGAAGACTACCTCCGATAAAATTCGGGCGCTCCATCGCGTCGGGTGGCCTCGATCGAAAATCGCCGATGCCTTGAAAATTCGCTATCAGCATGTCCGGAACGTGCTCGTTCAAGATGAGGCGAGGGCGGCGAAAGCGGCATCGGATTCTGTCCGACCGTTCCAGCTCCCGAAACCGACCAAGATCCGGTTGGGCCCGGACGGGCGAGTTGTCATACCGGCGGCTTTTCGAGATGCCCTTGGGCTGAGCGAGGGAGCCGTTCTGTTTGCCAGTGTCGAGGACGGCGAGATTCATCTACTGACGACGGCCGCCGCGGTTCGCCGCGCTCAGGCTCTCGTTCGGGAATTTGTCCCCGAAGGTGTGAGCCTTGTGGACGAGTTGATCGAGGACCGGCGCCGGGAAGTCGAGCGAGAGGCCAAGCGTGGCTAGCTCGGTTCTCGACAGTTCGGCTGTGCTCGCCATTATCAATAAAGAGCCCGGCGCAGAAATCGTCGCCGGTTTGATCGGCGACTCTTTGCTTTCAGCCGTGAATTTTGCGGAGGTGATTACCAAGCTAGTCGAACGCAGCGGATCACTCGAGCGGGCGCAGAAAGCCTTGGCAATCCTCGACCTCAACGTCGTCGACTTCGATCGTGACCTCGCCGAGCAGGCGGGCGGACTTGCCGCTCAGACGAAGGTGAGAGGCCTGTCATTGGGCGATCGCTCGTGTCTTGCTCTCGCGCTGCGCGAACGGGTTCCCGCCGTAACGGGGGATCGCGCTTGGCAAGACATCAAGTTGGGAATCGAGGTTCGGCTCTTTCGATGATGGAATCAGAGAAAGAGTTGAAACAATGGCACGCTTGAATGTGATCGAGAAGACAATGTGCGCCGCAGATGCGCTTCGTGCAATGCTTGTTGCCCGTTGGCGTGTGCGCCCCTTTGGCGGAAAATGTATGCTTCCGAGGAACTCATCGCCGAACGTCGCATCGAGAATGCAGGATGAAGCGAAAACCCGGTGTTGGCTCCGTTCCAGAAATAAGCGCCATTGAGGTCGACATGCATGTCGCGCTGGCGCTACTGATCTCCATGTTCTGCGTGTCCGGCTGGGATTAGCTGCTCGATGACGGCGCCGAGTCCCGACACTGCGCTGGTGCTGTTCTCCGGCGGGCAGGATTCGACCGTCTGCCTGGTGTGGGCGCTGGAGCGGTTTTCGCGCGTGGAGACGATCGGCTTCGACTACGGCCAGCGTCATGCGGTCGAGCTTTCCGTGCGGCCCCGCATCCGAGAACGAGTCGCGGCGCTCGACGTGCGCTGGGCACAGCGCCTCGGCGAGGACCACGTCGTGCGCATCGAGGCGCTCGCGGCCATTTCCGAGACGGCGCTCACCCGCGACACCGCGATCGCGATCGCCGACAGCGGGCTGCCCACCACCTTCGTGCCCGGCCGTAACCTGATCTTCTTCGCCTTCGCGGGCGCGCTCGCCTACCGGCGCGGCGCGAAACACCTCGTCGCCGGCATGTGCGAGACCGACTACTCCGGCTATCCGGATTGCCGCGACGACACCATCAAGGCGATGCAGCTTGCGCTCAATCTCGGCATGGAGCGCCGGTTCGTCCTGCACACGCCGCTGATGTGGATCGACAAGGCGGAGACCTTCGCGCTCGCGCATCAGCTCGGCGGAGATGCCCTGGTCGACTTGTTGGTCGAGGAGACCCATAGCTGCTATCTTGGCGACCGCACCACGCGCCACGCCTGGGGTTTGGGCTGCGGGGAATGTCCCGCCTGCGAGCTTCGCGCCCGCGGCTTTATGCGGTGGAGGACCACGCGAGCGTAGTTGAGCGCGCGCGAGCCGCGTGCGGCTACCCGCCGGGCGGGAAGAGGGAAAGCCCGCCTCGACTTGCCCGTCCGCCCCGCTATGGTTGTCGACCTTCATCAACAGCGGAACTGCGATGCTCTCCCCCGATCTTGTCGCCACCCTGCGCTCGGTTTCCACCGCGACCGTCACCACCATCCTGCTCAAGAAAGGCGTGCGCCGGACCTGGATGCACGGACCCAAGCCGCTTGCGCCCGGCTATGACCGCGTCGTCGGGCCCGCGTTCACGTTGCGCTTCGTGCCCGCGCGGGAGGATCTCGCGACGCCGGAAAGCTGGGCAAGCCCGCGCTCCACCCGCGGCGCGATCGAGGACATGCCGGAAGGCGTCATCGCGGTCGCCGATGCGATGGGCGTGACCGGCGCCGGCATCTTCGGCGACATCTTGACCGCGCGCATGCGCAAGCGCGGCGTCGTCGCGCTCGTCACCGACGGAGTCATGCGCGATGTGGCCGGCGTGCTCGGCACCCGGCTGCCGGTGTGGAGTGCGGGCGTCGCGGCGCCGGCTTCCGTCAATGGGCTCACCTTCGTCGGCTGGCAGGAGCCGATCGGGTGCGGCGGCGTAGCGATATTTCCCAACGACGTGATCGTGGCCGACGACGACGGCGCGGTGGTGATCCCGGCGACGCTCGTCGAGCAGGTGGCGAAGGAGGGTCCGGAACAGGAGCGTTTCGAAGCCTGGATCGTGCGCGAAGTCGAGAACGGCGCAAAACTCCCCGGGCTCTATCCGCCCAACGAAGCCACCCGGGCGCGATACGAGAAGGAAGGGAAGCGGAAGTGAAAGTGAATACTTGAGGGTTGGTATGGATACAGGCGTGCGAGCTTGTCAGCTTGCGGCTCGCACCTTTCATGGCAAAGGATGGAATTCGAAAGACGCGCTGGCCCTTTTCATAAGCGTCCTTTTCCAAACCCTCCAGCCAAATGAGCCCAGGCTTCTCGCAGCCGGCGAGTCCACATATAGCGGCTGTGTTGGGATAGCCAAGCGGTGGAATAGAGGCGACATACTTCCTTGTCCGCCCAGCCGGAACACCACAGGCTTCACATCGGATCAGTGCCATGTCCGTCATCCGTGACTAAGGTGGCCGCGATCACTGCCGAGAACTCAAACGCGAAGCCATACATGGCTAGTCTGCAACCCATCGGAGACTGAATCGATTTGCTGGCAGAACCAATGCCTGTCGCATTTGTGGCCCTCCCGGCATCGCCGACATGAAGCCCATGAACATGTTCACCGACGCGCTAAGTTTTAAAAGGCTGTCTTTTGCCTTGAGCCAATTTTGCGGACTAAAGATTCTATTCTTTTCTTGGTACTCAGCCATACCAGCGTCCAGCGCCGAATTGTAACAGTTTGCCGCAAACCCAATGAGCCCTTCGGGGTCAGGGAATTCCGTTGTTGCTGATGGCGCAGGAATTTTATCAATCTGATTGCTGGCCGCTGAGAAAAAAAGTTGTACCGCGAAGAACAAGTGAAATTTAGAGTAACTAGGCGATGCCAGTAGGACCTCGTTCAATCGAAGATCTCCGGCGCCCCAGCGCTCCTCGATCTTTCGTGCCCAGAAACTCAGCCCGCGGATATCCGCCGGAAGGTAGTCGGCTTTAAACAACTGCTCGAAATGCTTATCGAACAACTTATTCTCGTTGTACGCGATATTTGGCCTCTGGCAATGCCAAGTCATTAGATACTTTGCGAGCAGCGCGATATCAACTGTGAGCGCTTCGTCTCGATCGGCGGGCCTTTCCTCGCCTCGTTTTGTAATTAGATACCCGCTCGGATAGGCACCCTCATAAGCTTTCTTGAGAGCCAAGACCCGCTTATCATTGCTACGGAGGTCTCGAGGTTTAACAGCGCTTTGCGAGTTGGTGTAGATACTGATTTTATCAGCGAGGTCACGTTGTGGAATCTCATAAAAGCGCATCAACACCCGAGCATCAGGAAGGGCTTTCACCCGCTCCGAGGAAGATAGGATGGTGGTTAGAGATTGGCAAGCCATTGACCACCCCAAGCCCATCTAGCTTTAGTAAATGCTTTGATGGATCAAGAGATAGCTTCTCGCAGAGTGCCGTGAGTCCATTATGATAGAAGAAAAAATATTGTGGATTATCACTATTAAGAGTTTGCTTCATTCCCTTGTTGACTTTATTTGTAAGACCAAGCGACTGTCGAACATTTGGTCGAAAAAGCTTGCCGTCGGCAATTCCCGGCAACTTGAGGCAATCTACAAGCCGAATCGCAGCCACTACTGTCTTGAAATTAGCTATATCTACCGCGAGATATCTCCCAGGCTCTAAGGTCATAACATGCGTGATTTTCGGTAGATCTTTGCCAGTTGCCTCGGTCCACCTCGTTTGGATTACATCGGAATCAACGAGTGCCAAGCTAGCTTGTGGATGCTCAAAGTCGGCGATAGTTGATTGAAACGCGCCCAAATCGTTCTTGGCGTCGGCCGTAAGCTCCCCTGTTGTCAGGAGCTCGAAAATCAGCTCATAATCTTCTTCCAGTGCCGTCGCGACCGTCTCCAACTTGATCTGAAGCTTGGCATTGCAACTGTCCTGCAACGCATGCAAATTTTGAATCTGCAGCCATGCTGCCAAGACCTCCTGCAGCGGCTGATGATCTACCGAGCCGGCGTAAAACTTGCTTTGGATTATGATTATTTGTCGTTTCTCATCATCAACGAGTACCGCATCGAATTCCTTGTCATTCGGTCCATCAGTAATATCGTCTCTTGCCTGAATTGAGGTACGAAGATAGCAATTTCGCAAATACCAAGCTAAAAAGCGCGGTGCATCGTTGGAAAAATTCTGCTGATAATAGGTATCTGTTTTCAGATCAGCGCGTATCCTGTCTAGAAGCGATGACATCTCGGTCCCTCATGGTCTCTAAAAGTGTAGGGAATGCAACCTCGCGGAAAAGGGAGACACCTAGGGTCGTTGCGTGGCAAGCATGGTTCCAGAACAACAGATCTGCTACACGGTATTTCCCTGCGAGACAGTAGCGTACCTTGGCCGATTTCGGCAAGCCTAGGTTGAGGGGCAGCATAGCGCCGGAGCGATGGATAGATTTTAAGCGACGCAAGCGGCGGTAACCCCGCATTCCGCTTCGCTCCATAGGGCTACGGCAAAGGCAAAGGCGCGCTGATGTTCTTCGTCGTCTCGAAAATCCTCGGCTTCCTCACCTGGCCGTCCAATCTCCTGATCGGGCTCGGCTTCGCCGGCGCGCTGCTGCTTCCGACCCGCTTCGCGCGCGCCGGGCTGCAATGCCTGCTCTGGAGCCTGCTGCTGCTCGCCATCTGCGGATTCTCGCCGCTCGGCAATGCGCTGATGCTCCCGCTCGAGGGGCGCTTTCCGCCGTGGAATCCCGCGCGCGGGGCGCCCGACGGCATCGTCGTGCTCGGCGGCGCGTTCGAGACGACGGTGGCGCCGGCGCGCGGCGAGATCTCGCTCAACGAGGCGGCCGAGCGCATGACCAGCGCCGTCGAGCTTGCGCGCAAATATCCCGACGCGCGGATCGTGTTCTCGGGCGGCAGCGGCCAGCTCGTCCACGACGGCAGCCCGGAAGCCGAGCTCGCGGCGCGGCTGTTCGAGAACCTCGGCGTTCCGGCGGGTCGGCTCATCACCGAGGATCGCTCCCGCGACACCGACGAGAACGCGAAATTCAGCAAGGCCATTGCCGATCCGAAGCCGGGCGAGCGCTGGCTGCTGGTGACGTCGGCCCACCATATGCCGCGCGCAATCGGCGCATTTCGGCGCGCCGGGTTCGAAGTCGAGGCCTATCCGGTCGACTGGCGCACGCGCGGCTCGGAAGACCTCGCGCGTCCGTTCCGGATCGCGAGCGATGGATTGAAACGCACCGACACGGCCGTACACGAGTGGGTCGGCCTCCTGGTCTATTGGTTCACCGGGCGGAGCTCGGAGCTGTTTCCGGGGCCGCGGTAGGGGTCGGTAGGATGGGTTGAGCGGAGCGAAACCCATCACTTGCCGCGATGGGTTTCGCGGTGCTCAACCCATCCTATGGGTGCTACAAATGCGGAGAGAGAGGTTGCCATGGCACAGAAAATCACCACGGGATACCGCGCGCTGGTCGATGCCGCGCAGCGCGAGATCGAGACGCTCGGCACCGAGGAAGCGATCAAGCTTCACGGCCACGACGACGTCGTGTTCGTCGACCTGCGCGACATCCGCGAGCTCAACCGCGACGGCCGCATTCCCGGCGCCTTCCACTGCCCGCGCGGCATGCTGGAATTCTGGGTCGATCCGCAAAGCCCGTACCACAAGCCGGTGTTCGCCGAGGACAAACGTTTCGTGTTCTTCTGCAACGGCGGCTGGCGCTCGGCCCTGGCGACGCAGACCGCGCAGCACATGGGGCTCAAGCCGGTGGCGCATTTCGCCGGCGGTTTTAGCGCCTGGAAGAAAGCGGGCGGCCCGGTCGAAGCGCCGGAAACGGCAAAGACATGAGCCGGGCGAGCGAGAACGATTCTCCTTTTCCGTCACCCTGAGGTGCGGCCTATTCCGCGCAATGATGGTTTCGATCGCGATTATTTGTTTGCGGCCGGCTTGGCTTGGTCGATGATGCGTTGATGTCGAGCGGGAGGTCGCTGATGGCACTCAACCTCATCATCGGCAACAAGAACTATTCGTCGTGGTCGTTGCGCCCGTGGATCGCCATGAAGGTCGCCGGCATCCCGTTCGCCGAGCGCGTGATCTCGCTCGACGATCCGCACTTCAAGCGGACCCGACAAATTCCCGGACGCGAAGCTTTGGCCGGACGATCCCGAGGCGCGTGCCCATGCGCGCGCGCTTGCCGCCGAGATGCACGCCGGCTTCGTGCCGCTGCGGCGCGAATGCCCGATGAATTTCTGGCGGCCGGTCAAGCCGCGCAATTTGAGCCCGGATGCCGCCGCGAACGTCGAGCGCATCGATGCGATGTGGACCGACTGCCGCGCCCGGTTCGGCGCCGGCGGTCCGTTCCTGTTCGGCCGGTTCGGGGCGGCGGACGCCATGTACGCACCGGTGGTGGCGCGCTTTGCGACCTACGCGGTCGGTGTGGGGCCGGCCTCGCGGGCCTATATGGAAGCCATGATGGGGCTCGCCGCCTGGCAGGAATGGAAGGCGGCGGCGGTGCAAGAGCCCTGGGTGCTGCCGGAGGATGAGCCCGACTGGCCGGCCGTGCTGAAAGTCTGAACCGGAGTCGCGCAAAGGACCGTTGCGCCCGACAGACCTCAAGTTCAAAAGGGAGAAGCCATGCAGAACACCGCCGAGCTGAACTCCGAACTCGACGCGCTTCTCGCGCTCAACCGCGACTACATTCGGTCGGTGCAGACGTCGGATGTCCGCCGCTTCGAGGAGATATTGGCGGAGGATTTTCTCTGCTCCAATCCGGATGGCTCGCTCGTGAATCGGCAGGGTTTTCTGAAGCAAACGGCGTTGCCCGTAAGGATCTCCGGTCTCGAGGCCCACGATGTCGATATCCGCATCATGGGAGATTTCGCGATCATTCACGGGCGGACCACATACGCGGCGCCGGACGGAAGACCGGGCTTCGGCAGATACACCGATGTATGGGCCCGCCGGAACGGCCATTGGCTTGCCGTCGCGGCGCACGTTACCCGTTGCTAGGCGTCTCGAAGGGAGCGATGAGGGGCCCGGCCCGGCGGAATGAAGGTGAGGCCGGTCCGCGGCAAAAAGAACCGTTGCGCCCGGACCGAAAAATCTCCACAAATCCGCACCGATTTCGTCGCATTTGCGGAAAATATAGCCGCCGTCCCTCAACAGCCGTGCCGGACGCGCCCAACAACGGGGGCGACTTTCTGCCGGAATACCAAACAGCTGCGCGGAGATCTTCCATGCGAGCCTTCTCACTCGCCATCGTGGCCATTGCCGCGGCTCTTCTTGTTCCTTCGGCCCGGGCGGAGGAGGTGCCGAAAGACGTCAAAGGCGTCTACCTGCTCACGGATTATCCGGCGGTAACGGTCAGGCCCGGCACGACTTCGACCGTGAGCCTGCGCCTGCAGAACTACGCCCAGGCGCCCGAGCGGCTCGCGCTCAAGGTCGACGGCGTGCCGTCGGGATGGACCGCGACGCTGCTCGGCGGCGGTCAGCCGGTCGCGGCAGCGATGCCGGCGACCAACGGCAGCGTATCCCTGCAGCTTCGGCTCGATGTGCCGGCAAACGCCGCCATCGGCACCCAGACGCTGACCGTCAGTGCCGAAGGGCAGGGGACGAAGATCAGCCTGCCGGTCGCCGTGACGCTCGCCAAGGACCTGCCCGCCAAGCTGTCGGTCGATCCGAAGCTGCCGTCGTTGCGCGGCAGCGCCAAGACGAGCTTCGAGTATCAGGTCACGATCAAGAACGACAGCGGCAAGAACCTGCTGGTGAGCCTGGCCGCGCAGGGCCCGCCGAATTTCGATACCTCGTTCACGGAAGCCTATGGCTCCCAGGAGCTCAGCTCGATTCCGGTCGAAGCCGGACAATCCAAGGACGTGAAGCTGAAGGTAAGGCCGCCGAGCACGGTCGGGGCCGGGCGCTATCCCGTCACCATGCGGATATCGGCCGAGGACGCCAATGCGCAGACCCAGGTCGAGCTCGACATCACCGGCCAGCCGCGGCTTTCGCTCTCCGGTCGCGAGGGCCGGATGAGCGCGGAGGCCACCGCCGGCAAGGAGGCTTCGATCCCGGTGGTGGTGACCAACACCGGCACCGCGCCGGCCGAGGACGTGGAGCTTTCCGGCTCGGGGCCGACCGGATGGAAGATCAGCTTCGAGCCCAAGATCATCGACCGCCTGGCGCCGGAGCAGAATCGCGAGGTCCAGGCCCTGGTGACGCCGAGCGAGAAGGCGATCGCCGGCGATTATGTCGCGAGCTTGCGCGCCGCCTCGCGCGGCGAGAACACCTCGGGCCAGTTCCGGATCACCGTTGCGACCTCGACGGTCTGGGGCGCGGCGGGCGTCGGCATCATTGCGATCGCGCTCCTGGTCCTGGTCGGCGCGGTGGCGAGGTTCGGCCGGCGATGAGCGATTTCGTCATCGAAGCCGAGGGGCTCACGAAACGCTACAATGGCGCGGCCGCCGTCGACCACGTGAGCTTTCAGGTTTCGCGCGGCGAGATCTTCGGGTTGCTCGGTCCCAACGGCGCCGGCAAGACCACCACCATCCTGATGCTACTCGGGCTCACCGACCTCTCCGAGGGCAAGGCGCGGGTGCTCGGCCATGATCCCGAGCGCGAGCCGCTCGCGGTCAAGCGGCGGGTCGGATATCTGCCGGACTCGGTGGGCTTCTACGATCATCTCACCGCGGCCGAGAACCTGCGCTACACCGCGCGCCTCATGGGCATGCGCGAGGCCGAGCGCGAGGGGCGGATGGCGGCGGCGCTGCGGCGGGTGGAGTTGACGGAAGTCGCCGACAACCGCGTCGCCACGTTCTCGCGCGGCATGCGGCAGCGCCTCGGGCTCGCCGAGATCCTGATGAAGGAGGCCGCGGTCGCGATCCTGGATGAGCCCACCTCCGGGCTCGACCCGCAGGCGACCCTGGAGCTGCTCGACATGATCCGGGCGCTCAAGCGCGAAGGCGTGTCGGTGCTGCTCTCCTCGCACCTGCTCGAGCGGGTGCAGAGCGTGTGCGATCGCGTGGCGCTGTTCCAGGCCGGAAAGATCGTGCTGATCGGCACCGTCGCCGAGCTGGGCCGGCAGGTGCTGGGCGGCGGCTTCGCGGTCGAGGTCGAGGCGCGGGGTTCCGCGTTTGCCGAGCGGCTCCGAGAGGTGCCCGGAGTGACGGCGGTCGAGCAGACCGGACCGGACCGGGTGCGGTTGCTCGCCGACCGCGACGTGCGCCCGGAGGCGGCAGCCGCCGTGGTCGCCGCGGGCGGGCAATTGCTCCGGCTCTCGGTCGAGGAGCCGAGCCTGGAGATGATCTACACGCGGTATTTCCAGCAGCAGGGAGGCCGGCATGCGGCGTGAAGGCTCGCCCTGGCACGGCATGGGGGTGGTGTTCCTGAAGGAACTGTCCGATCACCTCACCAGCGTGCGCATGCGCGTGCTCGAATGGCTCGTGGTGCTCACCGGCATCGCCGCCATCTATTCGGCGATTTCGCAGATCCGCGAGGTTACGGCCGAGGATCCGTTCCTGTTCCTGCGCCTGTTCACCCGCGCGGGCAATCAGCTGCCGCTGTCCTTCGTTTCGCTGCTGTCGTTTCTGGTGCCGCTGGTCGCGATCGGCCTCGGCTTCGATCTCGTCAACAGCGAGCACAATCAGCGCACGCTCAGCCGGATTCTGGCGCAGCCGATCTACCGGGACGCGCTGCTGTTCGGCAAATTCCTGGCCGGGCTTGCGACCATCAGCATCGGCTTGGTGGCGCTGTGGCTGCTCGTGATCGGGCTCGGCCTCGTTCTGCTCGGGCTGCCGCCGAGCGTGGAGGAGATGGCGCGCGCGTTCATCATGCTGGGCGTGACGATCATCTATGCCGGCGTCTGGCTGGCGCTGGCGATGCTGTTCTCGATCGTGTTCCGCTCGGCGGCGACCGCCGCGCTGATCAGCCTCGGGCTGTGGCTGTTCCTCACGATCCTGTGGCCGCTGCTCTCGCCGGCCGTCGCCGCGGCTTTCGCGCCCGGCCCGATCACCTCGGCCGGCGAGCTCTTGAGCCAATTGGGCACCCAGCAGGCGTTCGCGCGGGTGTCCCCCGGCGCGCTCTACGGCGAGATCGTAAGCGTGCTGCTCGATCCTTCCGTGCGCTCGACCCAGCAGCCGATGCTGGCGGCCATGGGGCTCACGCTGCTCGAGCGCGGCGCCATTCCGGGCGCGCCGCTGCCGCTGCTGCAGAGCGTGCTCGTGGTGTGGGCGCAGATCGTCGGCCTGATCGCCGCGACCATCCTGCTGTTCGTGGTGGGCTACGTGATCTTCCAGCGCCAGGAAGTGCGCGCCTAGCCGGACGCGACGAGATGCAGTCCGTGCGGGCCGCGCCGATCTGCCGGTTGCCGGCTGCCAGATGCTGATCTTGCGGGTCTCCGGCATCAGGAACAGGGCGAGCACGAAGCACACCGCCGGAACCGCGATCGGGTAGAGCAGCGCGTAGCCGATGCTACCCGTGGCCGCGAAGGAAGCCGAGGTGACGAACGGCACCAATCCGCCACCCCAGCCGTTGCCGATGTGATACGGCACCGACACCGACGTGTAGCGGATCTTGCTGGGGAAATATTCCGCCAGGAACGCCCCGACCGGGCCATACACCATCCCGACGTAGCAAACGAGGATGAAGATGATGAAGATCGAGATCGGATAGTTGATATTGCCAGGCTGCGTGACCGTTCCCAGCCAGGCATACAGCGGATAGTAGGTGATCGCCGCGAGCAACATGCCTCCCAAGATCACTGGCTTGCGGCCGATCTTGTCGGACAGCCAGCCAAAAAAGATCAAGCTCGGCGTTGCAAGGAGCAGCGCGGCTCCCACGATGTAGGCCGAGCTCAGCGCGTCCACCTTGGATACCTGCTGCAGGAAGTACAGTGCCCAGAACTGACCGCTGTACCAGACCACTCCCTGGCCGATGAGCACGATGCAGGCGATCAGCACGTATTTGATATTCGTGCTCATGAACGCCTCCTTCCAGGGGTTTTTGGTCATCAGGCCTTTGGCCTTGATCTCCTCGAAGATCGGCGTCTCCTGGAGCTGGAGCCGGATGTAGATAGCGATTGCCACCATCAGGAAGGACACCAGGAACGGAACGCGCCACGCCCATGCATTGAACGCATCATTGCCGAAGTACGTGCGGCTCGCGATGATCACGGCCAGCGACACCACGATGCCGAGAGTCGGAGAGGTCTGTAGCCAGCCGGTGTAGTAGCCGCGGTGTTCGTCCGAGACATGCTCGGCGACATAGGTGATGGCACCGCCGTACTCGCCGCCCAGGCACAGGCCCTGGATCATCCGCAGGCCGAACAGGACGAACGCGGCGGTCAGACCGATCGACTCGTAGGTCGGAATCAATCCGATCGCCCCCGTGCCTATCCCCATTCCGCTGAGCGTAACGAGGAACGTGTATTTGCGGCCCACCTTGTCGCCCATCCATCCGAACAGGAATGCCCCCAATGGACGGATCAGGAATCCGGCGGTGAACAGCGCGATCGTGCTCAGCAGGGCCGCAATCGGGTGGCTCTGTTCGAAGAACTTGACCGACAGGATCGCAGCCAAGCTCCCGAAAATATAGAAGTCGTACCACTCGATGACGTTTCCTACCGACGCGGCGATGATCACGGTCCGAAAGTTCTTCGGAATCTCAGCCATGTTCCCCTCCTATTTAAGGCTTCGTCGCTTCGCGGCGCGAAAGTCGCCCGGGACCGCCCGCAGATATTCTGCTCATCCGATGCAGATATTCTGCTCATCCGATCAAGGGCTCGGATCAAAAGCCGTAATAGGAAGCTAACATTCCGCCTTGTCGGCACTCATAATACTTTCGACTTAGAACCTCTCGACTTGGCCGGAAGCTGGAAAGCTTCGGCGCAATGAATTGATTTTGCTGCATATTTTGCGGGTAATCCCGCCCTGAAACAGGTGGCCGTTGGCGACCACAGCCCGATTTTGGGCCTTCTCGCTATTTTGTCCATTCTATTGCTGCATTGAAAGCTACGGGCGGGCGTTGACCGCGTTCGGAGATCGCGCGCGACGATCCCCGAGCAGCCGATCGAACGCGGCCTTGCTCACCCGGTAGCACTCGCACGAGCGCGCTTCCAGGCCGCGACGATCCAGGATCGTAACGTGGCCGCGCCTGTAACGCAGCAGGCCGTCGCGTCGCAGCGCGCTCATCGCCAGCGTCACGCTCGTACGCTGGACGCCGAGCATCATCCCGAGGAACTCCTGGGTGAGGAGAAAATCGTCCGTGGGCATGCGCTCGCGCGTCATCAGCACCCACCGGCAGCACCGCTGTTCCAGTGAATGGAAATGACTGCACGCCGCGGATTGAGCCACCTGATTGAAAAATGCGTGAGCATAATGGAGCGCGACTGTTCGCAACGACCGGCTTCGGTGCACCTCGGTCTCGAAGATTCTCGCACTTATCCTCAGTGCGGTCCCGGGTACCTGCATGTAAACGTTGGTCGGCGCAAACCGATCGCCGAGCAGAATGGGCAACCCGACGATGCCCTCGTTGCCGATGGTTCCCACCTCGGCCGCCTTGCCGTCCGACATCGTGTTGACCAGAGACGCGACGCCGCTCTCGATGAAATACACGAACTTGATGGGCTCGTTCGCTCCATAAAGGGGGCGGCGGTACTCCAGCGTCACGGCCTCGAGGTGCGGGCGCAGGGGCTTGTAGTCCTCCGACGACAGCAGCGTGAGCACCCGATTGGCGTGAATTTCGGGGCCGCCGGAGCGCCGGCCGGCGCCGGTCGGCGGCCGTGCGCTAGTGCTTTGCCGCATAGGCCGTAGCCTGTTCGGACCCACCCTCCGAGTTTCCAGACTCGGCAGAGCCGTCCGCATCGTTCGATCCATTCAAGAGGGTCGCCAGCGTTTCGTGGATCTCGGCGCAGGTGTATGGCTTGGCCAGAAACCGGGAACCGACGACGAATTCCGTCTGCATTCGATCGGTGAGTCCGCCGCCGGTCGTGTAAAGCACCAAGAGGCCGGGGCGAAACGTTCTGGCGTCTTGGGCCAATCTCAGCCCGCCTTCACGCTCGCGCAGAAGCTCGATATCGGTGAAAAGCACATTGATCTCCGGACGGTGCTGGAGTGCTCCGATCGCCTCCGCAACGCTCCCGGCGGACACGGTCTCGTAGCCAGCTTCCTCGAGCATTTCCTCTGCCGAGAAACGCACCAACGGTTCGTCTTCCGTGACGAGCACGAGCGTCACAAAGGTTCTCCTGCGATGGGCGAGGCCACGCTATTCCAACTCATGAGCGTTGTGTAGGGTTCCAGACATTAAAGCCAAAGCGACCATCAGCGCGATCTCGCGTCAATAGGACGCGGGCATGGCCTAAGTCGGGAGCCCGAGACCTCGCTGCAGGTAGCATGATCCCGAGATTTCCGTGGCGGCGCCTCTCGGAGCGCCAGAGCCGCAAGGCTGCGGTCATCGGCCCCTGCCGATAGGGGCGAACGGGCCGCAAGTGACAATGAAATCTTACGATCCTCACAAGCGCAATCGGCTGCTGGCAGCGCTGCGGCCGGTTGATTTTTCTCGGCTGGCCCCGAAGCTCGAAGCGGTTTCTCTCCCCCAGGGCGAGGTGCTGTACGAGCCCGGCGAGGATATGAAACAAGTCTATTTCCCGCACAACGCGATGGTGTCGCTGTTGGCCGTCATGCGGGAGGGACAGGCGATCGAGATCGCGACGGTAGGCCGCGATGGAGCCGTCGGTGCCATGTCGGGCCTCGGGCTGCTGCGCGCTTTCAGCCGGGCCGTCGTGCAGGTGCCGGGAAATGCCTCGCGGATCGCGGCGTCCCGGTTGCAGCAAGCAGTCGCGGAAAGCACCCGGCTCCGGGATGCGATCATCCGCTACAACGAGGCGGTGCTGCTGCAAGTCCAGCAGACCGCGGCATGCAACGCGCTTCACAGGATCGAGGGGCGGCTCGCCCGATGGCTGCTCCACACGCGGGATCGAACCGACAGCGACGAGGTCCCGCTCACGCAAGAGTTTCTCTCGCAGATGCTCGGCGTGCAGCGGACCACGGTCAATCTCGCGCTGCGCACGCTGCAAGGTGCCGGCCTGATCCGCCCCCGTCGCGGCCGGGTCGAGATTCTGGATCGCGGCAAATTGGAGCAAATGGCCTGCGAGTGTTACGGCATCATCCGGGACCAGATCGCCCAGGTGCTGCCGGAAGCTCAACATTAGAGCCGGCTTACGCCGCATCGCAGCAACGAAAAAACTGCTGTTATGTCGGGTAACTGACAGACAGGTCGTCAGAAAAGCGCGTCCGAATCAAATTACAACATCGAGATCGTCCGGGGGGCCTTGGAGGGAGGGGTCGCCATGGGGCAGCAGTTGAAGGCGATGAACGGGGTCGAGGCCCCGGAGGTGCGGCAGGCCCTGACCAAGGCCGAGGAATATGCAGGGCTGGCCAGTTCGGCGCCAAGCCCCGACGAACGCGCCTACTATGACCGCATGAGCCGCAAATGGCTCGGTATCGCCGATGGCTGGCGCGTAATTACCGAATTCGAGACGCTGCGCTAGCGCTCGCCCGGTGGATCAAGATGAATCGCACCGAGGCGCAATTCTGCAGCGACGAGGCGGAACGGCTTTTGGTGCTTGCTAAGGCCTGTGCCGATCTGAAGCTGCGCGATCAACTTGCCGTCATGGCAAACGAATGGATCGCGAGGTCGGCAGCAAAAAAAGCAACAGCCAAAACGGGATTGTAGAACATAGGGGCATCGGGGGGCGAAATCCATGCAGATCAAGACCCGAACCGCTCTGATCCCCGCCGATGCTATCCAATCCGCCTACAACAAACTCGTGATGTCGGATCGGATGGCACTCGCCCGCGAAATCGAGCGGATCTGGATCGACAGCCTCACCCAGCAGACGGTTGTTCCTCCTGAGGAAGCGCGACATCCTCCCGCCTTGCCCGCCGCAGCGGAGTAATCACCGCGTCCGGTCCACCGTCCCCGAGGCTGATTGCCGCCCGCGGCCCCGTCTCGACCAGCAAACTCCATCGCTGCGGCCGTGATCCGGCACCGCGGCTTCGTGGCGATCGGGGCAGTGAATCGCCGTCAGGCGACCCGGCCGAGACCGGTCAGCGCCGCGACTTTCTTGACGTGAGCGACCGCGGCGCGTGCGCCGGCGGTCTGGGTGAGGAGCTCGAGGGTGAGCTCCTCGTCCTCGCGGACCGGGGTAAGCGCCTGGTCCATATAAGCGCGCGCGCCGGGCTTGCGCGCGATCGCCATGCTCAACAGCAAAAGCCGCGCGATCGTGCCGGTCAGGATCGCGTGCTTGGCCAGGGTTTCCCAGGTGAATCGCGACCAGAACCTCCAGGGATTCTCGCGCCGCAGACCGGGCCGACGCTCCGAGGGATGCTTGAGCCGAAGGATGCCGCTCTGGAGCGGATGGACGTTCTCGAGGCGGACGGCCGTTGCGAACGTGACCAACACCTTGACCAGGCTCGCCATCGGCACGCCGGTCGCCGCCGCGCGCCGCAGCAGCGTCTTCATGTGCTGCGGCGTATAATAGACCGACCAAGCCTCGCGGTAGATCGCTTCCCATTGCTGTCGGCTCATCTTGGGATGGGCGGTGCAGACGTGTTCCACGTCGTATTGGTTGAGGTCGGGGTCCATTGCAATGCCGCTCTTCCAGAGCACCTGGTGGTCCTCGGAGCCGGGCAGGGGAGTCAGACAGAAGAACTCGAGAATATCGAGCGGCAGCTCCTTCTTGATGATCGCGATATCGCGTCGGATGCTCTCCGGCGTGTCCGACGGAAATCCCAGTATGTAGCCCGCCAGCGTCATCACGCCCTGCGCCTTCCAGGCCAGCAGCATCGTGCGATAGTCGGTGATCTTGTTTTGACGCTTCTTCGCGGCTGCGAGGTTGTCCGGGTTGATGTTCTCCAATCCAATGAACACCCGGGTGACCCCGGCCCGTTTCGCCTTCTCGATGAAATTCGGAATCTTGTGGCAGAGGGTGTCGACCTGAATCATCAGGCCGAGCGGAATCCGATCCCGCTCGCGGAGCTCGATCAGCCGATCGAAGATCGGTTCCCACTCCTTGTTGCGCGCGAAATTGTCGTCGGTGATGAAGAACTTGTGGACGCCATCGGCCCAGTTCAGACGCACCAAATGCTCTACGTCGTCGGCGGAACGAAACCGCGACTTGCGGCCCTGCACATTGATGATGGTGCAGAACGAGCACTGGTACGGGCAGCCGCGGCCCGCGTCGAAGCTCGCGCTCAGCCCGAGCGTGCGCGCCACGTAGCGCTTCGGGAGGAACGGCACCGGGGTGCCTTCCATGCCCGGCAGCTCGTGCATGAAATTGTACACGGGGGCGAGCCGGCCCTCGGCGGCATCCCGCAAGACGAGGTCGAGCCGTCCCTCGGCCTCGCCGGCGAACATGGCGACGCCCATGTCCCGGCAAGCATCGAGATCGACCGCCCGCCCGTCCAGCATCGAGAGGCATCCGGATACGTGGAAGCCGCCGATCGCGACCGCTATTCCGGCATCCCGCAGCGGGCGCGCGATGTCGAGCGCGCGGGGATATTGGTTCGATTGAACCCCGACCAGCGCAACCAGCCCGAAGCCGTTATGACGCCGCAGCCGTGCCAGCAGTGCCGGCACGTCGACCCGGGTGTTCGCCTCGTCGATCGCCTCGATCTCGATCGAGACGTCCGGTCCAAGCACGTGCCGTTTCGCACAATCAGCCGCAATGCCGTACACGGCCGCGAGCGAATTCGACGGAATGAGCGCGCGCCACCATCGGATCACGTATCCGTCGTCGTCGTAGTGCGACGGTTTGATCAGGACGAGCTGGAAGCGCCGCGTCGCCGTCACCGGGCCCTCTTTTCCTTCGATCGTGCCCGAGATGGGCTCCGGCTTCGCCGGAGTGGGCCGAGCTGCAAGATGAACGTCAGTGCGCGGCCCGAGAACGCCACCGAGCCCGGTTCGATCGAGCCCTGGGTAGCGGCCGCCTGGCGCGGATGGTCGGAAGAATGGCTAGCGTCGTCCCATCGCCCGCATGCCGAGGCCGCCAGGGTGCTCCGTGTGGTCGCTCGTTGCAAGCCCATCGCGGCCATTGGTCCACATGGGCGAGCCAAGGATGGCGGTTTTGAGACCCGCAAGCTCGGATCGGTCCGAAACGCGCAGCAGATTTTGGCCGGCCCTGCTTCCGAGTTGCGCAGGACCCGACCTCCCGACGGTCCCGCCCGGTCTGCATCCCTCCCGTGAGCAGAAGTGCTAGACTTGACGCTGGCGGGCTCGGTCCCAGCCGATCGCACGAGGATGGAATGCGCCGGCGCGATGTTCTCGAGCTTTGTAGGAGGTGCGGTCGCATGCGATGTGCGTTCCGGCTCCGCGCCGACGAGGTGATCGAATGAGGCGCCGGGAGTTCATCGCGTTGCTGGGCGGCGGCGCGGCCGGTTGGCCGCTGCTCGGACTGGCGCAACAACCAAGCATGCGGGTCATCGGTTTTTTGAACACCTCCAGGCCATACCCGCTGGTGCTGAACGAATTTCATAGTGGTCTCGCCGAAATCGGCTACCACGAAGGGCAGAACGTGCTCATCGAATACAGATGGGCGGAAGGGCACTACGACCGACTGCCTGGCTTGGCGGCGGAGCTCGTTGGGCGTCGGGTGGACGTGCTCGTTGCGGTCGGCGGGAGCAATGCAGGGACCGCGGCCAGAGCGGCTACCAGCACGATCCCGATCGTGGCGCTGATCGGCGGCGATCCTGTCGAGCTCGGCCTTGCTGCCAGTTACAGCCGTCCCGGCGGGAACGTCACCGGGGTTGCCCAGCTGGTCGTCGCGGCGGAGCAGAAGCGCTTGGAGCTCCTTCACGAACTGGTGCCGAGCGCGAAGACGATCGCGTATCTCGTGAACCCGGCTGGTCCGAACGCAAGGAGGCAGATCCAGGATTCGGTCTCGCAAGAGCACAGGCTCGGCGTGAAGATCCCCGTCCTGCGTGCCGGCAGCGATGACGACTTTGAGCCCATATTCGCCAGGATTGCCCAAGAGCGGATCGGTGCGCTGCTGGTGGGCGCAGACCCGTTCTTTTTCATGCAGCGCGACCAGCTGGTTGCGCTCTCGAACCGACATGCCCTGCCGACGATGTATTTCTTCCGGGAGTTCGCCACCGCGGGGGGCCTGATCAGCTACGGAACCAGACTGATCGAGGGCTACCGGCAACTCGGCGTCTACACCGGCAAAGTCCTAAGGGGGCGAACCCCGCCGATTTGCCGATCACCCAACAATCCGAGAAAATCGAGCTCGTCATCAATCTCAAGACGGCAAAGGCGATCGGTATCGAACCCCCGCTGGCGCTGCTCACCCGGGCCGACGAGCTGATCGAGTGAAATCGGGCGGCTCGCAGCCCTTGCCGAGCCTGAGCCCGCCCACGCGATCGACGCGCGCTCGCATCTCACGACGGCTCGCGTCGAATTATGCCGTAGCCGGTCGTGGGAGGGGCGGGTAAGATGGATTGGCGGAGACCGATTTGCCTCGCGGCGAGCGGAGTATTTTCTGGGAAACACGACGATGCATAGATCTCATGTGTCGATCAGCGGCATGAGCATCGTGTTGGCGTTGCTGCTCGCGCTGTGGGAATGGTATTTCTTCTGGTTCGCGGGGAAGCACGTTGCCGGACCGCTGGAGGGCACGCTCGGGTTGTTCATCCCGGAGCGATTGGGCTTCAATTTGGCGTGGCTGGTCTGCCTGTATCTGTCGTTTCAGCTCATCTCCATTCCGTTCGCGTTGCCGGCCACGAGAGAGCGCTTCGTCGGCGTTGTCGACGGCATGGCATCCATCGTCCCGCTCGGCGTCGTCGCCGTGGTGTTGTTTGGAAGATCGGACCTTCTCGTTACTCAGCCGCGATGGGAAGCCGCAATTCCTGCTGCTGGTGGTGAATGCGGTGGACCTGTTCGGTGGGTACGCATTCAACATCGCTCTCAGCCGCCGGATTTTCGACGTTGCTCCGGCCGGCCCGTCCTGAAGGCGGCGCATCGGATCCCTTATTAGGGGAATACCGCCGGTATTAGGGGAATACCCCCGGGCTCGATGGCGGACGCGGCCGCTCCTGCCGCGCCCCGAGCCGGCCGGCGTCAGGGAACCTTGCGAGCCGAACGCACGTTTGGGTATTGGCATGCGCTGACCTGCAAGAGCTGCGAGCGGGCGCACGCAGGACGCGTTGCATCGGCTCGCATGCGGAGGCGGTGAGAAGCGTCGTTTCGTCAGCTCATCCGCGTATCCGGAACCGCCAGGCAGGATAGACACAGCGCCCTGGCCGCGGAGCATCCGCCATGAACAACGTTCTCAACCAAATACTGCATTTCCTGCAGCAGGGAATCGCCGCGATATTCCATTTCGTCCAGCTCATCTGGAACTGGTCGATCGACCAGATCGGCCGGCTGCTGGCGGTACCGTGGCAGGACTGGCCGATGTTGAAGCTGGTTTTGCTGATCGTGGTCGCCGCGGCGGTCGTCTGGGCGTTGTTCGCGGTCGCATGGGAGCTGTGGGTGGCCGCCGAAAGGATATTGGCGGCGTTCGCCACCCTGCTCGTCGTCCTCGTGCACACGCTGCCCAGGGTGCTTCTGGCGGGAGTGATCGCGCTCGGCGGCCTGTGGCTGGCCAATCACGTCGACGATTCGCTGGTGCGATTGCCGCCATCGCTGTGGGCCGGCTCGCCGAGCCCACCGCCGGCCGATCGGCAGTAGGTCGGCCGAGAGGTCGGCTGCTGCGTCGGCAGGAATCGCACTCCCGGCAGACTGCCGCGCCGGGGGCTGTGGATTGCTGTGCACAGCAGGGAATCGCGTTGACGCGAAATCGGGCCGCGCTACACTCGATATCAGCACGGGCGAGCACGTGGCGAAGAGTGGGGTGAGAGGACGCAATCCCCGCCGCGCAGCCTAATAGTCGCACCTCGATGTGCCGCCCGTGCGCCCTTTCCCTTAAAATCACGCGACCCCAATTGAGCCGCCAAGCTCGTCTCTGAGCCGTCATGGCCTGCGAAGGCGGGCCACCCGGTAACCCCGGTGATTACTGGGTCGCCCGGACAAGTCGGGCGATGACACGCTTGCGGTCAAGCGCGCCCGTTCCTTTTCGCGCAGCCTCGCGCCATAGTGCCGAGCCGGACACGTCGGGGAGGGCTACTTGGCCCGGATCGCTTCGCTGATCGACACGGCTGCCGAAGAGTTCCGCGCCAATGCCGCGCAGATGCGCGCGCTCGCCCGCGAGCTCGAGGCGCGGCGCGCCGAAGCGGCCGAGGGCGGTCCCAAGCCGGCCCGCGAGCGCCATCTCGAGCGCGGCAAGCTGCTGCCCCGCGACCGCGTCATGCACCTGATCGATCCGGGGTCGCCGTTCCTGGAGCTTTCGCCGCTCGCCGCATACGGCATGTACGAGGATGCGATCCAGGGCGCGGGCGTGATCACCGGGATCGGCCGCATCGAGGGCCGCGAATGCGTTTTGGTGTGCAACGATTCCACCATCAAGGGCGGCACCTATTACCCGATGACGGTGAAAAAGCACCTGCGCGCCCAGGAGATCGCCCGCGAGAATCGGCTGCCCTGCATCTATCTGGTGGATTCCGGAGGCGCCAACCTGCCGCATTGGACCGAAGTGTTTCCCGACCGCGAGCATTTCGGCCGCATCTTCTACAACCAGGCCACGCTCTCCGCGCTCGGCATTCCGCAGATCGCGGTCGTGATGGGCTCGTGCACGGCGGGCGGCGCTTACGTCCCGGCGATGTCGGACGAGACCATCATCGTGCGCAAGCAGGGCACGATCTTTCTGGGCGGGCCGCCGCTGGTGAAGGCCGCGACCGGCGAGGTGGTCTCGGCGGAGGATCTCGGCGGCGCCGACGTGCACGCCCGGCACTCCGGCGTCGCCGATCATTATGCGGCCGACGACCGCCACGCGCTCGCGATCTGCCGCCGCATCGTCGGCAACCTCAACACCAGGAAACGCATCGACATTGCGCTCGGCGAGCCGCGCGAGCCCGCCTACGAGCCCTCCGAGCTCGACGGGATCGTGCCCGTGGACCTCAAGAAGCAATACGACGTGCACGAGGTGATCGCGCGCCTGGTCGATGCTTCCGAGTTCGACGAGTTCAAGAAACTCTACGGCACGACGCTCGTCACCGGCTTTGCGCACCTGCATGGAATTCCGGTCGGCATTCTGGCCAATCAGGGCATCCTCTATTCGGAAAGCGCGCTGAAAGCCGCGCATTTCATCGAGCTCGCCTGCCAGCGAAAAATCCCGCTGCTGTTCCTGCAGAACATCTCCGGCTTCATGGTCGGCCGTGAATATGAGGCGGGCGGCATCGCCAAGGACGGCGCCAAGATGGTGACGGCGGTCGCCTGCGCGCAGGTGCCCAAGCTCACCCTGATCATCGGGGGATCCTACGGCGCCGGCAATTACGGCATGTGCGGGCGGGCCTACTCGCCGCGGTTCCTGTTCATCTGGCCCAATGCGAGAATTTCGGTCATGGGCGGGGAGCAGGCCGCCTCGGTGCTCGCCACCGTGCGCCGCGACAATATCGAGGCGAGGGGCGAGGCGTGGAGCGCCGAGGAGGAGGAAAAATTCAAGCAGCCGATCCGGGACAATTACGAGCGCGAGGGAAATCCCTATTACGCGACCGCCCGGCTGTGGGACGACGGCATCATCACGCCGCAGGAAACCCGGCGCGTGCTCAGCCTCGCGCTCTCGGCCGCGCTCAATGCGCCGATCGAGCAGACGCGGTTCGGCGTGTTCCGGATGTAGATTGGGTTCGCCGTAAGGTGGGTCGAGCGAAGCGAACCCACCTTCCGGGCAGAAGTCCGCGTTCCAGGCACCGGCTCAGGAATTATGCTTCAGGATAGATGCCACAGCTAGAGCTTGCAATCATAGTATTTCATGCATCTGAAAGGTGTTTCCGTGCGAATAGAAATGCCCTAAGCTTTTGATTCAGCTTCAAAGAATTATGAACAAAAACGTCCCCGGTCCGCGCTTCGGCCCGCATGGGCTTGGTGGGTTTCGCGGCGCTCGACCCACCCCACGCTTCGAGAGATTCGGCCGCTTCAGGTTCGCTCGGTGAGCCGGTTCCACGTATGCCGCAGGCGGTCCGTGAGCTGATGCCAATCGCGATTCACCACGTCCCAATTCACCATCGGCTTGTTTACGTCGCCGGGCGAAGCCTGCGTGCTCGCCGTGGCCGGCCCCGCCGTCATCGAATCGTAGATGTAGGCTCCGGCGATGGTGATGAAAACACCCAGCAGAATTCCCAAAAATAATCGCATCTGCCTCTCCCTCGAAACATCACGTGGTGCGGCTCTCAACGTTCGTGCGCGGATTAGGTTCCCGCAACGCGTTCGTGCGCGGATTAGGTTCCCGCAACGCGCGGCTATTTGCTCAATTTCGCCGTCTCCTCGCGCTTCCACAGATCCCACGCGCGCAGATGCACCTGATCGGTCACCTTGTTGGCCTTTTCCGCCTCCTCCGGCGCCAGGAACGTGATCGGGCCGCCGATCTCGATCGCCTGCGTCTGCAGGCGCGCATTGACCTCGGTATAGATCGCGCGGAACACGGTGAGCGGCAGCGTCGGTCCGGCGACCGCCATGCCGTGGCCGCGCATCAGCACGACCGCGCCTTTCCCCAGCGCCTCGGTCAGCGCTTTGCCGAGTTGGGCATTGGAGACCAGCATGTCGGTCATGCCGCCGACCTTGCGGATCTCGAACACCGGGACTTGCGGCGAGAGAAACGCCGAGATGTGGAACATCGGCTGCATCGGCACTTGCGTGGTGCCGAAGGGAATGACCGAAGGCGAGTGCGCATGAACCACCGCCTTCACGTCCGGCCGCGCCTTGTAGATCTCGGCGTGAATGAAGCGCTCGAGGAAGCTCGCGCGCCCGCCCGCGTCGAGGGCATTGCCGTCGAGATCGTATTCGAGAATGTCGGCCGCCGTGACCAGGACGGGAGCGAGCGACCGCGACATCAAGAACCGGTCGGCATTGGCCGGATGGCGGACGCTGACGTGGCCGAAGGCATCGAGCACCCCCTGGTGGGCGAGCACGTGGTTCGCAATCACGAGATCCTCGAGGACAGCCGGGTCGACCGATCCCCCGGAAACCGGTGCGGGATTGCCGGTCGCCGTTTGCGCGTTGCTCGAGCCGCCGGCGCAGGCAAGCGCAAACCAGCCGGCAATCAGCGCTTGAAGCAGATGCAGGTCATCGGCAACTCCTCTTGCTTGCATAGGCCGTGAAGGGTACGCGGATCGCATCATTGCTTCGATGCATCGATGCCCCCCGATGCCCGATGCGCGAGCGCATTTCGTCGGCGCGCAGAGGATACTCCGGGCCGCGCTGTTCACAATGGCCGTTGCGTTCGAGGCGTGGTAAGGCCTATCGCACTGCGCCATAATCCTGGGGGGACGGGGCGTAGCGGTGGATCATTGCGCATGCTGTTTCCCGACATCGACGTCGCCGCCGGGACCGTTACGCTCGCGATTTGGCAATCGGCAATTCTGGCCGGATTGCTGCTCCTGCTGCTGTTTCTGGCGATCTATCGCGCCGAATGGCCGACCATCGTCGGGCCGGCCATTCGCCTGGGCCTGGCCTTGTTCGGCATTGTGGGTGCGTGGACGTTGCTCGACCGGTTGGCCGAGCGCGATCGCGCCGACGAGCGCCGCGCGCTCGATCAGCGCATCCTGGAAATGAGCGCGCGCGCCGTAGTGCCCGGCTCTCCGCTCGGGTGCCTCGAACCGAATTTGAGCGGAACGATCGAAGCCGCTTGCGAGCAGGCGGTCTTCGCCGGTCCGGAAACCGTTGCGGCGGCAGCCACCTATGTGGGCGGCAGCTTGGCGCTGCTTGCCGACGGCGTCGCGAGTGGATGGGATATCAACTACGACGCTACGCTCGCCGCGCTGCGCCGCAGGCTCGAAATCGATCGGTTCGGCTTCGTCGCGCAGGTGCTGGCCGGGGAGGGCTGCAGCGCGGCGAAATGCGAAAAATTCGCGCTGTTTGCCGATCCGAGCCGCGTCAGCGCCAATCTCAAGGCACGGACCTTCGAGACTCTCGTCGCGCGGCATTCCGTCGGATGGCCGCAGCCGGCAGCAACCGCCGCCCCAGCCGCCCCGGCCGCTCCCACCGCGCCGGTCGCGGCGGCACCGGCCCCGCCCGGTCCCGCAGCGGGCGCCGGGAGCGGCATCAACTTTCCTTCGGCGGCCTCGATCCCGCCAGTGAGCATCATGACCAACGAGCCCACCGAGCCGACGAGCCAGGGCGGCACTCCGCCGGCTCCGGCCGCCGCGGCAAAACGCCCGCCCGCCCCGGTGCGCCCCGCCCCGCGCGCACAGGCGCCTCCGGCGGCACCGCCGATCCAGATCGGCCCGCCCGCCGCGAACGCCGGGACCGAGCCGAACCCGCAATGACGTTTTGGGTGCCGCTCCGGCCGTTTCCTCAATTTGGATGAGCCGAGGCTCATGTTCGCATCGGTCCTCATCGCCAACCGCGGCGAGATCGCCTGTCGGATCGCGCGCACGGCCAAGAAGCTGAAGCTGCGCTCGATTGCGGTCTATTCCGATGCCGATGCGGGCGCGCTTCACACCCGCATGTGCGATGAGGCGCACCGCCTCGGGTCCGCTCCCGCGCGCGAGAGCTACTTGGCGATCGACAAGCTCATCGACGTGGCCAAGCGGGCAGGCGCCGAGTGCATTCATCCGGGCTATGGCTTCTTGTCGGAGAACGCGGAATTCGCCGAAGCCTGCGCCGCCGCCGGAATCGTCTTCGTCGGTCCGCCCCCGGGCGCGATCCGCGCCATGGGACTGAAAAGCCAAGCCAAGAAGCTGATGGCGCAAGCCGGCGTGCCGATCGTGCCGGGCTATCACGGCGAGCGGCAAGAGACGCAATTCCTCGCACGGCAGGCGGACGCGATCGACTATCCGGTGCTGATCAAGGCGATTGCCGGCGGCGGCGGCCGGGGCATGCGGCGCGTCGATGAACCTGGCGAATTCGAGGCCGCGCTCCAATCCGCGGTCCGCGAAGCGCAGTCGGCGTTCGGCGACGGCCGGGTGCTGATCGAGAAGTACATAGCCTCGCCGCGACACGTCGAAATCCAGGTGTTCGCCGACCGTCATGGCAATGCGGTGCATCTGTTCGAGCGCGATTGCTCGCTGCAACGGCGGCATCAAAAGGTGATCGAGGAGGCGCCTGCGCCCGGCATGAGCCCGGAGGTTCGGGGCGCCATGGGCGGCGCGGCCCTCGAAGCCGCCAAGGCGGTCGGTTATGTCGGTGCCGGCACGGTCGAATTCATCGCCGACGGCTCGACGGGGCTCAGACGGGATGCATTCTGGTTCATGGAGATGAACACCCGACTGCAGGTCGAGCACCCGGTGACCGAGGCCGTCACCGGGCTTGATCTCGTCGAATGGCAGTTTCGGGTCGCCGCCGGCGAGAGACTGCCCGCGTTCGATCCAAACTTGGCGGGTCACGCCATCGAGGCCCGCGTCTATGCCGAGGACCCCGAGCGGGGCTTTCTGCCGTCGACCGGGAGGATCGTTGCGCTAAAATTCCCGGCGGAAGACGGCATTCGCGTCGACGCCGGCGTGGAGCCGGGGACCGAAGTCACGCCGTTTTACGATCCGCTGATCGCGAAAGTGATCGCCCACAGGCCGACCCGGCGGGAGGCGCTCGAAGCCTTGGCGGCGGCGCTCGATCGCACGCTCGTTGCCGGACCGCATACCAATCTCGCTTTTCTTGCGGCGCTGTGCCGGGCCGAGGATTTTCGCAAAGCGCAATTCGATACCGGCTTCATCGATCGCAATCTCGCGGCGCTCGGCGCGATCGTGCGGGAGCCGGATCGAGCCGCGGCCGCAAAGGGCGTGGCCCTGCTGCTTGCGCGGGAGGCCAGCCGCGTGACAGCGCGCATCCCATCCGCCTCGGAAGAAGCCGCCTCGCCGTGGAACTCGGTTGACGGTTTCCAGCTCTGCGGCGCCCGCACCGTCTCGGTCCCGGTATCGATCAATGGCGCGCCGGCATCCGCCAGCGCATCCTACGATGCGCAGGGCGTTTCGGTTTCGATCGATGGCGTCCCCGCCGCCCGCGACGCGCAGGCGTTCGAGGCCGAGAATGCCGTTTACGTCGTGCATCACGGCCGACAGACCGTCGTGCGGCTCAAGGATATCGAGGCGATCGACGTCGACCACCTCGATACCGGCGGACTGATCCTCGCGCCGATGCACGGCAAGGTGCTTGCCATCCTGGTGCGACCCGGTGCATCGGTTAGCAGGGGCCAGCGCCTTGCCGTGATCGAGGCGATGAAGATGGAGCATGCGTTGATTGCGCCGTTCGACGGCACCGTCGGTGAAATCTCGGCAACGCCCGGCGGTCAGGTTGCCGAAGGCGCCAAAGTAATGACAATCGACGCGAAGAAGCTCGAGCCGGTTTGAGCTCACCGACGATGGCCTTGCATCTGATCAAGCTTTGCGTCGGCTGCGATAGCGTCAAGGACCTCCGCGCCTGGATTCGCGAAAAGTTGCAGGAGAAGAAACGGCGCAAGCTGCCGCTCGAGCACTGGCATATCACCCGCATGGTGCCGAAGCGGGCGGCCGAACTCACCGACGGCGGCTCGCTCTATTGGGTGATCCGAGGCGAGATCTTGTGCCGCCAACGGATCGTCGACGTGCGGCCGTTTCGCGACGGCGAGGGCATCGGCCGATGCCGGCTGGTGCTCGAGCCGAAGCTGGTGCTCACCGAGCCGCGCGCGTTCCGGGCGTTCCAGGGTTGGCGCTATCTCGAACCGCGAAGCGCCCCCAAGGACCTCGACCGGGCGGCCCCCGGAGCGGCGGCGATGCCGGAGCGCTTGCGGCGCGAGCTCAGCGACCTCGGCCTGCTTTAGCACTGCACGAATTAACTAGAAATCGTCGGGCAATGTGTACATTTGCTTGACGCCGACACGTTTCGATTCGGAATATGATTCCGGGTGAGGGGTGGCGTTATGTTGCTGCAGGCGCCGGTAGGATTGCCTCGGTCCGCGCACGTGATCGTGCTGGGGAACGAGAAGGGCGGCTCGGGCAAGTCGACGACCTCGATGCACGTCATCGTCGCCCTGATGAAAGGCGGCCAGCGCGTCGCCAGCATCGACCTCGACAGCCGTCAAAAAAGTCTCACGCATTACGTCGAGAACCGGCGCGCCTGGGCCGAACGCGCCGGCATCGAGCTGGAGCAGCCGACCCATCACCATATCGTCCGGGCGTCGGGAGCCAAGGTCGAGCAAAACGAGGCGGCGGAATTCGCCTGTTTTGCGGAAGCTATTACCACCGTCGAGCATTGCCATGATTTCGTGGTCATCGATACCCCGGCCACCGACAGCTACCTGATGCGGCTCGCCCATTCGATGGCCGACACCCTGGTCACCCCGCTCAACGATAGTTTTCTCGATTTCGATGTGCTCGGCTCGATCGATCCCGAGACCTTCGCGGTGACCGGCATCGGCCATTATGCGGAAATGGCGCGCGAGGCGCGTCGGCAACGCCGGCTCGTCGACGGCGGCCTGACCGACTGGATCGTGATCCGCAATCGCCTTTCCATGCTCGGGTCGCGCAACAAGCGGCTGGTGGGCGAAAGCCTCAATGAACTCGGGCTGCGCCTCGGCTTCCGCCTTGCCGAAGGCTTTGCCGAACGCGTCGTCTATCGCGAATTCTTCCCCCGCGGCCTGACCGCGCTCGACAATCTAAACGAAGCGACGCTGGGCGTGCGTCCCAATCTGTCGCATATAACGGCCCGGCAGGAGGTCAGAACCCTGATCGAGGCGCTCAAGCTGCCCCTCGACGAGCGCGGGCGCCGCCGCGCCGCCGCGCGCGCGGAATGGTTTGCCTCGCTCGACAAGCCGCTCGAAACCCACGACATCATCGCCGATTGAGCCTGCCTCGCCCGCAGTGGCGGGCCGAAGCACGGCCCGGCGCCGCGCTTTCAGACCCGCGAGCACTCGGTCCCGAGCAGGGCCATTGTGTCGGGCCGCGGGGCACGCCACCTAAATTGCGGATACAATCGTTTTGCCGCCCCGGCACATAGGGCTTTTAGCGATGGCCAAAGACCGATCCGGCGATCCGCCTGCACCGGTGAAAGGCGGGACCGATCCGGCCCAAAGCGCGTCGCATGCGGAGATCGAGGCGTTCGTCAAGCGCGCGCGCGCGATGGCGCCGACCACCGCGGCCGGCCGCCGCGGCCGTCTGATCTTTGCCTTGGATGCCACGATGAGCCGCCAGCCGACGTGGGATACCGCGTGCCGGCTGCAAGCCGAGATGTTCCGCGAGGCGGCGGCGATCGGAGGGCTCGATGTCCAGCTCGTCTATTACCGGGGATTTGGCGAGTGTCGGGCGTCGGGTTGGGTTTCCAATGGGGAGCGTCTTGCTCAGCTGATGAGCCGGATCGACTGTCGGGGCGGCCATACCCAGATCGGCAAGATCTTGGCGCACGCGCGCCGCGAGACCGAGAGGGCCAGGGTTCAGGCGCTGGTGTTCGTCGGCGATGCCATGGAGGAGGCGCTCGACACGCTCGCTGCCGCTGCCGGCGAGCTCGGGCTGCGCGGCGTTCCGGTATTCCTGTTCCAGGAGGGCGGCGACCCCGTCGCCGAGCAGGCGTTTCGGGAAATCGCCCGGCTCACGCGCGGGGCCTATTGCCGATTCGATGCCGGAGCGGCGCACCAGCTGGCCGAGCTGCTGCGCGCCGTCGCGGCTTACGCGGCCGGTGGGCTCAAAGCGCTGGCGGATCTCTCGGCCAAGCGCGGAACGGCGACCCTCAAGCTGCTCGAACAGCTCAAATAATCATGGCCGCCGCGCTCCTCGGCATTGCCGCTCTTGTCTTGTTGCTGTGGGCGCTCAACGCTTTCACCAGAACCGATCCGAAGGTCGCAGCCCGCGTCCTCAAAACCTCGGCAGGCACCGGGGCGCTGGCCGGCGCCGTCATCCTGGTGGCGCTCGGCCGCTTCGGCCTGGCTTTGCCGCTGGGGCTCGCGGGACTTGCCCTGCTGGGACTTTGGCCGGGCGGAATGGGCTTCGGCCGCCGCGCTCGCAGGAGCCCGGGGCAGATTTCCCGCGTGCGTTCCGCTTTCCTGGAAATGGAGCTCGATCACGACACCGGCGCGATGCGCGGGCGCATTCTCGCGGGCCGCCACGAGGGCGTCGACCTCGATGCGCTGGACCTCGCCACGCTAGTGGGGCTGCTCGCCGAGATCGACGAGGAAAGCCGCCAGCTACTTGCAACGTATCTTGACCGCAGGAATCCCGGCTGGCGTGAGCACGCGAAGGCTGATGCGGCAACGGGGACCGGCAGGACGCCGCGGACCGGGCCAATGACGCAGGAGGAGGCCTATCAGATCCTTGGCCTTGAGCCGGGCGCCAGCGCCGAGGAAATCGGGCGCGCGCACCGAACTCTGATGAAGAAATTGCACCCCGACCAGGGGGGGTCGACGTATCTCGCGGCCCGTATCAACGAGGCCAAAGACACTCTTCTTCGCCGTCATCGCTGAGGACTCCTGACTCGACACCACTCAGCGGTTCCCGTCCGGACGCCATTCCCTGTTCCCTGTGCTCTTTTCTCTGTGCTCAGTTCTTGAGTGTCATGCACGCAATATCGTTACGTTTGAAATAATGGCACGCAGCTTCGGCCTTCTCCTTGTCGAATCCGGCGAACCGCGCCCGATAAAGCTCCTTGGAGCCCCTCAGTACCCGTTCGGTGAAGCCATCGGCCTTGGCGAGCAGATCATGCGCCATGCTCTGGGCGGAACGCAGGCGTTGCCTGGCTTCCGCCTCGTCGGCAAACGCGCCGAGCTGAATCATCCACCCAGCGCGCGGTGCTGCGGTTCGCTGCGCGGGCGTGGTGGGAGGAGCGGCCGGCGCAATCGCGGGAGCCGGCCCGCTTTCGGCCGAGACCGTCTGGACCGGCAGCGTTCCGAGAATGCCGGGACGCGCGCCCAGGGGCGGGGGTAACGGCACCGGCTCGCTCGCCGGCATGGCCGAGGCGCGCCCGACCGCCACGGGCGCGGTTGCTGCGGGCGCGACTGCCGCGGGCGCGACGGCAGGAGATGGTGCGGCAACGGCTACGGGCGTCGGAGCGGCTGCGGCCCATTGGGGCGGCACGGTGTTCGCCTGCGGCGCCGTCGTGACCAGCGAGCCCAGCGCAGAACTCTGGATCACGCGCGGCCGCACCGTGATGGTCTTCACCGGAATCGGCTGAATCGGCTCGGCCGATCCGGATCGTGGCGACGACGGTGCCGCGGTCGGGAGAGTGTCGGCCTGCGTTTTCGGCGCCGGTTCGCCGGAACTCATCCGGACTGCGGGATCCGCGGCGGCAACACGAGTCTTCGCATGCGCGGGCTCCGACTCGGTCGCCTCCGCCACCATCGGCACGGTACGCTGGATCGAGGCCGTGACGATGTGCTGCTCGATCAGATCGCGCATGCGCGCATCGCGCGCGCCGCTGGACGAGCCTCCGAACACGACGGCGACGACGTGACGACCGCCGCGGCGCACCGAGGAGACCAGATTGAAACCGGATGCCCTGGTGTACCCGGTCTTGATGCCGTCGATGCCCTGAACGCGACCGAGCAGATGGTTGTGGTTGCGAATATCCAGCCCGTGAAAATGGAAGCTCGACGTGGCGAAATAGCGATAATAGCGGGGAAATCGATCCTGAATGGCACGCCCGAGCAGCGCCTGGTCGCGTGCGGTCGTGACTTGCTCGTCGTCCGGCAGGCCGGACGCGTTGGTGTAGACCGTCCGGGTCATGCCGAGCGCGTGCGCCTTGCGGGTCATCAGCTTGGCGAAATCCTCCTCGTTGCCGGCGATGACTTCCGCGATCACCACGGCAATGTCGTTGGCGGACTTCGTGACCACCGCCTTGATGGCATCTTCGGTGGCGA
>WNFZ01000803.1_pt1 | contig 33495 bp, 32 predicted proteins | sample 5400081 | NCBI WGS metagenome assembly WNFZ01 (sample SAMN13153365, study PRJNA577476) | soil metagenome | isolation source: 80 cm soil or saprolite under grassland replicate 1 | place: USA:California | collected 2016-06-15 | reverse complement strand
ACTTCCGCTGGAAGTGACACCGGGCCTCCGGTGGCCTGCGACGCATGAGTTCCTCGCGCTGACTCGTTCATTGTGCGAGCATGTCAGGTTCGAACCGAACCCCCAAAGGAGATGATGACTGTGGGCGCGATCGGGGTACATGAGTTCATCACGCTGGACGGTGTTATCGAGGCGCCGTCCTGGACGTTCGACTACTCGTTCGATCCCAAGATGGGTGAGGCCATCGGCGGAATCATGGGATCGAGCCAGGCGATTCTGCTGGGACGCCGCACCTATCAGGAGTTCGCCCCGGCTTGGTCCACCCGGACCGCCGAGGACGACCCCGGCGCGCCTTTCATGAACGAGACGCCCAAATACGTCGTCTCCGCCTCGCTGCAGACCGCTGAGTGGAGCAACTCGACCATCCTTGGCCCCTATAGCGCGGACACGATCCGTGACCTCAAGGACCGGATCGACGGCAACATCTACGTCAGCGGCAGCGGCACTCTGGCCCGGGCGATGCTCGCCGACGGTCTGGTCGACGATTTGCACCTGTTCGTCTATCCATTGGCACTCGGCGCCGGTCAGCGGCTGTTCGCCGACAGCGGCCCGGCAACCAAGTTCGCACTCGGCGGGTCGGAGACCTACAGCAACGGAGTCCTGCACCTCACCTACACGCGTGGGTGACGCACCAGGGAGGTCGGCGCAGCGGTCATCTGTGACGCTGCAGATACAACTGCGCCGCCATACCGCCCCTTATCCCCCCGCATGCGCCTTCTGGAGCGCCGCGATGTCGAACTTGGTCATCGCCAGCATCGCCTCGGTGGTCCGCTTCGCCTTCGCCGGGTCCGGATCGCTGATCATGTCGATGAGCATGGTGGGGACGACTTGCCAGGACAGGCCGTACTTGTCCTTCAGCCAGCCGCAGGCGACTTCCTGGCCGCCCTCGGTGAGCCTGCTCCAGTAGTAGTCCACCTCGTCCTGGTCCGCGCACGGGATCTGGAGCGAGATCGCTTCGTTGAACGTGAACTCCGGCCCGCCGTTCAGGGCGACGAACTTCTGGCCGTTCAGCTCGAACTCGACGGCCATGACCGCACCCGCGGGACCCGGCCCGGCGTCGGTGTAGCGGCCGACCCTTCCGAGTTTGGAGTCTTTGAAGATGCTCGTGTAGTAGTTCGCGGCGGCTTCACCTTCGGTGTCGAACCACAGGCATGTGGTGAATGCCTTGTCAGTCATCGGTCCCTCCTTGCAGGTGGGCGTGGTTTACCTAACTGACGGATCTCGTGCCGCAAACTCATCGGTGCCGGGAGAGCGCATTCGAGCGTTACCCCCGCCTGGGTGGCCGGGTCTCTAGCTTCTCCACGATGAGGCGGTAAAGCTGGCGAGGCCGCCCAGGCTGCGGCGAACGGTTTGGCGGCAGCGGCCAGGCGAGACCTTCCTCGACCAAGATCCGCAACAGTCGCCGGGCGGTACGGGGGGTCACGCCGAGCAGCTGGCTCGCGGTTTCCGCGTCCACGGTGAGTGAACTCTCCTCGGGGGACAGCTTGTCGGCGAGCCTGGCGAGCGTTTCGATCCCTTTCGGCTGACCGGGTCCAGGCATTCTTGTCGACGGGCGAGGTGGTGGCACGAGAGCCCGGCCCTCGCGGTCCAGCGCGAAACCGTGCTGGCCCCGGCTGGACTGCGCGCGGGTTAGCGCGGCACGAGCGTGGTTTTCCGCTTCTTGCGCACTCCGGCCCATGCCGACACCGACCTCAAGTTCGACACCAAGATCTCCGTGTGCGCGCTCGACAAACGGCGGGACACGGAATCCCTCGGTGATCGCGGAGAGCGAGCCGCGAGTGGCGACGACGACGAAGCAGTGCTCGCCCACCGGCATCACGGCCGCGCCTATCCGCTGTGCGTCCTGCAGAAGCAGGCGGTGCACGCTGAGACGTAGTTCGTCTCGCCAGTACCGTGGGGCGGTCCGGCGGGTAGTCTCCCGCAGCGTCGGCACGTCGACCACGACCACCGCGAGCGCTGCCTCTTCGAGCCGGTGGTGTGCGCCGAGCAATGCCGCGGTGTGCAGCGCGGACCTTATGGCGCTGCCGGTGGAGCGGACCGTGATGACCGGGATGCCCGCCGCGGTGAGACGCTGCGCTACGGCATGGACACAGGTGAGCGCCAGGGTCGTTTCGCCGCGCCGCCAGAGCCGCTCATGGAACGCGGCGAGCGTTCCTGCGCTGGCGACCTCCTCCCGGGCACGAACATGTTCGGTGGACAGCCCGAGTTCTCCGTAGGTCTCGTCGATCTCGGACCGGCCGAGAACGTCCAGGCTGATCCTGGACAGATCAAACTTCCCGTCCAGGCTTGCCCGCAACAGCGCCGTGCGGAGCGCCGCGCCATCCAGCGGGACAAAGGTCGCCGGTCCGCTGATGGCGCCCGCGCGGCGCGCGTACTCATAGGGAACAGGGCTCGCAAATAGGCAAACATCGACGCTTGGGCCCAGGCGGCTGGCCTTCTCGGCCGCTTCGTGCTCATCACGGTAGGCCGCCGCGACAAGGCGTGCGGCGAAGCCGAAACCGCTCCAGGACGCGCCCGACATCACCGACGCTTGCACCCCGTGACCAGCCCCAAGCAGGCTTCCCATCTGGCCTGGCGCGGCTGAGCCCGCCCCGGCCGATGACATGTGGCCGCCAGTCCCCGCACCCGAGAGCATGACCTGTTCGACCACATCATGTGGCCCAACGATCCCTATGGTCAGCTCACCCGTACCCGGCCGGTGGCTACTCACTGGTAACCTCCGGGACGCTGTATGTGCTGCCGCGTCTGCCCTCGCTGGCGATCAGCGACAATGCTTCCCGAATCCGCGCTGCCCGCTCCTGACATCGTCCCCTGTGCTCCCAACGTTCCGACCTACCTACGCGGCGTGATTGCCTGATCGTACTATTTGGTAACCCATTGAGAGCATGGGGGAAAGGGTGCAAGCGTAACTTAGCTTCGGGATCGCGCTCAAATGTGCGTGAACTGCGACGATGACCAGGTATAACGCAACGGTGAGATGCGGATCTAACTGTCAATTTCTCGCGTGATGTCCGCACCGAGCGCGGTGAGCCGCTCCGCGACGGAGGCGTGGCCTCGGTCGATGAGGTATCCGGGTGCCACCACGGTCTCGCCATCAGCCACAAGCCCGGCGAGGACAAGTGCGATACCTGTGCGAAGGTCGTGCGCGACAACCCCCGTTCCGCGCAACTGCACCGGGCCGTGCACAATGGCGACGGTCCCATCGACCTCGATCTTGGCACCCATCTTGTTCAGCTCGCCAACCAGGGTGTAACGGCCGTCATAAATGGTTTCTCTGATGTAGCTAGTGCCATCGGCAAGGCAGCTCAGAGCCATGATCGGCGATTGAAGATCGGTCGCGAACCCGGGATACGGGCTAGTGATCACGTTGATTGGCCGGACCGGCCTTTCCCTGCGTACCTGCAGGATGGCGCCGTTGATGGCGAACTCGACGCCCATTTGCTCCAGCTTCCAGCGGACGACACCGAAATGCTCAAGTGAAGCGCCGACCAAGCTGAGCTCTCCGCCGGTCATCGCCGCCGCCATCGCGAATACGCCCGCGTCAATGCGATCGGGCATCACAGCGTGTTCCACCGCCTCGAGACGGCTAACGCCCTGGACCGTGATGAAACCCGTGCCGCCCCCGGTGATCTGCGCACCCATCTTGCTCAGGAACGAAATAACGTCCAGCACCTCGGGCTCGAGCGCGGTGTTGTCGATAACCGTGGTACCCGGGGCGAGCGCCGCTGCCATGATCAGGTTCTCGGTGCCGGTGTGGGATGGCGTGTCAAGATAGAGATGAGCTCCGCGCATGCGCCCGGCCTTGATGTGGATCACATTGTCGCCCTCTTCGACGGTCGCGCCGAGCCGGGCGAATCCACGGTAATGGAAGTCGAGGTTGCGGCTGCCGAGGTGGCAGCCGCCGATGCCCTCGATGACAACCTCACCGAGCCTGTGCAGCAGGGCGGGCACGAACAGGACCGAGCCGCGAAACTTGCGGGCAACCTCGGCGGGCAGGACCGGGCTCGTCAGCTGTGATGCGTCAACGACCAACGTGCGCTCAGGCTCGTGGAACTCCACCTTGGCGCCCACGGCTTGAGCGAGTTCCACGGCCCGTCGCACATCCTCGATCGGCGGCACGTTTCGCAGCACCGTGCGCCCGGTGTCCGCGAGGAGCGACGCAGCGATCATCTTGAGTGCGGCATTCTTGGCGCCCTGCACGAAGACGGTGCCGTGCAGCGGGTTGCCTCCCCGCACTCGGTAGCGGACCTCGGGGCCGTTGGTCATGTGGATCCAGCTCCTGTTCGAGGGGTGACGCACAAGGCCTGCGGGAGACCGTTGCCCAGTATTGCATCGGCGAGGTCCTGGGTCGGCCAAGTGTGGGTTCTGGCCTGCGGCGGGTCTGTCCGGAGTATGCTGCGCGCTCGCGAAAGCGCCGGACTGCTACCTGAGCTGCGAGAGACGCTCGAACACCTGGCCGAGCCGACCGGTGAAGTGCTCTGGGCGGCATATCTCGTCGAGCCGTGCCTCGTTCAGCGGTCGCCCGCCAGCGGCGGCCCGCTTGCGCAGCGTCTCACGCAGTGGCGTACCAGTTTCCCAGGTATCCATGGCAGCGGCTTGCACGAGCGCATAGCTTTCCTCGCGAGACATGCCCGCGCTTACCAGCTCGAGTAGTATCGCGGACGTGTAGACCAGGCCGCCTGTGGCGTCCAGGTTGGCCCGCATCCGGGTGGTATCCACGACCAGGTCGCGCATCAGCCCGTTGGTCAGGGACAGCAGGTAGTCGGTCACCACCGCCACGTCCGGCAGGGCGACTCGCTCCGCACTTGAGTGTGAGATATCTCGCTCATGCCACAGTGGGATGCCTTCGATCACAGGAGTGGTGATGGCACGTGCCATGCGGGCCAGCCCGCATATTCGCTCTGACCGGATGGGATTGCGTTTGTGCGGCATCGCCGAGGAGCCTTTCTGGCCGCGGCCAAACGGCTCCTCGAGCTCACGCACCTCCGTGCGCTGCCCATGCCGGATCTCCAGCGCCACCGCTTCGCACACGGTGGCGGTCACCGCGAGCGCGCATGCCCACTCGGCGATACCGTCTCGCATCACGACCTGGGTGGCCACGTCCGCGGGCCGCAGCCCGAGTTCGGCCATGACCTCCGCCTCGATCGCCGGGTCGATGTTGGAGTAGGTGCCGACAGCCCCGGAGAGCTTGCCGACAGCGATCGCCTCTCTGGCGCGGCGCAACCGGTCACGGCAGCGCGCCATCCCAAACGCGAAATCGGCGACCCGGTGGCCCCATGTGTCGGGTTCCGCGTGAATGCCGTGCGTCCGGCCTGCCCGCACCGTGGCCGCGTGCACCAGGCCGTGGTCGCGCAGTGTCGCGACGAGGGTGTCCGCCTTGGCCAGCAGGATGTCGCTCGCCTCGGTCAGCTGGACCGCGAGCGCGGTGTCAAGCAGATCGGATGACGTCATGCCGAAATGGACGTAGGCCGCCGCACTGCGCGGCCTGGTGTTGTCAGCCCAGGCTGTCAGGAACGCGATCACATCGTGATCGGTGACCGCCTCGACGGCGGCCACGGCGCCCGGCGTGGGCGGCGGGGCGTTTCGCACCGGCTCGACGCAGTCCGGGGGAACTGTCCCAGCGCGGGCGTGCGCCGCAAGCACGAGCGTCTCCACCGTGCACCACAGCTCGTACTTGTGCGTCTCGCTCCAGATCCGCCCCATCTCGGGAAGTGTGTAGCGCTCGATCACATGCCTATCCTCGCCCATCGCGAGATACCGGCCGACCTACGGTCCCGCAGAGGGCCTCGACTGGCCGTACGCGACCCGCAGAGGCCCTCCACTGGCCGTACGCGACCCGTAGAGGGCCTCCACTGGCCGTACGCGACCCGCAGAGGGCCTCCACTGGCCGTACGCGACCCGCAGAGGGCCTCTACGGGTCCCGGCAGGTCGGCTAATCGGGCTAAGAGTCCCTCATGGGTCGCGGGCAACTGCCGAAGGATTTCTTCCGCGGCCGGAAAGAGCGCGATCGCCGGCGAGCATCAGCGCGAGAACCGCGGCGAGTGCCACCAACTGCGCCTCCACAGCGAGAAACGCTCCAATGGCGGATGCCGCGAGTGCCGCGCCAGCCGCGGCCATGCGGGTTATCGCCGGGCCGATGCGCAGGGCATGCCGGAACAGCGCCGCGCCGACCAGGAAGAGCGCCACGCCACCACCGATGGCCAGCGCTGGCCCGGGCGCCGCGTGCGCGGATTCGCCGATCGACCGCTTGATTCCAGCCGCAAGGATCACTATGCCAAGCAGCATCGGCATGTGTGCATAGAAATAGCCGTTCAGCGCCAGGCCGGGCCGGGCCTCGGGCTGCGCGGCCGTCATTGCCCGCTCCGCTCGTTCGTCGTCGCCGACGCCGAAGAACGCCCACCACAAGCCGGCCGACACGGCCAGGCCAAGCAGTGCGGAAGCAACGAGCGCGCCGGTGATCGGGCGGTCGGCAAGGCCGATACCGACGGCCACGATCGATTCGCCGAGAGCGATGATAATCAAGCCGCCATGGCGTTCCACGAAGTGCGCGGGCCCGATGCCGAACCTGCCCCCCACGTTCACCAGCAGCGGCGCTGTCACCTGCACGGCCAGTGCCGCCACCCACGCGCCATAGCGTGCCGGTCCATGAAGCATGCCGGCGCCGATGACAAGCAGCGCCGAGGCGACGTTGAACGGTGCGATCAGGAGGATGTTCCTGTTCGCTCGCGCATACAGCCCGGCATGGACACACACCACTACCAGGTAGCCCAGGCCGAGCGCGACTCCACTGCGTCCAAATGCGCTGGGGATCGCGAGCGCGACGACCAGAAACCCGGCCATGCCAAGCAGAAGCAGCACCCGATCCGCGATGCCGTGCGGCACGGAGGTATTGGTCAGCCACGCATAGCCGCCGTACATCCACCAGGCGACACCGAAGATCAGCAGTACCCGCACCATGCCCAGCGGGGTCAGCTCCGCTGTCAGCAGCGCCGACAGCTGCGTAATCGTGAAGACGAACACCAGGTCGAAGAAGAGCTCAAGAGATGTGACCCGCAGCGGCGCGCCCTCCGCGGCAGCACCGGGAAAGCGTTCGCCCACGTTTCACCGGTCCGTGGCGGCGGCGCGCTCGGCGATGTCGGACCGGTACCAGCCGCCACGCATCGTGATGAGCTTGACCGCCTCGTAGGCGGCCACTCGCGCAGCCGTCAGATCCGGCCCGGTGCCGACGATGGTGAGTACCCGTCCGCCGGCGGACAGGACGCGGCCCGCCCCGTCACTCGAGGTGCCGGCGTGCAAGACGTAGGCCTGCGTGAGCCGTTCGGTATCTGCTAGTCCCTCGATTACATCGCCCGTCACAGGCCTGCCCGGATAGGCCTCCGCCGCGAGCACCACTGCCACCGCGGCGCCCGGGCTCCACTGCGGGGCCCGCGCCCCCGCGAGCGCGCCAGTGGCCGCGGCGAGCAGCGGGCCCGCCAGCGGTGTCGCGAGGCGGTCCACCACCACCTGCGTCTCGGGGTCGCCAAACCGTGCGTTGAATTCGACCACCCGCACTCCCTGGCGGGTAAGGCAGAGCCCCGCGTACAGCAGGCCCTGGTAGGGCGAGCCGCGACGGCGCAACTCGCGTATGGCCGGCCGGATGACGGTTTCTGTCACCTCCGCCGCCAGCCGCGGCGGGGCCCACGGGAGCGGGGCGTAGGCGCCCATGCCGCCGGTGTTCGGGCCCTGGTCGTGGTCAAATGCGCGCTTGAAGTCCTGCGCGGGCAGCAAGGGCAGCGCATCGGTGCCGTCGCACAGCGCGAACAGCGACACCTCGGGCCCGTCAAGGAATTCTTCTACGACCACCCGGCCACACGCCTTGGCGTGAGCGAGCGCGGCGTCGCGGTCGGTGGTGACGAGCACGCCCTTGCCGGCCGCGAGCGCATCATCCTTCACCACGTACGGCGGGCCGAAATGGTCAAGCGCATTGGCCACCTCGCCTGGCGTTACGCAGACGCACGCCGCGGCCGTGGGAATCCCGGCAGCGGCCATGACGTCCTTGGCGAACGCCTTCGAGCCCTCGATCCTCGCCGCTGCGGCTCCCGGGCCAAAGCATGCGATTCCAGCTGCCCGCAGCGCATCGGCCGCCCCCGCCACGAGCGGCGCCTCCGGGCCGATGACGACCAGGCCGGGCCGGAGCCGCTTGGCCAGGGCGGTCACCGCGGCCACGTCCGTGAGGCCGACGGCATGGTTGCGGGCGACGTGCGCCGTGCCAGCGTTGCCCGGCGCCACGTGCAGTTCGGTCACATCCGGGTCCCGGGCTAGCGCGCGTGCCAGGGCGTGCTCCCGGCCACCTGAACCGAGGATGAGAACTCGCACGTGGCGAGCGTACCCGCCATGAGATCACCGGCCGGTGTGCCCGCCACAAGTGCGGGCTACTAGGTCCGGACCACTGGCGGTCGCGGTCACGTGGTCGGCAGCCGCTCGCGGTCAACTGGTCGGTCACGCTGGCGGTCGCGGTCACCTGGTCGGCAGCCGCTCGCGGTCAGATGAGCGGTCAGATGAGCAGGCGGCTCTGCACGGTCTGGTCGCGCTCCGGCCCGACGCCGATCGCCGCCACCGGCGCGGCGATCATCTCCTCGAGCGCCCGGACATACCCCTGGGCGTTGCGCGGCAGGTCCCCAAAGGAACGGGCGGCGGAGATGTCCTCCCACCAGCCGTCGAAGTATTCGTAGACCGGCCGTGCATGGTGCAGGCCGGTCTGCGTCATCGGCATCTCATCCTGGCGGTCCCCGTCAACCTGATAGGCCACACACACCGGCACCTTCTCCAGACCGGACAGCACGTCCAGCTTGGTGAGGAAGTAGTCGGTGATCCCGTTGACGCGGGTCGCATAGCGGGCGATGACCGCGTCGAACCACCCCGTCCTGCGGCGGCGGCCGGTGGTCACCCCGTACTCGCCGCCCGTTTTCCGCAGGTACTCGCCCTGGGCGTCATGAAGTTCGGTGGGGAACGGGCCCGCGCCCACTCGGGTGGTGTACGCCTTCAACACGCCGATGACCTTCGTGATGCGGGTGGGCCCGATGCCGGCCCCAACACACGCACCACCCGCGGTAGGGGAGGAGGAAGTGACGAACGGATAGCTGCCATGGTCCACGTCGAGCATCGTCGCCTGGGCGCCTTCGAGCAGTACTACCTTGCCCTCGTCGAGGGCGCGGGACAGCACGAGCCCGGTGTCGGCGATGTGCGGGCGCAGCCGCTCGCCGAAGGACACGTACTCCTCGGCGACCGCATGCGCGTCGATGCCACGCCGGTTGTATACCTTTGTCAGCACCTGGTTCTTCTCTCGCAACGCGAGCTCGAGCTTTTGCCGCAGGATGCCGGGGTCGAAGAGATCCTGGACCCGTATCCCGACCCGGGCGATCTTGTCTCCGTAGGCGGGGCCAATGCCACGGCCCGTCGTGCCGATCCTGGCCGCGCCGAGGTAGCGTTCAGTGACCTTGTCGAGCGCCCGGTGGTGGGGCATGATCAAATGCGCGTTCGCCGAGATGAGCAGGCGTTCGCAGGAGATACCGCGGGCTCGCAGATCCTCGATTTCCTGCAGCAGGACCGCAGGGTCGATCACCACGCCGTTGCCGATGACAGGGACCACGCGGGGAGAGAGCACGCCAGAAGGGAGCAGGTGCAGCGCGTACGTGACGTTGCCGATGACGACGGTGTGTCCGGCATTGTTACCGCCCTGGTAACGGACGACGTAATCGACGCTGTCGCCAAGCAGGTCGGTGGCCTTGCCCTTGCCCTCGTCCCCCCACTGGGCTCCCGCCAGCACGATGGCCGGCATCTTGCCAACCCCTTCCTGTGAGGTGCCCGCGGGGTGTCCGCAGGTCAGGTGCCTGCGGGGTGTCCGCAGGTCAGGTGCCCGCGAGGATGGCAGCCGCCTGCGCGCTGGCGTCGGCCAGGAACTCCTCGCACCGCTGCGCCTCGTCGTCCTCGCCGATCGCCTCGGCCGCCGTGGCGAGCAGAAACAGGCAACGCAAGAAGCCGCGGTTTGGCTCGTGCTCCCATGGGATCGGGCCATGGCCGCGCCAGCCGGACCGGCGGAGGGCGTCGAGCCCACGGTGGTAACCGGTGCGTGCATAAGCGTACGCGGTGATCATCTCGCCGTCGCGCAACGCACGCTCCGCGAGCGCCGCCCAGGCCGCGGCGTAGGCAGGAAACTCTGCCGCGACGGCTGCTGGGTCCGCGGCCGACTCCAATGCCGCCAGGGCCGCGGGATCGTCGAGCAGCAGCGCTGGCGGCGGTCCAGCCAGCAGGTTCTCGCCCTCCATCGCCGTCAGCCGAGCCGCTGGCCGGCCGACAGCAGGTCCTCGCACGCGTGCGTGACGCGCGCGGCCATGCCCGCCTCGGCGGCCTTGCCGTACGAGCGAGGGTCGTACTCCTTCTTCTTTCCGACGTCGCCGTCCACCTTCAGCACGCCGTCGTAATGCGTGAACATGTGCCCGGCGATCGGCCGGGTGAACGCGTACTGGGTGTCGGTGTCCACGTTCATCTTGACGACCCCGTAGGAGATCGCTTCTCGTATCTCCTCGAGCGCGGAGCCGGAACCGCCGTGGAAAACCAGTGCGAACGGCTTGCTCACGCCATACTTGGCGCCGACCGCCTCCTGGATGTCGTTCAGGATCGACGGCCGCAGCTGGACGTGCCCTGGCTTGTAGACACCGTGGACGTTCCCGAACGTCGCGGCGAGGATGTACCGGCCACGCTCACCCAAGCCGAGCGCGTCGGCGGTCGCCAGGGCGTCCTCCGGTGTGCTGTAGAGCTTCTCGTTGAACTCGCCGACGATGCCGTCCTCCTCGCCGCCGACGACACCGATCTCGAGTTCCATGACGATCTTCGCCCGGGCACACTGGTCGAGCAGTTCCGCCGCGGCGCGCAAGTTGTCGCCGAGTGGCACCGCCGAACCATCCCACATGTGGGACTGGAACAGCGGCTCCTCGCCCCGTGCGACCCGTTCCTGTGAGAGCGCCACCAGCGGGCGCATATAGCCGTCGAGCTTGTCTTTCGGGCAATGATCGGTGTGCAGAGCGATGTTCACCGGGTACTTCGCCGCGACCACCCCCGCGTACGCGGCCAGGGCGGCGGCTCCAGCGACCATGTCCTTGACCCCCGAACCCGAAAGGTAGTCGGCCCCCCCGGTCGAAACCTGGACAATTCCGTCACTTTCCGCGTCCGCGAAACCCCGCAGCGCGGCATTGAGAGTCTGGCTCGACGTTACGTTGATCGACGGGAACGCGAATCCGGTCTCCTTGGCTGTGTCGAGCATCTGCGCGTAGACCTCTGGGGTCGCAATAGGCATGGCGTTAGCTCCCTGTCATCGTGCTGGCATTTGTAAGTATCCCGGAGTAGTGACGACCGTGGCATCAGCGGGGTGAATGTGCACCTCATCAGCTGACCGGTTGGCCAGAGCGCTGGCCCGGCCGAACCAGCCATATCGGCTCGGTAGGGTGGGGTCCGCGGCGCCTTCCCCGGGCTGTCACAGCGTCGCAGCGTCATTGGCGGGCAAACACGGCGCCGCCGACCGGCTATCTGCGGTAGAACGAGGGCTCATGGAGCATTTTCTTACCCAGGCGGGCTACGGTGCCCTCATCGTCTTGTGCTTCGTCGAGGCCTGCTGCATCCCGATTCCCTCGGAGATCACGTTTGGCTTCGCCGGTGTGCTCGCCTTCCAGGGTCATCTCAACCTCGTGGCCGTGATCGTTCTCGGTTCGCTCGCTGAGCTGGCCGGCTCCTACATCGCCTACGCGGTGGGGCGGCTCGGTGGCAGGCCGCTGGCGGAGAGGCTCGGCCGCTACGTTTTGATCACCAGAGCCGATATCGATCGTGCTGAGCGCTTCTTTGCTGGTGGCGGCGCCTTCGCAGTTCCGCTGGGGCGCGCCTTGCCTGTAGTCCGCGCGTTCATCTCCCTCGTGGCCGGCTTCAGTGAAATGCCTGCGGTCAGGTTCGGGATATTGAGCCTGACCGGTACCGTCGTTTACGCTACGGCGCTTTCCGCAATCGGCTACGGCGTGGGCAGCGCCTGGGACAGTGTCGCCCACGGTATCGCGGTCGCCGGTTACGTGCTCGCGGCACTTGTGGTCGCCGCCATCGCGGTTTTCGTCAGCCACCGGCTGCGCGAAATCCGGCGGGAGGCTCGCACCGTCAGGCGCGAAGTCAGCAGCGAACAGGCACGGGGCCCGGTGAGCTAACCACCGTGGCAGGGTCTGAAACCTGCGCTCACGACGTTTGATGCCCCATCCTGGGACTACGCTCCCCCTGTGGGCCGTCATAGATCCGATCCACGTGGGCTCGGCCGCTACCTGCTCCTCGGAGCGGTCGCGGTGGTTGTGCTCGCGCTCGTGATTGTGGGCGTGCTGGCCCTGCGAGGCGCCTTGTCGAGCAAGAAACCAGCGCGCACTCCGCAGCCGACGTCGGCGGGGAGCGCGCCGCCGCGAGCCGTCTCGCAGAGCGCCGCGGTGCCCACACTCCTTATAAGGATCCTGCACGAACCGTGCCGTGTGTTTGTCAAGAATCCCGTCACCAAGGTGGTCCTGCATGTCGACAACGTCAATGTGCAGCTCGGCGCGACGCTCCGGTACTCCGAGAGCCCGCTCCAGGTCCAGATCAGCGACCCGAAATGCGTGGTCGTTTACATCCATGGCCGTATGCAGCGGCCCAGCGCCACCCCGCCGTGGATCTTGAACGTAGAGAAGAGCTAGACCAAACACTCTCCCAAACGGCTGCCGCGGCGCGAACCGGCCCGTCCCCTAGGCTCGTCCCCATGAGCGACCGCGATGACCTGCTGCGGGTGATCCGCTCCAAGGCGGTGGTCCACGGCGACTTCGTGCTGTCATCCGGCCAGCGGGCTACGTGGTACATCGACCTGCGGCGGGTATTGCTCGACGGGCGGGTCGCCCCGCTGGCCGGCCGGGTGCTGCTCGAGGCCACCGCGGACCTCGACTACCAGGCGGTCGGCGGGCTCACGCTCGGTGCCGACCCGGTCGCATCGGCGATGATGCACGCCGCAGCGTGCCGCGGCCGGGTGCTCGACGCGTTTATTGTGCGCAAGTCCGAGAAGACACACGGTTTGCAGCGGCGGATCGAGGGTCCGGACGTCGGTGGACGCCGGGTACTCGCGGTGGAGGACACCTCTACCACGGGAGCTTCGGTGCTCACAGCGGTTGACGCGCTTCGTGAGGCGGGCGCCGAGGTGGCTGGTGTGGCCGTCCTCGTCGAACGGGGCTCCCGCCAGCGGATCATGGGGCGGGGACTGCCCCTTCGCGCGGTTTACGACCTTGCCGACCTCGGCCTGAGCTGACCGCCCTGCTCGCGGGCATGTCACCCCACCCTATTTAGCCATGAATTGACTTCATGAACGGAGGTTGCCCCCTGGGCATCGACGAAGCGGCGGGGCTCAAAGGGAGGCCAGGATCTTCTGCTCCTTCGCCGGATCGAGGCCCACGTCGCAAGCTCCTGGGATGGCTGCATTTCCTGGGATGGCTGCGTTACGCGCGACCGCGGCAGAGGCTCCCGGTGGCTGGCCTCGGCTGGCCTGCTCGTGGCGCAACCAGCGCCAGGTATCCCGCACAGTGTCGGCGAACGGCCGGTAATGCATGCCGGTCATCCGTGCCCGTTCGCCAGGAACCTCCCACGTGCCTGCCCATTCTGGAGTGGACGGTGCCCACATCGGCAACTCCCACCATGGCCGGACGCCGCCTGCGAGGATCGCATCGTCGTCTACCCAGACGAACTCCGGCTCCGGGCCCCTTCGGCTCGCTGCCGTGACGCGCACGCACGTGGCGAGCATGCCGCCAAAGGTTTCCCGGTCAGATCCGGGAATGTCGACGGCGCCGGGAATATGGCGGCGGGTGTTCTCGAGGATCCACGCGGCAAGATCGCGGACGTCAACCGCCCGCACGCGATGGCCAGGATGCCCGGGCGCCAGGATCGCGCCACCTGCGAGAACGCGCTCCAGCCACCAGGGCAGCCGCCGCGGGCTCTCGTGTGGTCCTACGATGACGCCCGGCCGGATGAGCAAGCAACGTCCGGGGAACACCTCTGCGACCGCGCGTTCGGATCCAGCCTTAAGAACGCCGTAGGCGAGATCACCGCCCGCGTCAGGCAGGCACTCGTGGGTTGGCGAATCCTCGTCCACCGGTGCGCCGGGCCAGTCGCGGTATGCGCGCAGGCTCGAAACGTAGCTGTAATGCGCCACATGGCCCGCGAGCACGCGGGCCGAGGCCAGCACGTGAGCTGGTGCGAGCACCGATGTGTCGATGACCGCATCCCACTCGCGTTTTCCCAGCTCGGAAACTTCGTCCGCGCTCGTCCGGTCTCCGTGTAGAGCTTCGGCACCTGGCCGGGGCTCACCGCTCAGCCCTCGTGCGAAGGTCGTTACGTCGTGGCCGCGCTGGACTGCCTCATCGACGACGGCACGCCCAAGAAAACGGGTCCCTCCGAGCACAAGAAGCCGCATGCGAGGCATTCTGCCCTGTCGGCCGATGCTGAATACGCGGAAAGGCTTACGCCAGGAGCGGACTTCATTACGCTGTGGGAACACTCGTGATCTGCTGAGCTACGCACGACCCGCACGGCGAAGGTTGGGCGCTGTAGGGTCACGCGTCGAGGGAAGGGCGGTGTCGCATGGACCGTTGCGCGCTGTTCGTGGACGCGGGCTACGTGCTGGCGGACGGCGCAATGGCTGTTCATGGAACCCGTCGCCGAGAGTCCGTCTCCTGGGACTACTCCGGGCTGCTGCGGCTATTGAGCAAAATCGCCAGCGAGCGTTCGGGTTTGCCGCTGCTCAGGTGTTATTGGTACGACGCTGCCATTGACGGCCGCCGCACCTCTGATCACGATGCGCTGGCCGAGCTGCCCGGTCTCAAGCTGCGACTCGGCCGGATGCGGCCAGGCCGCCGTGAGGGTGTTGACGCCGAGGTTCATCGCGATCTATCCACTCTCGCCCATAATCACGCCATCGCCGATGCCGTCATCGTGAGCGCAGAGGAAGACTTGGCCCGCGTCATCGCGGACGTTCAAGACCTGGGGGTTCGGGTCACGCTCGTGCAGGTCGCCGCGGACGGGCGCTGGCAGGCTTCCCCGGTACTGCGCCAGGAATGTGACGCGGTAATCGAGGTCGATGCGGCCGAGCTCAGACCCCACGTCCGCGTGCTCGCGGCCAGCGAGCCTGCACAAATCCCAGCGGGGCATAGCGTTGCGCCTTACCTGGGCGCTCCCGTCGCGAACGGGCACGCTGTCGTCGGCGCGCACGGTGCTCACCATGCGCCACTTTCGGAGCGTCAGGGGGCAGGCGCGATCTACCCGCCGCCAGCGGCCGCACCCGAGCCTGCGCACGTGCCGAGGCCGGGTCAGCCGGCGGTGGCCAGCCCGCAGAAACCGGCGGTGGACCTTTCGGCTGCGGACAATTACGCGGGCCCGGCCGTCCAGCAGGACCCGGGTGACCAAGAGCCCGCGCGTGCAGAGTCGGCGGCGGTCAGCGATGGCGCCTCGCCTGGTGTACGGTCACCCGCTGCGGAGCAAGCGGGGGCAGCTGCCGGGCAAGCTCCGGTCAGCGCCGGGCAGGCCTCGGTCAGCGCCGGGCAGGCCTCGGTCAGCGCCGGGCAAGCTCCAGTCGGCCATGAAGAACCGGTCGGCCAGCAGATTCCAGTAGGCCAAGCGATTGCCGGTCTGCCGGCCCAGGCGGCCCAGGCTCCGCCCAGCGGGCAACTCGCGCGCCGTGACGTCAAGGCTCGGTCGTCCTCTGCCACGCCCGGGCAGGCGCTTGCGGGCCCCGCATCGCTGGCGCTGCAGGGAGCCCCGTCGCAGGCGACATCAGGTCTCCGGCCGCACACCTCATCGAGTCTCGGCCCGCATACGCTGTCGGCACCCGCGCCAGCGGCCCCACGGGCAGCATCGGCGCCAGCGGCGCCACGGGCAGCATCGGCGCCAGCGGCCCCGTCGGCAGCACTGGCGCCAGCGGCTCCACCAGCGGCGCCAGCGGGATCGGCCCCGCCACAGCCGGAAACCCTCGGAGACGATGCGTCCCAACATCAGAACGCGCTGCAACAACAACAGGCACCACACGAACCTCAATTGCCGCAACGGAACCAATCGCCGCAGCCGCAGGAGGCACAGCTCGGCACCGCGCAGGACCAGTCGGTGCAGCCGCAGTTGTACGCTGCCCCAACCCCGGGTCTTGCGGCTCCGGCCCCTGGCCTTGCGGCCCCGGCCCCGGGCCTTGCGGCCCCGCCACCGGTGACTGTAGCCCCGGCGTCATCAGCGCCAGGACGCCGTGCGATCCCGTCGGACCCTCAGCCACCGACCGCGCGGACCGCGCCAGCCGCGCCACCACTGCGTGCCGCGCCACCACTGCCTGCCGAACAAGCCGTGGCCAGCATCGGCCCTGACGGTCCTGGCACGTCACCGGCCCCATACGCGCCACCGCAGCCTCCTTACACCGCATCGCAGGCCCCAACGGCCACGCTCGCCGATGCCACGGCGGCGGCGCATGCCGAAGGCGTGGAGTTCGGCGATTCTGTCGCGCGAGAAGCGCCCGCGCTGTGGCTGGAAGCGGTGCTGGCGAGAAAGCCGCGGATGCCGTCCGACCTTGAGGCACGGCTGCTGCAGGGCTCGTCGCTGCCGATTGATTTTCTGCTGCACGACGAGGTCCGCCACGCGCTGCGTCGCGGATTCTGGGATGCGCTCGAGCGGGCTCGCCGGTGATCAGTTTGCCCTGGATGCGCGGCTGCGGCATTGAACCGAAGCTGGCTGGGTAGCGTCAAATTGTGGCTCGCTTGACCGTTGATCTCTTCGATGCGATCGAATTTGACGCCGCGAGCTGCGGCGATCATCTGACGGCGGCGCTGCGCATGTCCCGGCTTGCATCCACCGGAGACCCAGCGGGCGGGATGTCCCGCGCGGAGGCCTATCTGAGGGCGGGGGAGCAGTGGCTGCTCGCCGACGATCCGGCCGAGGCGGCCGATGCCTTTCGTGAGGCCATCACGGATGGCGGGCCGACGTTCGTGGACCCCCGGGTACCCCTGGCCCGTGCGCTTTACCTCCTCGGTCAGCCGGAACAAGCGGCCGGCATCATCCGGCAACTGGAGGCCGAGGACACCTCCGACCCCACTGTGTGCGACCTCGTGGCCGAACTGCTGCTTGAGCAGTCTGACCTGCCAGGTGCCCTTGCCTGGGTAACCAAGGGCGTCGAGGGGTGCCTGCCAGGGGGCCCGGCTCAGGCTGGGGCCGCTGTTCCCGGCGATGGCGCGGGCGAACTGCGGCTGCTGCTGAATCTGCGGTACCGGATTCGCAACGATCTTGGGTTGCCGGAAGACGACTACGACCGGTTGATCGACAGGTTGGAAACTGACGACTAGCCAACGCCCGAACGGCTGCGCTGACGTGTCACGCCGCGGCAGCCGTTCGGAAAATATGCCGCGTCAGCTAACCCCAGCAGCATGCACGTCGGCCGCGCGGACTGTCAGCTTGTCGGCCACCTCGTCCAGGTCCACGAGAACCTCATCGCCCTCCCTGATGTCGCCGGCCAGCAGAGAACGTGCGAGCTGATCGCCGATCGCCGACTGGACGAGCCGCCGGAGCGGCCTGGCGCCGTACACCGGGTCGAACCCGGTCAGCGCGAGCCATTCGCGTGCGGCTGGGCTGACGGTCAGTGTGAGCCGTCGGTCCGCGAGTCGTTTGCCGAGCCGGTCCACCTGCAGGTCCACAATCTTGGTGAGATCTTCCGTGGACAGCGGGTTGAACAGGATCACGTCGTCGAGCCGGTTGAGGAATTCGGGCTTGAACGTGGTGCGGACGACGTTCATGACCGCATCACGCCGCGCTCCCTCTCCCAGCGATGGATCCGCAAGGAACTGCGACCCGATGTTGGAAGTGAGGATCAAGATCGTGTTTCGGAAGTCGACGGTGCGGCCCTGACCATCGGTGAGCCGACCGTCATCCAGCACCTGCAGCAGGACGTCGAACACTTCCGGGTGTGCCTTCTCCACCTCGTCGAGGAGCACCACGCAGTATGGCCGACGCCGTACGACCTCGGTGAGCTGGCCGCCTTCTTCGTAACCGACATAGCCGGGCGGCGCACCGATGAGCCGGGCAACCGAATGCTTCTCCCCGTACTCGCTCATGTCGATGCGGACCATGGCGCGCTCGTCGTCAAACAGAAATGCGGCGAGTGCCCTGGCCAGCTCCGTCTTACCGACACCCGTCGGCCCGAGGAACAAAAACGAGCCGGTTGGCCGGTCCGGGTCGGCTACTCCGGCCCTGGCCCGGCGCACCGCGTCGGACACCGCCTGCACCGCCCGAGCCTGGCCGACCAGCCGCTCGCCAAGTTCGTCTTCCATCCGCAGCAGCTTGCCTGTCTCGCCCTCAAGCAACCGGCCCGTTGGGATACCCGTCCACGACGACACCACCTCGGCGACATCGTCGGGGCCGACCTCCTCCTTGACCATGGGCGTATCGGCACCGAGTTCGGCGGCGTCGGCCGTGGCACCGGAGCTGCTCGCGCCGCTCGCCTCGGCGAGTTCGCGCTCCAGCGTCGGTATTTCCGCGTACATGAGCCGGGACGCGGTCTCAAAGTCACCGTCCCGCTGTGCGCGTTCGGCATCGACCTTCGCTTCATCCAGCCGCTTCTTGAGCTCACCGACCTTGTTCAGGCCGGCCTTCTCCCGCTCCCAGCGGGCGGACAGCGCGGTGAGCTGCTCCTGGCGGTCGGCCAGATCACGGCGGAGCCGGTCAAGCCGCTCCTTGCTGGCCGGGTCGTTCTCCCTGGCGAGCGCCATTTCCTCCATCTTCATCCGGTCCACGACGCGCTGCAGCGCATCGACCTCGACCGGCTGGGAGTCGATCTCCATGCGCAGCCGGGACGCGGCCTCGTCGATCAGATCGATCGCCTTGTCGGGGAGGAATCGCCCGGTGATGTAGCGGTCGGACAGCGTCGCCGCCGCGATCAGCGCGGTGTCTGAGATCTGCACCTGATGGTGCGCCTCGTAACGGCCCTTGAGCCCGCGCAGGATGGCAATCGTATCCTCAACCGTCGGCTCGCCGACGAGGACCTGCTGGAAGCGGCGTTCAAGCGCCGGGTCCTTCTCGATGCGCTCGCGGTACTCGTCCAGCGTCGTGGCACCGACCATGCGCAGCTCGCCGCGGGCGAGCATTGGCTTCAGCATGTTGCCGGCGTCCATCGCGCCCTCCGCAGCGCCCGCGCCCACAACCGTATGCAGCTCGTCGATGAAGGTGATGACCTGGCCGTTGCTCTCCCTGATCTCGCTGAGCACGGCCTTCAGCCGTTCCTCGAACTCGCCGCGGTACTTGGCGCCGGCCACCATCGCAGACAGGTCCAGGGCGACGAGCCGCTTGCCGCGCAGCGACTCAGGCACGTCACCGGCGACGATGCGCTGGGCGAGGCCTTCGACGACGGCGGTCTTGCCGACCCCCGGCTCACCGATGAGAACTGGGTTGTTCTTGGTACGCCGCGACAGCACCTGGATGACCCGCCGGATTTCGGAGTCACGGCCAACCACGGGATCGAGCTTGCCCTCGCGTGCGCGTTCGGTCAGGTCGATCCCGTACTTCTGCAAGGCCTGGTAGGTGCCCTCGGGATCCTCGGAGGTGACCCGGGTGCTCCCGCGTATCTTCTCGAACGCGCCGAGCAGTTCGTCCGGGCCTGCCCCGAACCTGCGCAGCAGGCCCGCGACCTCTCCACCGTCGGCGGCGAGGCCGACGAGCAGATGTTCGGTTGACACGTACTCGTCGTTGAGCTCGCGTGCGCGCTGTCCAGCGGTGTTCAAGGCGGCGGCGAGTTGCCGGGACATGTTAGGCGCGCTGACCGTATGGCCAACCGCGCTCGGCAGTCGGCCCAGCAGCGCCTCGGCCTGCCGCTTGACATCGGCTGGATCCGCACCGACGCTGCGCAGCAGTGGTGCGGCGGTTCCCTCAGACTGCTCAATGAGCGCTACCAGCAGGTGCGCCGCGTCCACATGCGGATTGCCCAGGGCAGTGGCACGCCGCACCGCGGTCGAAAGCGCCTCCTGACTCTTTCGGGTCAGTTTCTCGTCCATTATGCGTTTCCTGATTCAGTTGGTGGCTGCCATGACGTGGGACCGGCCGCCGCACCCGTTCGGCGGACCGGCACAAGGTCAGCCCCTTGGCTCGCGGAACGCCGCAGCCCGGCCAGGCGGGCGGCGACCGCACGGGTGGATTCCAGCTCGGCGCGCAGCTGCGAGATCTCGGTGTGCAGCTCGGCGGCGACGAGCTGCAGCCGCCTGAGGTCGTCCTCGAGTTCGAGGATCCGCTTGATCCCCGACAGGTTCACGCCCTCCTGCTGGGAAAGCCGCTGCACCTCGCGCAGCGCGAGGACGTCACGCATCGAGTAGCGCCGTCCCCGGCCGGCCGCGCGGCCGGGCGACACCAATCCCATGCGGTCGTAGGTACGAAGCGTCTGCGGGTGCAGCCCAGACAGCTGTGCGGCGACGGAGATGACGTAAACGGGAGTCTCGTCGGAGAGCCCGAATGGGTCGCTCGCGCTCATTTCAGCTCACCTTCAGCCTTCAGCTCACCCGCGCCCGCTGCAGGAGATCCTCCCGAGGATCGCTACCACCCAGAGCCTGCTGGTACTCTTTCAGCGCCGACGCGGCCTTGCCGTTGAGGTTCTGCGGCACGACCACCTGCACCGTGACAAGGAGGTCGCCATAGGTTCCGTCGGTGCGGCGGGTGCCCTTACCGCGGACACGCATGGTGCGGCCGTTCGGCGTACCAGGCGCGACGCGCACAGTTACCGGTGCGCCGCGCAGCGTCGGCACCTTTATTGCGGCGCCGAGGACCGCCTCCGGATAGGTGACCGGCACGGTGATCGTGAGGTTGTCGCCGGACCGCCCAAAGATGGGATGCGGCTGCACGTGCACCATGACGTACAGGTCTCCTGCAGGCCCGCCGCGCTCGCCCGGCGCTCCCTTTCCCTTGAGCCGGATGCGCTGGCCGTCCTTAACGCCTGCGGGGATGCGCGCCTGGATCGTTCGGGTACTCATCGCGCGGCCGCTGCCAGAACATGCCGGGCACGGGTCGTCCACGACGAGCCCGCGTCCGCGGCATGTTCGGCACGGCTCGGAGAACGCGAAGTTGCCAAGGTTCCTGCTGGCCTGGCCGGAGCCCTCGCATGTCGGACAGACGCGCGGCACCGTGCCCGACTTGGCTCCGGTGCCGTGGCACACCGGGCAGGGGCCCTCTCCGGTAAGCCGCAGCGGGACCGTGACACCGTCGGCGGCGTCATTGAACGAAAGCGTGACCTCGGTCTCCACATCAGCGCCGCGGCGCGGGCGCTGCTGGGTGCCGCCGCGCCCGCCGAACATGCCGCCCAGCAGGTCGCCAAGCCTCCCGCCCGTCCCTGACGACCCGAACAGGTCGCCGAGGTCGAAGCCGCCGCCTCCCGCGCCACCGCCTGGCGTGCCGACCCGGAACCTGTCCGCGCCGAACAGCGTGCGCGCCTCGTCGTACTCCTTCCGCCGCTTCTCGTCCGACAGCACGTTGTACGCTTCGGAAATCTCCTTGAACCGCTCCTCCGCCTTGGAGTCGCCCTTGTTGGCGTCAGGATGGTACTTGCGGGCGAGCTTGCGGTACGACTGCTTGATCTGGTCAGCGGTAGCAGTCTTCGGGACGTTAAGGACCTTGTAGTAGTCCTTCTCGAGGAAATCCTTCGTGCTCACAGCCTCTTCTCACGTTCCCCTTGGGATCAGCTGCCGCGATCCTCCGGCGTCTGTGGCCCGCGCGGCGTGCGCGGAGCCGGTTCCTGTTCCTCGCCCTTGCCCCTCGGCCCGTTGGCGGTCGGTCCGTCGGCGGCTGTGGCACCAGCGTCGGCAGCGGTGGCACCCGGAGGACCGCCGGCCGCGGTGGCACCCGGAGGACCGCTCGTGGCCGTAGCACCCGGCGGACCGCTCGTGGCCGTAGCACCCGGCGGACCGCTCGTGGCCGTAGCACCCGGCGGACCACCGGCACCCGGAGTGCCCTGTCCACCGCCCGGCTCGGCCACCGCCACCCGGGCCGGGCGCAGGATACGGTCGCCGACCTTGTAGCCGGGCTGCAGGATCTGCACGCAGGTGGGTTCCTCCACATCACTGGAGAAGGAGTGCATCAGCGCTTCGTGGACGTTCGGGTTGAACGCCTCACCCGGATCCCCGTACCTGACCAAGCCGAGCTTGGCGACGATCGACTCGAGGGATTCGGCCACGGACTTGAATCCGCCCGAAAGCTCGCCGTGCTCACGGGCGCGGTGGATGTTGTCGAGGACGGGTAGCAGTGCCCCGAGCACGTTGGCCAGCGCCTGCTCACGGACGACGATCCTGTCCCGATCCACCCGCTTGCGGTAGTTCGCGTACTCGGCCTGCACGCGCTGCAGGTCTGCCGTTCGTTCGGCGAGTTGTGCGGTAGTCGCCGCCGCCTGGTCCTGCGTGACGGCTGAGTCCTGGGCGGCCGGGTTCTGCGCGGCCGCGGCATCCGGGTTCTCCCCGGATGCCGCGTGCCGCGGAACGTGCTGGCCTGGCTCGCGCGACTGCGCATCGGTCGGGCCGCCCTGGTCCATTGGCTGGCGCACCTTCCCGGTCACTGGGTCGATGCGCCGCCGGTCGCGAATGACCGGCCGCGCATCGGTGTCGTCACGTGAGGTCATCAGGCGGCCCCTGAGTCTCGCTTGTCCTTGCCCTCGTCCACAATCTCGGCGTCGACGACCTCTTCCTCACCAGAGCCAGCCGCGCTCTCGGCGCCCTGCTCGCCACCTTCGGTGGACGCTCCGGTCTGCTGGGCCCCCTGCTGTGACTGCGCGTAGATCGCCGTACCCATTTTCTGACTGACCTGCGCGGTCTTCTCCGAAGCGGCCTTGATCGCCTCGGTGTCGGTGCCCTTGAGCGCCTCCTTGAGTTCCTTGACGGCGGCCTCGACCTCGGACTTGATGTCCTCCGGGATCTTCTCCGCATTCTCGGTAAGGAACTTCTCTGTGGTGTAGGCGAGGGTGTCGCCCTGGTTGCGGGTCTCCGCCTCCTCGCGCCGCCTGCGGTCTTCCTCGGCGAACTTGTCGGCCTCGGCCATCATCCGGTCGATATCGTCCTTGGGCAGCGCCGAGCCGCCAGTGATCGTGACCGACTGCTGCTTGCCCGTACCAAGGTCTTTCGCGGACACGTTCACGATGCCGTTGGCGTCGATGTCGAAGGTGACTTCGATCTGCGGAACGCCACGAGGGGCGGGGGCGAGACCGGTCAGCTCGAACATGCCGAGCTTCTTGTTGTACTGAGCGATCTCCCGCTCACCCTGGAACACCTGGATCTGCACAGACGGCTGGTTGTCGTCGGCCGTGGTGAAGATCTCCGAGCGCTTGGTCGGGATTGTCGTGTTGCGCTCGATGAGCTTGGTGAAAATGCCGCCCTTGGTTTCGATTCCAAGCGAGAGCGGGGTCACGTCGAGCAGGAGAACGTCCTTGACCTCGCCCCTGAGCACCCCAGCCTGCAGGCAGGCACCGACGGCGACCACCTCGTCGGGGTTGACGCCCTTGTTCGGCTCCTTGCCGCCGGTGAGCTGCTTGACCAGCTCAACCACGGCGGGCATCCGGGTAGAACCGCCCACGAGCACGACATGGTCGATGCCGCTCAGCTTGATCCCGGCATCCTTGATGACCTGCTGGAACGGGCCCTTGCACCGGTCAAGCAGGCCAGCTGTCATGCGCTGGAAGTCGGCGCGGGTCAGCTTGGCGTCCAGGTGGAGCGGGCCTTCCGCGGACGCGGTGATGTAGGGCAGGTTGATCTGCGACTCGCTCGAGCTCGACAGCTCGATCTTCGACTTCTCCGCGACTTCACGCAGCCGCTGCAGCGCCATCTTGTCCTTGGACAGGTCGATCCCGTGCCCGTTCTTGAAGTCGTTGACCAGCCAGTCGACGACCTTCTGGTCCCAGTCGTCACCGCCAAGGTGGTTGTCGCCGCTGGTGGCCTTCACCTCGACGACGCCCTCACCAACTTCGAGCAGCGAGACGTCGAAGGTGCCACCGCCGAGGTCGAAGACCAGGATGGTCGCCTCGTTCTCCTTCTCCAGGTGATAGGCGAGCGCCGCCGATGTCGGCTCGTTGATGATCCGCAGGACGTTGAGACCCGCGATCTGGCCGGCCTCCTTTGTGGCCTGGCGCTGGGCGTCGTTGAAGTACGCCGGGACCGTGATCACAGCGTCGGTGATCTTCTCGCCCAGGTATGCTTCCGCGTCCCTCTTGAGCTTCTGCAGGATGAAAGCGCTTATCTGCTGGGCGGTGTAGGCTTTGCCGTCGATTTTGACGGACCAGCCGGTGCCCATCTGGCGCTTCACCGAGCGGATGGTCCGGTCGACGTTGGTGACGGCCTGCCGCTTGGCGACCTCGCCGACGAGCACTTCGCCGTTCTTGGCGAAAGCGACCACAGACGGCGTAGTCCGCGATCCCTCCGCGTTGGCGATAACAGTGGGCTCGCCGCCTTCGAGGACCGCGACTACGGAGTTGGTCGTCCCCAGGTCAATCCCTACCGCACGTGCCATGAGCAGTCCTTAGGTTGATCGTTTGCCGAAGTTGAGTGATTCAGGCTCAAGATTGCCGCGTCACTCCCGTTGGTGTCAAATCACTTGAGTCCATCTGACTCAACTTTGCCTCGTCACCAGAAATTCCGCCCCGCGAGCAGTAAGAAGCGGCCAGCGCGGGGAACCGGCTCCTGGCCGCTTCCGGGTGTGACACGAGCGGACGGGTCAGCGCTCAACTTACTGAGATGAGCACACGCCGCTTGTCGGATCTCCCGGATCGCCGCCGATTCCCCCGGTCGCGGCGATCCGGTGATCCGAAGGCAGGATCTGTTCACCGTCGGCGCACATTGGGCCACGCAGATGGAACCATGGCCCGGGCGCGGAGCGGACCGGCACAGACAACAGAACTCGGACGGAGCGGCGGTCTCGGGCCCTGCCGCCCCGCCCGGAAGGAGGCCCCGGCGACGGGACACGTGTGCCCCCATTGAGTCCTGTCGCCGGGGCTCCATCATTTGCGATCATTTCATGGCCAGTGGACTTAACCTGCCGTCAAAGGCGCAAGTAACCGAGGCGTTCCTGCCCGTATCCCGGGCCCCCCCGACCCGTAGAGGGCCGCTACAGGTCGGCGGCGACCCGTAGAGGGCCGCTACAGGTCGGCGCAAGCTGCTACGCGGTTATATGCCGTCTGACCCCGACCTTGCATATGCCGCCCGACCTGAGCTTGAACGCAGGCGGTGGAGGATGAACCGCTGCGGCGTACGCTGGCATCGACCGCTCGAGCGCCCAACGGGAGGTCCAGGTGACCCTGCGGATCGTCATTGGCCTCGTCATGACAGCGATCGCGGTCGTGATCGCTGGGCAGCGAGTGTCGTGGCTGTACCGGCTAGCGACCAGCGGCCAGCCCGCGCCTGAGCGTCTCGACGCGGCCAGGAAGCACGTGGGCCGCGACGTGGCCGTTGAGCTCAGCGAAGTCCTGGGCCAGCGCAAGCTGCTGAAATGGTCCGTCCCCGGTCTCGCGCACTTCTTCGTGTTCTGGGGTTTCCTCGTCCTGCTCACGGTCTACATCGAGGCCTACGGTTCCCTGTTCAGCAAGAGCTTCCACATTCCGCTCATCGGCACGTCGCCGGTGCTTGGCTTCTTGCAGGACACCATCGCCCTCGCGGCGCTCGCAGGGATCATCGCGTTCGCGATCATCCGGATACGCGAAGCGCCGACGCGGCTCGACCGCGACTCGCGGTTTGCCGGATCGCACCTCGGCGGCGCCTGGCTCATTCTCTTCATGATCTTCCTGGTGATCTTGACGATGTTCCTGTTCCGGGGATCGTCGGTCAATTCCGGGAACTTCCCGTACGGGAACGCGGCCTACATGTCGCACCTGGCCGGGAAGGCGCTCCATCCGCTCGGGCCCGACGTCAACGAGAACCTGGAGACCGGCGCTTTGCTGGCGCACATCGCGGTGATGCTGATCTTCCTGGTCATCGTCGTACGCTCGAAGCACCTGCACATTTTCGTCGCGCCCCTGAACGTCCTCTTCTCCCGCCGCCCGAACGCCCTTGGCCCGCTCGAGCCCATGCGCAGCAACGGGACGGTGCTGAACTTCGAGGAAGCAGACCCAGACAACGACGTGTTCGGCCGCAGCAAGATCGAGGACTTCACCTGGAAGGGATTGCTTGACTTTGGCACGTGCACGGAGTGCGGCCGGTGCCAGTCCCAGTGCCCGGCGTGGAACACGGGGAAGCCGCTGTCGCCGAAGATGGTCATCCTCGATCTCCGCGATCATGCTCTCGCGAAGGCGCCCTACCTGCTGGCCGGATCCGACGAGCAGCGGGAGGCGCTGCCGGACGAGGTGAAAAACGAGGCGGCCCGGCCCCTCGTGGGTACGAAGGCAGAAAACGCCGTGATCGACCCCGATGTCATCTGGTCGTGTACCACGTGCGGCGCCTGCGTGAGCGAATGCCCCGTCGACATTGAGCACATCGACCACATCATGGACATGCGCCGCTACCAGGTGCTCATCGAGTCCAAATTTCCCACCGAGGCATCAACGCTGCTGAAGAACCTGGAGAGCCAGGGCAATCCCTGGGGCTTGGGGGAGATGGCGCGGCTCGAATGGATGGAAGGGCTCGACTTCGAGGTTCCGGTGGTTGACGGGAAGATCGGCGACGATGTCGAGTATCTCTTCTGGGTCGGCTGTGCCGGTGCGCTCGATGATCGAGCCAAGAAGACGACCAGGGCGGTCGCTGAACTGCTGCATACCGCCGGGGTGAGGTTCGCCGTCCTCGGGCCGATGGAGGCGTGCAGCGGGGACCCCGCCCGCCGGATGGGCAATGAGTTTCTTTTCTCCATGCTCGCTCAGCAGAACATCGAGACGCTCAACGAGGCCGGAGTGCGGAAGATCGTTGCCAGCTGCCCGCACTGCTTCAACTCACTCGCCCGCGAATACCCGCAGTTCGGTGGCTCGTATGAGGTGATACACCACACCCAGCTGCTGGCCAGGCTCGTGTCCGAGGGGCGGCTGACGCCCACGGCGCCGATAAACGAGAAGATCACCTACCACGACCCGTGCTACCTCGGCAGGCACAACCGCGTGTACACACCGCCGCGGGAAATCATGGCCCAGGTACCCGGTGTCCAAGCGCGGGAGATGCACCGGTGCCGCGAGCGCGGCTTCTGCTGCGGCGCGGGCGGCGCCCGGATGTGGATGGAGGAGCGGATCGGCAAGCGGATCAACACCGAGCGGATCGAGGAGGCGCTCGGCACCGATCCGGACACGGTGTCCACCGCGTGCCCGTTCTGCCTGGTCATGCTCGGCGATGCGATCGAGGAGAAGAAAGGCTCGGGCGATGCGAAGGAATCGCTCGAGGTCGTGGACGTTGCGCAGCTACTGGCGCGCTCCGTCCGCACATCCGGTGACGGTTCGCCCCGCGGCAGCGGTTCGGGATAATTTGTTCATAACGGCTGCCGCTGGCGCGTCGCCGGGCCGCCGCCGGCTCTCAGACCTTTGCGCGGTAGAAGTTCAGATACGAGCGGGACGGAGTCGGGCCGCGCTGATCCTGGTACCGGGACCCGTAGACCGCCGACCCGTAGGCGTGCTCGGCCGGCGAACTGCACCGGAACAGGCATAGCTGACCTATCTTCATTCCCGGCCACAACTTGATCGGCAGCGTCGCCACGTTGGAGAGCTCGAGGGTCACGTGCCCGGAGAAGCCAGGATCGATCCACCCGGCCGTCGAGTGCGTCAATAGCCCTAGCCTGCCGAGGCTCGATTTGCCCTCGAGCCGGCCGGCGAGATCGTCCGGCAGGGACACTACCTCGTATGTGGAGGCGAGGACGAACTCGCCCGGGTGCAGCACGAACGACTCCTCGCCGACCGTCTCCACGAGCCTCGTCAGGTCCGGCTGCTCGACCGCAGGATCAATGTGCGGGTAGCGGTGGTTCTCGAACACCCGGAAGTAGCGATCCAGCCGGACGTCTACGCTGGACGGCTGGACGAGTTCGGATGCGTAAGGATCGATCTTGACCCGCCCGGACTCGATCTCGGCCTTGATGTCGTGGTCGGAGAGCAACACGCTGGCAACCTACCGGTTCCTGTACGATGTCGTCGCGACGGCTATACGGGAACGCTGTGTTTGCATGGAACGCAGCGACCGGCCGCCCTATGCGCGGCAGCCGTGGTGGCCCGTGCGGGTGTAGTTCAATGGCAGAACATCAGCTTCCCAAGCTGATAGTGAGGGTTCGATTCCCTTCACCCGCTCCAGATAGCTCCTTTATATCGCTCATTTTCGAGCAAGTGTTCCCTTGATTGCAGTTTGATGGCGCCGACTGGGCTCCAATGCTCTCTACTCCGGTGTTTTACCTGGTCATACGCCACATTCGGCTGAGTTATGCTGATGAGAGAAGCTGGGTGGAGCCTTGTTGGTCTACCCAAATTTCTACCCACGCCGGAGGCCGACCATGGCATACGTGGAACGCCGCGAGCGGCAAAAGGGTACACGCTACCGCGGTATCTACAAGGGGGCGGACGGCCGTTACCGGTCTGCCGGTACCTTTGCCACCGAGAGCGGGCGCTGGAGGTCGCGGAGGAAGCAGAGCGGCGCGCGGCGGAGCTGGCTGGCGGATCGGGCGGGGCGCGCCGGTACTGCGCAGTCGTGGACTCCACACAGTCACGCAAGCGAAAGGACGGAAGCGCGACGATCGCCCGTAACGGGCAAGCGCTGTACGGGACCGATGACGTCTCTGACGACGTCACCCAAGACACGGTTCTGATGTTCGCCGCGCGGCTACGGGACATCATCGGCACGTGCGCCGTGTCATCGGTATGGGTGGACAACCGCGAGCCGGCGTCATGGCTGTATGTCCGCAAGGACGGCCAGACAGCGACGATCACGCGGACCACGCTGCAGCGCTGGGCAGTGCGCGACGCTGCCGCGCGCAATGGCTATCGCCTGGACGTTGCGCCAGACGAGACAGACCAGACACTGGGCGAACAGCTCATGCGCGGGCTTCCGCACGCGGAAAACTTCGCATCACTCGCGATCACCTCGGCAGCATCCCAGCTCAGTGAAACGATCTTCCGTGCCGCGTGGGGCGACGGCAGCGACTTCCCGACACTGGGCGGGGTTCTGTTCCACGCGAGCCGGGCAGACCACCTCGGGCGCGCCGGCATCTGGGCGACAGTCGCACAAGCGCGCCACGGTGGTGCCTACGGCTCACGCCGGCAGGTACGGCGCACCCAGGATGCGGCATCCGCTGAGTGGCGCGCACTGTCCGCGCGCCTTGACGAAACCCGCAATGAAATGATCTACCAGGGATGCGACCGTCGGCCGCACTGAAGTTTGGCCATCGGCCTTCCGGATAATGGCCCTTAGATCACACGATCTAAGGGCCATTACCCATGGCACAAGAACAAAGCAAAGAATCTTGGGATTGGCGGACGGTCGGGACACTCCTGTACCCGTATTAATGTGAGAGCCGCTTTACAATCCGCGCGGCAAACACGCCGCGCGGACTGCCTAGCGCAAAATGCCGTGCGACTCAGCGCGGCTATCCTCGGCTTTCGCGGTTATGCCGCTGCGTCCTCCCAGGCCAGGCGGAGGACGCTGATTTCTTCGGGTGTTGGCTGGTCAGGGCGAGATGCCTTAAATCTTGCGGCGATGATGACGCGGCGGAGCTTGGCGGCCATGTCGGCGGTCACGGCTGGGCCTTGCTGGTGTACCAGGGGGCGTGGGCGCGGTGATCGGCCACGTCGGCGGGTCGTGGCCGGCGGTGGCGTACCAGCAGGTGGCGATGGCCTGGCAGGCGAGCTGGAACGGGACGGTCCGCTCGACGGCGCGGGCGGTGCGGTTGCGGGCCTGCCCGGCGCCGAAGACCTGCCGGGCGTCCTCGATCGCGACTTCGATGCTCCACCTGGCGGCGTACCGCTCGAGACCCGGGCTGGTGACGCAGCGGTATCGGTGGTGACCAGGGCCAGGTCATGCCCGCTGGCTGACCTGTCACGGATGAGGACGACAGTGACGGTCCTGGTGCCGAAGACCGAGGGCCACAGGCCGCTGGCCGGCGCGGGCCTGGCGGCAGCCCGTGCAAGGCGGCGTCCTTTCGCAGCCGGGTGGTCCAGGTCACGGCGGCCGGCAGCTTCTTCAGCTCGCCGCCGGCGTAGGCGGAATCGGCCACCACGTGGATGTCCCGGCCGGGCAGCGTGGCGGCGATGGCCCCGGCCATGCGGCGGGCCAGCCACAGCCGGGACGCGGAGCTGGTGCCCTTGATGACCAGCTTGGCCAGCACCGGGATGGCCACGGGCCTGCTGACCGTCGGCAGCCGCACCACGACCGCGGCGATCACCCAGTTGTTGCCGTATCCCGTTTTCGCGGGCCCCGGCGCGGATCCGTCGTGAAACCAGGAGGCAGCCCAGACCTTCTTGCCGCGCCGCCGGAACAGCGTGTCGTCGATCGCCACCGTGACCGGCTCCCCCGTCGGCACCAGCAGGGATACCACCAGCCGGGCGGCGGCCAGGCCCAGCTCATCGGCGCTCCACCGAGCACGGGAGAAGAACCAGTGCGCCCGGTCGTGCGGCCACAGCCGCGACAGGCCCGCGCCGGCCAGCATGCCGCACACCGTCCTGCGGCCCGGCTGGGCCAAGAACCCGCAGGCCAGGCCGCAGAAGGTGCGGAACGACGGGGCGGTGAACAGCGGTCTGAAGACAGCCAGCAGGCTCGCCAGCGAAGGGAAGCGGTAGCGTCACACCCCGGATCATCGCCAGGCAATCCGCTGCCCGCCGGCGATTTCCCCGGCACCCGCGTTCCGCCGCGTCAACCGCTCACGTTCACGGCTATGACGTCACACTGCTGCGGCCCGAGGTGCTTGACCAGACCGGGCATGCCGGTCGCGGTCTCGACCAGGACGGCGAACGGCAGCCTTGCCGGGGCTGGCCAGCAAGCCGGCCTGGTTCTCCATGGTGCAGTGGCTGCGGGCGGTGCGGATGAATTTCCTGATCGGTCAGCCGGTGGTTTCCTCGATCCGCCGGCTGACCGCCAGCGCCGCGAAGACGATGGTCAGACTGGCGATGACCAACGCTAGTGAGCTGCCCCGCCGATTCCGGCACTGTTGCGACGTCAGGCGTGCGTGGTGGATCTCGCCAAGGCCTGCGATGACCTCGCCGCCCTAGCATCGAGCACGGCTAGCGATCCAGCATGCGACCTAGCAGGCGGACGAGCTCGGCGCGTTCGGGTGCGGACAGCGGAGCCAGCAGTTCGTCCTGGACCTCGCCGAGCAGGCGATCGAGCACTTCTAGGTGCTCGGCCCCGGCCGCCGTCAGCGTCACGATGTTCCGGCGCGCATCCGTCGGGTCGGGGAAGCGCGAGACCAAACCCCGGCCGGTCAGGTCGTTGAGCGCCGCGACCACGTCGCTGGGATCCAGGCCAGTGTGCCGGCCTAGGCTGGCCTGGCTCAGGGGGCCGAACTCGTCGAGCGCGGCGAGCAGCCGGGCGTGATAGCCGCGCGAGCCGGCCGTGGCGAGCTTGTCGGTGAGCAGCTGGTGGGACAGCCTCGACACTTCGCCGATCAGCCAGGTGGGCTTCCCCGCGATCCTGGCCGGCGGTCTCTCCTCGCCCATAGCGGTCAGCCTACCCGGAATATCATTGGAACCACCAACGTTGGACGTACCAATGAACCGCACAGCAGAAGGCGAGCAAGAAGGAGCATGGCAATGTCTGACTATCCGGCCCTTACCCCTCGCGTCATCGGCGAGACCGAGAAGGCCCTCAACGCGTTCCTCGGACGGCTGCTGGCCGGCACCGGGGTCGCCGAACCGCAGTGGGTGATCCTGTCCGTCGCCATCACCGGTGGCGGCAGCGTAACGCCTCAGCAGGCCGCTTTCGCGCTGAAGATCACCGAGCCGCAGGCCCAGGACCAGCTCGACCAGCTGACCGCCGCGGGATACCTCACCGACGGGACCTCAGTCACCCAGCGCGCGCGGGATCTGTTCACCCGGGTCCGCGTCGCGACCCACGAGATCACCGAACGGCTGTGGGGTGACCTGCCGGCCGAGGACCTGGCCACCGCGGGCCGCGTGCTCAGCATCATCACCGAGCGGGCGAACGCCGAGCTCGCCCGCGGCTAGCAAAGCCGGACGGCAAGAGCCAACCCCGCTGGATAGGCAGGCAACGCATACCCGCCGTGCCCGCTGGGTAGCCACGCCGTCCACGCGGAGGAGGCCGAACATGACCGAGCAAGGGCACGCCAGCGACGAACGGCAGACCACCGACGGACGGCAGACCACCGACGGACGGCACGCGACCCGACGGGGCACGGCGGGGAAACCCACCAGATCGCCGGAGGCGGTCGGCCGCGGCTGACTACCCAGCAGGGCGTGATGGTCGCGGACGACCAGAACACGCGGCACCTCGGGGAGCGCGGGCCGGCCCGCCCTGGAGGACTTCCACATCCGGGAGAAGCTGTTCCGCTTCGACCACGAGCGCATCCCGGAGCGGGTGGCGCACGCCCGAGGCTACGGGGCGCACGGCTACTTCGAGAAACTACGAGCCGCTCACCGAGCTGACCCGGGCCGACATCTTCTCCGAGGCCGCGTTTCAGCGATGACGAGCAGCGAACTCGCAGGTCAGCGCCCCGCGGAAGCGATCAAGGCCAAAACGTGGTCCAAGTCAGGTCCGCGGCCCGCCGGCGATTTCCCGGCACCCGCGTTCCGCCGCCACGCGGCGGCGCAGGCCAGGCCATCATGGACAGCGTGCCCGACACGCCCGACCCGCAGACCCGGACCGCGGTCACCCAGCGGATCATCGCCCACGTCACCCGCGGCTGGCCCCGCCTCGGCGAGCCCATCGCGCGCCACCGCGGACAGTACTGTTACGTCGCCGCCCTCCTGCCCGGCCACCGCGAGCCCACGCCGATCCTGCGCCTGCGCTACCAAGGATCAGCCGACCGCTGGGTCATCGGGATCTACATGGCCAGCACCGGCCAGTACACCGAATCCGAGCTGCCCGCCTCCTTCGGACCCAAGACCGGCACCCCCGAAGAAGGAATCGATGACACCTTCGTCCTCTACACGGGCCCTAAATCCGGCCACTGAGGCAGAGCACGAAAGTGCGAAACACGAGGGCTATCCGCTCGTGTAAGAAAACCTGAACGGGCGGACAGACGGAATATTTCCCCGCCCGTATTAATATGCGAGCACGTCGCGCCGTGACTGATCTCGCTGGCGCGCGCGTCACCCAAAAGGTGCGCAATTTGGCATGGCACTGCCGTCATATGGCGGGTGACGGTCGGCCTGCGCGAGGCGCTGGAGAAGGCAAAAGAGCGGGGACTGCCCTACCTGATCCTGGACGGCAAAGTCGTCGCCGCCGACCGGTGCAAGGAAAAGACCATCAGCAGGAAGAGCCGCGAGATCGACCGCTGGTATTCCGG
>WNFZ01001017.1_pt1 | contig 33672 bp, 42 predicted proteins | sample 5400081 | NCBI WGS metagenome assembly WNFZ01 (sample SAMN13153365, study PRJNA577476) | soil metagenome | isolation source: 80 cm soil or saprolite under grassland replicate 1 | place: USA:California | collected 2016-06-15 | reverse complement strand
CGGCAAGTTCCGTACGATCGCGATCCATACTTGCGAAGCGGCGAGACAGAAGGCCGATGAGGTAGCCAAGACCCCGGAGTTCGCCGTGGCGCTACGCAAGCGACGGAAAGTGGAGGCTCTGTTCTCGGAACTAAAGAACTTGATTGGATTGCGGTGCTTGCGCCTACGCAGAATCAAGTTCGTGCGTGAGCAGTTCTACCTAGCTGCCGTGGCACAGAACCTGAAACGACTGGTGCGGTTCCTCAACATGAGAGCGCAACCAGCGATGGCAACCGCGTAAGCAACCACTACCGCAAGAAAAACACGAACCGGAAGAAACTCCCCTGAGGGAAAACGCGTCTTCGAACCGAGTTTTTCAACACCAACTCGCCATGTCGCTCACCGTTGTCAATGAGTCAAATCGCCTGTGGGTGTTGAAAAACTCCAGTTTTCTCCGAAACAGCCAAAATTTGGGGGATACGAAATGTCTAAAGAATTAAGAAAGTCGTTCGTAGGGCATCCTAACGCGATTTTATTTTTGCGAATTTCGCGGTTAGGAGTTTTTCAACAGCCACGCCTGATAACAACATTCATGCGTGCGAAGACGTTTGCTCGGCCATAAGGCGATGGGTTATGATCCGTCTCCGACTGGGGACTGATTGATAATGAAATGGCTGATTCCTGTTCTCTTGCTCTGTTCTTGTAGTTCAGTGTTCCTGCCAGGGCAGATAGTGGATGTCACTCCGTGCGAAATTCTGGCCAACCCCGCATCCTTCGACGGAAAGACTGTGCGTGTGAAGGGTACAGTCAGCGCTGGCTTCGATGAATTTGTTCTAAAGGACGCGGCGTGCAATCAGCCCATTAATGCGATTTGGCTTGCTTATCCCGAGGGGACAAAAGGCAAAGCGGGTCCCGCTGCATTCGTTCAACTGCAACTCGGACGGAATAATCCTGCGGCCACGAGCAATGCAAATCGATCTCCCGTCAAGATCGACAAAAACAAAGGATTCAAGCAATTCGACTCTCTGCTTTCCACGCCGTACAAGTCGGGCGGCATGTGCTTGGGTTGCACCCGTTACACCGTTACAGCAACCCTCGTGGGCAGGCTCGACGGTGTTAAGGAGGCGGGCATTGCTCGCGACAGCGCCGGAAAGTTTGTCAATGCGAACGGCTTTGGAAACCTTAATCTTTACCGAGCACGTCTGGTGCTGCAAACTGTCGCAGATGTATCTCCCAATGAAATCGACTATTCAAGGGTGAGTTCCGCCACGAAGGATGATTCGCCGCGTGAATCCGGAGGAGGAGATCCTGTTGCCGCCACCCACCAGGCCGCGCGAGCTTTCGGCGCAGATAGCCAGGCTGGGAAAGAAGTAGAACGAGCCGCAGCCGCCTACGGCAAAGAGGGCGAGGACAATGGAGTGGAGGTGGGCTTTGGGACCCCAAATGAAGTCCCCAAGAACGACGGCCCTAAGGGGGACAAGGATTCGCCAGACGGCATACTGCTCAATTGCACCTTCGACATGGACAGGCTAAAAGGTGATGCTCTTGCGCGCGCCATAGCTCATGTCGGCACCCACATCGCAGACCTACGCGATTCTGGGACCACCGCGGCCGCCACCGGCTATGACCTTGAATATCGAGCATGGCAAACAACCGTCCTGGGTGCTGTCGCGTTCCAGCAGAAGACGCTAACAGCGCCCGGCGGTTATCTGTTGTGGAACTCAGCGTGGCCAGCTGGCGAGCGGAACAAGCTGGCGGACGAAGCAATCACGAGCTTCTTGAGAGATTGGGCAATTCTGAAAAAATGACGACTGCCCGCAGCCTCTAGTCCAATACTCCCTAAGGCAAATGAGACGGCAGTCCCATAGTTGGCGATAAAGTGCGCCGTGAAAAGGCGTTGGACTTCAGCGGGTGAGACTCCCGCCCGGGAACTGGATCGCTCCACCCGGTAGATGGGATGAGAAGGTCGATCCCCGATCACGGGTGGCGTTAAGCTACCGATGATCAACGCACTCTAAGGTGCAATCAAAACGGCTAAGGAGATCGACCTTGAAGAAGCATAACAATTCTCGAAAGAAGAGTGAACCAACATCGAGGCGGACGAAGGCAAGGGGCCCAACGGGATACGAAGGAAGTGCTGGCGGAACTGGTGGGAAAGCTGAAGGAAAAGCTGGATCGGAAAAAGGTGGCAGCAACGAGCGCCGAAGAAGAGCATCAGCGAGATGAGCTTGGCCCCAATCTCGACCGTCTGACGGTGGGCGTAGATCTGGGCGACCAATGGAGCCATCAACTATCGGCATAGTTTCCGGCTAGCGACCATCCAGGAGCTATCAACCGGGTCTCCAATCCTTCAATCATCTTCGCCAGGTCAGCCAGAGAGTGTGCCTGCATCTTTTCCATAGCGCGGCCGCGATGAACCTTTACAGTGTTTTCTGTCGTTCCAATCTCCGCCGCAATCTGTTTGTTGAGCATGGCTGGACGACCATTGCGACTACATCGCCCCTCTCGCGCCGAGAGCAATTCAAAGCGCTCCCGCAATGTCGCAATTTCCGCATCTCTTTGGCGTCTGGCGCGATCCCGCTCCAACGCGAACTGAACTGCATCCAGCAGATCCTGGTCGCGGAATGGTTTGGTCAGGAACTCGACGGCTCCCGCCTTCATTGCCCGCACCGACATTAGGGATATCGCCATGGCCGGTGATAAAGACCATCGGAATGTGAATGTTGGCGCCAGCCAGTCTGACGCTGGATGTCGAGCCCGCTTGTCCCCGGTAAGCTGCAACCCAACTTCTTTACGGTATCGCAGGTGGCGGGAGAGGGGAAATGAGTCGCCGCGATTTCCCGGGTAGTGTGGGAGAAAAACTTTGACCGCAAAGTTCGCGAAGGGAGCGCGAAGGACGCGAAGAAAAACATCGAGATGTACACCACACCGACCACTTCCAATGGGGATGCCACCTCATTATTACCTCTAAAAGCATTCATCGGATTTTCTCCGAGCAGTCATTACCGGTTCACCAATCGGCCTATAGATTACAGAAATAGTTGTACGTTGCTCTAGCTATAGCTAGGGGTCGTTTCGCAATTCAGACATTCCAAAAGTAAGCCATTCGCGGATTTCCGCGCGGGGGCGGAGGTGTGCGTGAACTCCCGCGAGGAATTAAAGGAGGATTGGAATGAAGTTTTTCATATTGGGGCTGCTGTTGCTGAGCAGTATGGGGTGGGCGCCCACCTCCGGTTTGGGTAGCTTGCGACCTCTGGCGCGGGCGTCCATCGCACCGAGCGATCCTGATTTTTCCATCGTGCTGTTTCCCGACACCCAGTACTACCACGGGAACAATACCTACGTCTTTCAGGACCAGGCTAATTGGGTGGTGAATAACTACGCAGCTCTTAACATAAAGATGGTGATCGGGCTGGGAGACATGGTTGATGACGGAGGGTATCCGGTCGATAGCAGCGGCAACGTGAACGGCACATGCGCTACGGTCCCGCCGTCAGCCTGGCACTCGCAGTGGCGAGAGACCCAGGCGGCGGTCAACATTCTCACCAGTCATGGTCGCGAAGTTGGCAGCCAAGAACGAACCCCGCGGCTTCAAAATTGCTTTCGATCGCCATGGTCCTGACTTCAATCCGGATACCGGCTCGCGCGTGATTGGGGAGGAAGCTATTGCGGAAACGCGGTTACCTGAAAGAGCACATTCCCACCTTACAAAACGCTCCGGTTGTGGAGATGCGCGTCTGCCAATACGAAAACACCTCCAACGGAGACTTCCTTATCGATCGTCATCCGGAGTGCGAAAACGTATGGCTCGTAGATGGCGGATCTGGCCATGGTTTTAAACACGGCCCAGTAGTGGGTGAACATCTAAGAGACCTGGTTCTTCATAGCATTGCCGCCGAGCCGCGCTTTTTCCATGGCCACCAAGCAGACCACCCGCATGCGAGCGGTGTTTTGGTTGTTCCTAATCGCCTTGATTTCGTCAACAATCAATCTATTCCGCCATCCCTCACGACTCGGTTGCGGCCTTTCGTGGCGATACCAGGTGACCAATACCCTGGTGCGCAACGATCACGACTACCACATCAGAGTGCTAAAAAGGAGCGCATCGTAGAGCCCGCAGCGCTAGCAGAAGTCTTTCCCGCTGTGTGCTGACGGGCTCCGTCTTGAGCGTGTTGACGCGAGCTCAGTCCGAGGGTGCTGTGCGCCTCACGGGATCGGATGCAACTGCTTCTGTGTCAGTAGGTTCTTCCATGACTGGGGAAGCTTTTGAACCCAGCCGTTGTACACGAGCGGTATCGGCAGCACGCCTTGCCCGCCCATCCCTGCATATGCCGTTATCTGATCGTCCGTCGGCACGTCCGCGTTTGGTCCGAGAGCGAGAAGGATGCGGCCCACGATGGTCGCGTCGGCAGCGTTCCCGTCACCGTTCGGATCAGGATCGACGACCACCAGATCGTTTGAGAATTTGCTCGAGACATAGGCGTAGTACCCGCCGCCCTTCTTCGCACCGAAGTTCGCGCCGTGGCATCCGGCACTGCACGGCAGGACCTTGACCAGTTCGTCGGTGGCGGTGTCGATGATACTAATCGTCGCAGTCAGCGTGTTGGCCGTGATGACGAACTTTCCGTTGGGGCTAACCGGTGTCTGAATCGGTAGGCCTCCAGAGGTCGAGAATCCGGTCCCGCCTATCGGATCGTAGTTGCCGAGCGACGTACCACCCAGAAGCAGGTGGATGGTCTTGGTCGGTACCGTTGCGTTTCCGTTCTTGCAAGCCGGTGGTCCGATGGAAATGCACGTAATAGTGCTGTCCACGTAATTGGAGACGTAGTACTTGCTGTCGTCGGGCATGATGCTGCTTGCGATCGGGAGAAAACCGGCGGCCGTCTTCGCGGCGATGGTGCCGGACGGAACGTCAATGCGGGTCGAATCGTTCGTGTTCGAGTTGGGTGTGACCATGATCTGGCCATCATGGCTCATCCAGTGGGCATGGGGTTGCGCCGCTAACTCGCCGGGGTATTGAATGGCAATCCGGCGATCGATGTGTTTCCCGCCCGGACTGAGTTCGACGACGTCGTCTTCACCGTTGATGCTTACGTGCACCTGATCGGTGTCGACGCGGGTCATCACGTGGGCCGGCGCTTCACCGACATCGACATTCCGGACCAACTTGCCGGTGCTCCGGTCGAACACCGTCAGCTTCGTGTCGAACCACTGCGTCTGATAAATGAGCTTCTGCTTGATATCGGTCCACATGTTGTGGGGATTGTTCATGTTGATGTTGGGCAGCGCAACCTTCCTGGTGATTTTCCAGGAGCTCGCGTCCACCGCGGTGACCGTACCGGGCTTTGACTTGCCAGCCGTGTTCTCGTACTGCGTGTCGACCCAGACCTCGCCGACCCCCTTGTGCGCGGGATTGAAGGGCGCCGCCAGCGGCAAGTTGTTTCCGTACCGTCCTTCCAGCGTGTTTTTCAGGTCCACCACAGCGCCGCCGGAGATCCGGACGGGCACGCTTGCCGGATAGTTGATCGTCCAGGTCAGGGAGGGATTGGTGGCAGCATTGTGATCCTGATAGTTCGCCGGGTTCGTAATCAGCCAGAACGCGCGCAACAAGCGCGTCGCCAGGTCGCTGCTGGTGGGCACTGTGATGTTGTTAACGAGAGAAACGTTCTCGCCGAGATCGAATCCGGCTGTCGCGGGATCGTCCACAATCGTCGCGGCAAGCATGAATGGATGCACCTTGCACACGAAGACGTAGAGTCCGGGGGTATTCAGTGTGACGCTCTTGCTCGCCGCGCGAAAGGCGGAGGGCTGGTCGAACGGCATGTTCTGGGCGCCGGTCGGATAGACCAGGCTCGTAAAGGTGTGCACGGTGCCGCTCTGATTGCCGACCGTGATCTTGACGTCGGTGCCTGGACTGACCACGGCCAGCGATTGCGTACCGGCCAGAACACATCCGGTGCCTACGCACTGGAACCATGGTCCGACGTCGTCGGTGGCGATAAAGTTGACGACGGTGGCGGCATGGACAATGCTGTGCAGCCAATTTCGCCACACGCTGCCCCCGATAAGAATGACAAGGACGACCAGGCCGGCAAGGAGGGTGCAAAACTGCGTGCGAGATGTGATGTAGCGTCTCATCGGGAACTCCCTTCGACAACGGTAGATGAGTTGACGGGTTACTACTTAGGAGAGAGTTGGGCCCCTACTATCAGCACCGATACTTTATGCTGAAAGATCAGCAAGTCAAGTGAAAAAGAAGCGAATTCTTCACGTCAGCGAAATAGCTGTTGCAACATCGCGATTGCGCTCAGAACCCGTCACTGAGTGTAATCACCTTGATCATGATCATGATCATTGCGTCCAAAGGGCATTTCTGATAACGTGCGTCCCACGATTCGCGGAGTCTCGTCGCGAAGTCAACCTCCCAGGCTGCGACAGGCAAGTGCGGAATCCGTCATTTTCACGAGGTTTCTCATGGCATTTTGTCCGAACTGTGGAACGCAAACCCTCGAGGGCGCAGCCTGCCCGAAATGTGCGGGCGCTGCTCCAAGCAGCGGCGTCACGGCCACCGGAGGTGGGCTTACCGACAACTCCGCTTCCACTCCTTTCAATGCATCTTCTTCGCGGTGGCCTGGACTGTGCTTTGGATCGCACTGTCGTTCGTCGGACATATTCCCTTCCTGGGATGGGCGACGATCCTGTTGTGGCCGCTGATCAGTCTGGCAGGGCTGATTATTTGGGTCATCCTGGTGCTAAAGGCATACCAGGGACAGACGTTTAAGCTGCCGGTTATCGGCGACAGGGCGGAGAAACAGGCAAATACAGTCTAGCCAAGCGCGCTTGACCAGACGTTTTTCGGAAACTTTTCGATGTTCACACGTCAGCGAACATGCTAGCCCAGCGTTCAGAAAGAAATTCGAAAAAAATGGGCGAGGGTCAGCAGAGACCGGATTAGCGCGCCCACACATAGAACACACCCACGGCCACGTTGTCGGGTCAACCCATCGGAAGGGGGTGTCTGCGAACGTTCCCCAAATACTAGCGCATCACGTAAAGGAGCCACGTCGTTCGTAATGCAGACTGTATTGAAAGGCGCGGGGCGCGCGTGCGAGAGCGAAGCGTGCGTGCGTGGGTTGCTGGGCGGGCCGCACGGACGGCATCTCATTGTTTCATTTGAGGTTGGTTATGTGTAGTAGTGGGCGTGGTGGTCCAAGACAGTCTTGTAATACACAATAATACATGTTATCATTCTGGCATTATGAGCACTACAGACAAAACCATCAGCTTCCGCGCCGTCGCCGAAAAGATCGACTCGCTCGATTCGCTGGCTGCCGCGCAGGACCGTTCACGCAGCTATCTCATCAACGAGGCAATCACCAACTACATCGAGCTGCACGCCTACCAGGACGCGCTGGTCCGCAAGGGGCTTGCCGAGATGCGGAAAGGCCGTGTCGTAAACCATGAGGAGGTCGTAAAGCGGCTCAAGCGGGCAGGGCGCGCTCGCCCATGATCGAATGGACCGAGCAGGCGACCCGGCAACTGGATCAGGCCCACGATTACATTGCGCTCTCGAATAGCGAGGAGGTTGCCGCCCGGATCACGATGCAGATCGTCACAAGCGTTCAACGGCTCACATTCCCCATGTCGGGCAGATCGGGCCGGGTTTCGGGTACTCGTGAGCTGGTCGTTCCGAATACGCCCTTCATCGCAGCCTACGCCATCGATGAGGAACGCATCGTGATCCTCGCCGTCTATCACGGCGCCCAACACTGGCCGGAGGTTTTCTAAGTACAGAGAACTGCTTCCGACTACTCAGTTCTCGGGAGCGCAGCGCAGCCGAATCGGGGATCGTGTCAACTGGACGGCCCCCTGCAGGAGCGCCTGGATCGAAACCAAAAAACCGCGCGCGATCGGCAGGAGCAGAAGTCATCGAAGAAGAATACGCTGAGATCGAAAAGCTGGCCGAGGCGCGGCCTGAACGTGGGCGAGTGCTGCCGGGAGGTGTTGCTCCGAGAGATGCGCGGAGGGGCGGCTAGCGATCCCCTAGATGGCGTGAACTGCGTAACAAGGAAGGGGCTGATCCCCCACGATTCAGCCCCAAACCCACTTGTATGTATTGGTAGCAATTTGGTAGCAAATTGCGCCGAGTATGCCGTTTTTACCAGCTTGTCCGGCTATTAAACCCATAAGAATCAATAGCCGGCTAGCTCTGGGCTACCTTGACACGGTAGAGGTCTGGGGTTCGAGTCCCCACGTGCCTACCATATCTTGCAATTACATTCCTATCGATTCAAAAAACCAGAGAGTGCTTGTGATCCTTGGCGATCTGGCTCCTCGGGAGTGCAATTTTAGCTCGGGATTAGTTTGCGTGGGACGAAGACACAGTCTAAGTTCTCTCCTGTGGCCTGTTGTGAAATTGCCTGCGGAGCTACTCGTCTCTGGCCGACGGAGCGGGATACGCGAGTGCGTGCGATATCAAGACGTGCGGCAACCGTGAAAAAGCTCGGCGTCATTATCTGGAGACGAGGGCTCGCAAACGCAGACGTCATTCGTAAGGCGACTTCACCCTGAGGCTCGGTTTCTTAAGCCTGTGGCGCGCACGCCATATTAGTGCGAATCACGTTTATACCGGTGGCTACTTCCGCAAAGAGTTGCCGAACTCAGAACTGGAGTCGTAGCGCAAATTGTATTTCGCGCGGAGCGTATCCAGCCGTCATTTGCGTGAGCTGACCGAAATTTGCGCCGCCTAAAATCGCCGCCGGAGCGGCAAAATTCGACGTGTTCGTGACGTTGAAACACTCCGCCCGGAATTGCAGATTGGCTTCCCTTCCAACTGAGAAATTCTTAAAGAGCGACGCATCCAGCCGCCGGTTGTGCGGACCATAGAGTTGATTGCTTCGCTCGTTCCCTAGTGTGCCTGGAGCTTGCGCGACGAAGGCATCTGTGTTGAAGAATCTGCCGACGCCAGGGTTAGCGAGAGTGGCCTTCGCTATTTGATTCGGGCGGTCTGCTGCCGAGGCCCCGGGATTGGTGTTGCTCAGATCAGCGGCATTCAATACCGTGAAAGGCAGCCCCATTGACCAGACCCCTGCGAGGTTCAACTGCCAGGCCTTAGTCAGCACGCCTTTTGTCCCACTCGCGTGCTTTCCAAATGGCAACTCATAAAAGACGCTGGCTGCCAGTCGGTGGCGCACATCAATGCCGCTGTTGCCGTAATCCAATCGTGAGGAGAGGGCTGGGACTGTACCAAACCCAGAATCGGCTCGGTTGTTCAAGCCGTGCGCCCACGTGTAGTTGAATTGTGTGCTCAACCCGATGCGATACGCGCGTGCAAAACTAGCTTGCAGTGCGTTGTACGAAGAAGAAGCCTCTGTGTCGATAAAAACGATGGAAGTTACATTCGGCACCGTGGAATGAAACGGCCGGAGGGCGTCCGGATTAACGGCGGTGTTCGGAGGCGGAGCATTGATGTCAGGAAATGTGCGTGAGAGATGCCGCCCCAGTGCGCCGACGTAGAAGAGGCGAATGGTATTGCCTGCAAACTCCTGCTCTAGGCCGAAATTAAATTGCTGCATGTAGCTGTTGTGATATTCAGATGGGCGCATACCAAGAAGGACTCCAGAAGGATTGCTGGCGTCTTGTTCGGTGACAAACGGCAAGCCGGCGGCCAAGGTGCCGACCGCGCGGGTTCACATCTGAAAGCTTGGATCCACTGCAGGTACCATGCGGAATCGAATGGTTAAAAACGGAGGGATATTTCTCAGCAGGTTGCTCGGCTCAAGACTCCAGAAACATGCGTCCACCCAGCGCGCAAGGCCGTTCGCCTCCGTGCCCGGTGCGTTCGCCCGAGATTGATTTGCAGCCAACCTTTTTGTGCCACAATGGCTCTACCGGGGTGGCACAATTCGCCACCTAAGAGACATGAGCCGCGCTTCCGCACCGCCACCAAGATCGGTCGAATATCCAGGCTTCGTAACGCTGTTTATCGCATGGACGGTATTGGGTGTGCTCGCTTACGCGCGCTATTCGCTTCTTACCGGTGATTTGAAGCGGGGCGTCCTGCCGGAGGTCCTGGGTTGGCTAAGCTGCTATTACCCTTGGCTCTTCTTTACTCCGTTGATATTCCGGCTCGAGCGCAGGTTCTCACTCGCTAAGGGAAAATGGCCGAAACATATCGCGATTCTTGCGATGGCAGGGCTCGTTCTGTCATATCTCGCGTATGAACTCACCACTTTCCTGTATGGGGGCGTGCAATATGCATTTCACTGGCCTGTATCTATACCGCATCGCTGGTGGTCGATTCCAACGCGCGAATTTGCGCTGGAGCAGGCGCTCTACTGGTTCGCTATTGGCGCCACCTACATGATTCGGAATGTGATCGAATTGCGGGAAAAGGAACGCCTGGCAACGCAACTTGCGCTGGAGAAATCACAACTGGAGAGCAGCTTGCGTCAGGCCGAACTTGAGACTTTACGCATGCGTCTCAACCCGCATTTCCTTTTCAACTGCCTCCAGAATATTGCTGCGCTTTCGCAACGAGACTCGAAGACAGCCGGTCAGATGCTGACACGATTGGGCGATCTGTTGAGGACCGCGTTGAAAGACGATTCTGAGCCAGAATGGACGTTGGATGCGGAACTAAAGTTGACTCAAGCCTATATTTCGATCGAGAAAATGCGTTTTGGGGACCGTCTTTCAGTTTTGCTCGACATCGCGGCGGGAACAGAGCACGCCCTGGCACCCAGTTTCCTTCTTCAACCACTGGTTGAAAATGCCATCAAGCATGGCCTGCGCGGAGAACAGAAAAAGGGCTTGATCTGGATAAAGAGCAGTTGTCACGATGGTGAGTTGGTACTAAGCGTCAGCGACAACGGAACCGGCATTTCCCAGGAAGAACTGGCCGAATTGGAAATAGGCGTCGGCCTCGGCTCGACATGCGAGCGGCTTAAACGCATGTATGCGGAACATCAGGCCTTCTCGATTCGGAGATTACAGGAGGGAGGCACCGAGGTGCGCATCTCATTACCGCTCAGATTCAAAGCAAGCATAAGCGAGGCTCCTGTCCATGAACAGCCTCCGTATATTAATCGTAGATGACGAAGCGCTAGTACGCGAGAGCATTCGGACTGGACTATCGGCTCTTTCTGGAGTCGAAATCCTGTCGGAGTGCGAGTCTGGCTCGCAAGCGATAGATGCGGTATTGTCGCAACGACCCGATCTCGTCCTTCTCGACGTTCAGATGCAGGACTGTACCGGCCTCGACGTGGTTCGCCAAATCGGTCCAGAGCGTATGCCGCCCGTCATCTTCATAACCGCCTACGACGAATACGCGGTAAAAGCCTTCGAGTTGAATGCCGTGGATTACCTGCTCAAGCCATTTGATGACGAGAGATTGTGCCGAAGCATTCAACGGGCGCGCGAACGCATTGCCGCACGAAAAGAAACGTCGCTAGCCGAGCGACTCCAAACCCTTTTAGATTCGCAGCGCAAACCGTGGATCGAGCGATTAATGGTGAGAAACGGAGAGCGTTTTGATGTCGTTCCCGTGGGGTCGATCGATTGGATTGAATCGGACAATAATTATGTTCAGCTTCACTGTGGCGCGAAGAAATATGTCTTGGGTGAGACCCTCACAAGTCTGGAGAACAGGCTGGATCCCAGCCAGTTTCTCCGGGTTCATCGCCGCCGCATTGTTAATGTCTCGCAACTAGTCGCAGTCCACTTGCTGTTCAGCGGAAGCTACGAAATGGAGCTCCGTAACGGCACGCGCCTGACAAGCGGACGACAGTACAGAGGAGCAATTCAAGTTCTGACAAAAAATCGCTCAGCGTAAGGAATTGTCGCTCGTTCAGACACCCCATAATCCTCTCGCCTCCTCTGCAATTAGCTCCGGCATCTCCTCGGGAAAGAATAGCTTTGCTCCTGGCACACGACGCACACCTCGAGAGTTGGTGAACGTACGATCCAGATAGTCGGGGGTCGCCTGTGAAAAGATAGTGTCACCTGTTCCCCACAGGATCCGCGTTGGCAAGGTGCAGCGCTTGAGCAACGGCTCGATCCCAGCCAGCGGGTTGCGCTCGAGGGCTATGGCGTATGCATGCACCAAAGCCTTTCGCTGTGGCGAGCTCACGAGCGGTGCGAAGTAGCATTCGATTGCCTCGTCGCTCGGATGCGCAGGATCGGCATAGCAGATCCCTCCGATGCCATCTTTTGAGCGCGCCAGGACCTTGTCGGCAAGCCATGCAGCGAGCCATTGGTCAGCGAACGTTCCAGCCTTAGACATCTCAATGACGGGTAGGAGCGCGGGTGGCGGACTGTCGTTCTCCGCATCGCAGTTGGTTAGCAGTAGCGTGCGGACACGCTCTGGGTGTCGCGTGACCAAGAGCTGAGCGACCGCACCTCCGCTGTCGTTTGCGATCAGATCGAAGCTCGAGATCGAGAGGGTGTCTAGTAACGCCATAACCATGGGGACCTGCGCGTCTGGTGCGACGCTCTGGCCGGCAGCCACCTCCGTGTAGCCCATCGCCATAAAATCGGGAGCGATGCAACGGCGGTGCCCCGACAAACGGTCGATCGCGCCGCGCCACTGGAAGCCGTTGAGTGGAAAGCCGTGCAAGAACAGCGCAGCCTTTCCGCTCCCGCGCTCTATATACGCAATGCGGCCACAAGCTGTCTTGACAAATCGGCGCATCGCGTGAAACTCGGAAGCTGTTATCGGCTTGGAATTCGCGAGTGAACTAGACACATTCGAGCGATGACATCCGTTAAAGGCGCCTCTCATTGCAACTGCGCTGGCACTAAGCTGAAGAAATCTCCTGCGCTCCATAGTTTTGCATTCCTCCTGCCAACTGATTTCACGATGCTAGAAGTGCTCGGAGCGCACTGCAATTACCTTGCAGGTAATGGATTGGTGGTATCCCTACATTTAGACTTACCGCATGGCTATTGCGGAAAAACGCTCACCGCCTCAAACACCGGCCAGCAGGCTAGGCGGACTCCTTCGCCAGTGGCGATCGACACGACGGATGAGTCAACTCGATCTCGCCCTCGAAGCAAAAATCTCGTCTCGTCATCTCAGCTATGTCGAAAGCGGGAAGGCGCAGCCCAGTCGCGAAATGATGACACGGCTCGCTGATGCTCTCGAAGTCCCCCTACGTGACCGGAATGCATTGTTGATGGCTGCCGGCTACGCACCGATTTATCGCGAGACGAGGCTGACCACTCCCGAGATGGCGTTGGCAAGGCGGGCTGTGGATTTCATTCTCAAGCAACAGGAGCCCTACCCCGCCATCGTGCTAGACAGGCAGTGGAACCTGGTGCTGGCGAATGACGGCGCCACGACACTTCTCCAATTCTTGCTAGGGAGACTGCCGCGCGAGCGGAACGTCGTGCGTCAGATCTTCAAAAATGACTTGTTGCGGCCTTACATTGCAAACTGGGAGGAAGTGGCTGGCGATATTGTCCGTCGTCTTCATCACGAAATTGCCTGGGCGCCCACTGACGAGACGTTGCAGAAATTAATGGCCGAAGTACTCTCCTACGCTGACGTGCCGGAGCACTGGCGCACCCGCGACCTTCAGGCTTCGGTGTCTCCGCTGCTCACTTTTGTGTGTCGCAAAAATGGCACGGAATTGCGGTTCTTCTCTACTTGGACAACGTTTGCCACGCCCCATGACATAACGCTCGAGGAATTGAGAATCGAGTCCTCATTTCCTGCAGACGAAATCACAGCCAAGGTGTGGAACGAGCTGATCTCAGGAACAGCACGTTAACCAGCCGACTTGGCACGGATATTAGCCGTCTCCAGGCACCGAAGTAACCAACCCGCATGACCCCTGCCCGTGTGGAGTAGGCGCCAATGGACTTCGCTCCGCACAGGCTCTCGCCGTGGCTTCTGTCGTGTGCCAAAGCAATACGAGAGCATTCGAACATATGAAGAGAGTGCACGAACGCTCTTGCAACTAGATGCCCATCAGTTAGGTGATGGAAAGCGCTGTTTCGTTACCTTCGGGAATGCACTTCAGGTACGTGGGTTAGCGCGGCGGTTCCGCCTATCATGACTGAGTTGCGCTGGGAGCAAAGGCTGAAAGCTATGCTCCTGGCGGAAAGCCGACAATACGGCGACTGAGAAATGAGCAGAGAAACTCAATTCGGATTCTCGCTGATCGAATTGCTGATCGCCATGGCGATTGGCATGATCCTTACAGCGATGGCGGTGCCTCTGGTAACGGGCACGCTTAATACTTACTACCTGCGTCAGGCGGGAACCGAATACGCGAACATGATCCAAACCGCCCGCATGCGGGCGGTGCAGGACGACCAATACTACGACATTCAGGAGAACCTCGGAGCTCAAGCTGCGGGCGTGCCAAACGCTTTTGTAAACACAACCCTCAGTGTGGCTATGGCTTATCAGGTGGGTGATCCCTTAATTCTGACGAACCAATCCATCGTAATGCGGGCCCGTGCGGCGGCCCCGGCGCTGCCCGATTTGGAGGGCCGGTTCTTGCCGGCTCTCGCAGCCGTGACTATCAATCCGAATGCGTGGGGTCCGAGCTTTGGCGCGCGAGGCTTGCCTTGTCAGGCAGCAGGAGGCGTCGCAGTTGGCGCGACCTGCAGTTATCTGTCCACCAGCGGTGGTGCAAACGGGGTCGGCCCCGGACTTCCGGTTGCATTCGAAAGCTTTTTCCAGAGCCTCAATGCCGGCGGCAGCTGGCTCGCAGTCACAGTCAATCCTGCGGGCCGAGTTCGCCAGTGGTACTACGACGTCGCCGCCGCTGCCTGGCGGCCGTTGAACTAAACCCATGCGCCCAATGAATCGAATTCGTGAAGGCAAAATGCGCCAGCAAGGATTCATGCTGCTGGAACTGCTGATCTCGATGGTTGTGCTGACTGTCGGGATGGGAGGATTGTTGATCCTCATGATTTCCGCCATGTACACGGATAAGCGAGCGGGCGGTGACACAGCTTCGACCATGATTGCAGAACATGTGCTGGAACAGATTTCAGCTCAACCGGCCAGCACGAATGTCCCGCTACAAATTACTGATTGCGCTGGCAATGTTTTGGCGATCAACACGGCTGGCGCGGTCCTCAATGGAGGCACTGGGACCAATGGCGGGAATGGCGCCGCTCTAAGAGCAGATCCTACAAACGCTGCGTGGGAAGTGATTGACTGGACCCAAGCGTTTGGCAATATTCCGGCGGGATACGCAGTGCGATATGTGGCCTGTGGGGGACCCCTTACCGGACGGCAGGAAACTTACGACGTTCGCTGGGACGTCATCACTCTGAGCGCGTATGCCCGCATGGTATTCATATCCGCCCGGCCCGCGGCCACGACAGCCAATGGCGGGCTGAGATTTGTGATGCCGATTACGCTGCGCACGATAGATGGATCGTAAGGACGCGGACTCAATGACGAAAAAGAAAAACATGAAGATCCGTGAGCGCGAGCTCGGTTTCTCAGCCATAGAAATGCTGATCTCGGTGGCGTTGATCACGCTTGTTCTGGGGGTTGCCTTGGCAGCCATGCGCGACATGCAGGCGCGTAATTTCGCGGAAGGCTCAAGAGTGGACACGGTGCAGGAGACGCGTGACTTTATTGACCAGGTGGTCCGGGATGTCCACGTGGCTGGTTATCCCTCATCGCGGGTGCTGAACCAGCCTCTCGGAAGCTGCACGGGAAATGCGAACATCGCTTGCGGCATCATCAGTTTCAGTCCCTTGCAGGTTACTTATGAAGGAGACCTGGACGGCACGGGCACTATCCGCCAGATCTACCTGAACCTAGTGCAGGGACCGGGTGGAGCCTGTCCCTGTATCTTGCAGCGCGGTGTGGTGCTCAAGACCATTCCCCCAAGTCCGGTAACATACTTCACAGAAGTTAACGGAGTATTAAACAGCGGCAATGGAGCTGGCGCGAGCACTTTCGGAGCCGCCCTGGGCGGGCCGGGGAATTACGCCGCCTACACAACTGCGGATGTCTTCTCTGCGTACCAGCTCGACGGCACACAGGTCACTGTTGCATGCGGGGTTCCGGTACCTAATCCGGCCGCGTGTTCCAACATTCGCAGTTTGCAAATTACGGCCAATGTGGCCCCGACCTTCATGGACCCGAACACGAAAATCTTCCCCGTAGTTTCCATTACTTCGAAGGCCAGATTGAATAACAACAGTTTCTGACATTCAGGAAGGGGCGCGAATTATGAGAATCGTAAATCGCCGCAAGGAAGCAGGTGTAGCGCTGTTGCTTTCGATTCTGGCGCTGCTACTGCTCTCGGCCATTGCTGTCGGCATGATGTATACGTCAAACACCGAGACTTTGGTCAGCAACAATTTCCGGCAGGAAGAAGCCGCGTATTTTGCAGCGCGCTCGGGTGTAGAGGAAGTGCGCGATCGCATGTTCCCGGGCAATCCGAATACGATTAACGGTATCGGCTTGGTACCGGGAGTGTGCCAGCCTGGAAAGGCGTGCCTGCTGCCCACGGTTTTACCCGGCGCTGTCCCTCCGCCCGGTAATCCCGCCCCTGTGCTCTACATTTTGCAGAACGGCGTCACAATGGCGAATAACGTCCAAAGGGTGGCGGACCCGAGCGTTGATGATGAGCTCTGCCATGACTTTCCATACGCGAACGTCGGCTACGGCGGGATGACTCCCACTGCACCCAATGTTCGGTGCACCGCGGGAGGCAATCTGAACCAGCCTGCCGGAAACGCTTGGTACACGAGCCCGCAGCCAGCGACGGCCGCGCCGTATGCCATGGACTGGAAATGGGTCCGAGTAACTTTGAAGGCAAATGACAGCACATCTTATCTGGTAAATACCGTACTTGGCGGGGCGACGACTCCGGCTGCTTCTCAACTGGTGTGCTGGAATAAAACTTCTGAGGTGACGGTACCGGCGAATACGCCAGTTTCGCCGATAAACAACAGCCCCTGTGGAAGCCTGAATCCCGTTGCAAATCCCGTGTATCTGGTAACCGCGCTGGCGGTGAGTCCAAATGGTGGAGCGCGACGCATGGTTCAGCAGGAGGTTGCGGAAGATCCCGTTGCGCCTCAGCCCGCCGGATTGTTTGCAACCGGCACGGGATGCGGTGCCCTCTCATTGGGAGGTGGAGCCCAGACCGGCAGCTTCAATTCAACCCTAGGGACGCCACCGGTTCTGAACGGCGGAAATGTGGGAGCAAATGGCAATATAAACATCTCTGGCAACGGTACCTCCGTGAACGGGACCGTGAACACGAATCAACCGGCTACCCAAGGAAACTGCAACCAGGGCAATGGCCTGAGCGGGAATGGAAGTTTCCAAAATTGCCAACCCGCAAACACTCCTGCTTGCACCATCCCTCTCTACACTCCGGCGGTTCCGCCTTTGCCGAATCCGGCTCCGCCCACGACTAATTGCAATAACCCTAACCCCTGCTGGAATGTCGCTAACAGTACCTTAAGTCCGGGATCATACGGGAACGTCAGCCTCAGTGGCGGCACCACGATTACGTTGCAGGGAGGAACAGTCGCGAACCCGAATGTTTTCACGCTGAACAGTCTGAGCATCTGTCCCGGCTGCAACATCGTGATCAATGGTGGACCGGTCATTCTCAACATCGCCGGTCTCAGCCAGAACCAGACTTGCGGAAGCCCTCCCTGTTACATGTCAACCCCGGTAGACATCAATGGCTTCGCCAATAATACCAATGTAGCCGGCGACTTTGTTATCAATTACGGTGGACCAGGGAACATCAACATTGCATCAGCAAACGCCGGAGCGTATGCGGTCGTCAATGCGCCCAATGCGAATGTGAGCTTGACAGGGAATGCGAGTTTTTACGGGCAGATCCTTGGCGCAACCGTTACCGACACCGGCGGCGCCCAGTTCTATTGGGACACAGCCGCGAATGTTCCGCCGCCGTTCCCAGCTCCACTCTACGAAATCAGTATGCGCGAGTTGAGCTATTAAAGGCGGGTTTTAGGCGTTGGACGTCAGGCTTCCAGCACAGAGGACGTTGAGGTCCTCTGTGCTTTTTTCTTTGGGACAATCAAGACGAGGTGGCCTCTGCTTTTTTCTTGCGTACCAGGTCCGTGCTCCTATCGGCTACTTCTTTCACAAGTATCCCCATCTTAGGGTGGCTCGGTTCCAGATCCACATGTATGCCATTCTCGCTCAGAGTTTGAGAAGCGATTGGGCCGATGGAAGCGACCACCGCCCGGTTCAGAGCATTGGCGAACTGCTGGGCGAGTCCCATTTCCGTCGCGACCCGAGAAGCGTGAATGAACTGCACTGATGAAGTAAACATCACAACATCAATCTTGTTATCCGTGAGATTGCGAATCGCGTCCTTCAGCGGGCCGGTGTTTTCGGGCAATTCCCAGCGATAAACGCGTACTGGGACTACTTCTGCACCGCGATGGAGCAGGGCAGCGTAGAGTTCCGGGCTGGGCTCGCCATGCTCTTGGATGGCAATGCGCCGGCCATTCAGCGGGACTTTCTCTGGGTTCTCGTCCAGCGCCTTCACAATCTCGCGCCACGTGTTTGGCTCGGGCACCCCGAGAGCGACAGGAATATTGAACTCGCGCATGGCTGCGGCCGGTTTCGGCCCACGCACAACAACTCCTGTTCGGCTGAGCGCTGCAAAAAACAATTCGCGCGGGCACATTGCTTCTGCGGCCTGCACAAGCGCGCGAGACCCGACACCGGTCATAAAGATAATGGCGTGAAATTCATTATTGAGCAGTCCCTGAATCAGCTTGCGCTCCTCTTCATTCGGTGTTTGCACCTCGCGAGTGGAAGGCGCCACGATAGGCTCGCCGCCGTTATTGCGGATCAGTTGCGCGATTTCCTGGGCGCGCCGGCTTTCAAATGAAAGCACGCGCAGGCCGTTGAATCCGGGCATGGTAGCTCCTGGAAAAAATATCGTAACAGCATGGAAGAATTGAATCATTGAATCATCGGGGGATTGAATCACTGACACCTTGGCTGCTACGAGACACGCGATATTTTCTGGCGCCTTCAATGATTCAATCGCTCAGTGATTCAATGATTCAATTCTTCTTCAATGATTCAATCCCCCGATGATTCAATGATTCAATTCTTTCGATTACCAAAGTACGCATTTACTCTTCATGCTCACGATAGATTTTTTGAATTGGACTGAAGCGCGTGCTTCTGGCACTCTGACAGTGACTTCCGGGAAAGTAGTTAGGTAGGGAAGACGGACCCCGAAGTTCGACCGCAGCCCAGGTTGGGCAAATTAGTTCCATCCGGACCCCGTAGTCAATCCCGACAACTGAAGACTCTTGCGGCGTGCGCCGTAGTGTCTTTCCCAGCTCAACAGGAGACTCACATGAAGCCGAATGGTAAGTATTTCGCAGTTCGCGTTGTATTCCTCGGGTTGTGCGCCGTTGGTCTGCTTTCCGCCGTTGGACAGGCAGAAACCGCGCGCGGAACCTTTAAGTTGCCGGTCGAAGCTTACTGGGGATCGATGGTGCTCGCGCCCGGTGAATATGAATTCAGTGTCAGCGACGGAATTTCGGGCAGGATAGTTACCGTACGGTCCAAAGAATCGGGATCGAGTGGAATGGTCTTGTCGGCAAGTTGGTCACAAACTAAGTCAGCGACAGGAACAATGCTGATGCTGGCTAAATCGGGAGTAGGTACCTACGTTCGAGCATTAAGTCTCGGGGACGCGGGAATGGTGCTCAACTATGGGATGCCAACATCCGGAAAGGAAACTCGGCTGGTCAAGCAGTCGCCAAACCCGGCAGTAGTGGCCTCTGCATCGGGCGGTCAATAACAAACTGGAAAAGGAACGGCCTCAAAACCCGTACTCTTTTCTTGTAGAGACGTTGCTTCGCAACGACTAGGTTCCCCCCACCCTTTGAAAAGCGCAAAGGGTGGGGCAGCCTCTTTCTATTCTGTTCGGGAGCTGTTTCTCACTTCTTCGCTTAGAACAATCGCTTCGGCAATCTCTTTCATGGTTTTGCGCTTTTGCCGGCTCTGGCGCTGGATGCTGAGATACGCCTGCTCTTCGGTCAACCCAAGTTCGCGTTGCAGAATCCCTTTGGCGCGTTCGACCAGTTTGCGGGTTTCAAGTTGCTGCGAGAGATCTGAGTTTTCATTTTCCAGGCGGGCGACTTCAATTTCCGCACCCGCCAGAAAACCCATGGTTGAGAGTAACCGTATATCCCGAGGGCTATAAACATGAGGCTCCCGGTGTTGCAGGTTCATCACTCCCACCAGGCGTCCCCGCGAAAGTAATGGAACTGAGAGGAAGGCCTCGTACCGGTCTTCAGGAAGTTCATTGAATCGCTGGAATCGGGGGTCCTTGAACGCTTCGCGAAACACCGCGACGGGTTCGCGGTGTTCGGCCACCCACCCGGTGATTCCCTCTCCCACTCGCAATTTCAGGCGGTCGAGCAGATCCTGGTGCGGGTTTTTGGATGCCCGAAGAACCAAGTCCTCCTCTTCGAGCACATATATAAAACAGGAATCACATTTCACGACTTCCACAGCAAAATCCAGTACACGGTCCAGCGCTTGGTGGAACCCATCTGCGGTGGCGATACGACTGACAGTCTGGTGCAGGACATCTACATGCGAATCATCAATAGGAACGGAAGAAGGCATGAGGAAACGCTAGCGGCGGCGGAGAACTCTGTCCAATTGCAATTTTTGATGGAGACAATAAAGCAAAACTGGAAGTTCCCGACCCCTGAAAAGCTTACGCAACTTACGCTGGTAACGCAGTCTGGTTACCGAAAATGTGCAGCCGCTTGCAGTTCCGGAGCACTCTAAGTCGAGCCATGGCCTCTATAACTCCTTGCGGATAATAGGCTTGCAATATTGTTGCGATTCGGTGCGATATCTGCTTTGACGATAGTACCCGCTAGGCTTGCGCGGAGATCGAGGACCGAAGATGAATCTGGCCGGCAATACAGCATGTGGAGCGAAATCTAGCCGTACCTTAGTTCCTCTGCTGGTGATTTTATTCCTGGTGTCTTATGGCCTATTGACCACGCTGGTGGTGGAACAGGGCAGAACGATTGATTCTCAGCGCAGCCTGATTCATCTGTTGTTCAACGACAGTTTCCACCTGAGCGCATTGAAGAAGGAGCTGCGAAAAAACCTTGTCCCTAGTATGGCGCAGGAGACAGAAGGCTCATCGAATCGGCAAGCAAATGCTCCGTCATCCCAAAATTCTGTGGACCAACTCCCGTTAAACCAGGTGCCGTTGATTCAAGCTCCGTCTGTCCAGGTTCCATCAGCTCAGGCTGGGCCAAGCCAGCCAAAAGCCCGCGTAGCGCCAGACCGGAAGGCAAGAAAGGCGGGAAAGTCGCCTTTTGCGAGGCCTCCGGCTGAATTGACTGATCCGTCGGATATGCGGCGGGTTTCGTTTTCGATTTAGTTATTTCTCAGGTAGGTGTTTATGAAAGGCTTTGCAATACTGTTGTTGGCTTCACTTCCCGTCCCACAGGTTCAGGTAAGCCATGGCGCACGCGTTCAGTCCTCCGAGCCGCGTTTCGCTCAGCAAGCCAGCACCCCGCAACGTAAGGGCGGCAAATGGTACCTCGCCCGTAGCGGACACGCAGTTTACTGTTTTGGCCCGGTAATGACTGTTGCCGATGTGCGCGGCGGCCTGGAGCGAGTGGCAACATTTTGCCGCGGCGAGAGCTTGCTGGTTCCGTTGAAGGACTAGCTGCTAGTGGCTAGTGGCTAGTGACTACTCTCACCTGCATAGCTTTTTTCGCATCCATTACTCTCCACCACTAGCAACTGACCACTAACCACTGATTCACTTACCACTTTCTTGTACGATATTTCCATGCCCAAGTTTGAACGACACATCTTCGTCTGCGGAAACGTCCGCCCGGCGGGACATCCACGCGGGTGCTGCGATCCCACAGGGCGAGCGGAACTGCAAAGGCTCTTCAAGGAGAAACTTACGGAACGGGGACTTAAAGGCAAAGTGCGCGCCAACCAATCAGGATGTTTAGATCAATGCGAGCATGGCCCGAATCTCGTCGTCTATCCCGAGGCAGTCTGGTACGGCGGAGTCACGTTGGCAGATGTGGACGAGATCGTAGATTCGCATATCGTTGGCGGGCAGCCCGTGCGCCGCTTGATGCTGAAGGATGAATGTTTGAATGCCGCAAGCTGTGAGCATAAAACGAAAGTGCGTTCTGCTTAGTGAGACACGCGCTCACTTAGAAAACGGCAAAACTATTTTAGAAAACTGTTCTCTCGTGATCCCGTAACGTACGGCGCCAGGCTCCGAGCCAGCCTCAAGGAATGACATTCCGCAGGACTGCATAACCTTGATCGAAGCGGCTAGTTCGGGGAATGTTTGGGCGGTAGCCATCTGCACCGCAGGCTGCTCGAAAGCCCATTGGACAAGCGCGCGGGTGGCTTCCGTGCCTAGACCTCGCTTTTGAAATTTCTCCACGACCGAGTACCCAACCTCGATTCTTCCACTCTGATCGGGAGGACCGGTTACTCCAGCGAGCCCGACAAGCCGGCGTTTGCCGTCTTGAATGAGGACGATGTACCACGTGAAGAAACCGACTGCCTCTGGATTCTCTTGCAGCTTCTGAAACGTCCAGCGCAGCGAATTCTCATCGTTGAGAGGCGGTGGCCAGGCTTCGACCTCAGCCGACAGCAGTTCTCCAAGATGTGCAGGGCCGAGGATTTCCGCTTCAACAAGCGGCAATGTCGCTGCGATCATCTCCAGCCGCGGCGTCCGCAATCGCAAGGGCATGTGGATGATCTTGCAATCGCGCGACTATTCAACGCAAGTGCGAAAGCCGACAGGCACCTCGCGGAATTGTGGAGCAAAACGAAAGGGCAGACTTCGGCCTGCGTTCAATTTGCTGATTTACTCAAGTCACGCCGCACGCCGAATATCCATGGGAACGACATGCAGAATCTCGGCCTCACCGGCTTCGGTTAGCTTTGCCAGTCCAAAGGCGGCCAAGCACAGCCCGAGGTCGCGCAACGCGATGTCGAAGTATTGACCTGTAGCGACTAGATTGATCGCGTTCAGAAGCATCCATAGGCTGGCGAGGTATGCTCCCAGTCTCGTCCAACTGGTGATGACCAGCAAGGCGATAAGCACTTCCACGGCTCCTGCGACCAACATGAATTGATGGCTGTGTGCCCCCAGCCCCCGCTGCGCCATCGGACTTAAATACTGATCCCAGTTGGTGAGCCGATGGGAAAACTTGTCCAGACCTGCAAGCAGGAGCCCCAGAAAGAAAGCAATTCTGAGAGACCACCAGGCGGTAGTCATTTTGTCGCTCATGTAAACCTCCATGGGACAAAGTGTGCGCAGAATCCCGAGAGTCAGATGCCCAATTGACACTGACAGTTGGGGTAAAATTGAAGCTTGTAAGCTATTGACAATAGAGGTGGTAGGCTGTCCTCTTAGTTACGCGACTCCGTTTTCGTCGAGCAGGAGATCACAAAGTGCTCGCTTCAATTCTTCGCGCCGGGTTGGATCTTTCACGTGCGGCAAGGCCCGGATGGCGGCATACAGAATTCGATTGAACTCGCTGCTACTCAACACTTGATAGTTGATCTCAGGAGAGAATAGGTCGGGATTGCGCATCGGGAACTCTAGTACTTTTCCATTGTCCATAGCTCGCCTGTCCTACAGCAAAGCGACCTGCCTCGCCATAATACTCAGCATATCGCAAATTCGTCTTTTGTTCGCCAGAATATTTTGGGCTTCCGGAGAGTGCGCAGGTCGAGAACAGTTTCGTACTGATAGGTTTCTGGTAGGCACGGCAGGATTCGAACCTGCAACCCTCGGATTAGAAAAACGCGGCCCTGCAGCGCCTGTTACACAAACTATTGTAGTTGCCGCATCTTTCAGTTTTGAAGGAACCTGAAAGATGCTGTTGGATGCGGTCTGGTTGAGTCTGGTTAGGCACAGTTTGGGCACAGTGAGCTGGGGTGAAATCCAGTTCTTGACACCCTATGGCTTCGGCGGGTAGCGAAGCAGGTACTCGTACGCAGCAGCGGCTTCGTCCTGGCTCAAGTAGGAGAAGACTGGCATCCTGCCTCTGTGAATCGCGGGTGGCGTGCCGCTCAAGATGGGAGCACCGTTGGTAACTTTTCGCACGAAGTCGGGGAGGCTAACCCGCGTCGTAAGGGTGGAGAGCGGTGGAAACGCGCCTTGCAAGATTTGCTCAGGGTCGGGGTTCGGCCCGGTCGCGCTGTGGCAGACGTGACAGGTGGATTTCACGATGTGCTCACCGACGCGGTCGGACGATTCCTTTACTGCAATCTGATTCTTTTCCGCGCCGGGTACGCCGGAAAGTTGCTCGATGTAGGGGACCAGGGAACGAATTTCCTCTTCGCTGAAGGTGGGTGGCAGCATGTGTTCTCCGCCGTGGTGGAGCCGCTGCAGCAATAGAAACTTGGATTGCTTTGCGAGAGCGACTAACCCTGACTCGCTCATTTCCCGTCCCGCCTTCTTCATTCGCTCCCTAGTGGCGGCAACGGAGGTCGCCTGCACCAGACTGGAGATGGAGAGTATTTCCGGCGGCGCACCCTGGCCGAGTTCGCCGTGGCATCCCCGGCAACTCAGGCGATATACGTCCGAACCGTGGAGCGTGACCATTTGCGTGGCGTAACCCGGCGATAAGTGCAATTGCCACGAGGTACTTTCTCCCGGCTGTGGCCCCAGCCTCCAGGAGCTTCTACCCATACTAGTTTCGTTGAAAGGCTTTTGGATGTGACGAATCCAGCTTTCGCCTTCAACGGCTGTGACCAAGGTATGCTCAGTACTTGCGGTCTGACCGAGTAGCGACGGTGCAACTACCAGCACTGCCACCAGGATTGTCAGATTTACCGATTTGGTGCATGGCTCCATGTGTGCCGCGCCTCCGGTTCGCTACTTGTTCACGGTTAGCTGGACGCTTGTAGTGGCATCGGTCAATGTCACCGTCTGCTTGGTGGGTTTGCCGTCCTCGCTCCACGTTTTCAGGGTGTACGTGCCCGGCGGAACATCCTTGATCGTGAAGCTACCGTCATAGGCGGTCAGTGCGAAGTACGGTGTGGGAACGACCACAATATAACCCGCCATTTCTACGTGGAGATTACAGAAGAGCTGTGCCGTACCAAGGTTATCGAATTGAAACGACTTTGTGTGTCCGGGCGACACAATAGTCATACTATGCCGGAGTGCCTTGTTGCCGTTGATTGAGGGCCAATAAACGTTGTGCGCGACGTGATCGCTGTTCAAAAAATCTACAGTTATTCCCCGCAAGATCACCAGGGTGCGTGGAATGAAGGTCTGATTCCGCTGGTCAACCGTTGCATGGGCCACGGGAGGATCGAATTTCTTGCCCGGAATGGCATCGATGTAAACCGCAATGTTTGCAACGGACTTCAATCCCGGCGCTGACACCTTTCCATTCACCTCGCCTGCTTGCGCAAGGCTGGCCACACAGAGCGCGCCCAAGAAAATAGCCGCAGGAGCTGTTCGCCTAATAGCTTTCATTCGAGTGTCCCCCATCGCGGAAATTCCGCCGACCGTACCGCCGAATGTCTACCTTTTGGGACGTGTGCGCATGCTAGAGCGAAGCTATGGCCGGGGGCTGGGGTCGCCACGAAACGGACGTTTCCATGCAGAACAGAGGCTGCCTCGATCCGACCGGTCTTCGGTATCCGCCCTGATTAAGAAATGGCAGCTCATGCCGCAGAGTAGAAAGCGAATCATTACTGTTGTTCATAGCTGCCTCCAAAAAACGCCTAGCGATTGCAAAAGAGAAATTTCTTGCACCGGAGAATCCACACAGAAATCGAAAATCCTCTCATGCGGCATTCTCGTTGCTTTTCGCTCCTCCCAATCCGGCAGCCTTCTTAACTTCCTCAATCGTCTTTCTTAGCCATTCTCGAACTGTGTTTTCGATTTCCTCTTGTGTTGCTGTCTGGTACATAGTCTGAAGCGTCTCCCCTGCCGGATTAAGCGGAATGTACCGGCACGGGACGACGTTAGCGCGATTCTCCGCAGGAACAAGATCCAACAACGCACACTGAGCGTTGGGACATGCAGAATGGGCAAGCTTTGGGCATGTCGGAGAATCCTCGAAAACCAGAGCCGACCTCCATCCCATCTGCAGACGATACCCCCCGCTCTCGAGGAACTCTAACTCTTTGATCAATACGTTAAGTTTTTGTTTGGATTCCATATTGCACACCCGGCTAGCGCCTGAGCCTATAACGAGATCTTCCGAGGGGGCCTTAGCTTGAAGAACATTATTTGACGGTGCCAGCCGGACCCCTCCCTCACCGCTTGCCTGAAGCGTCAGCAACTGAGAACAGTCAGAGCAGAGCCAGAAACACCGGAACTCACGACGAATTTGCTCGAACTCTGAGCTGGCGTCAGATTGGCGTGTGTATGTGCTACTCCGGTGCCCGACCACAAATACTTTTCCTTCGCCGAGATAGCGAAATTGTGCGCTGCACGCCGAGTTTGCACATTTTGACAGCATAAGGCGCGTGGCTTGGAATATAAACCCACGAAGTAGCATCCCACCAAGCAGTTCAGATTTCAGTGTCCAGGATCACTGAGCTTCGTGATATGGCTCACTCCCGCTCTGGACAAAGCATCGCAACAGGCTGCCTCGGTTCGAGAGCAATTGCATGGACTTGGAAAGGGAGCCTTGTGACCGTTAAGGGCATAAGCGTTCCGGTTTGGGCACAGTGAGATGGAGTGAAATCGAAGGACAACTCCGGACTTCATCTAGGCTGCTGCTAGCGCTTCCGTCGGAGGATATGAATTGCGAGTCCATTGGCGCTCGCCTGCACCCATCTGGCGAAGCCGAGTTTTCATTCTTTCTAAAAAGTGGATTTCGCAGGAATCCACCGGATCTGTGAAACCCGTGCGATGGAGAATCCTGATTGCCACGGTCACGTCGGGACGGTTTTCGCGCGCAGCAGAATAGCTAAGGCTTTGCTCGTGGTGGTCCACTTCCAGTGTCAAGTTCCCGTCTTTCTCGTCAAGAATCGAACTTGCAATCGCTTCCAAAGCCCAGCGAATCTGCGCACATTCTGGACAGGTTGGGTTGAATTTTATTCCTTTGTCACTACCTGAGAGTTCGAGTTCGAAACCCACCTGTTTCATTGTGTGGCCGACCGTCAAGTATTCAGGCCAGACTTCCCAACATATCTGATATCGCGGCACCAGCTGTGCCAGATCGTTGTTTGTCGTCGCTGGCGAAGTCATTTCGTTCGCCTCTCGGATTTTGAGTTCCATAGTCATCTACTATTAAATTGTCAGAACCAAAGCGAGGCCGTGACCACAATCACAACTAAGTGTGATGGAGACTGCTTTGTTGTCACGGGTTAGCCGAAGATACGAGAAAAAACAAAAGCCGGAGCACGTTGCTGCCCCGGCTCAGTGATACTGGTTCCTGCTTCAGGCCGTGAGAGCCTCCATGAAGTTCGGGCACACCGATGTCTCGACCACATAGTGCTTGAAGGTGATCGCAGTGGTCAGATAGGGCTTCACGATTTCTGCAACTCTCGGATACACATCGCGCTCATAGCGCTCTGCATCCCGCTTCTCCGCCCAGAGAGTAACGGTGATGGCCTTCTCAGTGGTGGACTCAGGCAGGAACGGCAGGATCTCCAGGAATCCCGGCTGCTTTTTCAGAATGGGCAGAACCTCGTTACGGACGACCTTAATCAGCTCTTCCTTCTTTTCAGCTTTTGGAATGAATTCCACAATGCGTGCAAACATGACGGATTCTCCTTTTCCCTCTTGGGGATTCGTGCCACCCGTAAGCTGCCGCTCGGCCCCGGCACTGCGTGATCTCATTTTGGGGCTCGTCTGATGCTCGGCGGTTCACGGCCAGTATCATCAAACGGCTCCACCGTATGCTCTCGCTTGTCAGAAGTCGGTGATCTCCGGCACACAGCCGTGTGACTACCAACACCGGGCGGAGCATCCCGCTAGAACAAGGCCGTCGTCTGGGCCGGCGGGCATGCAAAAGGACACGCGACCGGTTAATAATGGCTCTGTGTTCACCTTCGGATTCTGACGCCTATTCCGTTGAATTCACTTCTGCCTTGATCGCATCGAGATCGCGAATCGTCAGTTTTCGGCCATCTATCTCGATGAGGCCTTCTGCCTGCAGGCGGCTGAGGTTGCGCGAAACCAGTTCGCGAACGGTACCAATCTGTGAAGCAAGCTCCTGGTTATTGTCGGGCAGTGTGATCGCGATGCCGCTGCCTGGTCGCCCGCCTTCACGGTCAGCAAGACGAACGAGAAACGCTGCCAAGCGGTGCCTTACGGTGGTAAACGAGAGTTCCTCGATGATTCCAACCAACCGCCGCAGTCTGGCACCCACAACTCGCAGTACTTTGAGAGCGACTTGGGGATGAGTCAAACACAATTCCTGAAAATCCTTCTTGCTTACAAATAGCAGAGTGGCTTCATCGACCGCAGCGACTGAAGCCGGATAGTTGCCTCCATCAAATACGGGCAGCTCGGCTACTGAGCTACCCGGCCCGTCTATGCTCAGCACCTGTTCCCGGCCACTTGCGGAAGTCTTGAAAATGCGCACCTGCCCGGAAGCGACAACATAAAGCCCCGAACAGGGGTCCCCCTCATTGAAAACAATCTGGCCGGGAGAGAACTTGCGTGGCATCACGCGCGGAGCAAGAAAGTCCATTTCGCTATCAGCGAGCCCAGAAAAAAGCTGGACTTTCGAGAGTATCTGTTTCTGCGTTTTGGCTAGCGGCATCGCCGACATTTTAACGCTCTGTGACAAAAGTCATCGGCAGCCAGAACGGATTTTTCTACATTCAAGAAAGAGCGGTGGCAAGGTGGGCCGCAATGGAGAAACCCGATGAATCTTGATACTGCGAAGACAGTGCGCGAAGTGGCCTTGAACAATCCGGCGGCAACCCGGGTATTTGAAAAATTCGGAATCGATTATTGCTGCGGTGGCAATAAGTCCCTTGAACAGGCTTGCGGCGAAGCGAATTTGCAGATTCAGCAAGTGTTGGAGTCATTGAAATCTGCGGCGACCGCGGACGTAGGGCGAGGCGAGGGAAAAGACTGGCTTACCGAGCTACTCGCCGAGTTGATCACGCATATCAACAAGACCCACCACAAATACACTCGCGAGGAGATCGCCCGGCTGGGGCCGCTTTTTGCGAAAGTATGCTCGGTTCACGCCGACAGGCATCCCGAGCTGATTGCAATACATGAGAAGTTCCAAGCGCTCGCGCAGGAACTCTCGACTCACATGATGAAAGAAGAGATGGTGCTGTTTCCCTACGTAGAACGCATGGAAGAATCGGTCATCGCAGGCGAGCCGATTCTGCCGCCACCCTTTGGGACCGTAAGTAATCCCGTGGCAATGATGATGCACGAGCACGATTCCGCCGGGACTTTGTTGCGCAGCATGCGCGATTTGAGCAACGGATATCAACCTCCGGCGAACGCCTGCGTGAGCTATAAGACTCTCTATTCCGCTCTGGCCGAGTTCGAGCGCGACCTCCACCAACACATCCATCTGGAGAACAACATTCTCTTTCCGAGGGCAATCGAAATGGAGCGGAGTCGTTAAATGTCTTCTCTAATCACCGTTGCAGAATTGCAAGAGCAGCCGCGTAGGCCAGGACGGATTTTCGAAATTGCCGCAGCACGAGAGATCCGCCTATCGCGGCTCTTGGTGACGTATATCGCGACCGGTTTGCTCTTCATGCTGCTTCCCGGAACATTTCTGGGAGTCTGGAACTTGCTCATCATCAGTAGCCATCGCGCAGCTGGGACAGGATCGCCGGGATGGATTCAGGCCCACGGCCACGCGCAAATTTTTGGTTGGATCGGCACCTTCATTCTCGGGATCGGTTATTACTCGATTCCCAAGCTGCGGCGCCTTAAGCCATTTGCCTTGTGGGCGCCATGGACCTCGTGGGCCATGTGGACAATGGGCGTCACGCTGCGATGGTTAACAGGCGTTTACGAGTGGCATTGGCGCACTTTGCTCCCGCTGTCGGCTGTATTGGAAATAGGTGCGTTCCTGATCTTCTTCTTGGCAGTCTCGGGACATCGGTCGGATGCAAGCCCGACGTCGAAGCTGGACGAATGGATTTTGGTTGTCATCGCGGGATGTGTTGGCTGGCTTGCAACCCAGCTGATCAATCTGCTCGTCGCATTTTACCTTGCTTGGCGAGGATTCTCGCCAGTCCTGCCCCACAGCTTTGACCAGCGGTTCCTAGTCCTTCAAACTTGGGGATTCCTTGTACCATTCGTCTGGGGATTCAGCGCGAAGTGGCTGCCGGTTTTTTTTGGTCTGAGGAGCACGCATACGGCCCTGCTGCTGCGAGCCGTGGCTGTGAATACCTCAGGCGTGCTGGCAGCGATGTTTGGCTGGATGAAAATTTCAACGCTCTTGCTCACGGCGGGCATTGTTCTCGCCATCTATGCCCTTCGGCTCTTCGAGCCTTCTGAGCGGCCATCGAAGACTGGCGGTGTGAGCACCAGGTTTCCGCTGTTCGTCCGACTCGCATACGTCTGGGCAGTAGTGGCCGCGCTACTGGGAATTTGGGCTTCTGTGACGGTCACAGCGCCTGGAATTTGGGGTGCATCGCGCCATGCGCTGACCGTCGGATTTCTTGCATTGATGGTCTTCTCGATCGGACAGCGCGTTCTGCCCACATTTTCAGGGATGCGCCTGCTCTTCAGCCCGCGGCTGATGTTTTGGGCGTTGACGCTACTTGCAGTGGGATGTACGCTGCGGGTCACAGCCCAAATCCTCGCGTATCAGGGAATCGCGGTCTCGGCATGGGCATGGCTGCCGATATCGGCGATCACTGAAATGACAGCAGTAACATTTTTCGCCGCCAATCTCGCGATGACCTTCGCGCGGCCGCGCCAACACACTAGGTAGGGGCTGTGACCTAAGTCATTGAGGAAAATTGCCGAGCCATCTATACCTGATATGAGCTTTCACGGGAGGTCAGCCTTTTGCATCCCGGGCGAAAGCCAGATTCTGTTGAGACGCCAGTGCGGTGCGCAGCTAATAGCATCGCAATGCGACATCATTGAAAGGAATCATCCATGTCATGCCGGAAGCTGTGGATTGCTCTTGGACTCGTGCTCACCATTTCTTTTGCGGTCCTGGGTGGAGTCGGAATCAAGGTTCTCAAGAGCGCACCTCCAATTCCATCGGAGGTAGTGACTTCTGATGGCCGGATACTCTTCACCGGTGACACTATCCGGGATGGGCAAGGGGTCTGGCAATCCATTGGCGGTCAGGAAGTCGGAACCGTTTGGGGCCATGGCTCCTACATTGCGCCCGATTGGAGCGCCGATTGGCTGCACCGCGAGTGCGTATTCATTCTTGACAAATGGGCACGGGAATCGGGAGCGCAGAATTATGCTTCTCTCGATGTTGAGCGGAAGGCCGCTCTCGGAGCCCGCCTGCAGCAATTGCTCCGGACCAACACGTACGATGCTGCGAGTGACCGAATCACGGTTACTCCCATAAGAGCCGAGGCCTTCGATGAGCTGAATCGCTATTATTCCGACATCTTCAGCCGCGGACGCAACGAGTATGCCATTCAGCGCGGCGCGATGAACGCCCGGAGAAACTGCGCCAGATGAGTTCGTTTTTCTGGTGGACTGCCTGGGCTGCATCGACGAATCGCCCCGGCGGAAATGTGACCTACACGCAGAACTGGCCGCACGAACCGCTGATCGGAAATGAACCGACCAGCAGCACCATCGTTTGGAGCGTAGTTAGCTTTTTTCTTTTACTGGCCGGAATCGGCGGCATGGTCTGGTACTTTGCGTCGCAACCGCGCGTTGAGGCGGAAGACTTGTTGCCTGACAGTGATCCCTTGCTCGGCCTGAGGCCGACAGCTTCGCAGCGCGCGACCGTGAAATTCTTCTTCGTTGTGGCGGCGTTGTGGGTGGTCCAAGTCGCACTGGGAGCGATTACCGCACATTATGGCGTCGAAGGCTCGGGTTTCTATGGTATCCCCCTGGATCGCTGGCTCCCTTATGCTGTCACTCGAACATGGCATCTTCAGATTGGAATTTTTTGGATCGCCACTTCCTGGCTGGCCACCGGCTTGTATGTGGCTCCTGCAGTAAGCGGCTACGAGCCTAAAGGCCAACGGCTAGGAGTAAATGCGCTCTTCGGCGCATTATTGTTGGTTGTGGTGGGATCGCTGGCGGGCGAGTGGATGAGCATTCAGCACAAGCTCGGAAACCTCTGGTTCTGGCTCGGCACACAGGGTTACGAGTACGTCGATCTTGGCCGGCTGTGGCAGATTCTTCTGTTCGTTGGCCTCGTATTCTGGCTGTGGCTGATGTGGCGGGCTTTGCTTCCAGCGCTACAAAAGCGCGATCAGAGCCATTCACTTTTGACGATGTTCGTGGTATCGAGCATCGCCATTCCGCTGTTTTACGCTGCCGGGCTGATGTATGGACAACGCAGCAATCTGGTTACCGCTGAGTACTGGCGATGGTGGGTGGTCCATCTCTGGGTCGAAGGCTTTTTCGAGGTATTTGCTACGGTTGTGATTGCCTTTCTGCTCACACGATTGCGACTGCTTTCCGTTTCAACCGCAACCAAGGCGGTCTTATTTTCTACCGTGATCTTTCTTTCCGGCGGAATCATTGGGACCTTCCATCACTCATATTTCGCCGGGACACCGAACATCGTGCTGGGGCTGGGCGCGGTCTTCAGTGCACTCGAAGTTGTGCCGCTGGTGCTGATCGGCTTTGAAGCCTGGGAGCATATCCGCCTGGCGCGGTCGCGGCAACAGCAGATCTGGGTTGCAGCCTACAAATGGCCGATTTACTTCTTCGTTGCAGTTGCATTTTGGAATTTTGTAGGGGCGGGCTTGTTTGGGTTTCTGATTAATCCGCCCATTGCCCTTTACTACATGCAGGGACTCAATACGACCCCGGTGCATGGGCACACGGCGCTCTTCGGTGTCTATGGCATGCTTGGGCTCGGCTTGATGCTATTCTGCCTGCGCGCTCTCCGGCCCGGCAAGTCGTGGAAAAATGCTCCGCTCGCATTTGCGTTCTGGGCGATAAACATCGGACTTGCGCTGATGGTCCTGCTAAGCATGTTGCCAATCGGCTTGATGCAAGCATGGGCGTCCGTCGAATACGGCACGTGGTACGCACGGTCAGCCGAGTTCTTGCATTCCGGTCACATCAACCAGTTGCGCTGGATGAGGATGATTGGAGACTCGATCTTCGCGCTCGGCGCACTTGTACTCGGCTGGTTCGTGCTCGGGTTGGCCACTGGCCACTCCTATGATGAGAGGGGATACGTGTCCGAAGGCGGGTGGGAGGTACTGCTGCAAGAAGTGAGCCCTTTGCGACGATAGCCGTTTGCGGCTCTCTTTTTTTTAACAATCGTTAAAATCGACCTCCCGAAACAGAGGCATCATCCCTATTGACTGGGGTTCAGCGACTTCAGGTAAGCCAGGACGGCCTCTGCGTCCGCACGGGTCATTTGAAAACGAGGCATTGGGGCGCGGGGAGGCTGGCCACTGCGCGAGATTGAGGTAGTCAGCAGTGTGATGATCTCGGCATCACGCCCAGGTGGCAAGCCGGCAAGCCGGGGCGCAGTAGTTGGCCAACCCGGCACCGGTTGAGCTGGTTGATAAAATACCGGTGCGCCTGCGAGCCATCTTGTGCGATCAGGGTT
>WNFZ01000650.1_pt1 | contig 33705 bp, 28 predicted proteins | sample 5400081 | NCBI WGS metagenome assembly WNFZ01 (sample SAMN13153365, study PRJNA577476) | soil metagenome | isolation source: 80 cm soil or saprolite under grassland replicate 1 | place: USA:California | collected 2016-06-15 | reverse complement strand
TGTCGTGATCGCCCGCGCCGAGCGCCACCGCCGTGCCTACACCCCGCAGGAGATCCGCGCCCGGCTGCACGCCCGGCACGCCGACGCCGTCGAACCCGCCCCCGCCACCCGGCCCGATGCCCCGCAGCCGCACCCAGCCCACGGCGCTCGCCCACGGACCGGACGGTGGTCGCCACGCCGCCGCTGACGCCCGCTGCCAACACCGATCACCACCGGGTACCACTCGAACAACGTGCCTGTCCGCGACCTGCTCGCCGGCGTGGCGGGCGGCGACGACCGGTTCGAGGCCAGCGGCATCCTCGCCGCCGGAGACTGGTTCTGGGTCGTGTTCGACAACGTGCCGCACATTGCGCGGCTCGACCCGCACCTGATACCCGGGCACGGTCGCAACGCCCTGCTGCTCCAGCCGCCGGGTCCACCCGGGTACGAGGACATCGCCCACGACCCGGCCGGCGACCGGTACTTCGCGCTCGTCGAGGCGGTGGAACGCCGTCCGGGCAGTTACCTGGCCCAGGTAGACGAGTTCGACGAGGCTTTCCGGCGGCTGTCCAGCCGGTGGCTGGACTTCCCGCTCGACCGCCCGAACAAAGGACTGGAAGGGCTCACCTGCTTACACCGCGACGGCCGGACATACCTGCTCGGCCTCAGCGAGGGCAACCGGTGCCGCGGCGGAGCCGCCGGGCGCCGGCCGGGCGGCGGCCGGGCGCACGTCTTCGTCGAGGGCGCGGGCGGCTGGCAGCGGCTGCAGACGATCCGCGTGCCGGCGATCCTGCCGTTCTCCGACTACAGCAGCATCAGCGCGTCCGGCGAGCGGATCGCGGTCGTGTCCCAGGAGTCCTCGGCGCTGTGGGTCGGCCGTTTCGGCCCGTCCGGCTGGGACCCGGCGGACGCCGGGGTGATCTACGGCTTCCCGCGCGACGAGCACGGGCGGACCCTCTACGGCACGGTCGAGGGGGTCTCCTGGCTGGCGCCCGACCAGGTGGTCGTGGTCTCCGACCGGGCGAAGCCGGACCAACCACACCGGTTCCGGGACAAGGACCAGGCGGTCCACGTCTTCGCGCTCGACAGCAGCGGGCCCGAAGACGGCTGATCCTGGCGAAGCCCATCCTGTGGACAGCCGTCCGTGTAGACAAGGGGCATGCCCGCCGCCACCGTGCCGCCCCTGCACGCACTGTTCCAGCGCCGGATCGACGGCGACGACGCGCTGCTGCGGCTGGCCCGGCTCCGGTTCGAGCAGGCCGGTCTCGCCGCCGAGGTGTACGCCGGCTCCCCGACCGAGTTGGACGCGGTGCTCGGCTTCGCTCCGGACAGCCCCCGGCTGCCCATGGTCCACCTGTCCCGGGGGATCGACATCCGCCGGCAGCCCGACCGCGACGCCGTCGCCGAGTTCGCCCGCCGCTTCGCCGGGCGGGTGTCCGGCTTCGTCGTGCACGACCGGGCAGACATGCCGTCCCGGCTGGACGAATTGACCGCCGCCGCCACCGAGCTGTCCGAGGTGCTGGCCGCCTCCAGCGCACCGACCCCGCTGTTCATCGAATACGCCGCAGGCTGCGAGCTGGCCGAGTTCGTCGAGATGGGCCGGCGCCTGGCGGGCATCCAGCAGCTCGGCATGTGCATCGACACCGGCCACGTCGGCATCCGGCAAGCGCGCCGGCACTTCGCCCGTCAGCGCGCCGACATCGGCATCGACCTGACCGCGCTGCGACCGGACGACCCGCGACTGCCGGAACTGGCCACCGACGTGCAGGACGCGGTCGCCGCCGGGCTGCCGGCCGTGCTCGAGCTGACGGCTGCGCTGGCTGAACTCGGCAGGCCGGTGCACTACCACCTGCACGACGGTCATCCGCTGGTGGACGGGCTGGCCGACCACGCCGGCTTCCTCACGCGGCTGCCGGTGCCCTTCCGCTATCGAGGCCGCCGGTCGCTGGACCCGCTGTTCGGGCCGGCCGGCCTGGCCGCGATCGTCCGCGCCGCGGCGGCGGCGTTCGGCCCGGCTCTGGCATCCTTCACCCTGGAAATCCACGAAAGAGGCGGCCGGCTGCCGCTCGCCGATGCAGCCCCGCTCTTCCAGCACTGGCGCGACACGACCAACGCAGAGCGGATGAACGCCTGGCTCGCCATCCTGACGGAGAACGCAGCGCTCGCCACCGCCGCCATCACCGGCCCCTGACCACCTGCTCGGCCACAGCGCCGGCCCAATGCGCGGCAGCTTGCCTGCCAGCCGTCGCCGGTCGTTGATTCCGTGCGGCGTGGGCGGTCAGCCACAGGCTGACCGCCGCCGCAGCCGGGCAACTGCCTTCGCCTCAGCCGCCGCGCGGACCGTGGGCCCAGACGCTGTCGTCGGTCCTGTCCTCCGTCTTGCCCGACCAGGCGACGCGGTGGCTGCCCAGCAGCCTGGAGTAGGCATCCCGCGGCTCGACCGCGCACCATCCGACCGGCTCGCCGTCGAGGTACGTTCGGGGGTGGCCTGCAGACCAGCCCGTCGACGGCCTCGCCCCGCAGACCCAGGCCGAACTGCTGTGGCGCGCCGTGCAGGAGGACTGGGACCCGGCCGCACTGCGGGAGGTACTGCGAGCGCACGCCCACCGGCGCGGCACCGACGCGTAGCGTGCTCGGCGCCGCACGGCAAGGAGACTCCCGTGAACGCCCACCACGACGCCGTCGCTGAGCCCGCCGCCTGCCAGGGAGATCGAACAGCCCTCTCGCCAGCATCCAAGAAGTCAGCGTTCTATCGAGAACGGCACGTTCATGGAGAACGCACGATCGTTCTTGCGGCAGAACTCCGTGTACCAATCAGAACGCTCAGTTCTCGGGTTCAGCCCGGAGGGCGGTGCGCGAGGGGTCCGTGCCGCCGATGCCGCAGCACGCGGCGGTGGCGTCCTGCCCGTCACCACGGGGCTCGGCGACGTCGATCGGCAGATGTCGCGACGGCGCGGTTGAGTAGTTGGGCTCAGGCGGCGCGGTGGACGGCGGCCCAGGCTTGCCCCATGACGACACATCGGCACGACGCCATCGACAACGCGGTGGGCGTACTCGTCGCGGAGGGCCTGATCACCTCGGACCAGGCCGACCTGATCGGCACGCGCGCCAGATCGGGTACGGTCGAGCCACCGGCGGCGGGCGCCGCCGCCGACCGTTCGCCGCCGCTGCTGGTCGAGCTGGCCTGTTACGTCGGCGGCGGGTTCATGGTTGCCGGCGCCGGCCTGGCGCTGGGGCGCGAGTGGGACGGCCTGCCCGCCGCCGTGCGCGCCGGGCTGCCCGCGGTGCTCACCGCGCTGCTCGCCGTGGTCGCGGTGCTGGCCGGGCGGCCGTGGCTGCCATCCGCCCGGACCGGGCCGGCGCGCCGGCGGCTGGCCTCGACGCTGGCCGCGCTGTTCGCCGCCGGGGTGGCGTCCACCGCGGGGCAGTTCGCCGGGAACGACGCGGAGGGCCTGACCGTCGCGGTCCCAGCCGCGCTCGCCGCGCTCGCCGGGTACCTGGCGGTGCGCGGCTCGGTCGCGCTGTTCGCGTGCTGGCTGTCCGCGATCGGGTTGCTGTACGCGGTGGCGGAACGGCTCGACCTCGGCACGGCGTGGATGGTGGCCGGCCAGGCCGCGGTCGGCGGCGGGTGGCTGGCCCTGGCGGCGTGGCGGCGGCTGCCTGCCGGGGAGGCGAAGGCCGCGGCCGTGCTGGGTGGCCTGGCCGGGCTGTCGGCGGCCGAGACCGGTGCGGTCTCCGGCGGCGGGCTGACCTGGCTGGGTGCGGCCATCGGCGCGCTGTTCCTGGTCGGCGGGTTCGCCCGCTACCGCGCGGGCGGGCAGCCGGCCGTGCTGGTGCCGGTGGTGCTGACCGCGCTGCTGGTGCCCGCCTCCGTGGTCGGTGCCACGCAGCACGACGTGCGGGCGGCCGGATCCGTCCTGGCGCTGGTCGGCGTGGTGCTTCTGATGGCCGGCGCCGCGGGTCTGCGGCACCGCCAGCCGCGGCACGACCGCCCGCGGCCGGACCCGCGGCCGGCACCCGCCGGGTCGCCGCAACAGTAGCTAGAGTGCGGGCGTGGGGGTGGCGACCCGGCTGTGGCCGGCGGTGACCGTGTTCCGGGTCGCCGCGCTGGGGTACGCCGGCGCTCTCGTGGTCGCCGACCACGCCGGCTACCGCCGTCCCGGCGCCGGCCTGGCCGTGCTCGCCGCGATGGTGGCGTGGACGGCGGCAATGACCGTCGCGAACGCCACCCGGCGCGGCCGGGGGTGGCCCGCCGTGGCGGCCGACCTGGCGGTCTGCGCGGCGCTGACCGTCGCCTCCCGGTGGATCCAGACCGACCACCAGCTTCACGGGGGCGGCGGGGTGCCGCTGACCACGGTGTGGGCGGCCGCGCCGGTGATCGCCGCCGCGTTCGTGGGCGGGCCGTGGGGCGGCGCGGCTGGTGCCGCGGTGATGTCGGCCGCCTGGGTGGCCACCCGGGGCAGCCACGTCGGGCTGTTCGGCACGCTGGTGCTGTTCTTCCTGGTGGGCGTGGTGGGCGGCTACGTCGTTCGGCTGGTGGTCCGGGCGGACGCGCAGCTCGCCGAGGCGGTCCGGCTGGAGGCGGCCACCCGGGAGCGGGACCGGCTGGCCCGCGCTGTGCACGACGGGGTGCTGCAGGTGCTGGCGCTGGTGCGGCGGCGGGCCGGCGAGCTGGGCGGCGCCGGGCCGGAGCTGGCCGAGCTGGCCGGCGAGCAGGAGTTCGCGCTGCGTACGCTCATCACCCGACCCCCGGCGCCGACCGGCAGCGCCGATCTGGACCTGCGCACCGTCCTGGCGCCCACCCGGTCCGGCCGCGTGCAGGTGTCCGCGCCGGCCGGGCCGGTGCCGCTTCCGGAGCGCACCGCGCGGGAGACCGCCGCCGCGGTCGGGGCCGCGCTGGACAACGTCCGGGTGCACGCCGGCCCGGACGAGCCGGCGTTCGTGCTGGTGGAGGACCTGGGCGCCACGGTCGTGGTGACCGTGCGGGACGGTGGTCCCGGCATCCCGCCGGGCCGGCTGGAGCGGGCCGCGGCCGACGGCCGGCTCGGCGTCGCGTCCTCGATCCGGGCCCGGGTCGCGGAGCTGGGCGGCAGCGTGTCGATCACCTCGGCGCCCGGCCGGGGTACCGAGGTGGAGATCACCGTGCCGCGCCCGGACGGCACCGAGTGACCGCCCGCGTCATGATCGTCGACGACCACCCGATGTGGCGGGAGGGGCTGGCCCGGGACCTGGCCGAGCACGGGTACGACGTGGTGGCCACGGCCGGCGACGGCGAGGCGGCGGTGCGCATCGCCGCGGCGACCCGGCCGCAGGTGGTGCTGATGGACCTGCAGCTCCCCGGGCTGCCCGGGGTGACCGCGATCGCCCGGATCCTGGCCGCCGACCCGGCCACGCGCGTGCTGGTGCTGTCCGCCTCCGGCGAGGACGCCGACGTGCTGGAGGCGGCGAAGGCCGGCGCGACCGGGTACCTGGTCAAGTCGGCGCGGCTGCCGGACCTGCTCGACGCGGTCGGCCGCACCGCCGCCGGCGAGGCGGTCTTCTCCCCCGGGCTGGCCGGCCTGGTGCTGGGCGAGTACCGCCGGATGGCCGCCGCAGCGCGGGCTCCAGCGCCGGCCGGGGCGCCGGCCGGACCGGCGGCGCCGCCCACGCTGACCGACCGCGAGCTGGAGGTGCTCCGCCTGACCGCCACCGGCCTGACGGCCCGCGAGGTCGCCGACCGGCTGGTGCTGTCCCACCGCACGGTGCAGAACCACATCCAGAACACCCTGCAGAAGCTGCAGTTGCACAACCGCGCGCAGCTCGTCCGGTACGCCATCGAGCAGGGGCTGGAGTAACCGGGGAGGTCCGGTCAGGGGAGGAGTCCGATGCCGGAGGTCGACGGTGCGCTGCTGGCGAGGGCGCGCGGCCGGACGCCGGCCGACCCGGCGGTGCGCGAATGCTGGGACGCCGTCGTCCTGGGCATCGTCGGCGGCACCCTGGCGGCCGGCGACGTTCGCCGGCTGGTCGGCGACCTGCGCGCCGGGCGCGGCGCCGCCTTCCGCCATCTCACGTTCGTGCCCGCCGGAGACGACCTGCACGTCGACCACTTCGGCCGGGTCGCGTCCTGCCGGACAGCGGCGATGTGCGCGGAGCTGGCCCGCCTCGTCGCCCCGCCGATCGCCGCCGCGAGCCTGGTGGCCGCCGCGATCGGGTGGGTGCACACGGGCGACGGGGAGCTGCCGTACCGCGCGCGGCTCGACGGCCGGAACCTGCTGGTCCGGGTCAACGACTTCCCGGCCGAGCCGGTCTACACGCTGATCGCCGACTGCGCGGAGCTTGCCGACCTCGAGGACTGGCCGCCTTCCTGGCACAGGCCGCCGCTGCCGGAGCACCCGCCGGCGCAGGCGCGCCGGCGGCCGGTCGGCATCGGCCGCGTGCGGGTGTGGAGCGAGGAGCTGTGCCGGTTCGCCGCGGGCAGCCCGGCCGACGTCGTCGCGGCGCTCGGCATCGCGGGCACCGTGGTGGCCGGGATCGGGGAGACCGCCACGGTGGAGCCGCCGCCACCGGGCACCGCCGGCATCCGGCTGGACCACGACGGCGACCGGATCGGGACCCTCACGGTGACGTTCTCCGGCGTCACGCTCACCCGCGCGGACTTCGACGCGTACTTCGGGCACGGCATGTGGCTGCCCCGCGTCCATTGGGACGACCCGCACCGGTGCGCCTACCACGTCGAGGTTCCCGGCGGTACGTCGAGTTGTACCGTGTTCCCCAGCTTCGCCGAGGAGCCCACCGACACGGCGGTGGCCAGCGGGGTGAAGCTCCGCCTCGACCGGCCCTGACCCGCAACGGACCGGGTCCCGTACCAGGTGCCCGGCTGGACGCTCTCTCCGCGGCTGCTCACCGGGTGCATCGCCTCCAGGTCGTCGTTTGAGGAGGCCAGCGACAGCACCGGCTACTGCTACCTGCAGCTGCTGACCGCGAGCGAACTCGTGACCAGCGGATCAGCCGCCCCGGATCAGCTGCGTTCGTGTCGCAGGACGCGGAAGAGCCGGTGAACGGGGAGCTTCGGAGGCGCAAGTCAGGTCAGCAGTCGCCGTACAAGTTGGCGACGGCGCGACGGGCGCCACGCATTCGCTCGGCGGTGATGTCCGGATGCTCGCCGAATTCGTAGGCGAACGCCGCCACGCAGTTGCGCACGCCGCCGAGTGCCCGAACCGTCGTCCGAATCGCGGCATCCGCCGCGGCGCGGTCTAATGCAGCCATCGAGACACCCGACATCGTCAGGGCCTCCGCCCGCACCAGAAACAGCTGTTCCCGAGACACCGTCACCACTTCCCCCGCATCTGCTGCTACCACAGAGACGCCTCAACTGACCAAGGCGTTGCCTGCGGCGAGTGATACCTCCCGCCGGGGATGAAGCCCGTCGGTGGCGCCCGGCACCGGCACCGGCACCGGCGGGACCATGCGAAGAACTTGCCTGATCAGGCGCGCGGGTCGGTGAGTCCCAGGTCGGCGGCGAGGCGGAGGTAGACCGGCCACGAGCCGCGGTCGTGGTTGCACAGCACGACGATCGTCGTGGCGCGGCGGGGTGGTGCGCCACGACGGCGGACACCCCGGGGTCGAGCCCGTTGTGCCCGAGCACAACCAGCTCGCCGCCGACGAACCCCAGCTCAAGGCCGTAGCCGTACCGGGTAACGCCCTCGGTGCGCCCGCACTGCGCCGAGGTCATCGCCGCGAACGTCTCCGGCGACACCAGCCGGCCGCCCGCGAGCGCGGTCCGCGGCAGATGCGTGTACTTGATCGTCGTCGACGAAGGCCATTGACCGGATCAAGATCGCGGAAGGTACCCGAATACCCGGGTACCTTCACCGGCAAGATCGTTCACTCCTCGATCTACAAGCGCCCTGCCGGTTCCGGGTCCTCGTCCACCAGGCCCAGTCCCCGGATTGCCCGGACAGCAGGCGTATCGAGCTGCTGAGCGAGGCGCTAGGCCTGTGGCGCGGGGAGCCGCTGGCCGGTCTGCCCGGCGACTGGGCCGCCCGGGTCCGTGAGGCGCTGCGGCAACAGCATCTTGGCGCGGCCGTCGCTTGGGGGAGGCCGAATTGCGCGCCGGCGACCCGGCCGCGGTGATTGGGCCGCTCACTGACCTGGCAGTGGAGAGCCCGCTGGCCATTGTCACCCACGACAGGAGCCCACGAAGTACACGGCGCCATTCGCGGCGCCTGGCTGCCCGCGGCTGGGAACGAGGTGCCCTCGGCTATCCGACCAGCGACGAACATGATCTCGCAGGCCGAACCAACGGCGCCGCAGCGAATTCGAACACGGAAACATCGAATGGACACCGCGTGCCGGCGCACAGGTGTACGGCCCTGTCATGATTGATGACGGCATGGCACTGAACCCGGTGAACGACTGAGCGACCGAGGCTGCCCGTCCTCGACCCCTCTTGCATGGCCCTCGTTGTCCTGAGCAGCTCGTGTACCCTGCCAGGAGATCAACGTGGATTGCGACAGCACGCCGTTCCACCGGAAAGGGCCGACCTGTTGTGGCGGGAGTTCGACCGGCCGCCGGTTATCGGCTGGTGCTCCTCTTTGGTTGGATCTCGTCGCTGAGCATGATCAGGTGGCCCATCCGTCGTGCGGCCGGTGCAGCGCGATTCGCGCAGCGGGCGTGCTGCAGCAGGATGCGGCCGTCCGAACGAGTCGGCGGGCGGAGGAGCGTGAGCGCTGCCGGCTTGTGCACGACAGCGTGTCGGCGGCTCTCACGGTGGTGGCACTGATCGGCCCGGCCCGGGATGCCGCCGACGTGCCTTGCTGTAGCTGCTGCCTGGTGCTGCGGGCGGATTGGCTGGGATCCGGTTGGCCTGGGTCGCGTGGGTAGCGGATCTGCGCTGGCGGTGCGGTGGCGGGCCATCAGCGGACGGCGACGTCCCGGACGAGGAGCGGCTTGCCGGTGCCGAAGACCACGTCGAAGCTGATGGTGACCCGGGATGTTCCTGCGCTGAGGGTGCCCTCGAAGACCAGCGTGCCGCGGGTGGTCGTCGCTGGCGGCAAGCTGGAGTTGAAGGTCTTTTCGGTGGCGAAGGGGTCGGCGGCGTGGGATCGGCCGCTTTCCTGCTCGATCAGTGAGCAGTTCCTGAAGACGGGCAGGCTGAGTGCATGGTTGCTCCGGTTGGTGACCGTGACGTCGGCCAGTGTCTTGCCGCCGCTGCTGCGCACTCTGGTCACCGTCATTGAGACGTCCGGACTTCCGCCCTTGTGGGCCGGGTGGAGCAGTCGCGGCAGGCCCACCGCTGCGGCGGTCACCAGCCCGGCGATGAGCAGCAGGGCGAACACTAACCGCAGCGTGGAGGACCGGCGGCGAGCTGCGGAGGAGTGGGCGGCCGCCTGGCCGGGCTGGTAGGCCGCCGGGTGCTGCGGGCTGATCGGCTCTCGCGGCAGGGCGGGGCGGTTGTAGGTGGGGTTGCGCTGGATCGGCGCGGCCGGGTATTGCCGTGGCGGGGCAGGGGGAGTGGCGGCGTACAGCCGCGGTGGGGTCGGCGGCCACTGGGGGCCGGCGTGGGAAGCGCGGTGGTCCTGCGGTCGGTGCGGAGCGGCGGCGTCTCCGGGCAGTGGCGGCCAGGGGGCCAGCATCATGTCTGGCTTGATCAGCAGGGTGAGGTCGCTGTCCGGCGGCTCCGGCGGTGGTGGTGGTTCCGGCTCATGCTGGCCGGCGTAGGCGATGACCAATTCGCCCGCGCCGTAGATGGCCCGTTGCGGTTCCTGCCCGTGGCCGGCCCGGGTTACCCGGTCATAGACGAAGGTGTAGAGGTCGTCCACGCTGATCCGGCCGTCCCGATCGCGGTCCGCGGCGCCGGTGCGTAGAGCGGTGATGACGGCCTCGGTGAAGTACGACGGGCGGGCCGCCGCCTCGGCGCGACTCACCTCATCTTCGAAGCTGAGTTGGGTCGCTGTTGAGGCGGTCAGGACCGCCCTGGCCTTGCCGGGGGGCGGGTCGCGGACCAGGCCCTCGACGTCGACGGGTCGGCGGGCGGCGCGGGCGCGCAGGCCGCCGTGTACGAACGCTCCGCTGAAGCAGCAGTCGACCAGCACGACGCTGGATTGCGGTCGGGCCTCGTTCAGCCGGCCGTGCACCCATTCGCGGGACAGCCCGGTGGATTGCAGCAGGCTCTGCCGGGTGTTGCGGAAGGCCAGGTGGAGTTCGTTGCGGGCGTCGAGGATGCCGTGGCAGGAGAAGTAGAGGAGCAGCAGATCGTCCCGGCGTCCGGCTGAGAGAAACTCCTCGATCGCCACCCGCGCCTGGTCAACGGTGGAGTTGACCTCCGTCCGCACCTCATACCGTCCGCGGGTCTGATCCGAGAGCACCGTGGCCAACTCCTCGGCGTCCCGTTCGGGCGAGCGTAACCGTGGGATGGTCGGATCGTCGTACTGTGCGCAGGCCAGCAGCAGCGCCCGCCGGCGCCCATGGCCGGCGCCCGGTCCGGTCACCGCTCGGGCGGCTTTGCCGCCCCGTCGCCGATCTGGGCGAGGAATACCTGGACCAGCGCGTCGCGCTGCTCGCGGGTCACCGTGCCGGACAGCTTCTGTCCGGCGATCTCAATCTCGATGTCGGCCGACTGGCGGCGAAGCCAGGACGCGACCGTGTCGAGGACCACCTGGAAGGAGCCCGCGGAGGCCAGGGACACCACGAGCGCACCCCAGGTCACCAGCCCGCCGGACTTCGCGCCGGCCGGCGCCGGACCGCCGGCCACCAGCGCCGCCTCATCCACCTCATCGAGATCCCGCAGCATCGCCTGCAGGCCCCGCGCGAGCTCAGCCCGCTCGGCGTCATCCACGTCGTAACCGCCAAGCCGGACCCGTACGTCCATCCCAGCTCCCTCGCCATCGCGGCAATCAGAGGACTGCATGAGGAAGAGACTGGCGCCACCAGTTAGATACATCCGAGCATGAAGACGGTAAACCGTTCCGACTACACACTGCCGGCGTGTTCTTGGGTTTGCGCTGGCGCTGATCTTTGTCGTCGCTGGCCGCGGCCGGTTCAGCAGGGCGAGGGCGATGACGTCGAGCCAGTTGGACAATACTCGTAAGTCTGGGGCTACTGGCGCGCCATCGACGAAAGATCCGGTGACGCCGTCACGTTGAAACAACTCCGCGCGGGCACGACAGCAGACGCCAAGCAATGAGTTCACGATCGGGCGCACACAGCCGACGGTGTTCATCGGTGAATGGGCCGGTGGGGCGGCGTGGGCCTGGGCGGGACTGCTCGGCCGGCCGAGCCGCCGCCGCCCGGGTGGTGTGCCGGTGGGGTGCCCGGCGGCGGGGAGTGTTGCAGAATCGGCGGGTGTCGGTGCTGGCATGGAACCGGAGGGCGGTGTGATGCGGGTCGTTCGGTTGTACGGCCCGGGTGATGTCCGCCTCGGCGAGGAGGCGATGCCGCGGGCGGGTCCGGGGGATAGCTTGGTCGAGGTGGCGGCGGTCGGGTTGTGTGGTTCGGATCTGCACTGGTACGGCGAGGCGGGTATCGGCGATGCGCGGCTGGAGCGCCCGCTGGTGCTCGGCCACGAGTTCGCCGGCGTGGTCCGCGGCGGCCCGCTGGACGGTCGGCTGGTCGCGGTCGACCCGGCGATCCCGTGTGGAGGGTGCCAGCTGTGCCGGGCCGGGTGCCGGAACCTGTGCCCGGCTGTCCGTTTCGCCGGTCACGGCCGGGTCGATGGGGCGTTGCGGGAGTTCCTGACCTGGCCGACGTGCCTGCTGCATCCGCTTCCGGAGGAGATGTCGGCGGTGCAGGGCGCGTTGCTGGAACCTCTGGGGGTGGCGTTGCATGCGTTGGATCTGGGTCACCTGAAGGCCGGCGCGAGCGTGGGAGTGTTCGGTTGCGGGCCGATCGGGCTGCTGCTGGTGCAACTGGCCCGGTCGGTGGCGGCCGGTCCGGTGATCGCGACCGACCCGCTGCCGCACCGCCGGCGCGCGGCCCTGCACAGTGGATCCGACCATTCCTGGGACCCCTCCGAGGCTGCGGCGCTGGCCGGGATTCACTCGGTCACCGGTGGGCTCGGCGTGGACGTGGCCTTCGAGGTGGCCGGTACGCAGGCGGCGGTGGACACCGCGGTGGCCGCGGTCCGGCCGGGCGGGCGGGTCGTGCTGGTTGGCATCCCCGAGGATGACCGGACGACGTTCGAGGCGTCGCTGGCCCGCCGCAAGGGCCTGACCATCTCCCTGGTGCGGAGGATGAACGACGCCTACCCGCGGGCGATCAGGATGGTCACCCGAAAGGCGGTGGACCTCGACGGGCTGGTGAGTGGCCGGTATCCGCTGGAGCAGGCCCCGGCGGCCTTCGCGGCGGCCGCCGCCAGGGCCGGGCTGAAGACCGTCGTCAAGCCCGGCCGACCCACACCCTGAACCGGTGCCGCTGCCTGCTGCCCGTGGTAGCCGGCCGCCAAGCAGAGCCGGGTCAAAGCAGCCCGCAGGTGTGGTTGCCGGTCAGAATATGGCGCATGGTCATCCGGGTCAGGCCCGCGCGGGCCGGCGACGGCGAAGGGTGCGCCGCGGCCTGGCTCCAGGCGGCTCGCTACTACGCTGGCCGTGACCCCGCGCGGTTCGTCGTTCCCGACGCTGACGGGGTCGCGGAGTTCTTCAAGGGCCGCCGCGCGGCCGCCGGGCAGAGTGATCAGACCCGGCTGGTGGCTGACCGCGGTGGGCGGGTCGTGGGGCTCCTCACCGCGAGCGTGCACCGGCCGGCGCCGCAGGCGCGTTACCTGTTCCTTCGCCAGGCCACCGTTACGAGGTTGTCGGTGGATGCGCTCGTGGTCGCCGAGTGGGCACGCCGCGCCGGAGTGGCCACCGCGCTGATGTCTGCCGCCCACTAGTGGGGCGCCGACCGCGGCGCGGTCCTGGCCACCCTGGACACCTACGCCGACAGCCCGACATCCGTGCCCTTCTACCAACAGGGGGATGGGCTATACCAAACGAGCGATCATCCTCGATCGACCCCTCACACCCACCGATCCTGCACGCTGACCACCAGCGACATGGACACAATGCGGCAGAGTCGCATGGCCGCGCGCTGCACCGCAAATGAGTATGTCCGCGACGTAGTTGATCTCTTCCCGTTATTTCTTACCGATACTGGTCGTCCTCGTCGGCGAGCTCTGGGTCGGGTTCTCCATCCATGAGCTCGGCGAGATCGTCCACCGTCGCCGACGGCGCCTGCAGCAGCACCTCCGGCTTGAACATGAAGTAGCCGGTCAAGGTACCGTTGTTGGTCGTGAGGACGTCGACGTCCATGACTCCCCTGTCGACCAGGTGGGGCAGCGACCACACCGGGTTGAGGACGGCAGACACCGTGCCGGGGCTAAGGCCGAGAGCCTTCAGCTCCTCAAGGGACGCCAGGCTCGCCTGCTCGGACTCCAGCGCGACCTTGAGCTTGGGTAACGAGACTCGACGATGGCCCTGCACGTGCGCGGCCATATAACCTGACGACGTGTTGAGGATGAGCGTCTTCAGCTCCTTCTCCAGCGGCACGCCCCGGACCACAGCCGCCTCCGTGCACGTGATCACCGGGGTGCTCGTCCGGTGCACCTGCATCCGCTCGCCGGGCGGCCTTGTCCTCGTACGCAGCAGAGTTCCCTTGACGGGCTGCTTCTCGGGTGGCCGCGCCAGTCGCCATGCCTCCTCGAAGTCATCCACGTAGTTCTGGCACAGCCGGTGGTCGAGGATCAGTCGGCCCCCGCGGATCCGGGTCGGGTTGTCGAACGAGGGGAGGCCGACGTAGGCGCGAGCGATGGGCGGTTGCCCCTTGTTCATGAAGACGACGATGTCCTCCAGCGCGTTGAAGTAGGCCAGGAACTCGGGGTTGGTGACCCGGACGTGCACACCCGCCGCCACCTGGGCCTCGATCGTCCTGACGAGGTCGACATTCGACCCTGGGGGAAGGACGAACAGGCGGCGGATCTGCGCGCCGCGTGTCACGGCCTCGAGGTTCCGCTCGAAGTAGTTCTGCTGGTCCCTGTCGCTCGCCCACACCTGCGACGACACTGTGGACACCGCCAGAATCGTGGTCCCCTGCGCCGCAGTCCGGATCTCGTTCTCGAGCTCGGTGTAATACTGGCCTGGGGTCAGCTGGATCTCGCCGCGCATGGGTGCCGCGATCTGGCGCAGGACCGGGGTAAGCACCAGGTCCTCGAGGTGCCTCAGCCAGGACGGGTCGACCCGCGGGTAGTCCGCTCGGAGGAGTTCGAGGATCTCCTCGACGAGCCGGGACCGGGGCTGATAGGTCGCCTTGAACTGCGCCGCCCAACGCCTGACCTTGTCCCCGTTCTCGTCGGCGCTGTCGTGCCGGAACTGGATCGTCGTGAGCCCGGCGAGGTCGGTGGGCACGCGCGGGACCACACCGCGCTCGTTCTCCACCTGGACGATCGCCGTCCGCCTGCGGCCGAAAGCTTGGATGAAGTACCCGAGCTCGAAGAGCACGTTGTCACGGGGGGTGAACGTGTCCTGGCCCCGATACCAGGTCCTGTCGTCGGGCGAGGCGATGAGGATCGCGGCGTCTGATTCCGAAACGATGCGGGCGAGACTGTCGAGGCCGTACTCACCGGGGCGGAAGCTGTGGCGCCAGGCGATGTACTCGATGCCCTCGTCCTCGAGTGCTGACCTGACGACGTCGTCGTGCTCCTCGGCCTCGGTGGATGCTCCCACGAAAACCCTGGGCCTCGACAATACTGCTCCCCGTCCTACCGTGGCCTCGCCGTTCCCATCGGGCCCAAGCCATCTTACGGGACGCCCCGAGCGATCGGTAGCCCGGCGACTACGGGACGTCACCACCCTCTGCTGTCTGGCTGCGCCGTGCCACCCACATCTGCGCTTACCGAAAGCGTCCTCCGCATCGGAGAACGAAGCGGGCCCACCGGGCTCGCTGGGGACCAGGACCGCCCCGAGCCTCGTCAGCGACAGCTCATCTGACGCGATGGAGTACGCCGCCGCGAGCTCCCGGTACCCTTAAGCTCCATCCACGCGGGGATCGCCATCGCCAGCGCGGCGCAGACGCCCAGCCAGTCCCCGCTGGCAACTCGTCGCCCTCCCAGCGGCCTCAGGCAGATGCCGGCCGCGATCGCGACTGCCGAGACGACGCCACGGTGTCTGCCCATCGGAAGGCTCCGCGCGCTCCTCTGGTACCAGCCGATCTGGTCGTCGAGCCTGCCCGACAGGTACGAGGGCCCGTCGTGCGTCGGGGGGTAGGTAGCTCGCCCCGGCCTGCTGGAGCTACTCGACTCCCAGGCCGGTTCCGCTCCGGATCACCGGACAGGCGTCGTCGGTCCGCGGCATCCTGCGGCAGCGGTTGGAGCCGCCGGCCCGGTCCCGCACCCTGCCGCACCGGTGGGACGCCGCAATCGGCCGACTGATGGCCTCCCAGCCCCTGACCATCCGGATCGACCTTGACCCACCCGACCCCGACAGCTCCATCTGATCCCCGCCCGCCGCCTCGACAGATAACCGGCCGCACACTCCGCGCGGCATAGCAACGCTCCGCGCACAAGGCGGCATGAGCGTGCAGGTGATCATGAGGTACCGGTGCAGTCAGCCAGCCACTGGCGAACCTGCGCAAAGTCAGCGGCGGTCAGACCAAGGTGGGGGTCGACACGGTGCAGCAACGCTCGTACCGGATGGTGTGCGGCAACCCACCGACGATCCGCCACGGTGATCTCGTCGTCGAGCCACACGACCGGGCGCCCGGCTGCCCAAGCGACGAGGGACCTGGTCTTCCAATGCAGCGTGGGCACGGTCCGATCGTCGGTGTCCGGCCACTGCACGACCGGCAACTCAGGCAGGCCCAGCCGCGGTGCGACCACCTCATTCGCCTCGCCCATCCTGGAGGTCGCCCATACCAACGGACAGTTGAGCACCAGCAGCTGCCGACCGTCCTCCGGATCGAGTCGGTCCAACAATGGGTTGCCGTCCTCGCCGTGTCCAGTTCCTCAGCCGCATCGCCGGCGTCCGTTCCAAGCCCACGGTCGGTCAGGGCCTCACCGCACACGGAGTCGGTGGCGACCCGCGTCGCCGGACGAGGGGCAGGCTCAGTCGGCGCAGAATGGGGAGTCTGGCGTGTCGCACACCCCGGGCGGGGCGAAGGACGCGTCGAACAGCTCGATGGTGATACCGCCGGGGCCCCGGTGATAGGCGAATACGGCCGCGTCGACCCCGGGTACGTCGACGGTGGCGATGCGCGGGAATCCCGCCGCGACAAGCGCGTCCGAGTGTGCCACCAGGTTGCGTACCGCGAACCCGAAGTGCGCTGGTGAGAACGCCGGGCTGGCCTTCCATGGGTTGTCGCTGCCGTCCTGCACGCCGCGGACCAGCTCGATGTATGGCGGACCCTGCATCGACAGCACCGAGTCCAGTTCGATCGCCTTGACCTGACCGTTCTCCAGGCGGATGTTGAGCGTCGCGCCCTGCACCTGGCGCCACCGCACGCCCATGGCGTCGGTGAAGCGGGTCATGGCCGACTCCAGGTCGTCCACCGTGTAGCCGACGTGGTAGTAGAGCCCGACGGGAGGTCCAGGGACGTTGGCGGCTAGGGCCAGAGCCGGCGCTGCGACGGGCCTGGCGGGTGAGGTAGCAGGATGTATGGGCAGGCGGCCAGCGAAGGCCACCGTCACCCCTGCCGAAAGCGTCGCGACGGCGGCAACCAGGGATACCCATCGGGACGGTACGCGATCATGCACGGCAACCACCCGCTCACACAGGAAATGGATACTGTCCACTCAAGCACCGGCGTCTGGAGAAACGCACGTCGCGGTGGGCGCAGGCGTTGGAACTGACCGGCGGGGCGTCGGGGCTGATCGCGTCGGCCGGGGCGCCGTTGCTGCGGCTGCTGGCTGAGGAGTCCGGGCTGAGGGCAGGTCTGTCCAAGACGCTGTCCCGGTCCGGGTCCGTTCCTGGCCACGACCGCGGCCAGGTACTCATCGATGTGGCGGTCGCGCTCGGGTTGGGGGCCACTTCGGTGGCTGGGGCGGTCGATGTGCTGCGCCAGTCGCAGGCGGTACTGCAGGCGGTGGCCTCCTCGCCGACGGCCTGGCGTGCGTTCGCCGAACTCGACGCGGCGGCACTGGTCAAGATATCCGCGGCGCGGGCCGCCCACCGGCGCGGCATCTGGGCCGCTCTGGCCGCCCGTCCCGGCGGGTTTCCCTGGGTGGAGGTGGCCGGGCAGGTCTGGCAGGGGTGGATCGTGCTGGATGTGGATGCCTCGCTGGTCGAGTCCCATTCAGATAAGGAAGGTGCGGCACCCACGTACAAGAAACACATCTACGGACTGCACCCGATCGTCGTCTCGTGCGCGAACACCGGGGAGGTCCTCGCGGTACTGGTACGCCCGGTAACGCCGGCAGCAACACCGTCGCCGATCACATCACGGTGCTGCGGGAGGCGATCGCCCAACTCCCGGCCCGCTACCGGCGCAAAATCATCTTCCGCGCCGACGGCGCCGGGGCGACCAAGGACCTGCTGACCTGGATCAAAACCGAGGCCACGCAACACGGCTACACCTGGCACTACAGTGCCGGGTTCGACGTCACCGAACCCGTCCGTGAGGCGATCGCCGCGGTACCGACCAGGGTGTGGGCACCCGCGCTGACCCCTGACGATGAGGTCAGGCGCGGCGCGCACGTCACCGAAATCACCGGGCTGCTCACCCTGGCCGACGGCTGGCCACCCGACCTACGGGTGATGGCCCGCACCGAACCGCTGCACCCCAGACACCGCAAACAAGCCAGCACCATCGAGAAACAGCGCGGGCAGCGCTTCCAAGCCGTCGCCACCGACCTGCCCGGCCACCACTACCCCCGGCTGGACGCCTTCCACCGCAACCACGCCGGGATCGAAGCGGTGATCAAAGACGGCAAAGACCTCGGACTACGCCGGCTACCGTCCTTCCACCTCGCCGTCAACCAGGCATGGTGCACCGCCGTGGCCATCGCCGCGGACCTGCTCGCCTGGCTACGACACCTCGCCCTCGACCACCACCGCCAACTCCGCAAGGCCACCCCGGCCACCCTGCGCCGTGCGGTGCTCAACGTCCCCGCCCGGCTGGTGCACCGCGCCCGCAAACGTCTCATCCGCCTCTGCGATGACCACCCCCACCAGGCCGACCTCATCCTGGCCTGGCGGAAGATCCGGGCGCTGGGCACCCCGCCCTGAGCGCACCTCACCCGCCCCGACCAGATGGAAGGCCCCACACCAGGCCCGCCCAGGGGAAACCAGGGCCACACCCGGCCACCGGCCGGGCTATCACCACACCCGAAACCCGAAACACCCACCAACACCAAGATCAACAACGGGCTAAACCGTCGACCTTCATGATCGTGAAAGATCTGGGTTGGGGTCCCACTTGACGACCTATCCGTGCCCGGTCGCCTTCGTGAGGATGAGGAACGGGTGAGCTAGCAAAAACCGGTGAAGTCGTTTTGCGCAGCACGATGCCGGCTCTTGGCCCAGGCGTAGTGTCGGACGCCACCGGTAGTCCGGACATCGAGGGGCCATCAAGCGACAACCGCAGCATGATCCGCGATAAGGCCCACTCGGCCGATTCACCGCCGTCGTCGACAGTGTGAGGCTCGGAGATACCTGGTCCCGGTGTGAGGGAGGCGGTCGTGGAAGACGCGTCGGCAGTCCAGGTGGTGCGGGCGTACCCGTTCGGCCCGGTGGTCGGGCTCGAGATCGACCCGATGTACTTCTGGCTGCAGGACCACGAGCCGCTGTCCCGGGTCAAGTTGCCCTTCGGCGAGGAGGGCTGGCTGCTGGTGCGCTACGACGACGTGCGGATGGCACTGGGCGATCACCGGTTCAGCCTCGCGGAGGCGGCCGTGCGGGACGTACCCCGGCTCACCCCGCAACGGTTCGGCGGAATCATGACCGACCTCGACCCGCCGCAGCACACCCGGCTGCGCCGGCTGGTCACCAAGGCGTTCACCGTACGCCGGGTGGAACAGTTGCGGACCCGGGCCGCGCAGATCGCCGGTGAGCTGCTCGACGCGATGGTGGCTTCGGGTCCGCCGGCCGACCTGCAGCAGGACTTCGCGGTACCGCTGCCGGGCCTGATGGTCTGCGAGCTGCTCGGGGTACCCTACGCCGATCGGGACGAGTTCCGGGAATGGGTCGGTGCGTTCATGTCCGTCACCGCACTGACTGCCGAGCAGCGCGGCGCCCACGTGGGCCAGCTCGCCGCATACGTGGGCACGCTGGCGGCACAGCGACGGCAGTCGCCGACCGACGACCTGCTCGGCGCGCTGGTGCTCGCCAGCGACGAGGGCGACCGGCTGACCGAGGATGAAGTGATCCAGCTGACCTTGCAGATCCTCGCCGCCGGCTACGAGTCCACCGCGAGCCAGATCACCAACTTTACCTACGCGCTGCTGACCCACCCCGACCAGCTCGCGCTGCTACGGTCCCGGCCCGAACTCACGCCCGGCGCGGTGGACGAGCTGATGCGGTGGGTACCGCTGCTGGTCACCGCCGACACGCTGCCCCGCTACGCCCGTGAGGATGTCACGCTGCCCAGCGGTACCATCCCCGCCGGCAACCCTGTCCTGCTCGCCAAGCACGCCGCCAACCGGGACCCCCGCGCCTACCCCGACGCGGACCGGCTCGACCTGACCCGCGACGCCCAGGGCCAGCTCGGGTTCGGACACGGCGCGCACCACTGCCTCGGCGCCCCGCTGGCCCGGATGGACCTGCAGGTCGCCCTGACCGCATTGCTCGCCCGCTTCCCCGGCCTACGCCTGGCCCTACCCGAGGACCACGTGCAGTGGAAGACCGGCATGGCCGTACGCGGCCCGGTCACCCTGCCCGTCAGCTGGTAGGAACCGATCCCGATGAACGAGCACTGGACCGTCCGCGTCGACCGCGAGCTGTGCCGGGGTACCGGAGTGTGTGCCGGCACCGCACCGAGGTACTTCCGGCTCGTCAACGGCAGATCCCAGCCGGTCGACCATGTAGTCGACCCCGACGAAATCGTGCTCGACGCCGCCGCGAGCTGCCCCACTGAGGCCATCGCCATCGAGGACGACTCCGGCCACCGGCTCGCTCCCTGATCTGACCGGCGCCCTACCTGCCGAACACGGGGGCGCGAATGGTGTCCCGACATCGGCCCGGCGTCACCTCCAGAGTCGGACAGACTCGGTACCGTCCCGAGGCGTGGATAGTGGAGCTGAGTCCGCAGACGATGCCCGCGGCCAAGCCGCCGACCGGGCGCGTGATCGGACACGGCGCCGGGCCGCGCGCGAGGCGAGCGCCGCGTACCATCAGGCCCGCCTTGACGAGCTCGTTCAGGTGCTATCGCTACCAGCGGGCCGCCCGGGAACTGTGGAAGTTCTGCCGGGGCACAGGCGGTGGGCACGTTGAATGGGTGGCCGACCAGCTGCGTCGGTTGGCTGAGGACAATCAGGTCATCGACTGGTGGGCACGCGGCGCCCCGCACCGCCGCAGCAACCCCACCTGATGATCACACCGTCGCGACTCTGAACGTCGGGTGAAGGGTACAACCTCAGCGTTGGGCTTCTGACCAGGCACAACGTCCGGCTGGCAGGATGAGGCCGTGGTGGTGCGCACCCTAGCTTTCGTGGTCGTCCGACAGGTCCTCGGCCTGATCGGCCTGGGTCCATCACCAGACACCAAAGACGTGGAGATCGCGGTCCTTCGCCACCAACTGCTGGTCCTGCGTCGGCAGGTGGCCCGTCCCCGCTACGCCCCAGCCGACCGGATTGTCCTCGCGACGCTGGCGAAGCTGCTCCCCCGCGATCGCTGGCCGATCTTCCTGGTCAACCCGTCGACGCTGGTGCGCTGGCATCGCGAGCTGGTCCGCCGGCGCTGGACGTACCCCACCATGGGTCGTAACCGGCGGACGTTGGACCCCGAAGTGGTCGACCTGGTGTTGCGCCTGGCCCGCGAGAATCCCCGCTGGGGTTACGTCCGCGTTGTCGGCGAGTGCCGCGAGCTCGGCGTGCGGGTCTCGGCGACATCGGTGCGCACGATCCTGCGCCGCCACTACCTCGGACCGGCGCCCCGCCGCGCGGTCCGACCTGGACTCAATTCCTGCGCGCCCAGGCCGACGGAACTCTCGCCTGCGACTTCCTTACCGTCGAAACCATCGGACTGACTCGCTTATACGTCCTGTTCGTGATCGAACTCGATCACCGTCAAGTGCATCTGGCCGGCATTACCGCGCATCGACCGGCGCGTGGGTGGCCCAAGCGGCCCGTAATCTGCTGATGGATCTCGACAAACAGGCCGACCGATTCCGGTTCCTCATCCGCGACCGGGACTCGAAGTTCAGCGCCGCCTTCGACGCGGTATTCGCCGCAGCTGGCATCGAGGCAGTCAAGATCCCACCGCGGGCACCGCCGGGTTCCAGATGGCACTCAGCGCCATGGTGGGCGGGCATCGGCGGACTCGCTACGTTGCTGGCAACCGTAATAGCGATCGTGACGTGGTGGTTTCCGCGCGGGCAGGATAGTTCAGCACCGGCTCCCACGGGCTCGGCCGGCGGTACCGGGTCGCCGTCAGCGTTCGACGGGCCGTTGCCCGTGACGGTGCTAGCTGGAGGGAGTTCGCCGGGCTGCGAAGCGCCCGGCCGGTACTACGTGCCGCTGAGCATCGACGAAATCAAGTCTGTGATGCCGATGCCGCCACCGGACTTCCACACAGCCAACAATGGCCAAACTTACGTCGACTACGTCGGCGCGCTGGAGGCATGGGTCACCTCGGCGAACGGGTGGCCGGAGACGGACTGGATCCGATTTTCGGTGGAGGGAAACTCCAGCCGAGTGAGCATCCTCACCGGCCTGCGGGTCAACCTCATCTCCCGCGCGCAGTTGGCCAGCAAGACCGTACTGTCCCTGGAGGAATGCGGCGGGATAGGCGTTCCCCGCCCGTTCATCGCGGACTTCAGCACCACACCGCCTCGAATCCAGGCATTACCGGGGACGACAGAGGACGCCGACGGCAACACCGTAAAGACGAAGCCGGCCACCTTCCCGCTCACGGTCTCCGACACCGACCCCGAGATCTTCGAGCTGACCGTCGGCCCGGGACCGGAATGTGACTGCCTGTGGACCGCGACGCTGTCCTACACACAAGGGGGCGAGTCCTACACGGCGCTGATCGATGATCATGGCAAACCGTTCCACGGCGTACCCACAGACCACCTACCCACGTACTCCCTCGTCAACGGAACCCTCGACGGCCCATGACAGCCCGCGCCCCGCTGCGCGCCTGTCCCCGACCGACGCCATCCAGCGCGCGACTCGCGGCATGTGAGGAAGTCAAGCCGGCATGGCAGACAGCCTCGCAGGCCCCGCGCTCCGCGGGCGCTGGCCTGGCCTTCGTCCGCGGACGAAGGCCAGGCCAGCAACCTATGGCGACTGGTGCGTTCAGCACGCGAGCACCGCGCGAATCCGCGTGGAGCTGGTCGCGACATATCCGGCCTGCAGCGACGTGAGGTGCTTGCCCGACTGGGCGCGTGCCTCATTGCTTATCGCGCGGAGCGTCGTGCACGTGCCGGTCACGTCACCGGCCCGCAGCGCGGTGGCGGCCGCCTGGACCTTGTCGGGCAGGCTGGTGCCCGGGGGCAGTGTCTGGACTGCGCGCAGCAGGTTCACCAGCTGGGTCATCGGCCCGCTGACGGTGACGACGAAGTCCAGCGTGGCCATGTTTCCTGTGCCGTCGTCGCGAGCCTGGCAGGTGACCGTTGTGTCACCCATGGGGAAGGTCGATCCTGACATTAGGCCGGAGGCGGAGGCGCACGACGCGGTGGGGTCGGTGCCGCCGCTGACCGCCGGGGTCGCGAAGGTGACCACAGCGCCGCGTGGGCTGGTCGCGTCGACGACGACGTGTCCGGGGAAACTGAGGAACTGCAGCGCGTCAGCGTCGACGATCTCTCCGATGGCGTTCACGACGACCTGCCCGACCCCGTCGGGGTCGCCGGTCGCGTCGAACGTCTGCCCGCCGGTGGCGTCAGCGAGCGCCGTGCCGAACGCGTGGGCGTCGGTGTTCGGGCCGACGAGAATGGGGTCAACGATGGCTGGGTCGACGGCGAGCGCATGGGCCGCCACCTTCGCGACGGTCAGATCGGAGTGAGGCTCTGGGTCCTTGCCGGGAGCATCGCCCATCTGGACGACGACCTTCTTCACGCCGTTGCGCCACGGCAAGCTCAATGCTCGGTCGATCCCGGACAGGACGTCCTCAGGGTAGTCGCAGCCGCCGCTTACCTTGCCCTCGAGGGAGGCTAGCGCTGCCTTGATGGCGGTGCTGTCGTTGGAGAAGGACAGGTCGGTGACGGCGTCGTAGTCCCCGCAGCCGTCTGCGTCCTTGTAATCGACGACGCCGATGCGGTAATCGATGTGGCGAGCGTCGAGGACGGTGAGGATCGATTGTGCGGACGCCACGGTCGAGCTGATGTACGGCGACATCGACCCGGTGGTGTCGACGGCGAAGACGAGGTCGAGAGCCGAGGAGCCGCTCCCGGATGCTGGTGCTGCGGGGAAAAGCAGCGAGTATGCGACGCTCGCGGTGACCGCTTGGATGATCGGATCTTGGTAGTCGACGGTATGGACGAGGGCACCCCCCATGACGATGTCCAGAAGGTCTGACTGGCACACCGCGTCCCGCGCGTTGCAGGCGCTCACGGTCTTGTTTCTTAGGTAGGCCGGCGGGCCGACCGGACCGATGACCCCGTTGATGCTCGTCAGCGCTGTACCCACACCGATGCCGTGGTCGGCTCCGGAGTAGCCCGGGTCGGCGATCAGCACGAGGGCGGCAACGTACTGACGGTCGCTGGCCATGACGAACTCGGCTCCATCGTGGGCGACCCACGCCCCTTGCGAGAACCCGGCGAGAACAATCTTCGTGGTGGCGCCGCACTTGGTGGCTGCCGCGTGCACCATGACACGGGTGTTTGTGATCCCGTCGTTCACCGAGGGGAAGATGTTGGGATCGCCCTTCGCGTACTTCGCGACCGGAATCGCCGGGTACGGGTTGTTCCAGACTGCGACCGACCCCTTGCCCTTACTAGCGACGATCGACGCCAAGTGGTTGGCGAAGCCGTGCACCTCCGGCCCGAGGCCGAGGGTGGCACTGTCAGCCGGGATGCCACCGTTGCCGTCTTCCTCGCCGCTTCCGCGGGCGCCGATGACGAGCACACTTGGGCACGGCTTCGACGTGTCCCAAGTCGGCATCGTGTCGGCCGAAGCTCGTGCGCTCAAAACCACGCTCTGCAGGCAGACCACGGCCGCGGCAGCCAGAAGCAGCCCGGCGCGGCGGGTCACAGTTGACGGGCCCGTGCCGTACGGCAATTTGAAGCGTGAGACGGACCGGTGCACTGTCATGTGCATATCCCCCGAGTTAGAACGCTGATGCGCCTGGGCAACCCAGGCGCGCACAGTATTCAACACACCCGACATGCCCGCAGTCGAATGCCGCAAGTCGCTCAGCACCGACGTTCAATAGCAGCGGGCGCGACGGGGCATGCGATCGCCGCCAAGGCGTGAACTACCACGCCGTAGCGGCCTTGTGACATGCCCAAGCATCTCGGGCGTCGGTTCTGGGCCAGCCGACAGTCGACAGGGCGCTAGATTGCGACGAGGACTGAGCCGTTGACGAGGAGACTGCCTTCTCCACAACGTGTTGACTGCTGATGGCGCAAGTTGTCCAACATCTGTCCTCTCCGCTATCTTCAGTCTCCCAGCCTCGGAGCCCTTAAGGGTGTGTTTGAGGTACTGAACGATGGCTACGGCGGGCATGCGGAACTTGTCGGATGCGGCGGCCAGGGTGGGCCACGTATCTCGTATCTCGCGTCCGCCACCCCGTCCGATGTGACCGACGAGTAGTGGGAGCCGATCGAGCCGTTGTTACCGGCTCCAACTCCTGATCAGCCAGCGGCCCGTCGAGTCCCGCCGACTCGCCGTTCCTGCAGCTTCCGCACTGTCATGTTGGCGAGCCAGGGCACGCCGGCGTGTGGTTGCGGTCTGTGGCCGCTCGGACCGCGGCGGCCCGTCGTGTTGGTCAGCGACCCGCGGGATCCACCTGACCTGCTGTGCTAAGCGTGTCAGGTCGCGGCGGCCGGTCAGCCGGGGTCGACCGCCAGCCGCGGTTGCCTGTACGGCCATGCGGCGACTACCATGTAGTCATGGGTAGGCGTTCAGCGACACCGGTGCGGTTCGAGCAAGCCGTCGGCGAGCGGCTTGCCGCCTACGTCGCCGCCCACCCTGGTTCCTCTCTGTCGGCGGCGGCGAACCGGCTGGTCGATGAGGGCCTTCGGACCGTCGAGCACCCGGGCGTGGTGTTCCGGGACGGGCCGACCGGCCGGCGGGCCGGGCTCGTCGGCGGACCTGACGTGTGGGAGATCGTCCGCGCCCTGAAGTCTGCTCGCGCCGCGGAGCCGGAGGCGGCCGAGGAGGACGTCCTCGGCATCGCCGCCTCCAACTCCGGCCTTCCGCTACGACTGGTCCGCACCGCGGTGCGTTACTGGGCCTGCTATCCCGAGGAGGTCGACGCCGAGATCGACGCTGCCGCAACGGCCGAGGACACCGCCGAGCATGCCTGGCAGCGTGAGCGACAACTACTGGCCCGCCAGCGGTGACCTACCCGCTGCTGCTGGACGAAATGTTCTCCGACGACATTGCCGGACAGCTACGCAAGAGCAGCCACGACGTCACGGCAGCAGTCGCCGATCCCGGGTTGGTCGGACTTCCCGATGACCAGATCCTGGCCGAAGCCGCCACCGCAGGCCGTGCCCTGGTCACGGCCAACATCAAGGACTTCGTGCCGCTCGACGCCCAGTACAAGTCCACCGGCCGCCGGCACGCCGGGCTGATCCTGGTCTCCACCAAGACCTTCCCCCAAGACCACTCCTTCACCGGCGCCATCATCAACGCCCTCACCGCCCTGCTGTCAGCGCCGGACGGCATCGGCCCTGACCGGGTCGTCTTCCTCACCCGCTGACCGCGGCAGGAGCGGACGGGGCTGGGGTGGCGGGGTGTGAGGAGTAGGGGCCGTTGAGGTTGAGGGCTGAGCAATGCTTGAGGAGGAGCGGCTGTGCCTGCTGGTGCTGATCGGTGTGCGGGCTGATGGCAGCAAGGAGCTGATCGCGCTGGCTGATGGTCACCGGGAGTCGGCCGGGTCGTGGGCGGACCTGCTGCGCGATGCCAAGCGGCGTGGGATGCGCGCCCCTGTCCTGGCGGTCGCGTCGAGCTTGTACCGGGCCGTGTACGTCCGCCGCGACGCCCGCTCGCTCACCTGCGGGTCCAGGACATCATCCACCCCCACAGCATGCCCACCACCGGCACCACCGGCACCGGCGGCACCGGCGGCACCGGGCACCGGGCACCGGGCACCGGGCACCGGGCACCGGGCACCGACTCCATCATCGAACCAGATCTCCAACTCTCGCCCTCAGGACTCAGTAATCACCACTACCGAGGTGTCTCACGAGGTTGACAGAGAGGGAACCGAGATGGCCGCCACACTACCTGGACCTGAACCAGCGGTGACGTGTTCGACCGGGTGTGGTGCGGGGTCAGCCTGCCGGTCCTCGCACCGACGGAGCTTGCGGCGCAGTTCCTGGGCGTCCGGGTGGCCAATCTCGGTGAGGATGGCCAAGGTGCGATGCCACGCCCGGCGGGCGGCCTCGAGCCGGCCGCTGGCCTCGTGGGTGTCGCCGAGGTGGCTGAAGGTAAGGGCTTCGTAGTAGCGGTTGCCGAGCTGGTGGTGCAGGTTCGCTGACCGCAGGTAGCAGGCAACGGCCCGGTCGTGGTCACCAAGGTGGTGGTAGGCGTAGCCGATGCTGTCCTCGGTGGTTGCCTCTCCGCGCCGGTCGCCGAGTTCCTGGAGCATGCCGAGTGCCTGCTGGCAGGCGAGCAGGGCCTGTTCGTGGTTTCCACATTGCGCCTGGTACCAGCCGAACGCGTTGAGCGCTCTGGCCTGCCCGGACCGGTCGCCAGCGGCTTTGTAGAAGGTGAGCGCGTGCCTGGCCTGGCGCACCGCCTCGCCGGGGTCCTGCCTCTCGAACGACCAGGCGAGGTTGAGATGTGCGCGGGCGATGCCGACATCGTCACCGAGCTGGCCGAACAGATTCAACGCCTGCTGCAGGTGGGCTCGGGCATCCTCCGGACGGCGGAGTTCGGTATAGGCGCGCCCCAGGCCGCGATGCATTCTCGCCTGCCCGTCGCGGTCGGCCAGCCGTCGCGCGGAGGCCAACGCCCTGTGGTGGGTATCGAGCAGGTCGTGCCATAGGCCCTGCCGATCGAAGAAGGTCGCCAGCACCCAGGTAAGTTTCCAGGCGTGATCGTCGCATCCGACGGCGCCCGCCCGCTTGACGGCCGAGACGAGTACGGCGCGTTCGGCGGTGAACCACCCCATCGCCGGCTCGTAGCCGCGGCAGCGTTCCGGGCTGACGCCGGGTGACGGCGGGTCGAGGGCGATGGGTCTGCGTTGCGGGTCCAGCACCCGGTCAGCCCCGAAGCCGGTGTGCAGGTAGTGGTCCAGTACTCGGCGCAGCGCGGCGTGTCGCTCATCGACGGCGTCGACGGCCTGGGCCAGCTCGGCGGCATACGCGCGCAGCAGGTCGTGGAAGGCGTACCGGCCCGGAGCGTGCTCGGTGGCCAGGTTCGCCCGGGTCAGCTCGATCACCAGCGGATGTACCAGCTCTTTCCGGAGTCCGGCGAGGCTGGCGGCGGCATCGGCGGTGATGTCGGGGCCGGGGTGGATGCCGAGCAGCCGGAACAGGCGGGCGGCGCCGCTGCTGAGCACCCGGTACGAGCAGGCGAGCACCGCCCGCACGTCCGTTGTCGGGTCCCCGCTGTCGAGGAGATCGAGCCCGCCTCGGGGTTCGCTCAGCTCGGTCGCCAGGGTGGCCAGCGGGAAGTCCGGGTGAGCGGCGGCCCGCGCCGCGGCGATGACCAGCGCTAGCGGCAGGTGCGCGCAGCACGCGACGATCTCATCGACGGCACGCGGTTGGGCGGCGACCCGGTCCCGGCCCAGGCGCTGGGCGAGGAGCTGGCGGGCCTCGGCATGCGACAGCAGGTCCAGGGGCAGCGCCTGGGCGCCCTGCGCGGCGACCAGGCTCGACAGCTCATTGCGGCTGGTCACCAGCACGAGGCAGCCGGGTGTACCCGGCAGCAGCGGGCGGACATGCTGGGCCTCGCGGGCGTTGTCGAGCACGATCAGGATCCGCTTGCCGGCCAGCACGCTGCGGTAAAGGCCCTCCTGGGCGGCCAGCGCGACGGGGACCCGATGCGGCGCCACGCCGAGGGCTTCGAGCAGGCCACGGATCGCCTCGCCGGCCGACACCGGCGGCCCGTCCGCATCGAACCCGCGGAGGTTCACATACAGCTGACCATCGGGAAACTCCTCGCAGACCCGGTGTGCCCAGTGCACCGCCAGCGTGGTTTTCCCGACCCCGGCCGTACCGGACACCATGCAGATGACGACCGACGTCTGGCGCGCCGCGGCCAGCACAGCGTCGAGCCGGGAGAGCTCGCGGTGCCGGCCGATGAAGCCGGGCACGTCCGCGGGCAACTGCGCCGGGACGTCCCGGACGGGCGGCAGGGATGGGGATGGGGGCGGAGCCGGCTCCAGCTCGCCGCGCAGCACCGCCTGGAATACGGCCTGCAGGGCGGCACCCGGGTCGCTGCCAACTTCCTCGGCGAGGCGCTGCCGCATACCGGCATAGCACTCCAGCGCCTCGGCGGGGCGCCCGGACGCGTGCAGTGCCTGCATGAACGCTGCCGCCAACGGCTCGGCCAACGGGAACTCCTCCAGCAGCACGCGTGCCGTGCCGATCACCTCCTCATGACGACCCAGCCGCAGCTGCGCCGCGGCCCAGTCGATCGCGGCGTCCAGACGCTGCTGGTTCCAACCGGCCCGTAGGCGCGCCGCCCACCGACCGGGGAGATCCGCGAGCGCGGTACCGCGCCACAGGCGCAACGCCTCCCCGAGCAACTGGGCGCGTTCGGCGTCGTCACACTCCGGGCTGCCGGCGGCGGTGACCAGGTGGCCGAACTGGAGTACATCCACCCGGTCGGCGTCGACCTGCAACACGTACCCGCCCGAGCGGTGCGCCAGGCTCACCGCGCCGTCGTCGGCCTGGCCGGTCTTCTCCAGGATCCGCCGGATCCGGTTGACGTAGGTGTACAGCACGTGGGCGTCGCCGGCCGGCGCCTCGTCCCACACCCGGTCGACCAACTCTGACCAGGTCACCAGCCGGCCGGCGGCGGTCAGTAACGCGGCCCACACTGTACGTTGCTTGACCGGCCCGAGTGCCACGGGTCGGCCGGCGACCTCCCACTCGACAGGGCCTAGCAGTCGAAACACCTCACCACCCCCGAGGCTCGGACCTGGCCTCCGACGCACCGCAAGCGGCCCAACCGACGAGGTCGGAACCGTCGCTGACCTGCCGATTCAACTTTATGTCAAAACCGATCCAAACCCACCCGGCAAGCTCCAACCAGCGGAACCGACGAGGGAAGAAGTTGCCGAGCATACCGGATGCTCGCCGACAAACACGAGTCGGCGCCAGCCTCAATGGCCCCGGATAAGGAGGCAAAGGTCCTGGCCTGAGAGGCTGCTCGGCCCTACTTCCCGAGGTCCGCGCCGCGGTTGCGGCCTTGAAGGCGGGAGGAACTCACAATGTCAAGACACATCGCGACTATTCCCAAACGGGCGGCGGCGATGCTCGGGCTCGCCGTGCTCACCATGACCGGCCTCGCCGTCCCAGCGGCGGCGGCCAGCACCGGCGGCGTGGCGACACTCAGCACTGCTGATGCCACCGTCCTGAGCGCCACCCGCTCCGGGATCGTGGACGTCGCCAGGGGCGAGATCGGCGCCAGCGAGGCGAACCGCCTCTGCCTGAAGTACGGGCCCTGCCTCGACTACAACTGGTGCGCCATGTTCGCGACGTGGGTCTGGCGCACTGCCGGTGTGGACGGCGTGCCGACCAGCTGGGTAGCCCGCGAACTCGGCCAGTGGGGCGTGCAGAACGGCCTGTTCAAGCAGCGCAGCGGTGCGGGCGCCGGCAACCCGCAGCCCGGCGACTGGGCGATCTATGGACCGCCGGACGGGCAGACCGGCGGCCATGTGAGCGTGGTGACCGCCGTGTACAGCGACGGGCGGATCAGAACCGTCGATGGCAACGTCGATGACCAGGTGCTCGAACGGACCATCGACCCGGCCACTCAGCGCGCCGGCACCGGCAGTTACCTGATCTCGGGGTATGTGAACCCGCCAGCCGTCGTGGTCCCGACCCGCACGGCGTACGCCGGGGGTGCTGCCACGTCTCGCGGCCCGACCATCATCGACACGTTCTGGCGGGCCTCGGACCGTTCGACCTGGCACAAGGTCTGGAACGGCTCGGTGTGGCAGAGCGCCGATCTGGGCGGCGCGACGCTGGGTGACCCGGCCGCAGTGGCTACCGGCTCGACGCGGCTCGACGTCTTCGTGCTCGGCACGGATTACCGGCTCTACTACAACACGTGGCACTCGGGCAGCCCGTGGACCGGCTGGCGGCTGTTCTACAATGCGTCGTTCACGTCTTCGCCGGCCGCGACCAAGCGCTACGACGGCGGCATCGATGTGTTTGCTCGCGGGCCCGACAACACCATTGTCCAGATGTACTACAACCTGAGCACCGGGGCTGTCTCGTCGGCCGATATCGGCGGGAACGTGACGTCGGCGCCGATCGCGGTCGCCTCGGCCGCCGGCGACCATATGATCGTGTTCGCGCGCGACACCGATGGCAGCCTGTTGAGTCGCATGTGGAGCGCCTACGCTGGCGGCAGCGGCTGGTACAGCTGGGTCGACCTCCAGGTGCTCATCTACGGCCGGCCAGGCGTGACAACCAGGGGAGGCTACTCGGTCGACCTGTTCTACCGCGACGACGCCGACGACAGCCTCGTGCACTGGTACTCGCCGGACGCCGCGACCTGGGACCCGGCCTACCGCGCCGACCTCGGCGGCCACATCTACGCACCCCCGGCCGCTATCGCCCGCGGCTCCACCAACATCGACGTGTTCGTCCGCAACAGCCTGGCGGACCTGGTCCAACGCTCCTGGGTGTCCGGCCAGGGCTGGTCGGCGTGGATCGGCCTCGGTCCCATCCCGTGATGCCGCACCCCAGATCTGGACGAGTTAGGCGCTGACGCCTCGACGTGGTGCAGTCAACAACCTGACCATTCATCACGAAAATCGATAGTGCAGGTGGTCGAGACACCGGAAGGCTCCCCGAACTGGAACGGCAGGGTTGTCGAAACCTGCTCCGGACCAGATCGGGGAGCATTTTCCAGGTAGGTGAGGGCGGCGTCGCCTTGGTGGATGCACTCCGCCAGCACGCTGCGCTGGATGAACTCCTGAATTGGCTGCTAGCCTTGACTGATCCAAGCCCGCCGCCGTCAGGGCACCAGGATGATCTTGCCGAGGGCAGTCCGGCCGGAGGACTCAGCCAGTTCCATGGCCGCGGCCACTTCGGCCAGCGGGTAGCGGGCGGCGATCTTCGCGGTGAGCACGCCGTCGCGCAGCTGGCCGAACAAGTGCGTGAGATCGGTGCGCAACCGGGCCCGGAACGCTTCCCGCTTGGTTGAGTCCGGCTTTCCTGCACCCGCCCAAACGTTGTAGAAGCTCGCGTGCTTGCGCGTGGGCAGGTAGTTCCAGAACGCCAGTTTCGCCAGCAGCCGTAGGAAGCCGGGCAGCACAGGGCTGGTGTCATCGAGCTTGCTGGCGATGCTGTAGGAGACCAGCGCGCCGGTGTGGTTGAGCAGCCGGTAGGAGCGGGTGACGCTTGCGCCGCCAAGGTGGTCGAACACGGCGTCCACCCCGTGGGGAGCCAGTCCCCGGACTCGCGCGGCCAGGTCGGGATCCCGGTAGTCGATCGGCTCCACTCCCAGCGCGCGCAGCGCGTCGTGGTGGCGCGGGCGCAACTCGGCTCGCTCACCGCGTGAAGCGCCCTCGGCGCCACACCCACATGGCGGCGGCACCCGGTCCGTCCCGCCAGCCAGCCATGCTGCAGCGGGGCTTACCGAGCCACCCGCGATCCATCGTGCGGCAATTCCAGTGCGCAGAACACGCGGATATGCCGTCCGTGACACTACAAAATCATCTGCCACACGCACACCGAGTCGGCGATCTGGCAACAATGACCTGAGCGAAGTGGCCAAAACGATCAGCTCCTACCGCCCGGGCCCGTCACCCCACGGGTAGGTCCCAAGAGCCGTGAATGATCCTGAGCAGCACCGCGGGCCACCGCTCACGAGCCCGGCCAGACACCCGCGGCGACCCCGCCGGCGAACGCCATCAGCGGCAGGGCGTGCTGCGCCCGCGGTGCGGCAGATGAGCACCGCCGCTCCGCGGCTTCTAAATACTGGTGCCACGGCCGGCGCCGGGCCAGGCTTCGGTCGAGGTGCTCGACGGGACGCTCTCTTCGCGGCTGCCCACCGGTGGGTTGGTGTGGCTCTCCTCTGGCGTGCGGTCTCGTCGGGCACCGCTGGCGGGGAGTGGCTCAAGAGGGGTCTGCTCGGCTCGTAGAAGCGTTGCCCTCCTCGCCGATGACCGATGCGGTCGGATCGACGGGGAGGCCAGTGATGGGTCGGGTGATCATCGGGACGGACCCGCACAAGCGGTCGGCGAGGTTCGGGGTGCGGGATGAACGGGAGATCTTGCTGGCGACCGGCCGGTTCGGCATGGACCGGGCCGGCTACCGGCAGCTGCTGGGCTACGTGCGGGGAGTGGCCGCAGCGGATGTGGGCGGTGGAGGGCGCGAATGGCACCGGGCGGCCGTTGGCCGCGCGGCTGCTGGTCGACGGGGAGAGCGTGGTGGACGTGCCGGCGAAGCTGGCCGCCCGGGTGCGGGTCTTCGATGTTGGCCACGGCCGCAAGAGCGACGCCACCGACGCGCACGCCATCGCGATGGCGGCGCTGCGCACCCGCGGCCTGCGGCAGCTGGCCCAGGACGAGGGTCTGGCGGTGCTGCGGCTGCTGGCCGACCGCCGCGATGAGCTGTCCCGCACCCGCGCGCAGACCCTGAACCGGCTGCACCGGCTGCTGAGCGAACTGGTGCCCGGCGGCGCACCCCGGCACCTGTCCGTCCTACAGGCAAAGGCGTTACTCGCCGGCCAGCGTCCGCGGGACGCCGCCGGGCGGACCCGCCGGGCCTTGGCAGCCGAGCTGATCGGCGAGATCGAGGCCCTCGATGGCAAACTCAAGCAGTTGGTCCGCCGGCTGCGCCAGGACGTGGTCGCGACCGGCAGCACACTGATGGAGGTCTTCGGGATCGGCCCCGCCGGCGCCGCGAGGATCCCCATCCGACGTCGGCGATGTGGCCCGCTTCGCCGACCGCAACCGGTTCGCCTCGCGACCGGCACCGCCCCCATCGACGCCTCCTCCGGCGAGCAGATCCGGCACCGCCTGTCCCGCGCCGGCAACCGCCGTCTGAACCACGTCCTCTACATCGCCGCCATCGTCCAGATCCGGCACAACACCCCCGGCCGGGCCTACTACCGGCGCAAGCTCGCCGAAGGCAAGACCCCGCTGGAGGCCCTGCGCTGCCTGAAACGACGACTGTCCGACCTCGTCTACCGCCAGCTCGTCACCGACGCTGCGGCCGCCGCCCCGCACACGACCGCCGCCGACCAGGCGGGCCCGGGAGGGCACCCGGGGACGGCAACAGATCACTCCAGCGTGGCCGACCCAACCCCGACGGCCGGCTCTTCGGACA
>WNFZ01001744.1_pt1 | contig 33713 bp, 28 predicted proteins | sample 5400081 | NCBI WGS metagenome assembly WNFZ01 (sample SAMN13153365, study PRJNA577476) | soil metagenome | isolation source: 80 cm soil or saprolite under grassland replicate 1 | place: USA:California | collected 2016-06-15 | reverse complement strand
CAAGAGATGCCATGGATTGACCCGCCTTGGCTACTCACACGCTGGGGGTGACTCAATTTTTTTCATCCCAGGTGGTGCGCTATGCGAATGAACATCTCCGGCGCAAAGACTTGTGGGATAACTAATGGCTCACGCTCCCCGTACTGTACCGGAGGTCGCGCCACATTCCCGTACATGCATTTGCAAATCGCTCTAGGCCTTACATCGGAGTAGAGACATTGAGTGGATAAATGGTTCCATAAAATTTGGGGGCTGGAAAAATATCAAATGGCAAAAGGCAGAAATCAAATGGCAAAAGGACTGCTCAGGTTTCCATGCCGCGTTAGTTGCAGGGAAGCCTGAGCAGTCCCGAAGTTGTTTCCTTCCCTATAATCTATTGACCGTTCAACACTTTGCGTTGACAAGTTCAATCAAGGCGCGTGGCCGCGACGATTTCATCCATAGTCTCATCAATCTTGACGGGGTTGCGCAGCGGGCGTCCGAAGTCTTCAAAGCTGACCGTCATCACGTCGCCGTCCGACAGTTGAACGCCTGCGCCGAAGCTGAAGGCGTCGGCGCCGAAGAAGTGGACGTGCAGATCGCCGGGCCGGCGGTGCCACTCGAATTTGAAGTGATGGTGTTCGATGTTCGACAGGCTGTGACACATCTCTGCCTCGCCGGTCTTGATCTCCTTAGACCAGAGACGCCGCCCGTCGCGTTCGATCACCACCTCGCCGGGCACGGATTGGAAGTCGTGGTCGACGATCAGCTCCGGGCCGAGGGCGCAGTTACGTAATTTCGAGCCTGCCAGATAGAGGTAATTTCGCTTCTCGAATTTGTGATCGGAAAATTCGTTGCCGACGGCGAGGCCGATTCGATAAGGCCTGGCGTCGGCGCCGATCAAGTAGACGCCCGCCACTTCGGGTTCCTCGCCGCCGTCTTCGGCGTAGCGCGGCGTGACGAGCGGCTCGCCGTGGGCGCGCAACACGTCGCCGCAGCCTTTGTAGAACCACTCAGGGGCGACGCCTATCTTTCCCTGCGCCGGACGGCCGCCCTCGACGCCCCAGCGGAACATCTTCATGCTGTCGGTCAGAGTTTCAACCTGCGCAGGCTGATCAGGATTTTTCGCGTGCATCGCGTCGCGGTTTCTCGCACTCGCCATGTGCGTCAGCCCGGTTCCGGTCACCAGGCAGCGCGACGGCTCTTCGGGGTGGTCGGCGGCGGGCAGAATCCGCCACTCCGACTGTCCACTGTATACCTCATCATAATCTAGCGACTCATCGGCGCTGTGTCGTTCAGTGAGCGCGGAGAGCTTCACTCGCGAGTTGATCGCGGCTCGCGCCAGTTCATAGGTCGAAGCGAATTCCGACAGTAGTTTGATGCGCGGCTCGTCAATGACGCCGATCTTGCGAATGTTTCCGTTCCGAAGCTGAATCAGCCTGAGCATTGAGTCCTCCTCATGCAAATAAAAGCCCTTTGAAATCCATACATTGATTAGCGCAAGCCTGGGTACGCATCGCTTCCAGCGTGCAGTCTTCGGCGGGAGGCGCATTGATTGGAATCAAATGCGCAGGAATACGAATCGGCTCCAGGCGCTGCCGGTCCTCCCAATGTACTACGTTCCACGCCTGCACGCTGGAAGCGATGCGTACCCAGGCGTCTCCTGATTTATGCGCAGAATCCAAGTGGTTGATTGCATTCAACTTTAATTCGCACAGGCTTCGATTAACTAGCGGGCCAGTCGCGCCTGCGGGCGCAACAAACCGCCGAGCGCGATCTTCTCTATTTCATTTGCGACTTCCTCGCCCGTCAATCTGCCGTCCGGCCTGTACCATCGCGAAAGCCAGAGCAGCATCCCGAACAGGCTGAAGGCCGCCACTGTGGCGTCGACGTCTTTCAATTTGCCTTCGTCTTTCAACTGCCGCAGCGTGTCCTGCATCAGGTCAAGGTAGACGCGCTTGCGCTGTTGAACTTTGCGGCGGTGGGTCGGAGTCAATCCGGCCATTTCGTCATTGAGCACCGTGAGCGGGCTGTAGCCTTCGGGGGCGCTCCCTTCGATGATCAGCAGGGCGTGATTGCGAAGGATCGCGCGCAGCCGCTGTTCGGCGTCGGCGATGGCCTGCGCCGGCGCGATGACGCGGACTTCCAGCCGGTCCATCGCGAAATTCATGATCGCGAAGAGCAGGTCCTGCTTGCTCTTCACGTGATGATAAATGCCGGCTTTCGTGATGCCCACGGCGTCGGCGATGTCGCTCATCGAGGTCGCGTCATAGCCTTTATCGCAAAATATCTTCGCCGCCACGTAATAGATTTGGTCGAGTCGATTGGGTTCTTCCGAAGCGGCCAGTTTTTTCTGTGGTCTCATTGTCATTACTTCCTCAGAAAATCGCCCACGTAGTAACGACCAGATCGGTGTCAACCGTCGCTGCCGCGACTAAAACCACTATGCGACTGCCACCCGGCTTTGAAAAGCCGGGCTAGGATCAACCGTCGCTGCGGCGACGAGTAAGTGTTGTTGCATTTATTTTTCAAACACCATAAGTCGTTACTACGTGGCGCGCTTTCGTTCTTTCAGGGCGTCGCAGCGCGACATGATCAGAATGTCGCAATCGGGTTAAGCGGCGAGCCTGTGCCGCCGGTCAATGGAATCGGGGCCGCGGTGAGCAGGAATTCCCAGCGTTTGCGCTTCGCGGCCGCCTCGCTCAAAGCCTCAAGGTCGCAGTTGTCGAAGATATTCACGCCCAGCGCGATCAGCGCGAGCTGGTGGATCGGGAGCGTCTGACCTTCGACGCCGGACGGGATAACGTCGCTGGCCGCGTCGCTCCCCAGCAAAGCCACGTCGCGAGCTTTGAGCCATTTCGCGCACGAGGCGTGCAACCCCGCCGAGTTCACCGAAATGTTCCACGGGCCTTTCTCCGCGCGCCGCGCCCAACGCCCGGTGCGAATGAAGACGGCGTCGCCGGCGGTCAATTTCAATCTCGCCTTCTTCTCCCAGGCCTCCAGATCTTCGGGGTAGATCGGCGTTCCGGGTTCGAGGTACTTCGCGCCTTTGAGTCGCGGGACGTCCATCAACACTCCGCGCGTGAAGACTCCCTGCTTCAGATTTTGAATCGCCAGTTTCGCGGCGCCCTTTTGTGTGACCTCTTCTTGCGGGAAGCCGTTGTACATTTTGCCGTTCCAGAACATGTGGCAGAGCGCGTCCAGATGCGTGTGCTGGTAGCCGTGGAACGAGATACGGAACGCGTCAATGCTGAATTGCCCACGATTGTTGACGCCGCTCAGAGTCATCGTGTGCTCATACGGGCTTTGATTATCCTCGGCCCTTTCCTTTTCAGTGTCGCGAGCGAGCGAAACGGAAAAGCCTTCTTTGACCAGCGCGGCGGCCTGTTTTCGTTTCGCCTCAGTGATCAGGTTGACGGCGCCGAGCTGATCTTCCTTTCCCCAACGGCCCCAGTTCGACAACTCGGTCATCAAACGGTCGACGTCCTCTTTCGTCATTTTGCGCTGCGCTTCCTGCTCGGCGCCGTATGAAACGAGCGCGCAGGGCGCCGCGAAGGCCACGAGCGTTACGAGGAAAACCGCTGCGGTGATTTTCATATTCGTCCCCTGTAGCTTAGCCACCGCAGACACCGCAGACACAGAGCGAATAAGGAGGGTGTAGTTCAGTCTTCATAACTCCATAACTATTCTCTGTGCCTGCGGCGCCTCTGTGGCAGTTTTTCGCAATCAACGTCCCGTGAAATTGGGTTGTCGTTTTTCCATGAACGCGCGTACGCCCTCTTTGTGATCTTCGGTCATTCCGCAGCGCAGGTGCGTTTCGGCCTCGCGGTCGAGCATCGTTCGGAAATCTGTCGTCGCCGCGAGGTTCACATTGGCTTTCATATAGCGGTAGCTCGTCAGCGGGCCGTGGGCGATTCGCGAGGCGACTTCGGCGGCCTGCGACGAAAGGCTCTCATGCGCGACCACGCGGTTGACCAAGCCGATGCGATGGGCCTCCGCCGCGTCGATGATCTCGGCGAGAAAGAACAACTCCTTGGCCTTCGGCGCGCCCGCGTAATGCTGTAACAGCCACGTCGTTCCGAAATCGCCGCCGAACCCGACCTTCGCGTAAGCCGTTCCGAATTTCGCCTGATCCGACGCGATGCGCAGGTCGCAGGCCAGACAAACCCCCAATCCCGCGCCCATCGCGTGGCCGTTGACGGCGGCGATGGTCACTTTCGGAGAGTTGTAGAGCAGCCACGACAGCTCCTGTGCCTGGCGCAAGCCGTCAATCTGTTCTTCGAGCGTCTTCGGCGCGGCGCCTTCACGCGCCATCATCGAAACGTCGCCGCCCGCGCAAAAAGCCCGCCCCTCGCCCGTGACGACAATCGCGCCGATTTCCGGATCGAGGCTACAGCGCTTCAGAAAATCAATTGACCCGACGATCAGATCGTGGCTCAAGGCGTTGAGCTTGTCAGGACGATTGAACACGAGCGTCGCGACTCGGCCGGCGACAGAGGTCAAAATCACATCTTCAGCCATAGAGATCCCTTTCGTTATTCCCTGGGAGCGCGCGCATCCTTGCGCGCTAGCTCGGAGAGTTAGCTATTTCATTGCAGTGAACGAGATCATCGAGCGAGCGCGCAAGGATGCGCGCGCTCCCAGGAGATTTCATCGTCCCTTGAAATTAGGTTTCCGCTTTTTTTCATGAAACGCGGCGATGCCCTCTTTCACGTCTTCGCAGTAGTTGGTCACGAGCGTTCCAAGAGCGGCGTCTTCAAGGGCGTTCTCCAAATCCATCATCTGTTGTTTGTACATCATCCGCTTGGTGATCCTGATGGCGATCGGTGGGCCATCGGCGAGCCGTTCGGCCCAGGCGCGCGCGGTAGTCATCAACTCGGCGTCGGGCGTAACCTCGGTCACCAACCCCAATTCCTTCGCCTGGCGCGCCGTGTAGACTTCTGAAAAGAGCGACATCTTGAGCGCGTTTTGCAACCCCATAAACCTCGGGAAGAGCCATGCGCCGCCTTCGTCCGGCATCAGCGCGAATTTGAGGCTCGTATCGCCGAGCCTCGCGCTCTCGGCCGCGATGCGGAAATCGCAGAGCAGCGCCAGCGTCAATCCGCCCGCGACCGCCGCCCCGTTCACCGCCGCGATTGTCGGCTTATCGAACCGCCACATAAATCTCACGAGCTGATGAAAGTTCTCGCGCATCTCGAGCTGCGATTCCAGCCGGTGGCCGCGATATCGCGCCGGGTACTGGAAATCGCGCGAGATGTCCCCGCCCGAACAGAAGCCGCGCCCCTCGCCGGTAATGATCACCGCCCTGATCTCGTCGTCGTCACGGGCGTCGGCCAGCGCGGCCAATATCTCGTGAATCATCGTCTCCGAGTAACCGTTGAGCTTTTCAGGACGGTTCAAAGTCACAGTGGCTACTCGATTCTCTTTCGCGTACAGAATCTGGGTGAATTCCATTTCGATCCTCCTGCGGAAAATCCCTGGGTACGCATCGCTTCCAGCGTGCAGTCTCGGCTAGAGACCTATTGATTGGAATCAGTCCCCCCAAGCCTGAGGTGATGCTCTGGTTCCTATAAATTCGTCTTTCGCCGAGACTGCACGCTGGATGCGATGCGTACCCAGGGGCGATTTTCATTCTTTCAGGGCGTCGCCGATTGCGACCTGAGCGACTTCTGTTAATTGACAGACTATAAGCCGGCGCCTAAACTTACCGACCGGTAAGTTCACTGTCAAGCAGAGGTCATTCTTCACACTCCGATCCTATGAATAAAAACTGGCTGGACCGCTTCGCCCGGGTGATGGGGCGCTTCGCGCCTGACGCGATCACCGCCTGCGTCATGCTGCTCATTCTGCTCTTTGCGGTAGCCCTCGCGCTCGGCAATTCGCCGTCGAAGACGATGGAGGCGTATTACCAGGGGCTGTGGATGCTGTTGCCGTTCACGATGCAGATGACGTTGATAATCACGCTCAGCTCGGTTCTCGCCTCGACACCGCTATTCAGAAAGGCCGTCATCGCGCTTTCGCGAATTCCGAAGACGGCGAATCAGGTGGTCGCCCTCGGCGTCTTGATGACCGCGATCGCGTCTTATCTTTATTGGGGGCTGGGGATCGCGCTCGGCCCGATCATCGCCATTTACTTCGCGCGCGAAGCCGAACGCAAAGGCGTCAAGATAGATTTCCTCTTCTTCCTGGCCTTGGTCTGGGCGGCGAACGCCGTCTGGCAGTTCGGATTTTCGGCCAGCGCGCCGCTGCTCGTGGCCACGCCGGGCCACTTCCTGGAGAAGACCGTCGGCGTCATTCCGCTTTCGACCACCATCTGGTCGCCGGCGGCGATCATTCACGAGATCGTTTTCACGGCGGCGGTGATCGTCGTCGGTTGCCGTCTGATGCCGAAGGAGGGCGTCCCCGTTTCGCATTTCCCCGGCGCGGCCAAATTGACCGAAGATGTCGAGGCCGAAAAGGAGGAACCGCTGACCGAATCACAGCGAATGGAGCGGAGCCAGATCTTCACCCTAGCGCTTTGCGCAATGCTGGCGGGGTGGCTCTATTTTCATTTCATCGTCCAACGGAAGAGCCTCGACATCAATTCGCTCAACACGATCCTGCTCTTTCTGACCTTCACTCTTCACCGCAACGTTCACAGATTCACTCAGGCGCTGCAGAAGGCCGTCCTGTCGGCCTGGCCCGTCATCGTCATCTACCATCTTTACGCCGGGGTCGCGGGATTGATTCAGCACACGAACGTCGGCGAGAAGCTCGCGGGCGCGGTGGCGGCGGTCTCGACGCCTTACACCTTTCCGCTGCTGACCGCCGCCGTCGGGGCGGTCTTCGCGATCTTCATTCCGTCGAGCGGGGGCCAGTGGGCGATCCAGGGGTTCATCACGTCGAAAGCGGCTATGGAGGTCGGCGTCTCGGTTCAGCGCGGCATTCTGGCTATGGGCGTCGGCGATCATATGGGCAACCTGATCTCGCCCTTCTGGTACGTGATCGTCGCCGGCGTCGCGCATGTCGATTTCAGGAGCTTCTTCGGCTACGGCCTGATCTTCGCGGCGATCTGGTTCGTCATCGGGGCCGTGGTCTTCACGTTCGCGCCATGTTAGGAGTGGGGAGTGGGGAGTGGGGAATGGGGAATGGGGAATGGGAAAAAGATGCTATTCCCACTCCCCACTCCCCACTACCGATTCCCATTCATGCTCGGCATCCACTGCCCCTGCGAGATTTCGCCCGGCGTTGGCGGCGCGGGTGATGGAGGCGCGGGGACATTTTCCGAGGACGAGGCGGCGCTTATCTCCGAGGCGGTCTGGCCCAGTCGCTCCGCTAGATAGAGGGAGATCGGTTTATCAATCCGCAATTCGCTGGCATCGCCTTCGGCCTGGATGGCGCGACGCAAGAGTTCAGGCAGATAACGAAGCAACAGCATATAGCCGAGCTCTCCGCCGCCGCCCATTTGATTGATGACGCTCAGAAACTCTCTGACGATGCCTGCCAGCTCTTCTCTCTCCAGCCGCTCCCACCATCGTTCGTAATCACGCCCGGCCTGAATGTCGGCCATGGCGCGCATGAGCCGTCGGAACGATGCGGGGAGCGCATCCCACAACGCGTTGCGGGCGCCGGCAGGCACGTCGTCCGTTCCCGGCAACAAGCCTTCCAGCGTGAAGGCGCGTTCGGGAACGAGATGGCTCTCGCGCAACACGCGCAGGTATTCGTCGGCGGTGATCTGATACTCGGGTTCTTCGGCCTCCTTGTCGGAGGGCCCGGCCCGGGGCGTGATGACCGGTTGCGAGTTTAAAAGTTTGATGTACCCGTAGCGCGGCGAACGCAGCCCCATCTCGACTCGATAAGTCCTGTCCGGGAAGACCTGGAACCAGTATTCGCGCGCGAAGGCCGCGTCGAAGAAGACCGAGATGTTGTTGGTCTCGTCAGTCAACTTGAGCGTCGTGTGGAAACCGTTGGCGCTCTCGGCGGGAAAAATCTTGCGCGCGCGCTCGAAGGGGTCGTCTTTCAATTGCCAGTAAACGAAGATCCGAAACGGGTCCTGCGCCATCGCGCGCATCATGTCGAAGTCGTAATGCGACGGAAGCGACAGCCCTGTGTCATCGATCGGCTCGGCGGGAATCTCTACTTCGAGCGGTTCGGCGGGCGCCTCGTCCGGGGCGAGGACAGGCTCGAACGGATTGCGCTCGACGGTCGGAATCAATGATGAGAGATCGAAGAAAAAGGGCACGAGAATCCTCTAAATTGAAAATTTGAACTACGTAGCCAGGGCTGCAGCGAGTAAACCTAAGTATACCTGTTCTTGATCAACGGAGAAGAACTCGTAAGCTTATGAGTCTGATTTAGCGATGTCAAGACGCCGGGGTTTTTGTGAGATCGTTTTCGAGAGCCGAAAGCCATATTTCATATGCCATATAACATATGAAATATGGCATATGAAATATCCTCGCCTCCCCACGTCAACGGCCTTATTGTTTTGCTTCTGCACACAGGCTTGTCTCACACGCGTTCTATGACGGTCGCGACCGCCTGGCCGCCCCCGATGCAGAGCGTGATCAATGCCGTACCCAGGCCTCGGCGTTCGAGTTCGTCAAGCGCCGTACCGAGGAGCATCGCGCCGGTCGCGCCCAGCGGGTGTCCGAGCGCGATGGCGCCGCCGTTGACGTTGACCTTTTCGGGATCGACGCCGAGGTTGCGCATGGTTTGCATCGGCACGACTGCGAAGGCCTCGTTGATCTCCCAGAGGTCGATGTCCTCCGGCGTCATCCGCAATTGGGCCAGCGCCTTCTTGGCGGCGGGCGTGGGCGCGGTCAGCATGATCACCGGCTCGGCCCCTGCGGTCGCCATGCCGCGAATCTTCGCCCTCGGCTTCAGGCCGTGCGCCTTGACGTAATCTTCCGAAGCGATCAAGACCGTGGCCGCGCCGTCAACGATGCCGCTGGAATTGCCGGCGGTATGGACGTGGCGAATCTCGCCGGCCTGCGGATATTTATTCAGAGCCATTTGATCGAGCGTCTCGCCGTTCGGACCGACGGCCTTGGCGCCCCACGCGGCGAACGACGGTTCGAGCGCCGTCAAGCCTTCGAGCGTCGTGTCGGGCCGCGGGAATTCGTCAGCCTCTAGCGCGACGGCGCCGGTCTCCGGGTCGCGCACGGCGAAGAGGCTCCTTTTGAAATAGCCTTCGCGCTGCGCCACGGCCGCGCGTCGTTGTGACCGCAATGCGAATTGATCGATCTCCTCGCGGCTGAAATTTTCGAGCGTGGCGATCAGGTCGGCGCTGATTCCCTGCGGAACCTGGAAATGTTTCTTTCGCAAATGCGGGTTGTTCCCGTCCAGGCCCGCCCCGTCCGACCCCATCGGGACGCGCGACATGCTCTCGACGCCGCCGCCGACAACGAGCCGCTGCATTCCCGACATCACGCCCATCGCGGCGAAATTGACCGCCTGAAGGCCGGAACCGCAATATCGGTTTAGCGAAACGCCTGTCACTTCCAGCGGCCAATCGGCGGCCAGCACGGCCATTCGCGCGATGTCGCCGCCCTGTTCGCTGGCCTGGGAGACACATCCGATCACCACGTCGTCCACGTCGCCCCTGTCTACGCCCACACTCTCGGCGAGCCGGTTGAGCGCCTGGGCCAGCAGTTCCTGCGGATGAATGTTATTGAGCGCGCCCTTGCCCATTTTGCCGCGCCCGCGCGGAGTGCGTACCGCATCGATGATGTAGGCCATTTAGTTCACCTCTCTTTTATTGAAGTTGATCATGTTAGAAGTATGCTCCATCCGAACGAAATGGCGCAAGAAGCGCGGGGCGGAGACGGAGTGAAGGAGAGACCGCAGAGACAAGGAGAAGGGGGGACAAGGGGATAGGGAGAATCTGATCTTTCCTTGTCTCCTTTTCCCCTTGTCCCCTTGTCTCCCCCTCTCCTTGTCTCTCTGTCTCTCCGTCCCTCAGTTTGTTAAACTTCGTTCGCTATGTACAAGGCAAGGGTTTTGATTGTCGACGACGAACAGGCGGCCCGCGTCGGTCTGACCGAGATCATCGGCGCGTGGGGCTACGAGACGCAATCGGCCGGCGACGGCGTCGAGGCTCTGGAGGTGGCTAAAACTTTCCAACCGGGCGCCGTGATTACCGACGTGTTCATGCCGCGGCTCGACGGGTTCGGGCTGCTCGCTAGGCTGCGGGACGAATACCCCGAAACCTCGGTGATTCTGCTTACGGGGCAGGGCAGCGTCGAGGACGCGGTGCGCTCCGTGATTGAGGAAGGCGCGTTCTATTACTTCGAGAAGCCGATTAACACCCGCCAACTTAAAGTGGTGTTGCAGCGCGCCATCGAACGCTCGGCGACGCAGCTAGAAAACACCCGCTTGCGCCGGCAGTTGGGCGAATACGGCATCTTCGGACGGCTGGTCGGCGCCTCACACTCGATGCGGCAGATTTACACGACTATCGAGCAGGTAGCCAGTTCGGCGGTCTCCGTTCTGATCACCGGCGAATCGGGCACGGGCAAGGAGGTCGTAGCGAACACCATTCATCAACTCAGTCCCCGCATCTCGCGCCCCTTCGTAGCGATCAACTGCTCGGCTATTCCAGAATCGCTGATGGAATCGGAACTCTTCGGCCACGAGCGCGGCGCCTTCACCGGCGCGATAGCCAAACGCGAAGGCTGCTTCGAGCTGGCCAACACGGGCACGCTCTTCCTGGATGAGATCGCCGAGATGTCGGTGATGTTGCAGGCGAAGCTGCTGCGCGTGCTCGAAGACCGCAAGGTGCGGCGGCTCGGCAGCTCGAAAGAGGTCCCTGTGGACGTGCGCGTCCTGGCGGCCACCAACAAAGACCCTCTCGAAGCCGTGAAGCGCGGCGAACTGCGCGAAGACCTGCTCTATCGACTGAACGTCATCCACGTCAAACTGCCCCCGCTGCGCGAACGCCGCGAAGACATCCCGCTGCTGGCCGAATTCATGGCCAAGGAGCTGAGCGACCGTCACAAGCGCCCCGCCCACGTAATCTCCCCAGATGTGCTGGAAATATTCGCCCGCCACCAATGGCCCGGCAACGTGCGCGAGTTGCGCAACGTGATCGAACACGCCGTCGTCGTCTGCGAAGGTCAGCGGCTCGAAAAACAACACCTGCCGCCGGCGATGTTCGACGAGCGCGCTCTGTACAACGAAGACTCGATCAACCTCCCGATCCCGATCTCATTGGATGAAGCCGAACGCCAACTGATCCTCAAGACGCTCATCAAGACCAACAACAACAAGACGCGCGCGGCCGACCTGCTTCAAATCAGCCTCAAGACGCTGCACAACAAATTGAAGGCTTACCGCGAAGAGAGCGAAGAGTGAGCCGTATGCGATGGCAATGCGTCTATCTGGAAACCATAAAATCCATGGTTGAACGAAAGCATGGCGCGCATAGGAAAAAATCGAAGATTTTTAGGCTTCACACTATCCTTTTGCAATCTGTTCGCCTCTTGGAAATTGAGGATCGCCGATCATAGCCCCTCAAAGGCGGATAATTTCTGAAATCATCCACTAACCACTTTCCATTTATGACGGCAGAAACAAAACAATTATCTTTTGGCGAAGTTCTGGCGCTGCGTCCCGTTCGGCTGCTCTGGATCGCGCAAGTGGTCAGCATCTTCGGCGACTTCCTGGCCCTGTTCACGGTCTTGAGCGACGTGTCGTTTCGTTTGAAGGCGACCCCCGCGCAGGTCACGCTGATCAGCGTCGCCTTCCTGATCCCGCTCGCGCTGCTCGGCCCGGTCGCGGGCGTTTTCGTCGACCGGTGGGACGCGAAGCGGACGATGATCTCGAGCGACCTGATCCGCGCCGCCCTCGCGCTCGGCCTCGTGTTCGCTTCGAGCCTTAGTCAGATTTACGCGATCCTCTTCGCGCTCAGCGCGGTCTCGACGTTTTTCATCCCGGCGCAGACGATCACGATCCGCACCGTCACGCCGCGCGAGGGGTTGATGGCCGCGAACGCGCTGATGACGCAGGCGCTTACAGTCTTGCGCATCATCAGCCCGGCCATCGCCGGGGCGATGGTCAACTGGGTCGGCGCGAAACCCTCATATTATTTCGACGGCGCCAGCTTCATCTTCTCGGCCTCGATGATCGCGGCGATCACGATCAAGCGGGCGGCCGCCGCGGCGGAATCTTCCGCGCCGTCCGAAAGCGGCAAGCTGAAATCAATACTGAATGATCTGATGTCGGGGGCGCGGTTCATCTTCACCCACGCCACGGTCTCGTTCGTCATGCTCGCGATGGCGGCGGGGATGTTCGCGCTCAGTTGCTTCGCGCCATTGATTGCGATCTACGTCAGAGATATGTTGAAAAGCACTGAATTTCAGTTCGGCGTGATCAACTCGCTGATCGGCGTCGGCATGATCTTTGCCACCCAGTTCATCACCAGGCTAACAAAGAACCGGTCGAAAAGTCTTCTGGTGGTCGCCGGATTGTTCGGAATGGGGATGGCCGTGATGGTCATGGTTTCGATCGGCCACGTGGCGGTGGCCGCGATCGGCGCGTTCGGCATCGGCTTCGGCGCGATCTTCATCATCGTGCCGACGCAAACGCTGATGCAGCAGGAGACGCCGGTCGAACTGGTCGGGCGCGTCAGCAGCAGCTTCATATCCGTCCTGTCGGTTTCGCAGCTCCTCGGATTGATCATCTCGGGGTCGCTGACGCAGAGGATGGGAATCAGGAACCTCTTTTTCGCGAGCGCGGCGATGCTGGTTCTGTTCGCATGTTTCGGATACTTCCGGCTGCCTGTTAAGGCAAAGGCGGCGACCGCCGAGTCGTAGGATCAGGCGCTTCTATCACGTTCAGCGATTGTCTCCGTAAGCAAACCATTCGTTCCTAAAGAGCGGGGATACGAGGCAAAGAACTCCAAGCAGCAGATATCCTGAAGTCCATAACCAGTAGCGAAAGGTATGATCTGATCGCGCATAACAAGTTCTATCTTCAAGCCGCCATGCGCTTCCAAGATAAATTTTATGGCGCTTCAGGCTCAAACAGCCATACAAAAAGAAGATTGCTCCGAGACACAAGACCGCGACCCCCTTGAATTTTAGAAACAACAAGATGACGAACACCAACCCCAATCCAATATTCAATCGATCATGTGTGGAAAACTCTAACGCAAGCAAATCATTCATGGGGGTTCTCAGGTAGAAGACAACCACAAGCCCAAGCCCAATTGCCCCAATTAACGCGCCATGCGATCCGAAACCGAGTAGCGAAGTGAGTAATCCAACCACATAACCAGACCAGCCAATCGAGTCCGACTTCAGAAGGCTGAACCGATTTCGCCGTCTTTCATCAATTTCTTGCATACGATGAATTCACTTCCCCCTGAAAAGCGTTGATCATCGTTTCGGCCATCGGACAGAAAATGGCGTCCCTTATTTTTCTCTCCCACATTTTCCTGTCCGACGCCTGAGACGATGATCAAAGCCGACGAGCCTCAACTCTTGCTGACGTCGATGCCCGCAAACTCACGGAGGTAGGTGTTGCCTTTGTACTCAAGCTCGTCGTGGATGCCTATCTTCGAAGTGTAGTAGGCGTGCGCCACTCGGGATTTCAGTTCGACGAAGAACTTCTCTTCCGGCCTTTCGGGGCTTGATTCATTGCGCGCCATCCGCGTCAAAACGGCGCCGCGCTGATCCTGAGAGGCCCGCATAAACGGCCGCCCGTTTATTTCGACCGAGATTTGGTCAACCAGCTTCAGTCCCTCGCGCCATTGCAGCTTCGGCTCGTCTTCAAAAGACTCCGCCAAACGCCGGTCAATGTATTCGGCGACCTTCGCGGCGCGCGCGCCGGGCGAATGCTCGTCGGTGGGAATGATCAACTCGCTCAGCTCATCCACCATCGCGAACTCATCGGGAGTGAAAAAGAGATGCGCCTTGGTTTGAGCCTTCGCCGGACGTCGGCTGTTTTTTGGCCCAGTCTGAGGCAGCGCCGGAGCGATGACCGCGCCCGCCGCCAATTTCATCATCTCGCGACGACCAACTCCCGCCGCAGAATTTTCACACCGTCGCCCATCGCGTGAGTCGCCCCGTCTTTCGTCTTCACTCTTCGCCATCACAGATTTCCTTTCTTGAACTCGTCGGCCAGATGATCGCATGAGCGCCAGGCCAGGGCCATAATCGTCCACGTCGGGTTCTGACAAGAAGCGCTGACGTGGCTGCTGCCGTCGACGACGAACAGATTCTTCACGTCGTGTGATTGCTGGAATTGGTTGAGGACCGATTTCTTCGGATCGGTTCCCATCCTGGCCACGCCCAATTCATGGATCGACCAGCCTTCGGTGAGGAGGCTGCGGCGCAAGCTGACCACGGTGAATCCGGCGGCCTCCATCATTTCCTGCGCGGCGTCGGCCATGTCCTCGCACATCTTCTTTTCGTTGTCGCCGAATTTGTAATGAAAGCGCAGGACCGGGATTCCCCACCTGTCCTTCACTTCGGGGTCGAGGTCGACGTAGTTCTCGTAGCGCGGGAGGACTTCGCCGAAGCCGCCCATAGAGATCATCGCCCCGGCGTAATCGCGCACCCCCTTCTTGTAGTCCTTGCCGAAGCCGGGGGTGTCGTCGACGCTGTCTGGAAGCATCGTCATCCCGCTGCTCCCTTCGAAGCCGTAACCGCGAATGAATTTCGGGTTGCGATCGGATAGGTTGCGGAAGCGCGGGATGTAAAAACCTCCGGGGCGTCCGTCGTCGAGCGTGCGCTTCGCGCCGACCTTCTCTTTGACCAGCGCGGTCACATTCGGCCCCATCACGTGCTCGCAGAAGTTGTGGCCGACGTGGCCGCTGGAATTGCCGATGCCGTTCGGGTACAGCCGCGATTTGGAGAGCAGCATCAGCCTCGCCGATTCCAGCGTCGACGCGGCGAGCACGACGACCTTCGCCTTGGCTTCGTAGCTCTTTCCCGTCACCGTGTCGACGAAGGCGACGCCGCGCGCCTTGCCGGTGTCCGTGTCCACCAAAACCTCGCTGACCGTCGCGTTCGTGCGGATGGTCAAATTGCCGGTCTCGAAAGCCGGGAAGATCAAGCCGGTGGGCGAGTCGAACGCCGCGTGAATGTCACAACCGCCCGCGCGACGGTTGCACGCGCCTCGGCCGTAACAGCGCATCCGGTATTTGTTCTTGACCCCGTCGGTCGTCACGCCGGCCCGGTACGGCGTCAGCGTTCTCCCCATCTTCGCCAAAGTATTGCGCAAATGGACCTCGGGATCGTTCAACCGAATCGGCCGCTGGAAGATGCTGTCGGGCAGGTGCCGCAGGTTCTCTTTCACGCCCGAAATGCCGAGCAGCAGGTCGACCCTGTCGTAATACTTCTCGATGTCTTGGTACTCTATGGGCCAATCCTCGCCGTAGCCGTCGCGAGAGGCGGCCTTGAAGTCGAAATCCGAAAGGCGCAGCGCCAGCCGTCCCCAGATGTTGGTCTTGCCTCCCAAACATCGCGCGCGCACCCAGGCGTAATTCGTGCCCGTGTATGGGTGGTCTTTCTCGTCGACGACGATGTTCTTGCTGTAATCGCTGCCGCCCCAGCCCTGCACGTAAGAATGCACGTGGTTCGCCTTGAGGCCCTCGGCGTATGGCGGTTTGCGGATCGTGTATTCGTTGAGCGCCAGCGCGTGATGGTCGGGAGGCATCTCCCCACGGCGCGGGTGTTCGTAAGGCCACTCGGTCGATTTCAATTCCTCGGTCGTGTCGATGCGCTTGCCGGCTTCGAGCAGCAGCGTCTTCATGCCCGCCGAGGCCAACACGTAAGCGGCCATGCCGCCCGCCGCGCCCGATCCGACTATGATCGCGTCGTAGACTTTTTTGAGATCGACTCTACTGTCATTCGGAATATTCGGAGCCGCCGCCTGCATCGAATTCACCTCCTTTTGAAAAACAAAGAAACCGCCATCGCGAACCCGGTCAGAATCACGACGCGGCGCACAAACTTCTGCCCCATCCGGCGCGCGATACCCGCCCCGCCGTAGCCGCCGACGATCGAGCCCGCGGCCATTAAAGCCGCCGGCCGCCAATCAATCAACCCCGCGAACACAAAATAGACGGCCGCTACTCCATTGATCATCGAGCCGAAGATGTTCTTCAGGCCGTTCATCTGATGGATGTCGCTCAGGCCCAAAATGCCTAGCACGGCCAGCATCAGGATGCCGATGCCCGCGCCGAAGTACCCGCCGTAGACCGCAACCAGAAATTGATAGAAGCACGCGCCGACCATCCAACTCGCCGTCGCCTCATGATGCGCCGAAGCCTCCGACCGCAGCCAGCGTTGAATCGTCCCCTGTAGCATAAACAAGACCGTGGCGAAGAGAATGAGAAAAGGGACCAGCGCGGCGAATGTAGCAGGCGGGGTTCTTTTGAGCAACACCGCGCCGATCACGCCTCCCGCGACGCTGGGGATCAACAGGTAAAGGAATTTTCGCGGCGCTTTGAGCATCTCTCCGCGATAGCCGTAGGCGCTCGAACATGTGCCGGGCACGAGCGCCAGTGTGCTCGTGGCGTTCGCGATTATTTCAGGTCGCCCCGACCAGACCAGCGCCGGAAAAGTCACCAGCGTCCCGCCGCCCGCGACCGAATTCATCATCCCGGCAATCATCGCCGCGCCGAATAGTAGCAGGCCTTGAGCTAAGGTCATAAGCAGTTTATGGAGCGCCCGTCTTTATCTGATCGGCGAAGCCTTTGGAGTGCGGGCGTTCGGGACCGCTTTGCTAGTCGACTTAGATTCTGTGGCAATGATCGGAAAAGAACCCAACCGCGTCCTTTGTCCCGGAAATTTGTAGAATCGGAGATGACTACCAAAGCGGTCCCGAACGCCCGCACTCCAAAGGCTGCCGCCCCTTCAAGTAGGTGAAGCGCGATTACAACCGCCTCGCTGGGGCTGTTCAGCGTAATTCAATACGGACAGAAACAGAAAAGCGCCGCTCAGGATCAACTCTGATCCGACTGAGCGGCGCGAATTCGACTCGGATTTGCGACCGGCGCCTTTTCAATACCCGCCGAGGCCGATCGGCCAGCCGCCACGCGTGAAGTAATCGCTGACGGTGAAAGACAGCAGAATGAGCAACCAGAACACTGCCGACACGGCGATCACCTGCGTCAGGCGCGAACTCCAACGCACGTGCATGAAGATCAGCACGACCGCCGTCGCCTTGATGACGGCGATGGTCAGCGCGACGATGGCGTTGAGCACCCCGCTAATGTGTTCAAGCCCCCAGGTGTGCTTGAATTTTTCCGCGAGGTCGAACTTAGCCACAAAGACTGTCAGCCCGGTCATTATCATCAAAAGGACGAAGACGCAGATGTAATATTTGATAGGATTTTCGGGATGCCCGTGAGAGCTATCGTGAGAATAATCTGCCATATGCTTTTCAAGCCCCTCTCGATTTATCAGTGTCCGCCGGCGCTTAAGTGATAACCCGTCAGGTAGAGCAGCGGGAAGAGGAAGATCCAGACGATGTCAACGAAGTGCCAATAGAGGCCGCTGATCTCGACCGGCGAGTTGTAGTTCTTGGTGAACTTGCCCTTCCGCGTCATGATAATCAGCGTGGTCAGGATGCCCGCGCCGACGATCATGTGCAGCGCATGTAGCCCGGTCATCAAGAAATAGATCCATAGGAAGACGCGCACCGGTTGTTGTAAATTGCCTGGTATCGCGTGGTGCGACAGTGGATCCTCTTCCGGCGTAACAGGGTTGTAAAGACCCACCGCCGGGAAGAGATTATCGTGGATCTTCGACGAATACTCGAAGTATTTGATCACCAGGAAGACCAGTCCCAAAACCAATGTGATCGTGAGAAAGCCCATGACCGGCTTCCGCGCGCCTTTTTGCGAATAGTAGACCGCCATCGCCATCGTAAGGCTGCTGACGATCAGCACGACCGTATTAGTTCCTCCGAGCGTGACGTTGAGCAGGTGGCTGCCGTAGAGGAAGCCTTCCGGATAAATAGTGCGATAGATCGTGTAGGCAAGGAACAGCCCGCCGAAGAACATGACTTCCGTCACCAGGAAGATCCACATTCCGATCATTCCCGCTTCTTTCTGCTGTTCCATGCTGACGAAATGATGCGCCAGCCCTTCAATATGAGTCGCGTGTTCAGCCAAAGTTAAGTCTCCTATCAGTGGGTAGTGGGCAGTGGATAGTGGGTAGTGGGCAGTGGTTTCAGCGTTTTGCAACTGCCCCCACTACCCACTACCCACTGCCCACTACCTTTATGCCCTTAGCAATTCAGCTTCGCGAGCCTGTTTGATCTCCGGGACGTGCTCGAATTCGTACGCCTCGTGCGTGACCACAGGCTGGTATGTGAAGTTCTCAGTCGGCGGCGGCGACGAGGTCTGCCACTCCAATCCCGTAGCCATCCATGGATTCGCCCCCGCCTTCTCGCCGTATTTGAGCGACCACGCCAGGTAAAAGACCGGGATGATGAACCCGATCGCCAGGATCGAAGCGCCCGCGCTCGACAGGACGTGCAGCACCTGGAATTCGGGCACGTAAGCGTGATAGCGGCGCGGCATTCCCAACTGGCCCAGGATGAATTGCGGGAAGAAGGTCAGGTTGAATCCGACGAAGATGATTATCGCCGAGATTCTGCCCAGGAACTCCGAGTACGTTCGGCCCGTGATCTTCGGCCACCAGTAGTGCAACCCGCCCAGGAAGCCGATCACCGCGCTGCCGACCATGACGTAATGGAAGTGCGCGACGACGAAGTAGGTGTCCTGCAGGTGGACGTCCAGCCCCAACGCGGCCAGGAATAATCCGGTCATTCCGCCGACGGTGAACAGCCCCAGGAAGGCCAGCGCGTAGATCATCGGCGTGTCGAACGAGACAGAGCCTTTGTAGATCGTCGCCGTCCAATTAAACGTCTTGATCGCCGACGGGATCGCCACCGCGTAGCTGATCAGCGAGAAGATCATGCCGGTGTACATCGACTGGCTGGTGGTGAACATGTGATGCCCCCAGACCAGGAAGCCGAAGACCGCGATGGCCAGGCTGGAGAAGGCCACGAAGTTATAACCGAAGATGCGCTTGCGCGTCATAGTGGCGATCAACTCGCTGATCACGCCCATCGAGGGCAGGATCATGATGTAAACCGCCGGGTGCGAGTAGAACCAGAACATGTGCTGGAATAGGACCGGGTCGCCGCCTAGCTTCGGATCGAAGATGCCGATTTGCAGCGTGCGCTCGAAGGCCAGCGCCAGCACCGTAATGGCGATGACCGGCGTGCCCAGCACCATAATCAGGCTCGTCGCATAATGCGCCCAGATGAAGAGCGGCAGCCGGAACCAGGTCAAACCGGGCGCGCGCATCGTGTGGATGGTCACCATAAAGTTCAATCCGGTGAGGATCGAGCTGAATCCGGTGATGAAGATCGAGACGCCCGCGATCGTGACCTGACTGTTCGAGTAGATCGAGCTGTATGGCGGATAGAACGTCCAGCCGGTATCGATGCCTCCGCTGAGCATTGTGTAGAGCATCATACTGCCGCCGATCATAAAGATGTACCAGCTCATCAGGTTGAGCTTCGGGAAAGCCACGTCTTTCGCGCCAAGCATCAGCGGGATGCAGAAATTGCCCAGGACCGCCGGGATTGACGGGATCAGGAAGAAAAAGATCATCGTCACGCCGTGCATCGTGAAGACTCGGTTGTACATCTCCGGCGTCAGCAGATCGCCCTCGGGCGTAACCAACTCCAGTCGGATGAGCGTCGCGTAGATGCCGCCGAGTGCGAAGAAGAACGAGATAGCAAACAGATAAAGCAGTCCGATCCTCTTGTGATCGAGCGTCAACAGCCACGACTTCACCGTCGTGGCGGCGTTCAGATAATTCTTGCGGCCTTCTGACCTGATAATCTCTTCGCTTGCCATATAAATATCCTATCAGTCCTGTCTCGGTTGTTCGCCTTGCGGCGCGGCAGGTTTCGCCGCTTGCGGGGGCGCCGGCCGCCCAACTCCCTGCGCCGCCGGAGCCGGGGCGGCAGAAGCCGGCGTGGTCGGCGGCCCCGCCTCGCCCTGCCTCGGCCCTATGGATTTTATGTATTGGATGATCATCGCCACCTGCTCTTCGGTCACCAACCCCTGAAACGTCGGCATGTCGTTCGCGTAACCGGCCACGGTCTTGGCCCCGGGATTGAGGATCGATTCGCGCAGATAGGTCTCGTCAACCTTCACAGTGGCGCCGTTGGCGAGCTTGACTTCCGTGCCGAAGAGGTTCAGCAGCGACGGGCCGCGTCCTTTGTTGTTCTCCAGATGACAATTGATGCATGCCAGACTGGTGAAGAGTTGCTCTCCGGCTTCGGCGGGCGATTTTTCTCTCGGAACGCCGCGCAACCAGGCCTGGTAATCCGATAAGTCCATGACGACAACCTTGCCGATCATTCCGGAATGCTGCGTGCCGCAATACTCGGCGCAGAATAGATGATACGTCCCGGTCTTGGTCGGAGTGAACCAGGAGACCGTATATCGCCCGGGCACCACGTCGGTCTTGGTCCTGAACGCGGGGATGTAATACGAGTGAATCACGTCTTCGCTGGTCATGGTCAGCTTGACGCGCTGGCCCAGCGGCACATGCAACTCGTTGATCTCGCGCTGGCCGTCCGGGTGCTGCGCGCGCCACATCCACTGCTTGCCGGTGACGAAGATCTCCAGCGCCTCCGTCGGGGGGGTGTACATCTGGTAATAGAGCTTCGCGCCCCACACGAAGATGAACATCGAGATCACGAACGGGATCACCGTCCATGCGATTTCGAGTTTCAGGTGACCTTCGATCTGCTCGGGGACTTCGCCCTGGCTGCGGCGGCGATATTTGACCAGAAAGTAGACCGCCGCCACGCCGATCAACACGGTGAAAAACCCCGTCAGAGCGCACAGGAGAAGATAGAACAGGTCTATCTCGAAAGCGAAGTTCGACGCCTGCTCCGGGAAGAATGGGATTTGAATCAGGAATGACGATGGGTTCATATCAAACTATCGCGTTTAAGAAAAAAAATCAGCCACGAATGAACACGAATGTTCACGAATCTCTTTCTTGATCTTGATGGCCCATTTTTTCTTCATTTGTCGCCATTCGTGAACATTCGTGTTCATTCGTGGCTGAAATTCCTTTTCTTGAAGTCTATATCATGTGTTACCAGCCAGGCCTTGCGCCTCCCACTGCGCCGCTCTCTGTTTCTCCTTGCGCCTCAGGTAAAGGAAGAGCGCCAGCAGAGTCACCAGCGTAAAGCTGGCGAAGACCCGCAGCAACCGCATCAAGACCAGGGCGTAGGTCCCACGCTCCGGATTGTACATATAACAATAAAGAATGATCTGATCGGCTAGCGACCCGACCTTGCCCGCCGAGGCGTCGATCACACCGAAGCGCAGGTCGCGCGGCGCGTATTCGATCCCGTAAAAATAACGCGAGATCTTGCCCTGGGGCGTCAAGATCATAATGCCGCCGGCGTGGGCGTATTGCTTCGTCACCGGGTCCCAAATGTAGCGAAAGCCCACGGCCTTCGTCAGAGCCTGGATGGCCGCCTCGTCGCCGGTCAGGAAATGCCAGCCGGCTTCCGCGCCAGGCCTGGCATACCTGTTCAGATACTCCGCCTTCTTCGCCGCCGCCAACTGAGGCGTCTCGCGCGGATCGAAGCTCACGCTCAAATTGACGAACTCCTTGCCCGGAGTCATCGGCAGGCCCTTCAGCGCGCCGAGCAACCCCGTCAGCACCTGCGTGCAGAGGCGCGGGCAGTTGTAATAGACCAGCGACAGCACAACCGGCTTGTCTTTGAAATACTCCGCCAACTTGACCGTCCGCCCGCTCTCGTCGCGGAACTCCAGATCGAGCGGGACCTGATTGTTCAAGAGCTGATCTATGCCGACGTCTTTCAAGACCGGCGGACGCACGCCCGCCGGCTGCGCCGAGGCGCGAATACCAATGGCGAATGGCGACAGGAACAACACAATCGCTAAGGCGCGAAGTATGATTCGCCTGCCGTCTTTCGATCTTTGTAGTTTGGGCACAAACATGTCTATGTATTTACCTTCTCCTGGGAGCGCAGGCATCCTTGCCTGCTTGCTTCGGTCAGTCAGCCATCGCGGGAAACCCGCAGGCAAGGATGCCTGCGCTCCCAGGGGGATTCTCCCGCGTCGCTCGCGGCGCCAACGCTCCCTCAATGTTGTTGGGGTTGAACCTGCTGCGGCTTAGCCGACTGCGGTTGCGCCGATTGCGGAGCCGGTTGTTGGGCCGGTTGTTGGGCCGGACGCGGAACCGGTTGCTGGGACGGCTTCTGAACACTAATCACCCGACCCGCGTTCGAGCCGGCGACGCCGACTTCTCGCCTAACCGTCTCGGCCTTCTGCATCTCTTCGGAGATCGTGGGCGACGGAAGCATGGGCAATCCCTTCTCGGCGATCATTTCTTTCGCGCGGCCAATCGGGACATGCGCGATCCCGCCCGCCTTATCTACCCAGCCATAACTGTTGATTTTTTTGTCCGTCTCCTTGCGAAGATTCTCCATCGCTTCGAGCGGGAGGTCGGTAGGCTTATCTGTGGTCGCGGTCGAATCCCGTCCGGGAGCGCCCTGCAACAAAGGCATCGGACTTGGCGGCAGTTTACGGTCCTGCGTTTTGACCTCGGTCGCGTACTGCTCCTGCTTCGACCCGTCGAGCTTCCTGAATCCCCAATCCATCCCTTTGACTACGAAAAAGACGAACGCCGTGGCGATGAACAGAACGGCCAGAAATAGCAAGACCGGTTTCGGCGATAGCGAACTGCTTTCGACCTGACCGTGGTCCGGATCATGCGGGTCATGCCCATGATGTGGATTATAATCGCTCATATTTCAAATCCCGATCACCGGTACAGTACCGGTGTCCAAACCTCAGTAGGTCTCGAAACTCAACAAATGCTCGCCCCTGGCCAACACCTCGCGCAGTTGAGGATCGTTGTACGGGACCAACGCGCGTTGGCGCAGTTGATAGAAGAACCAGCCGAGCCAGAGGCCGCCCACCCCGATCACCGCGGCGGCGTAATTGATATGCCGGTTGTGCTTCAGCGGGCGCGACAGCAGCAGCATGAACGGCAGCGCGAAATTGAGCAGGATCAAGGCGATGCCGATCCACCGCCACTGGGTTCCGCTTTTGAACCGCTCCAGGTACCACGGAATCTCTTCGGGCAGGTTACCCGACCAGATGATCAGCAACTGCGAGAATGAGAAGTAGGCCCAGACCATCACCACCGTCAACAGGAGCTTGCCAAGATCGTGGAAATGCTTCGACTGATAGATGCGCGACATCGGCTCGCGCCCCGACAGGTATACGCCTATCGTGATCAGCAACGCCAGCGCCGAAATGCCCTGCCCGATCAACATTACCAACCCGAAGATCGTAGAGTACCACTCGATGTCGAGCGACATCACCCAATCGACCGCCGCGAAGGTGACCGCCAGGGCGTAGAGCACAAATCCGGGGGCGCTCAGATTCTGTGCCCGCTGCAATGCGCCCATGTCGCGGTTCTCGTCCTGCTGCTTCGACCACCTGCGCAGGTAGGTCGCCAATCCGATCCAGACGGCGAAATAAATGACGCCGCGAATGAGGAAGCCGTTCTGATTCATCCATGACCTTCTGTGGTCGATCAGCCTGAGCTCGGCCTCGTTTGTGATCTTGCTTGGGTCCGACCACCCGTAGAGGCTTTGCAGCCCGACGATCGCGATCGGCAGAAAAAGTATGAGCATCAGCCAGAGCGCGTGCGCTCCGGCTTCGAGCTGCCGCCTGATCAAAAGCCCCCAGCTCGCGCCTCCCAAATATTGGATCATCAACAATCCCAGGCAGCCGAGCGCGACGCTGGTCCAGAAGACGAAAGCGACCAAGTAAGAATGAAAGAAAGTGTCCTTGGCGTAGCCCGAAACGACCGCGCCGATAATCCAGACGATAATGCCGACCAACCCGACGCCAACAGAGATGTTTTGGACTCGTCCGAGATCGTCCGGAGGAGTGTAATCATTGCTCGTCACTTGCCATGTCCTCCTGAAGCGGGAGTGGGAGCGTTCGATTTATCGCTCGCCTTTTCCAACTCTTGCCTGTCCGATTCGGGCAGTTCGCCGGCCTTGGCGTACTGGCTCGCCTGCAGCGCGCGGATATAGGCGATGATCTTCCAGCGGTCTTCGGGCGTCACGACCTCGGCGTAGCTCGGCATCGCGCCGAAGCCGTTGGTAATCACGTCGTAGAAGTGACTGGTCGGGGCGTTGCGCAAACGATCATCACGATAATTAGGTGGATGGCGGAAGCCCCGCAGCGCGACCATTCCGTTGCCGTCGCCCAATTTGCCGTGGCATGGCAGGCACGTGATGTTGAACCGACTCTCGCCGCGATCGAGAATCTCCATGATCTCTTTCTTGCGGGTCCCGGGGTCGGCGCTTAGCTTAAACGGGAATCCGTCTTCGCCGACCGAGCCGACCTGCCCAGGCACAGCCGCCTTCGGCGCGGCGACGGCCAGCGCGAGCGAACCGCGCGCGACCGTGCCTTCAGGCGGTTGCCGGTTCGCGCCGTCCTCGTTGGCCTCGAACCGGGGGTTGTCGTGCATGTCCTGCCGGCAGGCCGAAACCGCGAAGACCGCCGCCAGACAGACGAGCAGACCGGTTATTTTCAAACTATTTTTCGACATTGTTCACCTCTATCGCTCCCAGGCCCTCGAGGAAGGCGCGAGTCCTTGCCTCTTTGTACATCGGATCGTCCGATTTAACGCACAGGAAGAAGCGGTCCTGCGACGCGCGGGTGAAGGCCGGCACGTTGAATGCCGGGTGATAGGGCTGCGGCAACCTGTTCATCAGCAGGTTGCCGATGAAGGCGCCGAACGACGCCGCCAGCACCGTGCATTCGAACGTGATCGGAATGAACGCCGGAATACTCACCAGCGGACGCCCGCCGACGTTGATCGGATAGGCTATGGCCGAGGTCCAGGATTGCAGCATGAATCCGCCCAGCGCGCCGAGAATGCCGCAAATCAGCGTACACAGCGCCACGTAGTCGCGGTGATAGCCGATGGCCTCCGAAAGCTCTTCGATCGGAAAGGGCGAATAGGCGTTGATCCGGCGGTAACCCGCCGCGTAAGTCCGGCGCGCCGCCGCGACGACCGCGCTCGGAGAGTCGAACTCGGCCATCAGGCCGTAATTCCCCTCGCCTTCCGCCTTCGCCAACGCTTCCTCTCTAATCAGTTCTTCCTGTGTAGTCATAGGTCAAACCTTCTAATTTTGTCAGTGGGCAGTGGATAGTGGGCAGTGGGTAGTGGGCAGTAACTACCCACTACCCACTGCCCACTATCCACTAATCTCCATACTGCGGGAGCGGCGTCGAGCCAATAGGCCCGCTGCCCTGCTCGCGTTCGAGTTCCTGGACCTTCTTCTCGTCCACCTTGCCTTCGGGCAGCAGCGACTTCATCTCGAAGATCGGGATCATCGGGACGAAGCGTATGAATAGGAACATCATCGTCAGGAAGAAGCCGACCGTCCCGAAGAACATCGTGAAGTCGAAGATCGTCGGGTAATACATGCGCCACGCCGACGGGGTGAAGTCGCGGTTGAGGCTCATGACGATGATCACGAAGCGCTCCAGCCACATGCCCACGTTGATGAACATCGATATGATGAAGATCACGACCAGGTTATCGCGCATCTTCTTCCACCAGAGCAGCGCCGGAATAGCCACGTTGAAGAGGATCAGTATCCAGTAGATCATCCCGTACGGGCCGAACATGCGGTTCTTCATCATAAACTGCTCGAAAGTATTGCCGCTGTACCAGGCGAAGAAGAGCTCCATCCCGTAACCGTAGGCGACGATCAGGCCGGTGGCCAGCATCACTTTGCAGCAATTGCGGATGTGGCGCATGGTGATGAAATCTTCGAGGCCGTAGAACTTGCGCACCGGGATGGCCAGCGTAAGCACCATGGCGAAGCCGGCGTAGACGGCGCCCGCCACGAAGTAGGGCGGGAAGATGGTGGCGTGCCAGCCCGGGACGATGCCGGTCGAGAAGTCGAACGACACGATCGTGTGGACCGAGAGCACCAGCGGCGTCGAAAGGCCGGCCAGCAGCAGATAGGCCGTCTCGTAGCGATGCCAGTGGCGCGCGTCGCCGCGCCAGCCCAACGCCACCATGGCGAAGACGACCTTCTGCCACTTCTTCTTGGCCGTGTCGCGCAACGTGGCGAAGTCGGGGATCAATCCCATGAACCAGAAGAGCACCGAGACCGTCAAGTAGGTCGTGACCGCGAAGACGTCCCACATCAGCGGGCTGCGGAATTGCGGCCACATGCCCATCGTGCTCGGATACGGGAGGAGGTAGTAGGCCATCCATGGGCGCCCGGTGTGGAAGAGCGGGAAGAGCCCCGCGCAGGCGACCGCGAAGAGCGTCATCGCCTCGGCGAAGCGGTTGATCGAATTGCGCCACGATTGGCGCAGCAGCAACAGGATCGCCGAGATCAGCGTGCCCGCGTGCCCGATGCCGATCCACCAGACGAAGTTGATGATGTCGAACGCCCAGCCGACCGGAATCTGGTTGCCCCAGATCCCCACGCCCTTCAGCACCAGGTAGGCGATGGTGTTGAACAACATCACCGACCCCAGAAAGACGATCAGGAATCCGAACACCCAGCCCTTCTTGAAGCCGCGCATCAAGACGATGTCGCCGATCTTTTTGGTGATCGAGTTGAAAGTCTGCCCCGGCCCCAAGACCGGGGGGCGAAGGTCGACGTATCTCTCCCGGCCCCCTTCTCCCATACTTCTCTCAGCCATGCTTCTCTCCTGACTTGCCGTGATCGCCGCCGAGTTCGGGGTTCGGGTTTTGAATCGCGGCCAGATAAGTCGCGCGCGGGCGGGTGTTCAATTCGCCCAGCGCCGCGTAATTACGCGGCTCAGCCTTGAGCTTTGCCACGCGCGTCCGCGGCGGCTCGCCCGTAGGATTACTCTTCTGCCCGATGTCGCCGAAAATGATCGCCTCGGTCGGGCAGGCCGACTGGCAGGCGGTTTGGATCTCGCCGTCTTGCACGTCGCGGTTCTGCTTTTCGGACTCGATCTTGGCGTTCATGATGCGCTGGAGGCAGAACGTGCATTTCTCCATCACGCCGCGCGAGCGTACGGTGACTTCCGGGTTGCGCGCCAGTTTCAAACTCGGCGTGTCCCAATCGCCGTATAGCAGGTAGTTGAAGCGGCGCACTTTCCAGGGGCAGTTGTTCGCGCAGTAGCGGGTGCCGACGCAGCGATTGTAGACTTGCAAGTTCAGGCCCTCGGCGTCGTGGACGGCGGCGTTCACCGGGCAGACGGTCTCGCACGGCGCGAGCTCACAATGCTGGCACATCATCGGCTGGAAATAGACCTGAGGGTTGTCGGTCCCGCCTCGGAAGTAGGTGTCGATCCGCAGCCAGTGCATGATGCGCCCCCTGATGACCATCTCCTTGCCGACGACCGCAATGTTGTTCTCGGACTGGCACGCGACGACGCAGGCGTTGCAGCCGACGCAGGCGTTCATATCGATCGCCATGCCCCAGGCATAGCCCTCGTACTTCCAGGGGGGATACATCGTCACGTCATCGCCCGGTTTGTGAGCGCCGTGATGCAGGGCCTCGGGGTCCTTCTTGTACTCTTCGAGCGTCGCCGTGCGGACGATGTGGCGCCCGATCAGGTCTTCTTCTTTCGGGATGAAGGCTTTGACGTCGATGCCGCTCGCGTCGATGTTGAAATGCTCCTGTTGCCCGGCCAGCATGTATTCGCCTTCGCCCTTCGCAAGTTGAACATTTCCGGCGGCGATGAACGGCGTGTTGACAGTGCGGATCGAATAGGTGTCGAAGCCGTGGCCGTTGCCGACCCCGCCCGCGCGCTTGCGCCCGTAGCCCAGGTAGACCGTCACCGAATCGTCTGGGTGGCCGGGTTGAACCCAGGCGGGCATCGCCAGTTCGCGCCCCTCGTTGGAGAGCCGGATCATTTTCGCTTTGGCGTTCTGCGGCTCGTCGTTGGACGCCAGCCCCAGTTCGTTCGCGGTGTTCTGGCTGATGATCGCGAAATTGTCCCAGGTGATCTTGTTGATCGGTTTTGGAAGCTCCTGCAGCCAGGCGTTGTTGGCGAAGCGCCCGTCGTAAACGCTCGGGTCGACGCGGAAGACGATCTCGTATTTGCCGGACGCCGACGGCCCCGCCTTTCGGATCGAGGCGGCCAGGTCGCCCTTGAGCGCGAAGGTCTTGGGCGGCGACGCGGAGTTCGCAATCACGCCGTCGTGAAGCGACTGCTTCCAGGTCTGGTCGAAGGCGCCGGCGCCGAACTGCGGCTGCGTCCGCCAGTAATCGCTGACGATGTCGTGGCCGCTCTTGCCGCCGTCGTCGAGCAACGCGGCGAGCAGTTCGTGCGGCGATTTACTGTTGTAGAGCGGCTGGATGAGCGGCTGGATGATCGAGACCGAGCCGTCGTAAGCGCGCGCGTCGCCCCACGACTCCAGGTAATGGGACTCGGGGACATGCCACTGGCAATGGACGGCGGTCTCGTCGTTGAACAACCCCATGTGGACGCGCAGCATCGGCGGCTGTTTCCTCTCCCTGTTCATCGCGTCCGCCTTGTTAATCGCGTCGAGGAATTTCTGGCCTTCGCCGAGGCCGAAGATCGGCGCGTTGTAGACCGGATTGGCGCCGATGATCACCAGCAACTCGACCTTGCCCGCGTTCAGATCGTTGAACAGGTCGGTGATCGAGGCGATCTGATCGACCGGATCGATCTCGAGCGGATCGGTGTGATAGAGCGTCGCGCCGGGCGCGCCCAGGGCGGCGTTGATCGCGTGCGCGATGGCGTGGACCGCCGCGGATTGATGCTCGCCCGCGATGACGATGCTCTTGCCGTTATGCGCCTTGAGGTCTTTGGCCGCGACCTCGGCGAATTTCGCGGCGTCCCCACTCAAGTGAGCCGGCGGCAGCCCCTGGATTCCGACCGCCGACGCGACGGCGAGCGCGAAGGCCTCGACCTCGCTCGCCCTGATCGGCAATCGGTGGTCGGCCTTGGCGCCGGTCGCCGTCAGTGTGCTTTCGGCGACGTAGAGGCGGTTCATCTCCTTCGAGCCGCCGGTCAACCGGCGACGACTTATAAAATCGCGCGCGTAGCGGACGCTGCCCGGCCCGCTGGTCAGGAAGTCTGCGTCGAGCGAGAGCACGCAGTCGGCCTTGTCGAATTGATAGACCGTGTTGACCGGCTGGCCGAAGGCCATCTGCGCGCCCAGCCGCGCCCCGTTCCGCGAGGCCGGCTCATAAGTGTGCCATTTCGCCTGCGGGAACGCGGCCTTCACCTTGTTCATCTGATCGGCGAAGGTGGGCGAGGTGGAGGTCTCGGTCAGTATTCGCAACCCCGCGCCTTGCTTCTCGCGTTGACCTACAATCTTCTTGTCCGGGTCTTTCGGGTCACCGTTCAGATACACGTTCAAGCTATTGAGAAATTCGCCCCAGGTTCGCGGGTCGCCCAGATTGAGCATGGTCTGCGAACGGTCGGGGTCGTAGAGGGTGAGCACCGAAGCCTGTTCGTAAACGGTCGTGCCGCCCAATGAACCGGGATGGTCGGGATTGCCTTCAATCTTGGTCGGGCGGCCTTCGTGGCTCTCGACCAGCAGCCCCGAAGCCACGCCGCCGAGCGGCATCGCCGTCGCGTAAAATTGCGGCTTGCCCGGAACCAGCCCGTCAGGCGTCTTGACGTAAGGGACTATGGTCTCTTTCGGCTGGTTGGTGCATGCCGTCAAGCCGGCGAAGGCCAGGCTGGCGCTCATCAACTTCAGAAAGTTTCGGCGGCCCGTCGGATCGAGCCAGGATGGATCGGCCTCGGATGGATTGACGGCGGGAAATTCGCGGTGAAGAAACTCGCGGAACTTTTCGGTGTCGGCCAGCTCTTCCAGACTTCTCCAAAATTCCCGTCTTTTATCTAGGCCCTTACGAATTTTATCGCGTATAGGCGCGATGTCATGGTGATGATCTCGATGAGACATTAGTTTCGGTTGTTGGCGGTCGGCGCCTGGCGCCTGGGTGGTTGGCAGAAGCGGCAGTATTAAAAACCGCTTTCTACCAACCATCAATTGCCAATCGCCAATCACTTATCTATGACAAGTTGAACAGCTCGTCAGCACATTGGTCGGCCGGATCTTGTATTTCTCGGCAAGCCCCCTGCCCTTTTCAGCCTGATCGGCGGGGGGCTTCCATTTCATATTGGTGATGTCTTTCAGCTCACGCAAGACCTTTTGGGGGTTGCGGTGACATTCGATACACCACTCCATCTGCAGCGACGATGTGTTCCACATTAAAGGCATCTCGTCCACCTGCCCGTGGCAGGTAGAACACCCGACTCCTTTACTGACGTGAATGCTGTGATTGAAGTAGGCGAAATCAGGGAGGTCGTGGACGCGCGTCCATTTGATCGGTTGGCCGGTGCGCCAGCTTTCGCGCACGATTTCCAGGTAGGGACTATTTGCAAATAATTGCGAATGGCAATTCATGCACGTCTTGGTCGCTGGCATTCCCGCGCTCGCCGCCGTCTCGACGGTCGTATGACAATATCGGCAATCAATCCCGTCATCGCCCGCATGGTGCTTGTGCGAGAATTGAACCGGCTGCTCCCGCGCCACGAACGCTTTTGTTACAAACGGTGAACGATTGAGTTCAAGTACCAACCACCCGCCCAGCCCGAGAAGTAATATGACTACGACTATGCTCAATCGCGCAAGCGTATTCGTGCTGCGGGTGAAGAGTTGTGGCATATAAAAAGACCTCCACCTCGCTTGGAGATAAATTTTCTATTTTTTCCCTAGACTTGCTCGCTCGAAGCAAAACCCGAAGCTTGTGAAATTTCGGATTTGTTAAGGCGCAAATCTTCACCGCTATAAAGGAAAATGTCAAGACCACTTCTAAAGATTGATTGGGGCTTGGGGCTTGAAGATCGGGGGCCGAAGACTGGATTTTGATCCATTTGCGAAGTCTGATGTCGGATTGATCTGCTGTCGATGGTAACTTACCACCGGCGATTTCTCGCATACGCATTTAATCACAGATAGGCGCATTTATCATCAAATTTTTTAGCTGTTCGCAACCCTCTGTGGCTATTCATCAGCAATCCTCGATCTTCATTTGCCTAGGCTGCGAAGATTGCTGTTGCCGTTGGCGAGCACGCGTTGGGCCTCATCTCTAACCTCGTAATAAAGTCCGGCCGACGCATACGCGATCGGCACGAGGAACGGCACGCGCCCCTGTGACGTTGGAATGAATGCCTGGCGGACGTCCTGAAAATCGCCAGCGCGCATAGTGACAGTGACATTTTTGAGGGGATTCTGCGCCGAGATTTCCAATTCTAGCGTCACGTTTTCGCTAGTGACTGCGATTTGACGCAGGGACGCGGTGACCTGCCCTGGGGCATTATCTACTTGAGGCGTCGCGTTCGGTGAACCATCTACTTGAGGCATCGCGTTCTGCGAACCGACGGCGCTGTCCTGCGGGCTCGGGGCGGTGGTGACCGCAACGTCTTGACCTTCGACATTCTGGATTTGCGGCGGGACTTGCGGCTGCGCCCAGTTGGTGGTGTCATAAACGCCGGTGACGTAAGACGGCGGAACCTCCGGCCCGGAATTCGTGGCGGCAGTCTCCGCCGAATTTGTGGCGCCTGGAGCCTGCACGGGCGCTTTGGGCGGGCCGAGAGACGCGCCGCGAATCAGGCGAGCCGCTCCGTTCAGATCGTAGACCATTAAAATCCAGCCGCCATCCGTCAGCGTCGCTTCGTCCAGTGGGAACGTCATTTCCTTATCCGGCAGCAAAGTAACATTTATTGGCGTGACGTCCTGCTGCTTCTGGTCGTCGGTGAGCGAAATGCGCGCGACGCCGCTGAAGACTCTTTCCGGGTCGGCGTTGCGCAGCGTCATGAACATTCGCCCGCCGCGCATTTCGATGGAGCCTTGCAAACTCGCCGGGGAATTGAAGCCGCGAGACCTGGCGCCCGGCGAGCCTATCGCCACGGAGGGCGACGTCGTCGTAATCAGTTCCCTCCTGCCGATCTCGGGCGCGGCCGCATTCAACGAACTCGAACTTGCGCTCGGCGGAGGCGGCGTAGCGGGCGTGTCGGCGATGATTCCGCTCGGCAGCGAGACGATGTTTATCGGCGCTGCGGCGCCCAGGACTTTCGCAGCGTCGTTATTCATACCCCAAGCGTGCGAACTGATGATGGCGGCCAGGGGGACGAGTTCGCGACTGAGCGCGGAGTTCCCTGCTCGCGCCGTCAGATTTATGCTCTCGCTCGAAAGCAACAGCCATCCGCGCGAGCCGATGGCGGCGACAACGTCAATCAGATCGGGCCCGAGCCGTCTTCCCGACAACTTTTGAGCGAGGTTTTGGATTTTCCAGCTCGGAGCAGAATTGGCTTTGGCAGGAGGCTCATAAGAGGCAATCGCGTAAGATGCGAGCAGACCGGCGCCGAGCAACTTCTCGGCGTAAGCGCTGGCGCTCGCAATTGTCGGGAAATTGCCGATGCGCACGCGATGGAGCGCGCTGCGGCTCGCGACATATGACATGCCCCCGACCCAGTACGCATTCATCCCTCGAGCGCTCAATCCACGCACCAATTCGTCAGCGGACTTCTGTGAAGACAGGGCCGCGACCTGCACCGCGTAACCGTTAATCCGGCGCGCCTGCGCGTTGGCCGTCAATGGACATAAACACACGAAGAGCGCCGCAAGCGTCATACAGATTTGCGGCGACGTGGCCTTCACTCTCTCCGTAAAAATCTCTTTGAAATCGAAATACCCGAAACGCATGTCGTCCTACCTTACTACTTCCGTGAGGGCCGATTAGTACTTTTTTCTATGAGGCTTCAGAGTTAGGCAACGAGCGATCCAGGGCAAATTGAATTGCCGAATACATTTGGATTGTGGGGTAGCGCCAAATGATCGCAGGGTCTAGATCAATGACGGCGTCATAATAGCAAAACTCGAACCGAAAGCTCAATGGCGCGAAGAACTTTTTCCCGCCCCCAATTGTGCGCTGCCGGGGACTTCTAATTTTCTAGCAGCGCGCGAGCCGATGACTTTCAGCCGGATTTTTCCTTTGAACGCCGGTAATTTTTTCTTTGAGTGAGCAATCTGCCTTCCCGTTCCCGTCTGTAATAGGAGAAAGGCGATGACCGCCAGCCTCGAAGCCGAGGACGCGGCGGCTCCGTAGGCCCCAAATGTCGTAGGCTACAAATATGGAGAGTGATTATGAATTTGATTCAGAAGGCATTGGTGCAAACTAGCTTTGCGCAAGTCCGGCCCATCGCGGATGCGGCCGCCGCCTTGTTCTATCGCCGTTTGTTCGAACTCGATCCCACGCTCCGGCCTCTTTTTAATGGCGACATGGAGGAGCAGGGGCGCAAGCTGATGGAGATGATCGGGCTGGCGGTTAAAGGGCTTGACCGCCCGGACACCCTCCTGCCCGCCCTCGCCGCGTTGGGCCGCCGCCATGCCGGCTATGGGGTCAGTGAACGCGATTACGAAACCGTCGGTGAAGCGCTCATTTGGACACTCGAACAAGGGCTTGGTCCAAGCTTCACGCCGGACATCAGAGAGGCCTGGACGGCCCTCTACGGATTTGTCGCCGACACGATGCGTGAAGGGGATGTCGCCGCTTGATCTGCCAAAACTCTATACTGGAGGCCGCGAATGGCGCGTCTCGGCGCCGCAGTTCCATGAAAACCACATGTCTGAGTCGCGGCTTTTCTCCAGCAGTCCTGC
>WNFZ01000867.1_pt1 | contig 33808 bp, 36 predicted proteins | sample 5400081 | NCBI WGS metagenome assembly WNFZ01 (sample SAMN13153365, study PRJNA577476) | soil metagenome | isolation source: 80 cm soil or saprolite under grassland replicate 1 | place: USA:California | collected 2016-06-15 | reverse complement strand
GGCGTTCTTCTCCGGAGGGCTGTTCCTCGACGTCCAAGTCGGATCCCCGGCAAGGCTGGTCGCCCGGGGAGCGGCAGTGGACGTGCCGCTGGAGGTCACCTGCAACGCGACCGGCACCGCGTTCGTTCAGGCCAGCGTCACCCAGAAGGCCGGCTCAGGCGTCGCCCAGGGCTCCGGCTCTACCGAGGTTGGCTGCACCGGATCGGGCCAGCAGGTCACCGTCCGCGTCCTAGCGAGTGGAGGGAAGACCTTCAAGCAGGGCACCGCCGTGGCCAGCGCCGAGGTCTTCGGCTGCAGACCCGGAATCTGCGGCAGCGAGACAGACAGCGAGGTCATCCAAATCCAACGGTGACGTCACCAACGGCCATCCCAGAAAGGACGCCGCCGCGGTCGCGACCTGGCCGCGGCGGCACCCATGTCGGTGTGCCCGAGGCGAGCAATCCGAAGGAACTCCCCGATACGACCCTCCACCGCGAGGCCCGTGTCTGCCCTTCGGGGAGGTTTCAACCGGACACTCCGGCACTTTGCCGGGGCCCTGGTAGTTGGTAGTTGCGGTGAACTGCCTGTATCGGAGCGACCCATGCTGTTGGTCTTCCCTCGTATCTGCGGGCCGAGCAAGCGAGGAAGCACTCACGACGCTGAAGGCCACGAGGGCGGGCAGCCCGGGGGCGGGGTGGCTCGCGTTCATTGCCCTGGTGTACTCGTGGTCGCTGTGGGTCTGGTGGCGATGGCGCCGGTGGTGCAAGCACTCCGGCGAGCCGTTCCCGCGCTACGGGCCCGTGGATTTCCTGTTCATGGCACTCAGCACCGTCGCCATCCTGCTCGGCTGGGGGTCGGAGCTGCTCGGCAGAGGCTGGGCGTCGGAACTGCTCCGGTGACCAAGTGCGGTACAGCGCCCGGCCTGCCCTCACCGATGGCTGATGAGGTGGCTGGTGATCTAGGCGCGCGGGCCTGTCCCTACCTTGACGGCCGGGCTTCCTGACCAGCGCTGCCTTGCCAGGTCGACCCTAGGTTTTCCGGCTTCCCCCAGGCTACGGATCTGGTGGTTGAGTGGGCTTCTCTGGTGGGTGGTGTTCCATCCCAGCGGTTGCTTTCCACTACGCTCCTGGGGTGGGCCGAGAGTGGGTCGAACGGGTGCGGTCGCTGCTGGAAGGTCCTTCTCCCGCGGTGCTGACGACCTACCGCAAGGACGGCAGCGCCCACACGGTGCCGGTGTGGTTCCGCTGGACCGACCCCGCCTTCGAGGTCGTGGTCGCCAAGGGCGACGTGAAGCTGCGCCACCTGGCGCGGGACCCGCGGTGCGTCCTGGTCGTCTTCGAGGCCGTCCGACCGTTCCGTGGCGTGGAGGTGCGCGGGGTGGGCGAGCTGGTCGAGGGCGACGTCACGCCGGCGCGGGCGGCCATCGCGGGGCGCTACCTCGGCGTGGGTGACGGCGAGCGCTGTGCCGCCGCGCGGCGGTCCACGCCAGGGGTGCTGCTTCGGCTCGTCCCCGACGGTCCGCGGGCGTGGGACCTGTCGGGGATCCTGCCAACCTGATCGACCCTCGACGGCATCGACCCGCCGGCCGCCGCACCTGCACGTGGCTTGCCGGGCTGCGACAGCGGGGCGGGTGCTGGTCGGGCCGGAGCCGGGTGGCCGGCCCCACTGGCCGCTGAGCCGGCTGGCCGGGCGGCTGGCCGATGAGCGCAGCCGCCTCGACCAGCTCGCCGTCGGCGATCGTACGGCTCGACCTGCCTGGGAGGCGGGATCCAGCGAGCCGCCGCCGCATCGGGTGTGACGCCTGCCAAGATGACCTGGCCGGTCACAGGCGTTGCGCGGCGGAGCCGGGGAGCAGTAGGGTCCACTGGCTCTTAGGGAACCCTAAATTCCGTAGTCCCCGTACAAGGAGCCCGTCCCGGTGTCCACCACGCAGACCGTCCTCCTCGGTGCCATCGCCGGGTTCACCATCTACCTCGGCCTGCCGCTTGGCCGGGTCCGGATGGCGAGCCTGAGAAGCAGGGCGTTCCTCAACGCCGCCTCGGCCGGCATCCTGGTGTTCCTGCTCGTCGAGATCCTCGGCCACGCCACCGAGCCGGTCGAGGGCGCGCTCAAGGAGGCCTCGGAGGGCCACGGCGCCTGGAGCCAGTTCGCCCTGCTCGGCACCGTCTACGCCGTCGGCTTCGGCGTCGGCCTGGTCGGGCTGCTGTACCTGGGGCGCCTCTGGAAGCGGCCGCCGCCCGGGCGGAGCCCCGGTCCCGGCGCCATGTCGGTGGCCGAGGCCGAGCTGTCCCAGCCCGCGGCCCAGACGGCGGCGCTGCGCACCGGCATGGGCATCGCCGCCGGCATCGGCCTGCACAACCTCTCTGAGGGCCTGGCGATCGGCCAGGCCGCCCACGGCGGGGAGATGGCGCTCGCCGCGCTGCTGATCATCGGCTTCGCGCTCCACAACATGACCGAGGGCTTCGGGATCGTCGGCCCGCTCGCCGCAGCCAACGTGCGCGCCTCCTGGGGTTGGCTCGGGCTGGCGGGGCTGATCGGCGGCGGCCCGACGTTGCTCGGCACCATCGTCGGCACCTCGTTCAGCTCCACCTACCTGTTCGTCGGCTGCCTGGCGCTGGCGGCAGGTGCGCTGCTGTACGTCATCGGCGAGATCCTGCCGGTCGGCCGCCGCCTGTCCTGGGAGGTCACTCTCTGGGGACTGATGGCCGGCTTCTTTCTCGGCCTCGCCACCGAGCTGGTCCTCGGCGTCGCCGGCGGCTGACCATCCGACCCGGCGCCCGACGGCACCGCTCGCCCGAACTGGATAGCCGCCCCGCGGCCACCGACTTCGATCGCGCTCGACCGTGCCGACGGCACAGCGATTGATTGATCGGCCCGCGGCCTGGCCTCGCACCGAGCAGAACGCCAACAGCGCCGTTGAGCTGGAGGGCGACATGGGGCGCGGTGCTGAATCCTGCCCTGCTCACCACGTCCGCGCCTGGGGTGTGGGTTTCGTTCGCAGGTTGTAAGGCCGGATGGGCGGTTCTGCGACTTAGGATCGGCTGGCCCCCATGACAGGTGTACGGACGAACTCGAGGTGAGGCCGCCGATGTCGGATGCCGCCGGAACGACTGGCCAGGTGACGCGCCTGCCCGTGGCGGCGGTTGCCAAGGGCCTGGCCGCCTTCCGGATCTTCACCGGGCTCATGTTCCTGCTCAACGGGCTGGCCAAGCTGGTCGAGAAGGGCAGCTACGACTTCGGCGTCGCCTCGTTCGGGCTGATCGACAAGGGCACCGCCCGTGGGCTGCTGACCGCGTACGCCGGGCCGAAGTCGTACGCGATCGCACCGTTGAAGTGGTTCTACAACCACCTGGTCCTCGCCCACTGGGGTCCTTGGTCGTGGTTCCTGACCGTGGCCGAGCTGGTCATCGGGGCCTGCCTGGTGTTCGGGATCGCGAGCCGCTTCGGGGCGCTGCTCGGGCTGCTGCTCATCTTCCCGTTGCAGGTCATGGTCGTCGACAACAAGACCTACCTGTTCGAGTTCCCGGTCGACTGGGTGCCGCTGCTGATCCTGCTGCTGGTGCCGTCGGGGCGGGTGTGGGGCCGTGACGGACGGCTGGCGGCCCGCTTCGGCGACCGGTGGCCCTTCTGACTCGGCGAAGCCTGCTCCACTCGGGTGGGCCCGACCGGGCCCGGAGGGTCAGGCTCACCTGATGTTGAGCCGGGTGTCGCTGCCCTGGGGGTTGCCCTTGGCGATGCGCACCAGGGCGGAGGCGGGCACCGACAGCGGGGTGGTGGTGCGGGTGACCAGGAGGTCGGTGTCGAGCTGGCCGCCGTGGACGGTGGGGCCGAACGGGCTCCAGAAGGCGCCGTCGCTGGTGATGGTCAGCTCGGCGGGGAGGTCGGACGGGCCGGCGTCGACGCCCAGGCCGTGGTCGACCGCGCGGCCGCGGTGCACGATCGGGCGGATGACGTGGTCGGAGTCGGGCACGCCGAGCCGCCGGTGCAGCGCACACAGGCGCTCCCGCTCCTGGTCGTCGATGGAGCTGACGGTGGTCGCGATGCGGACGCGCACGCCACGCTCGACCAGCCGGGGCACGGCCTCGACCACCTTGCGGAAGTTCTCCGGGCCCCGCATCCGGTCGTTGGCGTCGGGCTCCGGGCGGTCGAGGGAGACCTGGATGGCGGCGGGCAGCTCGGCCAGCGGCCGCAGGCGTTCCAGGCGCCGCTCGGTGAAGACGGTGCCGTTGCTCAGGCACACCAGCGGCAGGATGCCGGCGAGCCGGGTGAGCAGCTCCGGCAGGTAGGGGAGCAGGAACGGCTCCCCGCCGGTGACCCCCAGCGCGGTGAAGCCCAGCTCGGCCGCCTCCCGTGCCAGGGAGAGCATGCGCTCCTCGCCCAGCTCGCGCCGCTCCACCCGCGGGCCGGACTCCGTCAGGCAGTAGGTGCAGACCAGGTTGCAGTGGTAGTTGGCGTAGAACCAGAGGCGGCCGGGCAGCACCCCGTCACGGATCGCCTCGGCCACCGCGGTCACGGCCAGCCCTCCGCCGCCAGGCGCGCCACCACGTCGGGCGGGGTCGGCAGCTCCAGGGCGGTGCAGAAGCGGTTGAGCATGATCGTCGCCCCGGCCAGCATGGTCAGCTCGACCACATGGTGGTCGCCGAAGTGCGCGCGCAGCGCCGCCCTCGGCGCGCCGGCGACCGGCCCCGGCGCGGCAGCGACCGCCTCGGCCCAGGCGACCACCGCGCGCTCCCGCTGGCTGGGAAAGGCCGCGGCGACCGGCGCCTCGCCGCGCAGGGCGGCCACCTCGGTGCGCGACAGGCCGGCGTCGCTCGCGGCGGTGGTGTGCGTCTGCACGCAGTAGCGGCAGCCGAGCACCGCCGAGGTGCGCAGGATCACCAGCTCCTTGGTGCGCGCGTCGACGGCGGACGCGCCGAGCACGGTGGCGAGGAACGGCATCGCGACCTCGAGGAGCTCGGGCACGTTGGCCAGCGCGGCGGTGATCGGCCCCGGGTCCCCGCCGGCGTAGTAGCGCCTGGCCAGCAGCGGCGCCTGGGCGGCCTCGACGAGTCGTACGCCGGTCACGTCACGCTCCTTCCACCGCGCCGGAGGCCCGCCCGGGTGCCGGCAAGTCTGCTACCTCTCGACCGTACCGGACACCGACGTGCACGGGATTTCAGGACCTTGTAAGGAGCGACGGCCACCACGCCGTGGGAGGCGTCCGGGCAGGACGCGGCTGGCGACCTCCCGGCCTGGCGCCGGCCCATGCCTCACCCCGAAGGACCAGATCGCCGGTGCCGATCATGACCTTCGTCGCCGTAGCGGGCGCCGGGACCACGACTTGGCAGGTGACCACGTCCTGCGGTGGGTTGCTCACGGCCGCGCACCGTCCGCTCCCCGCTCCCGATCGGTCGCGATGGCCGCCGACAGGCGGCCCAGCCGCGCCCCCCAGAAGCGCTCGAGCGCCGCGCGCACCTCGACCATGCGCTCCGTGTCGACTCGGTAGAGCCGCTGGTTGCCGTCAGCGCGCACGTGCACCAGCCCGGCGTCGCGGAGCACCTTCAGGTGCTGCGAGGTGGCCGGCCGCGTCGCGCCGACCGCGTCGGCGATCTCGGAGGACGACCGTTCGGCGTCCCACACCAGCTCGAGCATCGCGCGCCTGGTTGGGTTGGCCAGGGCGCGGAGCGTGTCGTCCATCGCCATCGATTCAGCATAGTTGCAATTAAGTAGATGCGCAACCTTCAAGCTCACTGGACGAGCTGGTGGCCACAGTGACTGCCGGCTGGGGCAAGCTCACCGCGCCCGCAGGAGATCCAGGTGCAGGGCCTGCATCGCCGCGCCCGGGGCGGTGCCCAGGTCCGCGGCGAGCCGGGCACGGCAGCGCTCGTAGGCCAGCAGCGCGCTGGCCCGGTTCCCAGCTGCGGCGTGGGCCAGCATCAGCCGCTGGTAGGCGGTCTCGCGGTACGGGTCGAGCCGGAGGATCGTCTCGGCGTCGCGCGCGGCTTGGCCGTGGTCGCCCTTGTGCCTCCAGAGCTCGCTGAGGCACTCCAGCGCCCGCACGCGCACGTCCTGAAGCCACTGGCGGCGCTCGTGAGCCCAGGGGCCATCGACGCCGGGGAGGAACGGACGGCGGCTGATCATGCTGGCGACCAGTGCTTCACTCCCCGCGATGTCCAGCTGACCGGTCGCCAGCGCGGTCTCGGCAGCGTGGACTGCCGCTCCGGCCGCGTCCAGGTCCACCCAGGCGCCGTCGGGCAGGTTGAGCTGGTAGCAGCCCAGCGCGGCCGCGATCAGCCGGTCGCCGGGGCGTCCCGCGACCGGTTCCAGCAGGCTGCGAACCTTGCTGACCAGCGCCCGCACGGCCACTTCCCACCCGATCGGCGGGCTCCCCCTCCAGACCTCCTCGGCCAGCCGGTCGCGGGAGACCGGGGTCCCATGGCCAGCGGCGAGCATCGCGAACACGATCCGACCTTGCGGACCAGGGAACGCCCGCTGCGGGAGCAGCCTACCCCCGTGCTGGACGCTGACCGCGCCCGTCAGATAGACCCGCATCCCCACCAACCTGGTCCCAACCTCGGTCCAACACCGCCAGGGCAAGTTTCGACCCCGGGAGGCCAACATGCAGATGGCTATCGAATGCGAGCGTGGCTGGTCGTTTCAAGGCCTCGAGGACGAGCTGGTCGCCGCCGTGCAGGCCGTGCGGGCCTCGTTCCCGGACATCGCCCCGGCCCTCGGTCCGATCCTCGCCGAAGGCGACCTCGTCGCCGTCCGCGTCGAGGCGCGCGGCACCCACACCGGCGCGCCGTTCCCGCCCGGCATCCCCGCCGCCGGCAAGTCCATGACCTGGAAGGAAGTCCACATCTTCCGCTGCGCCGGCGGACGCATCGCCGAGCACTGGGGCGTGTTCGACGTGCTCGGCATCCTCCAACAGCTCGGCGCGATCCCCGCATGACGCAGCCCCGGAAAGCGTCAGGGCAAGCGCCCGACCGGTTGCCGAGCGCACCAGCGCGCAACTGACCTCCCGCCCCGCTCAAGGGCATCGTCCACGCCGACGAACTGGTGGTCGAGGTCGACGTCGTCAGCCCTTGACGGGCTTTCTGGGTCCGCGTGTCAATCTGGGCGAGGCGCGTTCGTAGTGGGGTGAGGGGCGGGAGATGCCCGCCCATCGCGGGGGAGGACCACCATGCCGCAGTACCTGTTGTCGGTCCACAACGTTGCCGGCGAGGTCGGCGAGCCGATGACCGACGAGGAGACGCAGCAGTCCTGGAAGCAGATCCAGGCCCTCAACGAGGAGATGAAGTCGGCGGGCGCCTGGGTCTTCGGCGGCGCCCTGCACGAGCCCGACACCGCCACCGTGGTGCGCATCTCCGGCGGCGAGGTGGTGACCACCGACGGCCCCTTCGTGGAGTTGAAGGAACACCTCGGCGGCTTCTACATCATCCAGGCCGAGGACCTCGACGCGGCGCTCGCCTGGGCGTCGAAGACCACCGCCGCGGTCAGGAAGCCAATCGAGGTCCGTCCGTTCCGGGCATCCGAGGCCTGACGACGTGCGCGACGGCGACGCCGCACCCAAGCTCGACCAGGCCGAGGTCGGCCGGATCTTCCGCGAGGAGTCCGGCCGATCGGTGGCCGCCTTGATCCGCGTCTTCGGCGACATCGACGTCGCCGAGGACGCGGTGCAGGAGGCGTTCGCCGTCGCCCTGCGCAAGTGGCCACGCGACGGCCTGCCACCCAACCCGGGCGGCTGGATCACCACGACCGCCCGCAACCGTGCCCTGGACCGCCTGCGCCGCGAGGCGCGTGGCCAGGAACTGCTCAGCGAGGTGGCGGTGCTGTCGCCTGTCCACGACGACCCAGGCATGCCCGCGGAGGTGGGGTCCGTGCCCGACGACCGGCTTCGCCTCATCTTCACCTGCTGCCACCCGGCACTGTCCACCGAAGCGCAGGTGGCGCTGACCCTGCGACTGCTCGGCGGCCTGTCGACCAAGGAGGTGGCAAGGTCCTTCCTGGTGGCCGAAGACACGATGGCGCACCGTCTCGTGCGTGCCAAGCGCAAGATCAAGGCCGCGCGGATCCCCTACCGCGTCCCGGAGGCGCACGAGCTGCCCGAGCGCCTGCGTCCCGTGCTGGCCGTCGTCTACCTCGTCTACAACGCCGGGCTGACCAGCCCGGCCGAACCGGGTCTGTGCGCGGAGGCGATCCGGCTGGCACGGACCCTTGCGGCGCTCATGCCCGACGAGCCAGAGGTGGCCGGCCTGCTGGCGCTGCTGCTGCTGACCGAGTCCCGTCGCGGGTCGCGAACCCGGCCAGACGGCTCCCTGGTCCTACTCGGCGAGCAGGACCGCACACGCTGGGACCGGGCCCTGATCGCCGAGGGCCAGGCGATCGTCCGCCGCTGCCTTCGCCGCAACCAACCCGGCCCGTACCAGCTCCAGGCCGCCATCAACGCCGTGCACGCCGACGCTGCGACCGTCGAGCAGACCGACTGGTCGCAGGTCGTCGCCCTGTACGACCACCTGCTCGAGGTCGCCCCCACGCCGGTGGTGGCCCTCAACCGCGCCATCGCCATCGGCGAGGTCCACGGCCCCGCCGCCGCGCTGGCGCTGGTGGACGAGCTGGACCTGGACAACTACCACCCGTTCCACGCCACCCGGGCCGACCTGCTTCGGCGGCTGGGCCGGCACCGCGAGGCCGCGGCCGCCTACCAGCGTGCCGCCGCCATGGCACCGACGGACGCCGAGCGGGACTTCCTGAGGCTGGGTGGCCGAGCCTCGCGCTGAGCGAAGCGGTGGTCGGGACGTGCTTGCATGTCCTGCGGTCAAGCTGCTGGGACCCCTCGCCGCTCGCTGATCTGCTTGAGGCCTTGCAGCAGGCCGTCCACGACCTTGCGCATCCGCTGCTTGAGCAGCAGCCGGTTCAGCAGCGCGTACAGCGGGTTGCGTGGCGTGTAGTAGGTGTCGATGCGAAGCGCGGTGGTCCGGTGGGACCGTGGCTCGAGGGTGATCGTGAAGCCGTAGTCGCGCAGCATCCGGTTGAAGCCGAGGGTGTCGTCGTCGACCACGTAGCTGGCGCGCCGGTTGGGGACGAACTCGACGCATCGTTCGGTCATGGTGCCGGTGCGACCGCCGAGCTCGACGTTGCAGTGGCGCGTCATCCCGACGCCTTCCTGCCCCTCGCCGAGGTAGGTGACGTCCTTGACCACGCCTGCCCACATCAGCGCACCCGCCCAGAATCCCGCCGCCGCCGATCTGGCCGATGGTGCAAGCGGACAGGAGGGGATGTTGTGAGCGATTTCCAGGACCTCGGTGGCGAGGCCACGGTGCAGCAAGTCGTGGAGCGGTTCTACCAGCTCGTCCTTGGCGACGAGACACTCGCGCCGTACTTCGACGATGTCGACCTACCAGTGACCAAGCGCCATCAGGTTCTGCTGCTTTCGCAGGTCATGGGTGGCCCAGCGAGCTATGCGGGCCAGGATCTCGGTGCGGCCCATGCGCGCCTGGGGATCACGCACTCCGACTTCACCCGGGTGGCCGGCCACCTGGCGACCGCGCTCGCCGAAGCTGGCGCCGACGACCAGGTGATCGCGCGGGTCAGCGAGACCGTTGAGTCCACCCGGCAGGGTCGCCGCCCTCCAGGTCTCGATCTGGTTGTCGATCGGTACCTCGACCAGCAGGGTGATGGCCAGCGCCGCGACCATGAGGAGTCCGGGTGCTGTCGAGCCAGAACAGCGTTTACGGAAAAGCCCGGGCCAGGCGCCCCGGCTCCTCCACGATCCCCAGGAGCCGGGGCGCCGCTCCTGCCTGCCAGCCCACAACCCACGCCGGCTGCTGGACGGCAGCGCCAGGAACCCAGCGGCGCGGACCGGTGCATGGGCTGGCTAGTGCTGTCGCGTCAGGCGGCCGATGCCTGTAGGTCTGCCTTGAGGGTGTCGAGGTCCAAAGCTTCCTTGCGTGCCCGAAGGTCGAGGTACAGCAGCACGCCGACCAGCGCGCTGTACGGCAGGGTGATCACCGTCGCCACCGCGGCGACCAACCCCTGGACGAACCAGGCGCCGGCGCCGAACGGCGCGGTGATCACCGAGTTGACCACCCCGGTGATCACGGCCGCCACCAGCAAGGTGAAGAACGCGTGCCACCAGCCACCCCCGACCAGCGCCCAGCTGCGCCGCATCGCCTCGGTTCCCCGTCGGCCCTCCACCACCAGAGCCTGGATGCTCACCGCCAACCGCACGCCGATATAGATGCCCGGGATGATCAGCACGATGAACCCGGCGAGGGTCGCCAGCCCGACCAGGACGCTCACCACCAGGACCGGGCCGAGCCGAGCGAAGCCGAACCGGTAGCTCTGCTCGACGTCGAGGTCCTCACCGGCGACTTCCGCGGCGATCGCCCGGGTGATCGCTCCGGTGAGCACCTGGTACAACAGCAGCCCGACGAGCGCAGCCAGCAGTGAGGCGGTCGCCACCGCCCACAACGAGGTGGAGACCACGACCTGGTCTCGCATCTGCTGGCCGTGGGTGCGCACCCAGTGGCCAAGCACGTATTGCACCAGGGTGAGCGGGACCGCAACCACTGCGGCGATCGCCAGCAGCGTGCGCCAGTACCGTTGGTAGAGCTGAAATGCGGTGGTGAGGATCTCCCCGATGCCTCGTGGGCGCAGCGCCGTCGCTCCGCCGCCTTGCCCGATCGCCTCGCTCATGTCCTGACCCCTCCTGTCGCGATGGCCTGGGCTACCTGGTGGCCTTTCCGCTACTCGCTCGTGGGCTGCAGTTCGGGCTCCTACGCCACCACCTGGGTCCGCTCCGAGGCGATGCCAGCCTGCATCGCCCAGCGCCGTACGCATTCGGCGAAGAACGCCTCGCGGTCGGCGGGCTCCTCGCCCACCACGCTGTGGAGCTGGCCGAAGACCTCGAACGACACGGTGCCGAACAGCGCCGACCAGGCCATGAGACCCCGCTGGAGCAGCGCGTCGGGCACCTGCGGCGGGACGAGGGCGCGGACCGGCGCGAGCGCCGCCCGGTCGTCAGGGGAGACGTCGTCGTCCACCGTCGCCGGTGCGAGGCGCCCGGTGGCGGCGGCGTCGACGAGGATTCCCAGCAGCACCTTGGAGACCCGCGCGGCGGGCGCAATGGTGGCGGACGGGGCGACGTAGCCGGGCACCGGCGTGCCGTAGATCAAGGCGTACTCGTTGGGACTGGTCAGGGCCCAAGCGCGGACGGCGTTGCAGACCGCCGACCAGCGGCCGGCGAGGTCGTCGCGGGCCACGGCGGCCTCGTCGGCTTCGGTGGCGCCGCCCAGCGCGTCGTAGGCGGCAACGATCAGCCTGGTCAGCAGTTCGTCACGGCCCGCCACGTAGCGGTACACCGCCGAGGGCGAGATGCCGAGCTCGCGGGCGATGGCCCGCAGGCTGAGCCCGGACGCCCCGTCGGTCGCCAGGTGCCGCCGGGCGGCGTCGAGGATCTGGCGGGTGATCTCGGCGCGGGTCCGCTCGCGGGCGGCTTGCAGCACCGAGGGCCGGTCCTGCTCGGTTTGGCTCATGGCCACATCCTGCCACCAAGAGAGAACAGTAGCAACATCTGAGAACACTGTTCTTGACAGCGAGGGGTAGTCGTGCCAGCTTTGTCGCACATGGGAATGGTGCTCTGAGTTGAGCGTGCACGCCGTTTCCGAGGAGGCAGGATGGACCGAACGACCATGACTGATCCGCAGGACGTGTTCACCACCGAGACCACGGGACTTGCGGAGGTGTCGCGCCCCAGCGTCGTCCGGCTCCACGACGGCGACCGCTACGACTTGCGCATCGGTCCGGTCCGCAAGCGCATCGACGACGCCGAGCTGCGCATGCTCGCCTACAACGGGTCGATCCCCGGCCCGAGCCTGCACGTCGATCAGGGATCCGAGATCACCGTGCAGGTGACCAACGACGGCGACGTCGAGGCGACCGTGCACTGGCACGGCCTTCGGCTGGAAAACCGCTACGACGGGGTCCCCCACGAGACCCAGGCCCCGATCCCCATCGGCGGGACGTTCACCTGCAAGGTCCAGTTTCCCGACGCCGGGTTCTACTGGTACCACCCGCACGTCCGGGAGGACTTCGGCCTGGAGATGGGGTTGTACGGCACGATCATGGTCGAGCCGACCGACGCGTCGTACTGGCCGGCGGTCGACCGGCAGGTGACCCTCACCCTCGACGACCTGCTGGTCGAGGACGGCCACATCGCGCCGTTCCGCCGCTCGGGACCGACCTTCGTCGCGATGGGCCGGTTCGGCAACGTCATGCTGATCAACGGCGAGACCGAGTTCTCGGACGAGGCGGCCGTCGGCGAGGTCGTGCGCCTGTATGTCGTCAACACCGCCAACACCCGGATCTTCAACTTCGCCATCCGCGGCGCCCGAACCAAGCTGGTCGGCAGTGACAGCGGCCGCTACGAACGCGAGACGTTCGTCGAGGAGGTGCTGCTGGCGCCCTCGGAGCGTGCGGTCCTGGACGTGCTGTTCGACACCCCCGGGCAGGCGCGGCTCGAGCATCGCACCCCCGACCACACCTACGACCTCGGCGCCTTCTCCGTCCAGGGCACTGCCGCAGGCGCTGCCGCCCGGTCGTTCGCGGTGCTGCGCACCGATCCTGAGCTCACCGCCGAGCACCAGTCGATCGCCCACGACCTGGAACGACCACCAGACAAGGTGCTCGCGTTCTTCTCGCGCATGCCGCTGCTCTACGGGGAAGACGACGCGCCGGCGTCCTCCTACGCCTGCCCCATGCACCCCGAGGTCACCGCCACCGAGCCGGCGACGTGCCCGAAGTGCGGGATGAAGTTGGTGCCCTCCGACGCTGCGCCGGCACCCGCGGCGGAGCCGCACGAGGGTGTGGCAGGGGCCCCCGAGCACCACGACCACGGCGACGGCCTCGAGTGGGAGGACCTGATGCCGGAGATCAACCGGGCGTCGGACTCCGGCAACATGATCTGGCAGCTGATCGACCGGGAGACCGGGGCCGAGAACGGGGCCATCTCCTGGGCGTTCACGGTGGGCGACCGGGTGAAGATCCGGCTGGTCAACGAGATGGAGTCGGATCACCCGATGCACCACCCGTTCCACGTCCACGGCGCCGGCCGTTTCCTCGTCCTGTCACGCGACGGCCAGCCAGAGCCCAACCTGGTTTGGAAGGACACGGTGCTGCTGCGCAACGGGCAGACCGTGGACATCCTGCTCGACGTCTCCAACCCCGGGCTGTGGATGGCGCACTGCCACATCGCCGAACACAACCAGAGCGGCATGATGTTCAGCTTCAACGTGGCCCGCAGCCAAGGAGCGGCTTGATGACCGCCCAGGGTGAGGGCATGAAGAACGACACAACGGACGATCGGCCGCTGGACGTGCTGGTGATCGGCGGCGGCCAGGCCGGCATGGCCATTGGCTACCACCTCGCGCAGCGCGGGCAGCGCTTCCAGATCGTGGATGCCGGCGCCGAGGTCGGCGATGCGTGGCGCTCGCGATGGGATTCCCTACGGCTGTTCACCCCGGGCCGCTACGACAACCTCCCGGGCCTTCCGTTCCCCGCTGCGCCCGACATCTACCCCGGCAAGGACGACGTCGCCGACTACCTGCAGGCCTACGCGGCACAGTTCCAGCTACCGGTGCGGCGCAACACGAAGGTGACCTCGCTCACCAGCAGTGACGGCGTCTACGTCGCCAAGGCAGGGATGGAGGCGATTGAGGCCAGGCAAGTCGTGGTCGCCACCGGACCCTTCCAGGTTCCGTTCGTCCCGCCGATCGCGGAGGGGCTCGACCCCGACGTGGCCCAGCTCCACAGCGTGGACTACCGCCACCCCGAAGCCGTCCCGTCCGGGAGGGTCCTGGTCGTCGGCGCCGCGAACTCGGGATGCCAGATCGCCGAGGAGCTCTCGGCGAGCCACAGCGTGGAGCTCTCCGCCGGCCAGCGGATCCCGACGGTCCCCCAGCGGCCGCTGGGCCGCGACGTGTGGTGGTGGGCGACCGGGCTGGGCCTGGACCGGGTGACGGTCGGCTCGCGGTTGGGACGGCGCCTGGCCGGGCGGGACCAGGTCATCGGGGGCGGGCCGCGGCAGCTCGCCCGGCGCCACGGCGTACGGATCCGGCCACGGGTGACGAAGGCGGCCGGGCGGACGGTGACGTTCGCCGACGGCGACACGGCAGCGTTCGGCAGCGTGGTGTGGGCGACCGGGTTCAGGACCGATCACTCGTGGATCGACGTCCCCGGTGCGACCGACGAGGAGGGGCGCATCCTGCACCAACGTGGCGTGACGCCGTCGCCCGGTCTGTACCTGCTCGGCCTCACCTGGCAGCACACCCGAGGCTCCGCGCTGCTCGGGTGGGTCGGCAACGACGCGGCCTTCCTCGCCGAGCAGATCGCGACGCTGCACAGCTGACCAGCAGCCCACGCCCCGCACAACAGCAGCAAGGAGCAGCAGCCGATGCGCACACCTGCAAGGCCAACAGCCCGCGACCCCCTGACCACGGCTCGGGAGCAGCTGATGCGGGCACCCGTCAGGTGGGGGCTCGTCGGAGGCGTAGTCCAGGCCGCGGCGCCGCTCGGCGTCTGGTGGCTCGATCCGGCGACCGTCTACGCGCTCTCCCTGACCGTAATCGCGGCGGTCTACGTCGGCTTCGCCGTGGCCGACGGCCGGCCGGCCGTCATCGCCGTCGAGAGCAGCGTCGCGGCAGTCTTCGTGGTGCTCGCCGCGGCAGCCGTCACCGGACCGGCGTGGCTGCTCGTGCTCGGCTTCACCGGCCATGGGCTCAAAGACCTCTGGCAGGAGCGCCGCCAGTATGTCGCCAACACACGGTGGTGGCCCCCCTTCTGCCTCGTCTTCGACTTGGTCGCCGCCGCGATCCTCGTCTTCCTGATCGCAGTAGGTGTCCACTTCCACCCATGAGAATGAGCGTTGCGGGCTAGCGCGACAGGGTCCACCGCCTGATCAAGAGAACGGTTCCCGGCATAGCAGCAGAAGTCGACGACCTACAGATCACTGTCTCCACCTGGAATGCCAACGGAGCCGCTGCGCCCAACGTTGTATTCGACTGGCGGTGTCGTGTGGCTGCGGAGGAGACCGTCTTCTGACGACTGGGGTTGGCCACCACCAGCCGGCAGCCCGGCCTCGGGACGGCCCGGCTCCGGTGTTCACGATAAGGGGTCTTCGTTCCCGAGCTGCACCCGTGCCGCAGCTTCGGCGGTGATGCGCTAGCTTGAGCCGGTATGGAGGCCAAGGCCAGTCCCACCGCGCGCAGGCCGATGCTGCTCACCGTGGACGACGACCCCTCGGTGTCCCGCGCGGTTGCGCGGGACCTGCGACGCCGTTGTGGCCGGGACCACCAGGTCGTGCGCGCCGGCTCCGGCACCGAGGCGCTGGATGCGCTGCGGGAGATCAAGCTCCGCGGTGGCCGCGTCGCGGTCATGCTCGCCGATTACCGGATGCCCGAGATGAGCGGGATCGAGTTCCTCGAGGCCGCCATGGACCTGTTTCCCAGAGCCCGGCGGGCGCTGCTGACCGCCTACGCCGACACCGACGCGGCGATCGCCGCCATCAACCTCGTCGACGTCGACTACTACCTGCTCAAGCCGTGGGAGCCTCCGGAGGAGAAGCTCTACCCGATCGTCGACGCGATGCTGGAGGCCTACACCGGCCAGCCCGACGTCGAGATGGCCGAGACCAAGGTCATCGGGCACCGCTGGTCGGCGCCGTCGTTCGCCGCGCGCGACTTCATGGCCCGCAACGCGGTGCCGTACCGCTGGATCGCCGCCGACGAGCCCGAGGGCGGCCGGCTGCTGCAGGCGGCGGGCCTCGACGCCAAGACGCTGCCGGTGGTGATCACCGCCGACGGCAGCACGCTGGTCGCGCCCTCGACCACCGAGCTGGCCACCGCGGTGGGCCTCTCGACCACGCCGGCGACCGACTTCTACGACCTGGCGTGTACTACGGCTCGGCCGCGACCGAGGCGGCTGCCTGCGCCGACCGGGACGTCTTCATCGTCGGCGGCGCCAACTCCGCCGGCCAGGCGGCCTCGTTCTTCTCCAGGTACGCGAAATCGGTCACCCTGGTCGTGCGGGGGGACTCGCTGGAGCGCGGCATGTCGCACTACCTGATCGAGCAGTTGCAGGCGCTGGACAACGTCTCGGTGCGCCTTGGCACCGTGGTCGACGAGGCCCACGGCGGCGAGCACCTGGAATGCCTGAGCCTGCGGCCGGCGAGGGCGCCATGGCGGTGACGCTCGCACATCGCTACCTGGGGGCACCATGACCATCACCGGGGACGCGCAGCGGCTGCCGGCGCAAGCGCTGCGCAACCTGTTCCTGTTCGAGAAGCTCTCGGACGCGCAGCTCCATTGGCTCGCCGAGCACGGCTGGGTCACCGAGGCGCCGAGCGGCGCCACCGTCGTGGCGGAGGGCACCCCGGCGGAGCTGTTCCTCGTCCTGCTCAGCGGCACCATCACGATGAGCCGCCGGGTCGGCCAGGACGACGTCGAGACGGTGCGCACCGACCAGGTCGGCGTCTACGCCGGCGCCATGCAGGCCTACGTCGCCGACCGGGGCGGGCAGATCTACAACGCGACCATCCGGGTGGTCAGCGACGCCCGCTTCTTCGTGCTGCGCGCCGAGGACTTCGCCTGGATGATGCACACTTGGTTTCCGATGGCGATCCACCTGCTGGAGGGCCTGTTCCTGGGCATGCGCACCTCCGCGCACATCGTCGGGCAGCGCCAGCGGCTGCTGGCGCTCGGGGCGCTGTCGGCCGGGCTCACCCACGAGCTGAACAACCCCGCCGCCGCGGCGGTGCGGGCCACCTCGGCGCTGCGTGACAGGGTCGCCGGGATGCGGCAGAAGCTCGCCATGCTGGCAGGAGAGGACGTCGACCCCCGGCTGCTCGGGTTGCTGGTCGACGTGCAGGAGGAGGCGGTCCGGGCGGTGCCCGAGGCGCCCAAGCTGACCGCACTCGAGGAGTCCGAGCGCGAGGACGCGCTCAACGACTGGCTCGACGAGCACGAGGTCCCGAAGGGATGGGAGCTGGCGCCGATCTTCGTGGGCGCCGGCACCACCCCCGCGTTCCTGGGCAAGGTCGCCGACGCAGTGCCCCCGGCCATGCTGGAGGGCGCCGTGCGCTGGCTGGCCTACACGCTGGAGACCGAGCTGCTGATGAACGAGATCACCGACTCGGTCACGCGCATCTCGTCGCTGGTGGCCGCGGCCAAGCAGTACTCGAACATGGACCGTGCGCCGCACGAGCGCGTCGACCTCCACGCCGGGCTCAAGAGCACCCTGGTGATGCTGGCCAGCAAGCTCGAAGGGATCGAGGTGGTCAAGGACTTCGACCGGTCGCTGCCGAAGGTCCCCGTCTACGCCGGCGAGCTGAACCAGGTGTGGACCAACCTGATCGACAACGCCGTCCAGGCCATGAACGGTCACGGCACGCTCACCCTGCGCACCTCCATGGACGGCGACCGGGTGCGGGTCGAGATCGGCGACACCGGCCCGGGCGTCCCCAAGGAGCTGCGCCAGCGCATCTTCGAGCCGTTCTTCACCACCAAGCCGGTCGGCCATGGCACCGGGCTCGGCCTGGACATCTCCTTCCGGATCGTGGTCGGGCGGCACGGCGGCGACCTGACCGTCGAGTCACGGCCCGGCGACACCCGCTTCGTCGTCCGGCTGCCCCTGACCGAGCGCAGGCAGGACTGACGTCGCCGGCCAGCCAACGTAGCGGGCGGAGCCGTTCAGCGGTGCTCCCCGCCTTTGGCGCGAACTTGTCCTGTCCGTGTCCTGGGAATGGCCTCCCGCTCGCGTGGATCATCCGCCCGTGGAGCGTGCGCGCGTGATCCTCACCGGGACGACCGACTCGACAAGGAAGGCTGCGATGAACGTGTTGCCAAGGTTCGCTCACCTCGGCTGGGCGCGGCGTGCCCTGTGCGCCGCCGCGCTCGTGACCGTGATGTCGCTCACCACCACAGGCTGCAGCGTCAGTGGCGGCTACGTCACCTGGAAGGCACCGAACGGGACAACCTTCAGGATCGGGGAGCAGGCCAACACCATCCACGGCCGGCTCGTCGTGCTGTACCGCAGCACCGGGGGCAGGCACCTCGGCGTCTCGCAGTTCCTGCTGGACAAGTACAAGCAAGAGCGCAAGCACCACTCCGTCAAGTCGGCCTCGATCCTGACGCTGCGCTGGCTCAGTGGCTACTGCGGCGGCAGCTTCAAGGGCGTGTGCCTCAGGGCGACCTCGGACGACCGCTGGAGTGACTTCCACTCGGCGCTGTCTGACGTCAACCGTCGACCGGGCGCCTGCATCGCCGTCACCGTCAGCTACCGCTTCAACTGGACGTTCCGGAACCGGACCGACACGCACTGCAAGCCGTGAGGCGCCGCGCCCGCCGTGACGCCGGCGGCCAGACGACCGACGTGCGGCGCTGACGCGACTCAGCCGGGGAGGCGGGTCGAGCCCGCCTCCCCGGTCGCGGCAAGGGCATGGTCAACGTCGATGAGGAGCCCAGCGAATGGCGTCGCCTGCTGACGGCGATGGCTCAGGCTCGCCGCAGCGCGGCAGCCGCCGCCGCTCCGAGCGCGATCGCGCCGGCGATCTCGACCGACACCGCCGCCCACGACAACGCGTCGACCCTGCCTCCGGGGAAGGCGTCGCTGAGCGAGCTCCAGTGCGGCAGCAGGTGCGACGCCGCGACGCTGATGGCGGTGTAGAACCCCACCGCGACCGCGATCTTGGGGGCGAGGCGGTGGCGGGCGAGCACTGCGACGATGGCGACCACCCCGGCGACCGTGAGCACCGTGCCACCCCAGAGCACCTCCGGGGTCAGCACGCCGACACCGCGGCGCAGGTGGTCGGCGGTGTGGACCGCAAGGCCGGCGGCGAAGAAGATCGCGGCGTACCGGAGGCCCCAGTCCCCCCGAAGTTGGCCTGGCGCGCCCTGTGTCTCGGGCTGCGCGGTCGCTTCTCGTCCCATCGCGCACCTCACCTCGTCTCGCTGCTGGCGGCTTCGGGACCGCCAGCGCGGACGCTGTTCGTCTCGGTGCCGCCTGCGTGGTCGTCGACGAACTCGGCGACCAGCCGCGCGCAGGGCTCCGGGTCGTCGAGCCACGGCTCGTGCCCGCCGCGGACCACCTCGAAGCGGGCCGCAGGGATGCGCGACGCCTTCCGCCGTGCCTCGCCGATGGGCTGGTAGCGGTCGTCACGGTCGCCCCAGACCAGCAGCACCGGCCGGCGGATCCGCGCCAGCTCCTCGTCGCCGAGAGCGTACCGCGGCGGGCTGGCGGCGGCGCCGCGGAACTGCTCCCGCAGGTAGGTCGACACCGTCCTGGGCAGGTCGCGCCGGCGCGTCCCCAGGTAGGTGGCGCGGACCAGTTCCCGCGGCGCGGAGCCGACCGCGCGGCGGCCAAGCGACCGCGCCAGGACCCGACGGTAGGCGAACTGCGGGCTGGGCATGGCCAGCACCAGCGGGCCGATCCCGCGCGTGGCCAGTATCCGCAGGGTCAGGTCCGGGCGGGCGCCCAACGCCACCGACGGGGTGCCGAGCGCCACGACCGAGCGCACCCGCTGTGGCGCGTCGAGCGCGAGCCACAGGCCGACCATCCCGCCGTAGGAGTGGCCCACGACGTGGGCGGCGTCCAGCCCCAGCGCGTCGAGGCAGCCGGCGAGCAGGCGCACGTGCCAGCGGCGCAGGTCGACGCCGGCGTAGTCGGCGCCGTCCGAGCCGCCGTGGCCGGGCATGTCGACCAGCACGCAGCGTCGCGGGCCCAGCCGCGCCACCAGCGGGGCCCAGTGGGCGCTGGCCAGGCAGATGCCGTGCAGGAGGACCAGCGGCTCCCCGGTAGCGGAGCCGGTCTCCACCGCGCGCAGCGACACGTCGGGTTCTCGGAGTCGTAGCTGGCGCGTCCGCACGCGCAACCCGTACCTGGCGAACACCTGGGCTTCCGCCTCGTAGAACGCCCGCGGCGCGGACGCCTGCCGTGGCGGCATGCCGTCCTCCTTTCCAACGACTCGTCGCAAGCGACCGGCAGGCGAGCAGCCACGTGCCGGCCCCGGTCAGGCAGCTCCAGGCGTCCGGCTCACGGCGCCGCGTGGGCGCCAGCTCCGTACAGCGAGGTGTACTGCCCGGCCGGGATCTGGAACGCGCGGCAGAGGCGGTTCCAGCCGTTGGTCGCGATGACCGCCAGCGTGAGCCCTACGACCTGCTCGGGCGTGAACCGCCGGGCCAGCTCCTGGTAGCGGTCGTCGGGGGCGCCCAGCTGCGGCAGCATGGTCAGCGCCTCCGCCCAGGCCAGCGCGGCCCGCTCCTTGGCGGTGAACCCGGGAGCCTCGCGCCACACCGCCAGCAGGTGCAGCCGCTGCTCGTCCTCGCCCAGGGCGCGGGCGTCCTTGCTGTGCATGTCGGTGCAGTAGGCGCACCCGTTGAGCTGCGAGACCCGAAGCTTCACCAGCGCCAGGAGCCGTGCGTCCAGCCGGAAGCGGTGCGCAGGCCCGTCCACTCGCTCCAGCGTCTCCATCACCTCGGGAGCGATACGCTGGACGTCGATCCTCACCGTGGTCACCTCCACGAACGATCACCCGCCTGTTCAGCCATACAGACGGACGACCCGGCCTGCCTGTGACATGCGGGAAGTGGTGCGGGTGGTGCGCGGCAAGCTCCTGGGGACGCCGGATCAGGCCGGCTCCCGGTGGTCATGGTCGAGTACGCGTAGCGTGGCCCGCACGTCGTTATCGTCGTTGAAGTAATGGAAGCCGACGAGCACCTCCATGTGGTGAATCGGCGGCTCCGCTGCCGCCGTTCGTGATCGGCCTGGCCGTTGCCGCGACGGCACGCCCAGCAACACGGGCCGGCTGGGTGCTCGTGCATGTCACACCGGTGATGGCGACTTCGTCATGTCCTTACGACATGGCATCCGACGAGGCAGCGGCGCTGACGCAGGTGCAGGCATGGCATGCCGAGCGGGGCCGGCTGGTCGGGCTCGCCTACCGCATGCTGGGCAGCGTGGTCGAGGCCGAGGAGGTGGTGCAGGAGGCGTTCCTGCGCCTGGTCCGCACCTCCGGGGTTGCCGATCCCGGGGCGTGGCTGACCACGGTGGTCAGCCGGCTGTGCCTGGACCAGCTTGGCTCGGCCCGCTCCCGGCGCGAGGTATACGTCGGGCAGTGGCTGCCCGAGCCGCTGTTCGCCCAGCCAGATCCCGACGACCGGGTCGGGTTGGCGGAGTCGGTGGCGACCGCGTTGCTGGTGGTGCTGGAGACGCTCAGCCCACTCGAGCGGGTGGTGTTCGTGCTGCGGGAGGCGTTCGGGTTCGACTACCCAGCGATCGCATCGGTCCTTCAGCGCAGCCCCGCCGCCGTCCGGCAGGTCGCCAGCCGCGCGCGCCGGCACGTGCAGGCACGGCAGCCCCGCTTCGACCCTGACGCGGCCCAGCGCGACCGGGTCGCCCGCGCGTTCCTGGCGGCCTGCGCCGGCGGCGACCTGGAGGGGCTGCTGGCGGTCCTGGACCCCGAGGCGGTGCTGCGCTCCGACGGCGGCGGCAAGGTCCCGTCCGCGCCCCACCCGATCGGCGGGGCGGTGCGGGTCGCCCGCGCCGTCCTCGGGCTGTTGCGGCTGGTCCCACCCGGCGTGGTGGCGCGCGCGGTGCCGGTCAACGGCACCCTCGGGCTGGCCTACCGGTACCAGCCCGACGGGCGGCTGTACGCCGTGGTCAGCCTGGACGTGGCCGCCGGCCGGGTGGCCGGGGTCAACCTGCAGGCCAACCCCGACAAGCTCCAGCACCTGCGCCCGCCCGGCGACGCGCAGCGCCCGCCAGCCGCCGCTCCGTCTGAGGCGAGCGACCCTACTCGTTCGATGAAGACCTGACAGTCGCTCAATGCCGCGCCTGCGTCCCGCACCTATGGCTTGAGGGCCACCCCGCCGTACCAGCTCACCTCGGCCGCCGAGGGCCGCGGGCCGGTGGCGTCGGGCCGCCACTCCGAGACCAGCACGACGCCGGGCTCGACCAATCGCAGCCCGGTGAACGCGAGCTTGGCGAAGTCATCGACCGGGCGGGCCTGAGCAGGAATGCCGCCGTTGCGGTAAGCGCGCTCGAGGCCGCCGACGCCCACGGGGTCGTGCTCGGGCGTTACGTGCGAGGCGACCAGGTAGCTGCCAGACGGCAGCGCGTCGAGCAGCGCGCGGACGATCGCAGCTGGCTTGTCCGCATCGACGAGGAAGTGGAGGATCGCGACCAGCATGAGCGCGACCGGCCGGGTGAGGTCAAGGGTGTCTTGCAGCACCGGATTGTCCAGGATGCCGCCTGGATCACGCAGGTCGGCGTTGATGTAGGTGGTGCGCCCCTGAGGCGTGCTGGTCAGCAGGGAGCGCGCGTGGACGAGCACGATGGGGTCGTTGTCGACGTAGACGATGCGGCATTCCGGCGCTGCCTTCTGCGCCACCTCGTGCACGTTGTTGGCGCTTGGCAGCCCGGTACCGATGTCGAGGAACTGCCGTATGCCTGCCTCGTTGGCCAGGTACCGCACGACGCGGCCGAGGAACGCGCGGTTCGCCCGAGCCGCCGTGCGCACCGACGTCCAGCTCTTCGCCGCGAGCTCGGCGGTTTCGCGGTCAGCCAAGAAATGGTCCTTGCCGCCCAGGTAGTAATCGTACATCCGGGCGGAGTGCGGCCTGCTCGTGTCGATCTCCACCGAGCTGACGGCCTGATTGGCGCCGGCTTCCTTCCGTGCACCCATGGAGTCCGGCATGTTCCGCCTTGAGGTTGCTCGATTTCCCGACGTTGCGTTCAGGTCGAAGGTTACATCTCAACCGTGGCCTATTGGCCGCCGACGGCGTGGAAGACGCGTTGGGTGTAGTCCTCGAGCTTGGCTTCGCACGCCTTGAGGCGCTCGTCGGCGCCGGCGGCGGAGGGGGCGGAGAGCACGTCACGCAGCCGCAGCTCCCGGTGCCAGCGGCGCAGGCGCTCCATGCTCTGCTCCTCCTCGTCCAGCTCGGCCAAGGTCAGCTTGTTGGTGGCGATCTCCTTGTCGAGCTCGGCCAGGTACTTGCCGCACTCGGCCAGGAACTCGGTCCACTCCGCCTCGCGCGCGTCGGTGTAGACGGCGGCAAGCCGCGCCTGGTCGGCGGGCTGGTGTCCGTCGGCGTCGAGCACCAGGGCCTCGCCGCCGGCCGCGTCGACCAGCGCGACGGCGCGACGGATGCCCTCGACGAACGCCGGGGCCGCGGGGGCCAGCCAGGCCGACTGGCCGAGCGACACCGCCCCGGTGCGGCGCAGCTCCCGCCAGACCGCCACGCGGTGGCGGGACGGCTCGGCCGGCACCCGGTACAGCAGCACGATCCATCGCATGGGCAAGATGCTACACTCGTTTTCGTATCAGTCGTTACATCGGTGGAGGGCTGCGATCACGCGCTGGCTCGAGCTCGTCCTGGTTGCCCTGGCGGTCATGGTCGCGGTCTGGGTGCTGCTGGTGGTCCTTGCCGCCCGCCTCCCCGCCGGGCTGCTCAAGGACCTGGCCGGCTTCCTGCCGGCCTGCGTCATCCTGGCCCGCCGTCTGCGCAGCGACCCCAGGGTGCCCTGGCGGGCCAAGGCCGCGGTCGTGGTCGCCGGCCTGTGGGTGCTGTCACCGGTCGACCTGCTGCCGGAGTTCCTGCCCGTGATCGGCCCGCTCGACGACGTCGTGGTGGTCGCCCTGGCGCTGCGCTACGCGGCCCGCCGCGTACCCCGCGAGGTGCTGCTGGAGGCCTGGCCGGGTGACCCGAGGCTGCTGGAGCGGCTGCTCGGCACGCCGCGGGCAGCCGCCGGCCGCCAGCCCGACCGGGACGTCGAGGGGCGCCGGCGTGGCAAGCGGTGACCGCGACCGGACCCGGTTTCGTCGGCGCCCGCTCGGCCTGGCCGTCATCGCCTACAAGGCCGCCCTTGGACTCGGCGAGCTCGTCGTCGGCGCCCTGCTGGCCATCCCGAGCTTCGACCCACAGGCGGCCTTCGCACGGCTGGCAGCCGAGGAGCTGCGCGAGGACCCTGGCGACCACGTCGTCGCGCTCGTGACCCGGCACCTGCCGGCGCTGCTGCAGCACCGCGGGTGGGTCGCCGTCGGGCTGGTCCTGTTCGGCTCGGCCAAGCTGACCGCGGCCGGCGCGATGTGGTACGGCAAGGAGTGGGGCGGGTACCTGCTGGCCGCCATCGTCGCGCTCCTGCTCCCCTTCGACGTGCGCCAAGCCGTCGCCTACCCCGCCGCGAGCCATGTCCTGCTCGCGGCGGCGAACGCCGCCGCGCTGGTCGTCGTGCTCCTGCTCCTACGGCGCCGGCCGTTGCTGGCGGGCATCGAACGGTAAGGGACCCGCGCCCGGGTTGCTCAGGCTGGGGCCTCCGGTCATGGCTCGCTGGGTCCCTTGGCGAGGGCATGGCGCGGACCCGGGCGAGGTGGCGTTCGTGCAGCCACCCTGCTCGGCGACGCCATCCACACCATGACCCCCGGGCCAGGGCGTCGGCGCCAACACCGCGCTGCGCGACGCCGCGCTGCTGTGCCGCCAGCTCACCGCCGCCCACCAGGGCGACAAGCCGCTGCGGCAGGCGGTCGCCGACTACGAGGCCGCGATGATCCCCTACGGCTTCGCCCGCGTCGCCGACTCCCTTGCCCAGAACGGCAGCAAAGGCACCGATCCGCTCCACAAGCCCGTGATCGGCCGGGCCATGCTGGCCTTCATGCGCACCTACTTCCGCGCGGTCGACCGCATCCCCGCGTTGAAGAGGAAGTTCCTCGAGGACCTCTACACCTACCGCGGCAGCTGAACGCCCAGCCCCACGTCCGGCACGGTCAGGTGATGGTGCGATGATCGACCCGGCCAGGCAGCTGACGATGCGGCATTCGGAGAGAGGGCGGGGCGCCGATGGTGACAGCGACGATGCGGGCGGTGCGGTTGCACAGCGCCGGCGGGGCGGCGGGGCTGGTCTTCGAGGAGCTCGACACCCCGGTGCCCGCGGCGGGCGAGGCGCTAATCCGGGTCCACGCGGCGGCGATCACCCGCGACGAGCTGGACTGGCCGGTGGATCGCCTGCCCGCGATCCCGTCGTACGAGCTCTCCGGCGTCGTCGCGGCGCTCGGCCAGGGGGTGGACGGCGTGGCGGTCGGCGACGCCGTCTACGCGCTCACCGGGTTCGACCGCGACGGCGCGGCGGCCGGCTACACGGTGGTCCCTGCCGCGGTCCTGGCGCCCAAGCCACGGACGGTCGGGCACGTGGAGGCCGCCGCGGTCCCGCTGGCCGCGCTGAGCGCCTGGCAGGGGCTGTTCGACCACGGGAAGCTGGCCGACGGGCAGCGAGTGCTGGTCCACGGGGCGGCCGGCGGGGTGGGCGGCTTCGCCGTGCAGCTCGCCCGCTGGCGGGGCGCGGTGGTGATCGGGACCGCCTCCACCGCCAACGTCCAGGCGGCGCACGAGCTGGGCGCCGAGCAGGTCGTCGATCCCGCGCAGGCGCGCTTCGAGGAGCTGGTCGAGCCGGTCGACCTCGTCTTCGACACCGCCGGCGGTGACCGGCTGGAGCGCTCGCCGGCGGTGCTGCGCCCGGGTGGCAGGCTGGTCTCGATCGCCACCGAGCCCCCGCGGGAGGCCGCGGCGGCGCGCGGGATCGAGGCGGTCTACTTCGTGGTCGAGCCGAGCCGCTCGCAGCTCGTCGAGATCGCCGGGCTGGTGGACGGCGGCGAGCTGCGGGTGGCCATCGCCGAGGTGTTCCCGCTCGAGGACGCCCGCGCCGCATTCGAGCGCGCCCAGCAGCACCACGGCGCGGGCAAGATCGTCCTTCACGTCGCCGACCAGGAGTAGGGACCACGCAGAGCCCAAGCTCGGGGCGCTCACCCTCTGGTTGGCGGAGTCCGTCAGGCGCTAGACCGCCGAGCGGCAGGGGAGTGCCGACCAGGACGAAGGATAGCCTGTCAAGCCGCGGTTGCCGCCGCTGACCAGCACCGATAAGCACCCCGTCAGCGGCCCGTCAGCGCGCCCGTCAAGAATCCGCCAGCCGCGAAACGCAGGAGGGTGACCGTCGCCCGCTCGACCGGAGGACCACCACACGGCCCGGCACGGTCCCGGCTCCGGCAGGCGACGGTGGTGGCCACGGCCAGAGTCCGTCAGTCCACGGGTGCCGTAGGAAGGGTGGGGATCGTGTCGCGAGGCGTTCGCCGGTTGGTGGTGCTGCTGGCGGGGGTCAGCGGGCTTCTGGCGCTGTCCAACGGTGCCGCGCACGCCATTGTCGCCACGAAGCTCAGCACGAACCATTGCGAGCCGGTGCGGCGGCGGTAGCGATGACTCCCCGGCGCGTGGCCGGTGCCCAAGCCACGATGGCCCGGTGGGTGCGCCGCGGCTTGGGCATGCTGCGTCGCCGGTGGAGGCTGTGGTCGGCGCGCCGGCGGTTGGAGGTGGCCCGCTACTGGCAGGCGCGGGCCGATCTCGACGAGGCCGCTCGACACGCCGGCCACGCGCTGCGGCTGCTGCCGGGCGCCGGATCGGCGCTGGTCTGCAACAGCCTGGGCACCCTGCTCCACGAATAGCACCGCGAGGGCGAGGCCGCCGCGTGCTACCGCCGGGCTCTGGCCATCGCCGAGCGTGCCTATCCGCCCCGTCACCCGACGACCACGGCAATCCGCCACAACCTCCACCGGCTCAGCAACCAGCACCACCCGATCACCGGTTGGTGCGTGCCGGACCACCCACGGCGTTCGGCCGATGGCGTGCGGCGCGGAGCAGGGCACGGATCTGGTCGGCCTCGGGGCTGCCTGCCTCGGTGAACAGCGCGAGCGCCTCCCGCCAGCAGGGCAGGGCGGCCTCGGCGCCGCCGCTGTCCCGCAGGGCACGGCCCAGCGTGACCAGAGCGCGGGCCTGACCCAGGCGGTGGCCGGTGGCACGGTGCAGCTCCAGCGCCTGCTCGGCGTGCTGGCGCGCTTGGTCGGGCTCGCCCTGGTCGAGGTCGATGCCGGCGAGCGTGGCGAGCGCCTGGCCCTCCAGAAGCTGGAGGCCGGCCTCGCGGGCCATGACGAGGGCCCGCGAGGCATGGGCGCGGGCCCTGTCGGGCCGGGCGAGGCGCTGGTGGATGGTGGCCAGGGTATCGAGCGCGTCGGTCTCGTACTGGCGGTCGCCGGTGTCTCGGGCCAGCGCCACCGCGGCTTGGGCGAGCTCGAGGGCCTGGTTGTGGCGGCCGGCGTCGCGGTGCACCGCGGCCAGCAGGCGGAGGGTCTCGGCCTCCACGCCCCGGTAGCCGACCTCGCGGATCAGGGTCAGGGCAGCGGTGAGATGGTCGACGGCCTGGTCGAGCCGCCCCAGGGCGTGGCAGGTCGCGCCGAGAGTGGCCAGGGACATGGCTTCGCCGCTGCGGGACCCGAGCCGCCGGTGGAGCGCCAGCGCCTGGGTGAGGTGGTCGGTGGCCTCAGGCAGGCTTCCCAGCTCGAGGTACAGGTTGCCGAGGTTGCCGTGCTTGACCGCCTGGCCGGCCAGCCAGCCGGTCTCCCGGTCGATCTCCAGCGCCCGGGTGAGGTGGTCGGCGGCTTCCCGCAGCCGTCCCGACTGCCAGTACACGATGCCGAGGTTGCTGCGGGTGGTCGACTCGCCTTCCGGCCAGCCGCTCTCCCGGGCGAGGCGCGACGCGCGGGAGTAGTGCTCGACGGCCTGCTGGTACCGACCCTGGCGGTTGTGGAGGTCGGCGAGGCTGAGCCGGGCGGCGGCCTGGCCGCGCAGGTCGCCGTCGGCCTCGGCGGCGGCCAGCCCGGCGCGGGCGACGGTAAGCCAGTCGACGGTGTGCATGCGCAGCCAGAAGTAGCCGCGCAGGCTGTCGGCGAGCAGCCACGCCGCCGCCTGCAGCCCGTGCGCGCCGGCGTGCTGGACGGCGGCCACCAGGTTGGCCCGTTCGGCGTCCAGCCACGCCAGCGCCTGCGTGTGGTCGTCGAAGCTCGCCACCGGTGCCGGCGGCTGGGCGTCGGGGGCGCGCAGCGGCAGGCGCAGCTTCTCGGGGTAGAGCAGCCGGGCGGCAGCGTCGGTGGTGTGGAGGTAGCGGTCCAGCAGCCCGCGGGTCGCCGCGTCCCGCTCGCCGGCGGTTTCCTCGCGGTCGGCCTGCTCGGCGGCGTACAGGCGCAGGAGGTCGTGCAGGACGTAGCGGCCGGGGGTGGGCTGGGCCAGCAGGTGCGCGTCGGCCAGCCGGTCCAGGAGCCCTAGCGCGTGCCCGGGCCTGAGGCCGGCCAGCGCCGCGGCGGCCTCGGCGGTGACGTCGGGGCACGGCACCAGGCCCAGCAGCCGGAACAGCCGCTGCGCCTCGGGGGCCAGGGTGGCGTAGGACAGGTCGAACGCGGCCCGCACGGCCGCCTGCTCGTCGCCCTGGACGGCCAGCGTGGCCAGCCGGTCGCCCGCGGCCAGTTCCGCGACCAGCCGGGCGATGGGTCGCTCGGGATGCAGGGTGAGGTTGGCGGCGGCGATGCGCAGCGCCAGCGGCAGGAACGCGCACAGTCGCGCCAGCTCGGCGGCGGCCGCCGGCTCGGCGCCGACCCGCTCGGCGCCCAGGGTCCCCACCAGCAGCGCGTGGGCCTCGTCGGCGGTGAGCACGTCCAAGGGAAGGGGGTGGGCGCCGTCGACCGCGACCAGCCCGGCCAGCCGGTCGCGGCTGGTGACCAGCACCGCACAGCCGGGACTGCCCGGCAGCAACGGCCGGACCTGCTCGACCTCGCGGGCGTCGTCGAGCACAACCAGCACCCGCCGGCCCGCCAGCAACGTCCGGTACAGCCCCGCGGCCTGCTCGACCTCGGTGGGGACCTGCTCGGCCGGGACCCCCAGGGCGCCGAGGAACCCGGCCAGCGCCTGGATCGGCCGCAGCGGCGGCCCGGGGGCCCAGCCGCGCAGGTTGACGTAGAGCTGACCGTCGGGGAACCGCTCCTGGGCCTGGTGTGCCCACTGGACTGCCAAGGCGCTCTTGCCGACCCCCGCCATGCCCGCCAGCGCCGAGATCACCACCGCGTTCGCCGCAACCCCGCCCTCGTCCTTCAGCAGCGTGTCGAGCTGGTGCAGGTGCTCGGCGCGGCCGACGAACGACGACACCGCCGCCGGGAGCTGCGCTGGCGCCACCCGCGCTGTCGGCGCCGGCATGGCACCCGCGGTCCGCAGCCACCGGTGCCGTTGCAGGGCCAACGCCAGCGTCCGTCGTGACGGGCTGCTCCCGCGGTGCTGGTGGCGGTTCGAGGGTTGGGTCGCGGGCCAGCATGGCGCGTTGCAGCCGGTCCAGCTCCGGGCTGGGGTCGATGCCGAGCCGCTCGCGCAGCACGGCATAGGTGTCGCGGAAGGCGGCCAGCGCGTCGGCGGGGCGGCCTGAGCGGTACAGCGCCAGCATCTGCTGGCGGCGCAGCCGCTCCCGCAGCGGGTACGCCGTGGCCAGCACCTCCAGCTCGGCGACCATCCTCCAGCCTGGCGATCTCCTCGCGCAGCCCTTGCAAGTCCGCGTCCTCCAGCGGCGATCCGCGCCACAACCCGAGCGCGGCGTGCAGCAGCGGGCCGGCTCGCTCCGCATCGCCCGCGGCGAGCAGCCCTCGGCCCTCGTCGGCCAGCCGCTGGAACTCCCCCAGGTCCAGCTCGCCCGCCTCGACCCGCAGCAGGTACCCCGGCTCGCGGAAGACCAGCCGGTCGGACTCGCCACTCGCGGCCAGCAGCCGGCGCAGCCGGGAGGCCTGCCCCTGCAGGCTGTTGCGGGCGGTCTTGGGCGGCGCCGGCCCCCACACGGCCTGGAGCAGCCGCTCGGCGGCCACCACCCGGTTGGCGTGCAACGCCAGCACGCCGACCACGCCGCGCAGGCGGGACCCCGGCAGCGGCACCTGCCGCTCGTCGATGCACAGCTCGACCGGGCCGAGCACGCGCAGCTCCACCGGCCCACCCCCGTCCCTGCGGACGCACCACGCATTCCCGGCGTCCGCGACAGCGGGCCGATTCTATGGCAGCCCTGGAAACCCATTGCCCGGGCGGACGGGCCATCCGCCAAGTGCGGCTTCACCAACGGCCAGTTCGGCTGGCACCCCGGCTCGCCGCAGACCGTCGACGTCCAGGGGACCGCCGCCGACCATCCCCTGCCCGGCGAGCCGCGTAACAGCGCCTGCGGCGGCGGCGTGTGGTACCCCGACGACGGGTACTCCACCGACGTCACCTTCACCGCCTACGCCGGCGGGAGCCAGGTGGGCAGCGTCAGCGCTAGCCGCAACAATGGCGAGCGGACGTTTCCCAGCGGCTTTGCCCTGCACGCCAGCGGCCCGATCGAGCGGGTGACCGTGCAGGTCTGCCGTTTCTCCCATGGCCCCCCGGCGTGCCCCCTCGCCCCGTCCGCTACTGCGGGCCGGTCCAGACGTACGAGTCGCCCGTCACCGCGAGCAGCTGATCCACCGCTCGCAGTGGGAGGACCGGCGCGTTGCGAAGCCGCGTGCGATGAGGCCCGTGCCGGCCTGTCCCTACTGCTGGGGCGTCCCGCCGAGCGCGTGCACCCCGTGCGCATCCGTGCGCGCGCCGGCGGGGCGGCCACTGGCCGGGGCCGCTCTCCCCCCAGGGCCCCGGCCAGCCGGCTACCAAGCAGGACCATCGCAGGCACCCGCCCAACCGCCTCAGCGATCTGACGCGCCGCTTTGCTGCTCACCAGCCTGGAGCACTGCCCGGGCTGCTTCGATCTCCCCGGCAAGGACGCGGCGAAGCTCGGGAGCGTAGCGGGCGACGGCCGCCCACACGACGTCGTCGTCGACCGTCCAGTAGTCGTGGGCGATCCGATTGCGCATGCCCTTGATCAGGCGCCACGGCACGTCCGGGTGGGCATCGAGCCATGACTCGCCTAGGCGCTCGAGGTCGGCCGCCAAGCGGACGACGTTGTACTGGCACGCCCGCGCGACGGCGATGTCCGCGTCGTAGGCCCCACGGCCGCGCGCCGCGAGCTGGCGCATCTCCGCCAACGTCGCGTCGATGTAGAGCAGGCGCTCAGCGGTGCGTTCGTCCACCTCAGGCAGCGCCCTCGAGCGGCCGCAGGTGGCGGTGCACCCGACGGCGGAAGAGGTCGTTGGACTCCAGCTCCTTGGTGGTCACGACGTCGACCCGACACCCCAGCACCGCCGCCAGGTCATCCTCCAGACCGACGTACTCGGGGAACGACGCGCCAGGCGCCAGCTCCACCAAGAGGTCGAGGTCGGACTGGGGGCGATCGTCGCCCCGCGCCACGGATCCGAACACCCACGCTCGGGCAACGGGATAGCGGGCGATGACGTTCGTGACCTCCCGCTGGTGCTTCCGGAGCAGCTCTGATGGGCGAATGGTGTTGACCAGGTTCGTCTCGAGCTGGAACCCCGCCGCCCGCAGCAGGCGTTCGAGCATCTGGACCGACGGCTGTCGCTGGCCAGACTCGACCGTCGCCACGGTCGACTGGGGGACACCTGCCGCCGCCGCCAGGTCACGCTGGGACATCCCGTGCCTGGCTCGCGCCTCGCGCACGAGCCGCGCCGCCGTGGCGTTTGCCTTCGGCTCCTCGTTCACCCTCACAACCCGTGATGATAGCGGATTCGCAGTCACCAGGGGCGGCGCCCACGCCCGCGCGCACCTCCGGCCGCCGGGATGGGGTTGTCAAGCCCCAGCGGAGTGCTGCTGAGCAGCGGCGATCAGCGCCCCGTCAGCGCCACGTCAGCGCCACGGCCAACAATCCGCGGCCGACAACCCGCCGGCCACCACAGGCCGGCCACGAGCAGGGCACCCGTTGCCCACCGGACCAAGGAGGACCAACCGTCATGAGCCGAGGAAGAGGGCTGCCGCGCGCCGCGACAGCCGCCGTGCTGCTGGTCGGCACGCTGCTGGCCGGCGGCCTCACCGCCGCGGTGGCTTCAGCCAAGCCAGCGCCGGACGCGGCCGTCGACGACGTGATCGTCGTCCAGCCGTTCGCCGCCGACTCCGGCGACCGGTGCCCGAGGGGCTTCACCAAGGGCCAGCTCGGCTGGCACGCGGGCGCGCTGGCCGTCGACCTCGACGGCGTCGTGGGCGACCAGCCCCTGCCGGGGAACGCCAACCCCGCCTGCGCCGAGGACCGGCGCGCCACGACGGCGTACTTCACCGCCTACGCCGGCGCCAGCGTCCTGGACGCCGCCTCCGTGGGGGCCAACAACAGCGAGCGCGTGTTTCCGGACGCCCTCGCGCTGCACGCCAGCCGCCCGATCGAGGCGGTCACCGTGCAGGTCTGCCGTATCAGCCTTGCCCCGCCGCCGTCTCCGCTGCCGCCGTTCCCCCCGCCGCCTCCACCGCCGGTGCGCATCTGCGGCCCGGTCCACCGGTACGCGGCCCCCGCCGCCACGACCGGCTGATCCACCGGCCGCGCTGGGAGCGCCGACCTGTCCGCCATCGAGGGCAGGTCGCAGCGGGTGGCCGGCCGTGCCGGACGTACGAGAGGCGTCCGGCACGGCCGGTGCCGTGCTCGGCGGCGGCGTCACGCGACGGGCGCGGGGGCGCCCTCGCGGCCGGTGCCCGCGCCGGCGAACTCGCCGAAGGGCGCAGGGATCGAGCATGAACGTGTTCACGCCGTAGATCCCCGCGCGGACCTGGCGAGCGATGCGCCGGCCATGGTCCGGGTCGCTGGTCCAGACCGAGCCGGCGAGGCCGTAGTCGCTGTCGTTGGCGATCCGCAGGCCGGCGACCATGCCGGCCAGCGCCTCGACCACCTCGTCGTAGCGGGAGCGCGGGGCGAGGATCCGGGTCTGGGCCGCGCACGCCTGGCCGTTGACCGCCAGCGAGGCGAACTTCAGCCACTCGACGGTGGCGCCGAGGTCGGCGTCGTCGCAGACGATCGCCGCCGACTTCCCCCCGAGCTCGAGGCTGCAACGCTTGAGCTGCTCGCCGCAGATCGCGCCGATGCGCCGGCCGGCGGCGGTAGAGCCGGTGAACGCGACCTTGTCCACGCCGGGGTGCCTGACCAGGTGCTCGCCGGTCTCGCGCCCAGCGGCCACGATGTTGACCACGCCCGGCGGGATGCCGGCCTCGACGACCATCTCGGCGAGCAGGTAGGGGTCGAGCGGCGTCTCCGGGGCGGGCTTGAGCACCACCGTGCAGCCGGCGACCAGCGCCGGCGCCAGCTTCAGGGCGGTCAGCGACTGCGGGATGTTCCACGGCACGATCGCCGCCACCACGCCCACCGGCTCCCGCCGGACGACGAACGGCCCCAGCGCGGCCGGGCGCTCCTCCTCCCAGGCGAAGGTCCTGCCCAGCTCGGCGAAGTAGTGCCAGATCACCGGCACCGCCTCGGCCTGGAGCGGCTGGGAGATCGGCGCGCCCATCTCCGCGGTGAGCAGCGCGCCCACCTCGCCCTTGCGCCGGGCGAACGCGTCGCCGAGCCGCGTCACGGCGGCGGCGCGCTCAGCCGGGTCCGTGCGCGGCCAGGGGCCGCGGTCGAACGCCTCGCGGGCCGCCGCCACCGCCCGGTCGACGTCGGCGGGCGTGCCGTCGGGGACGCGCCCGATGACCCGCTCGCTGTGGGGCGAGACCACCTCGATGGTCCCGCCGCCCGCCGGCGGGACCCAGTCGCCTCCGATGAACAGTCGATCGTGCTCACGCATGCTGCTCCTTTGTTCAAACGGTCGGTGGACCGCCGCCGCTTTGTGCGCCGGCTTCCCTCGTCGCTCCTTCGTCGCCTGCGGCTCCTTCGTCGCTCCTCAGTCCAGCCGGCGCGCGGCGGCGGTCCACCTCCCTAACTCGGATTCTCGAACTGGCCTCGTTCAGCAAGAACGCCTGGGTCGGCTCGTGCAGCAGAACGCCAGAAGGGTTGGTGTGGCGAGGGGTTGGCGTGCTGCCTGCCCCAATAGTGGGGCGGCATTCGCTGAGCATGA
>WNFZ01001088.1_pt1 | contig 33811 bp, 31 predicted proteins | sample 5400081 | NCBI WGS metagenome assembly WNFZ01 (sample SAMN13153365, study PRJNA577476) | soil metagenome | isolation source: 80 cm soil or saprolite under grassland replicate 1 | place: USA:California | collected 2016-06-15 | reverse complement strand
TGGACGCGCTGCTGCGGCGTGAATTCGAGCAACTGTTTGGAGCCGTTGCCGGCAGCTAAACGGTCGGCAGTACCGCAAACCGCACGCCGCCGCATAGCGCAAGCTCCTGCTCCGTAGCCTCGCGCTCGTCCACGCTGTCGACCCGCGCACCGGGCGGCCCTCGGCGACAGGCGTCGGTCACCTCGCTGACCGCCACAGGCGGTCCCGCGAATACGGCTTCGACGTCGCCATTGCGCCGGTTGCGGACCCAGCCGGCAAGCCCGTGATCAAACGCGGCATCCTCGACGAAGGCCCGGTACCCGACCCCCTGAACGCGGCCGCGGATGACGAGATGGCGGATCATCCGACTTCCCCGGTGCTCTTGGCGCGCGCGCCGCGCCAGCGCGACGGCGCCAAACGCGCAAGCGAACGCACGTACGCTTCAGGCAGTTCCCACTCGCGCGCGGCGTCAAGTACGAGCTCAATATAGCCCGGCCGCGGCGTCCCCCTCCCCTGGCGGCGCGTGACGTAAACCAGGGCGATTGCCTGCGTGTCGCCGCATCGCACCGCCAGCCGGCGGCGCACGTAAAGGCCGGAGTCGACGCTTTCATAGGCGTTGATGGCGGCGAGATCCCGCGCGCTGAGGCGCCACAGCACGCCGTGCACGCAGCCGCCCGGTTGCGGTGCGATCGAGCCGAAGCCCTCGGGATTGATGACGAAGCGCCAGCCCGACAGCGTCGCGGTGCCGATTGCTTCCGCGCCTCGGCAGCGCGCGGCCATGAGCGCGCGGCTCATATTCGATCCGTAGGCGAAATGCAGCGTCATCGTGCCGGGCTAGATTCGATTCCGCGCAACGCGATGCCCGGCCACGGCCCTCGCCAACGGCCGTGCCTTCCTGACAGCACACCGCCTCATGCGAACTCCATGATCACCGCATCGACAGCCAGGCTGTCGCCGGGCTTGGCCCTGATCGCTTTCACCACGCCATCGCGCTCGGCGCGCAAGACATTCTCCATCTTCATGGCTTCGACCACGGCGAGCGTCTCGCCGGCCTTGACCTCTTGCCCTTCACTGACCGAGATCGAGACAACGAGGCCGGGCATCGGGCAGCGCACTGCCTTGCCGGAATCCGCGACTTTCTTCTCCGGCATCAGCCGCACCGCTGCGGCCTCGCGCTCGGTGTAGACGTAGGCGCGGGTCTCCACTCCGCGATAGGCGAGATCGAATCCGTTGAGCACCGGCCGCACCTGCACGGAAATCGGCCGGTCGTCGATGGTGCCCGACCAAATTGGATCACCCGGTTTCCAAGCCGAAACCAAGAGGTGCGAGGGCCGGCGCGACTTGCTAGCGCCTTCGAAACGCACCATGAGCGCATCGCCCTCGCGCGTGATGTCGAGCGGGATCTCGCCATCGCCGAGCCGTACCGCTCGCCGTCGCTCCCGCGTGACCGCGGCTCCCGGACGCTGACCTGAAATGCGGCGCTTTCGCTCGCCGAGCACGTGATCCATGGCAGCCGCGACCGCGGCGAGGGTGCGCGCGGTTTGCGCCTCGGGAACGATGGGACGAAAACCGTCGGGAAACTCCTCGGCAAGAAACGCGGTCGAGAGTTTTCCGGCCTGCCAGCGCTCGTGCTGCATCAGCGCCGCGAGGAACGGAATGTTGTGGCGGAACCCTTCGATCGCGAACGCGTCGAGCGCAACGGCCTGCGCGGCGATCGCTTGCTTGCGCGTCGGCGCATGCGTGATGAGCTTGGCGATGAGGGGGTCGTAGTAAAGCGAGATCTCGCCACCCTCGTAGACGCCCGTGTCGACGCGCACGGTCACGCCGTCTACGCTGCGCTCCGCCGGCGGCCGATAGCGCACCAGTCGGCCGGCCGAGGGGAGGAAGTTGCGCGCGGGATCCTCGGCGTAGACGCGGGTCTCCACCGCCCATCCCGCCAGCTCGATATCGCTTTGCTTGAGCTTGAGCTTCTCGCCCGCCGCCACGCGGATCATCTGCTCGACCAGATCGACGCCGGTCACGAGTTCGGTGACGGGATGCTCGACCTGCAAGCGCGTATTCATTTCGAGAAAATAGAAGCGTTTGTCCTGCCCGACGACGAACTCGACGGTTCCGGCCGAGTCGTAGCCGACCGCCTTCGCGAGCGCGACCGCCTGCTCGCCCATTTTTCGGCGCGTCGCCGCATCGATGAGCGGGCTCGGCGCTTCCTCGACGACTTTCTGATTGCGGCGCTGGATCGAGCACTCGCGCTCGCCGAGATGAATGACATTGCCGTGCTTGTCGCCCAGCACCTGGATTTCGATATGGCGCGGATCGACGATGAATTTCTCGATCAACACCCGGTCGTCACCGAAGGATGATTTTGCCTCCGAACGCGCGCGCGCAAAGCCCTCCGCGATCTCATCCCTCGAATAGGCAATCCGCATGCCCTTGCCGCCGCCGCCTGCCGATGCCTTGATCATCACCGGATATCCGATCTCGTCCGCGATCTTCGCCGCGTGCGCGGCGTCGGCGATCACGCCGAGATGACCGGGAACGATGGACACCTTGGCCTTGGCCGCTGCCTTCTTGCTCTCGAGCTTGTCGCCCATGGCGGCGATCGCGTCGGGATGCGGCCCGATGAAGACGATGCCGGCCCTCGCCAGCGCCACGGGAAACGCTTCGCGTTCCGCGAGAAAGCCGTAGCCAGGATGCACCGCCTCGGCGCCTGTCCGCTTGCAGGCGGCGAGGATGTTCTCGATCACGAGATAGCTTTCGGAGGCCGGGGGCGGTCCGATTGGCACGGCCTCGTCGGCCATTTCCACATGCAGCGCGTCCCGGTCGGCCTCGGAATAGACCGCGACGGTGGCGATACCCAAGCGGCGCGCGGTCTTGATGATCCGGCAGGCGATCTCGCCGCGGTTGGCGATGAGGATCCGCTTGAACATGCCGCGATTGGCACCCCGCAAAGCCGATTTTTAGGCTTTGCTGCGCAGCAACGTAAATGTCAACACGGGTCAATCGGCGAGAAAGGTCAGCCACGCGGCTGCGCCGCCGACTGCGAGAGAACCCAATGCCATGGCCGCGAGATCAGCCGCGGCCGCTCGCAGCGCCGCTGGCAACCTTGCTCACCGTATCGCTGGCGACGCTAACCACGCAGGGGCGGCGCGGTCGTCACGCGGATCGAGCTGCAAACAGGGGAGATTTACATGAACGTGCGCGGCGGACGTCGCGGTCCGCGGACGTGACTTGCGATCCAGGCGAGGACATAGGCGTCAACGTCCGTCGATTTGCGTACGCTCGCCCAGTCGCGGGCGAGCAATAACCGTTCGCTCAGCCTCACCACGATGGGCGACCGCTTGATCGCTGCAATCAGCGCATACAAAGGAGCGCCCATGCTCATTGACGCCTTCCTGCTCGAGAGGGATGCCCCCACAACGCCGCCGGGACTACAGGGGTTCCTCACGCCTATGTATTTAGTCGCGCAACGCGTGGTTAGGGTTCGACTCGCCACAGGCCGTCGGCAGTTCGGGTTGATGGCGGCGATGTGGCGAAGTTGCGGCAATGATCGGCGGAAGAGCGGAATCGCGAGGAGTTGTCCCCTTCTCACGCGTATTTCGCTAAGCCGCTGCCGGCGTGACCAGTGTGCGCTGCGGCACGATCAGCAATTTGTGATCAGCGGGCCGCTGCCGTCATAGCGCGGCAAGCTGGGTGGAACGCGGACGTGCATACCGCGGTCGGACGTCGGTCGCCGGCCGTCAGGGGATCGGTTCGTGCGCCATGTTGCGTTCGGCGCCGTCTCGATGCGCCGCAGCCCGACATGATCACCGCGCTTGCGAGCAAGGCCTGCGGCCGACCGAGCAGATCAATCGCTGTTACTTCCGTCCGGTCTATTTTCGGGCGTCCGGCGGATCCTGTCCTGCGGCCGACGATGCGGCTTCGGCATCGACGCGGCGAGCCGGACCGAGACCAAGGCGGCGTGGCAAAGCGCCGCTATGCCTGCGCGCCGATGCAAATTCCTCACGCGCGAGGCTGACGGGTCATTTGTTCTCCACGCACCGCGCTACAAGGTAAGATCGCGCTACAAAGCAAGATATGGCCGCGCTACGCGGCCTTCATAGTCGGCGGCTATTACAGCAAATACTGGCGCCGACGTTGCAACTCATTATATTACCGGCCCGAATGGCTGCACGGCGACGGAGGTAAGTCATGGCACTGGCAATCAACGATACCGCCCCGGATTTCGAGGCGGAGACCACCGAAGGTAAGATCCGTTTCCACGATTGGATCGGCGACAAATGGGCGGTGCTTTTCTCGCATCCCAAGGACTTCACACCGGTATGCACCACCGAGCTCGGCTACATGGCCAAGATCAAGCCCGAGTTCGACAAGCGCGGCGTCAAGATCATCGGCCTGTCGGTCGATCCGCTCACCAGCCATCAAGGCTGGTCTAACGACATCAAGGAGACGCAGGGCCACGCGCCGAATTACCCGATGATCGCCGACTCCGATTTCCAGGTGTCGAAGCTCTACGGCATGCTGCCCGCCGCCGTCTCCGGCGACCCGGCCAAGCGCACGCCTGCGGACAACCAGACCGTGCGCAACGTCTTCGTCATCGGGCCTGACAAGAAGATCAAGCTCATCCTCGTCTATCCGATGACCACCGGACGCAACTTCGACGAGGTGCTGCGTGTCATCGACTCGCTCCAACTCACCGCCAAGCACAAGGTGGCGACGCCGGTGAATTGGAAGCACGGCGAGGACGTGATCATCGCCGGCTCGGTCAGCGACGAGGAGGCCAAGAAGCAATATCCGCAAGGCTGGAAAGCGCCGAAGCCTTACATCCGGATCGTGCCGCAGCCGAGGACGTGACATCCTGCAGGCGGCTCTAAGCGCAGGGCGCGGCGAATGCCGCGCCCTTTTGCTTGGCGCGCGTTCAAGGTCCCGGCGAGCGATGCCGTGAGATCGCTCGCGCCGCCATTGCTCCCAGTCGGTACTGTTCGCCGCTGGGTACGAGCGACGCGTCGGCCTTGGTCCAGTCGTGCACACCGCCACAGGCGGGACAGACCATCTTGGCTGTCACCGCCGGAAGCTCCTCGATGTCGACGGTCTCGATGCCCGTAGAGACCCTACGACCCGTGGCAGGGCAGTTGATCATGATGATGCCCATGACCCCTCCTCGGCTTGCGCGCAATCAAGCCCACCCGAGCATGTCGCGCGTGTGACCCGCGCCGGCAACTCAGGAGATCTCCGCGGCATGGGAGACCTGCGGAAAACGAAGCCTTGCACGGGCCGAGAGGCTGCGGTTTCCCAATACCCCCATTACCGCAGGCTCAATGCAGGCTCGGCCCTTTGAGAAAGCGGTTGCGGTCGCCAGAGGGGACGCGGACCTCAATGGTGCGGCCGTCGCGATAGATCGTCAGCGGCACTTCGATGCCGGCCTTGCCGAGCGACCACACCGTGCGGAAAAAGCCGGCGAGGTCGCTGACCTCCTGCCCCGCCACCGCCAGCACGACGTCGCCAGTGCGCAGATTGGCGCGTCGGGCCGGGCCGCCGGTGGACACCCGCGCCACGACGACTTTGTCGTCGACCTCGGTGGCGTTGAGGCCGAGCCAAGGGCGCGGCGGATGATTCGGCCGGCCCAGGGTAAGGAGATCCTCGAGGATCGGTTTGAGAATGTCGATCGGCACGATCATGTTGAGCGGCTCGGGCGTCCCGCTTTCACGCACCTGCTGCACCTGCAGCGATCCGATGCCCAGAAGTTCGCCCGCGCGTCCGATCATCGCGGTGCCGCCCCAAAACGGATGCGCCGGCGCGGTGAAGATCGCTTCGTCGAGGACGTATTCCCAATTGCCGGCGAATTCCTGCTTGGCGGCGATGCGCGCCACCACCGAATGCTTGCGCCCGCCCGCGCCCGCGACCACGACGGAATCGCCCACCTTCGCCGCTTTCGATTGGCCGATCGGCAGCACCGGAAGATTGAGCCGCGCCAGCGCCTGCACCAGCCCGAAGCCGGTCTCCTGGTCATAGGCCAAGACGTGGCCGGGAACCGCACGCCCGTCCGCCAGATGAACCCAGATCGTTTCCGCCTCGGTGATGAGATAGCCGATGGTGAGCACGACGCCGTCGCGGATCAGTACGCCATTGCCGGTGCGCTCGGTGCCGAGGGTCTCAGCGGTGAAGGCATCCGCGGGAACGAGCGCGCGCAGGCCCACCATCGAGGTCAGCGCTGACTCGAGGTCGTAGGAGTAATTTTCCGGTTTCGGCTGGAAGGCCTGCGGCATCTCCCAGTCGCTCGAGGATGATGACATTCAAGCACTCCTTGCTTGAGGCGGTCCTCGCTCACAGAACGATACACCACCACGCCGTGCTGCTCCCATCTATCCTATCATCGGCGGTGCCGAAAAGTGGGTCGCCGTGCCATCCTTGGCAGGCCAGCCGAGCAGCTTGATTTTGGCGATGCTCGCGCGAACAAAAATGACGGCGCTGTCAGTGCGCGCTATGCTGCGGTGCGGTGGCGGTCCAGCGAGCGTCTCAAGACGCATGCAGAGGATGAGCGAAGACGGCAAGCGGCTCAACGACGTGATCGCGGCGATCGACGACGTCAACGCCGGCGATCCCAATCGGATCGAGGTCGACGGCCGGCTCGAACCCGCCGAGTTCGTTTATGGACGCCGCATGAGCGAGACGCTTGCGCGCATGGCGCCCAACGCCTCCGAGCATCTGCGCATCGCGGCGCGCGGCCAGCACATCGAGCGCTGGACCTCGCCGCGCACGAGCTACCCGGCCGGCCGCGCGGGGTACTTGAAATGGCGCAAGGACCTGCAGGCCTTTCACGCCCGGCGCATCGGCGAAATCATGGCCGCGCAGGGTTATGGCGCGGACGACATCGCGCGCGTCGGTGCGCTCATCCGCAAGGAGCGGCTCAAATCGGACGCCGAAGCGCAACTGATCGAGGACGTGGCCTGCATCGTGTTCCTCGAGCACTACGTCGCCGATTTCTTGGCCAAGACCGATGCCGACAAGCTCGCCGACATTCTGGCCAAGACTTGGAACAAGATGTCGCCGCGCGGTCGCGAAGAGGCCGGCAAGCTCGCGCTTCCCGCGCCGGTCAAGCCGCTGCTTGAACAGGGCTTGGGGCGGCTGCGGCGCGGCGGCTGAGCGTAAGCGGGCGGCCTCGCAGCGGCGTTCATCGATCGAGGTCGTGGTCCCAAGCGGGCACCAGAACGATCGGTCGAAGCGCCATCATCTCAGCTGTTGTCGCCGATGCAGAAGTGTTCGCGCGAGTGGGGTGTTGGGGCGATTGTTCTACGGCCCGTCGCATGGCCGCTCACGGCGCGCGCGGAGCAGGAAGCCGCGCGAGCGGGTCGAGGTCTTGCACGCTTGCTTGGCGGAGCACAGCGGGTCACGCTCGCGCGGAACGACAGTCGAGGTGATAAACATCCGCCCAAGATTATGGCCGCGAGTCTCAACCTTTTTGATTGCGCATAGACCATCGGCGCGCTTGCGTGCTCTGTGCTTAGGGATAGCATCGGAGCGTCCAGAGAGTCCGAGCCTCCACGGTGGTCAGCCCCGTCGCGCAGACCAACACCGGGACCATCAGCGGCGCCGACCAGGTCGACCCGAACACGGCCAACAACGAGGCCAGCGCCACCGAGACGCCTCAGCGCGCCGACCTTTGTCATACGTGTCGTCTTCGTAGCTTTTGGCCAAGCGTATCCAGACTCGTGCCATCTCTATCAGAGATGCTCGGCTATCTTCATCCTCAATTGTGGGCGCCATCTCCAAGCACTCTTGCGCCAGGCGGCGATAGTGCTCGCTCACGGATTCCTTCGAGCGATCGAGCATCGTTAAAACGCGACGCGTTGGTGCGGCTCCTGAGGAGGCTACGCGAATGCAATCGACCATTCTGTGACGGCCATCACAGAGGCCGAAGCCACGCAATCACAACCTCTTGACCCACGACTTTGGGTAGGGCCATGGACCGATTCATCAGGCGCGAAAACATCAAGCGGTACAGGAAACTATTGCGGGAGGTGAAGGATGAAGCCGAACGCTGCCAGATTCAAAAACTATTGATGGAGGAAGAGCAAAAGAGTTGTCAGCGCGGGTCTCCCCGCAATCGACCGCCCGCTCGCCTCATCTCACGCCTCACCGACGATGAACGTATGCCGCCCACGCCCACGAGGTGATCGAATAGGATTGCTGCAGCGCGTGAAGACGCGATTGGCACTGGCGGCCGATCCGGTATGGCGATCTGCGCAAGGTCGCGCCAGTTTGAAACCGTAGACGCCACGCACCCGCCGCGTGGTTTAAGCCTGCCGCAAAAAATGACTACCGCTGTGTAAGAAATTTCCACCGGCTTGCGTGGGCACAATGGTCCAGATCCAATGAGCACAATGGCCTAGTCCAAAATGCAAACGTCGGGCGCCAGCGAAAGAAGGTATCGTCTCTAGCTGCCCTTGAAAACGCAAGGGTGCCAAGAGGAGCGTCCCATGGCTGCCCCGGTCGCTGTCAATGACAGCTACACCACCAACGAGGACACGGCGCTCGGCGTCGCGGCCCCAGGCATTCTCGGCAACGACACCGACGTGGACGGCGACGCACTCACCGCATCCGTGGTGAGTACCCCCGCGAATGGCACTGTGACGCTCAACACCCTCGATGGCTCGTTCACCTACACGCCTGACGCCAATTTCAACGGCACGGACAGCTTCACCTACCAGGTCGATGACGGAACGTTAGCCAGCAATGTCGCTACCGTGACCCTGACCGTGACCCCGATCAACGACGCCCCCGTCGCGGCCCGGCCGGGTCCAGCGTGGCCCAGCCCATCGGCACCGGCAACATCTTCACCCCGGTCACCCTGCTGCCCGGCGGCTTCGCCATCTTCACCGCGGTCGCCCAGATCAGCCCGTTGGCCATCGGCTCGCTCACCAACACCGCCACGGTGGCCCCGCCGGCTGGGCTGACCGATACCAACCTCGGCAACAACGTCGCCACCGACACAGACGTCCTCGGCGCCCCGGCCATCCAGATCGTCAAGTTCGTCAACGGCCAGGACGCCGACAGCCCGTCCGGGCCGCTCGTGGCGGCGGGGAGCACGGTGACGTTCACCTACGTGGTGACCGACACCGGCCCCGTGCCCCTGTCCAACGTCGTCGTCATCGACGACAAGCTGGGCCCCATCACCAGCTTCACCGGCGACACCAACAACAACGGCCTGCTCGACACGACCGAGACCTGGACCTACACCGCCACCGCCACCGCCCTGGCCGGCCAGCAGACCAACCTCGGCACCGTCACCGCCCTGGAACCCAACACCGGCACGCCGGTCACCGACAGCAACCCGGCCAACTACTTCGTCCCGGAGCCGACAAGCGATGATTTCAACGGTGACGGCCGCGGCGACGTTCTCTGGCGTCAGGACAGCGGCCAGGTCTATCTCTGGGCGATGAATGGCTTACAGACCGAGGGCGAAGGACGTGTGGAGCTCGTCCCCAACGATTGGCACATCCAGGGCGTCGGCGACTTCAACGGCGATGGCAACAGCGACCTTCTCTGGCGGCAAGACAGCGGGCCGGTCTACTTCTGGGAGATGGATGGTCGGCAGATCAAAGAAGAGGGCAGTCCGCCGCACGCCCCGGTCACCAACGACTGGCACATCGAAGGCACTGGCGACTTCGACGGCGACTTCAAAAGCGACATCCTTTGGCGGCACGACAGCGGGCAGGTCTACCTGTGGGAGATGGATGGCTTGAACGTCAAAGCCGAAGGCAGCGTGACGCACGCCCCAGTCACCAACGATTGGCACGTCCAGGGCGTCGGCGATTTCAACGGCGACGGCAACAGCGACGTTCTCTGGCATCAGGACGGCAGCGGCCAGGTCTATGTCTGGGAGATGAATGGCCAACAGGTTCAAGCGGAGGGCGCTGTCGCGCACGCTGCGGTCACTAGCGATTGGCACGTCCAGGGCATCGGCGATTTCAACGGCGATGGCAACAGCGACGTTCTCTGGCGTCAGGACGGCAGCGGCCAGGTCTATGTCTGGGAGATGAATGGCCAACAGGTTCAAGCGGAGGGCGCTGTCGCGCACGCCCCAGTCACCCCCGATTGGCACGTCCAGGGCATCGGCGATTTCAACGGCGATGGCAACAGCGACGTTCTCTGGCGTCAGGACGGCGGCGTCCAGGTCTATGTCTGGGAGATGAATGGCCAACAGGTTCAAGCGGAGGGCGCTGTCGCGCACGCCCCAGTCACCACCGATTGGCACGTCCCGGGCGTCGGCGACTTCAACGGCGACTTCAACAGCGACCTTCTCTGGCGGCAAGACGGCAGCGGCCAGGTCTATGTCTGGGAGATGAATGGCCAACAGGTTCAAGCGGAGGGCGCTGTCGCGCACGCCCCAGTCACCAACGATTGGCACATCTTCAGTGACCAGCACTTCATCATCTGACGCCGAACCAAGCCTGCGCTGAGATTTTTGCCGTTATCGATACCGATCACGGCGAGTTCAGAGTTGAGCTGGTGTGGGGAGGACGACGAGTTGGCATCGTACATTAATGAATGCTACGTTGAGGCTCGGTCGCCCCAGAGCGAGATGGATCGCGCGCTAGGAGGGACTTCCTCATGAGCAGCGACATCGCAAAGAAATGTGTGGCCGAGTTGATTGGCACATTCTGGCTTACCTTGGGCGGTTGCGGCACCGCTGTCATGGCCGCGTCCTTTCCCCAGGTCGGCGTCGGCTTGCTCGGTGTTTCGTTCGCCTTCGGGCTCACCGTGCTGACAATGGCCTACGCAATTGGACACATCTCGGGGTGCCATCTTAATCCGGCGGTGACAATCGGCCTCACGGCGGGCAGGCGCTTCCCGTCGAACTTGATCGTGCCCTACATTGTGGCGCAGGTGGCGGGCGCGATTCTTGCCGCGGCTATCCTCTATCTGGTCGCCAGCGGCGCGCCCGGCTTCGACGCGGCCAAAGGCTTCGCCGCCAATGGCTACGGCGAGCACTCGCCCGGTCAATACAGCCTCCTCTCCGCCCTCGTAACCGAGGTCGTGCTGACTATGATGTTCCTGTTCGTCATCATGGGCGCGACGCATGGGAAGGCACCGGCAGGCTTCGCGCCGATTGCGATTGGACTCTGCCTGACGCTGATCCACCTCGTCAGCATCCCGGTGACGAACACCTCGGTTAACCCGGCGCGCTCAACCGGCCCAGCCCTCTTCGTCGGCGGCTGGGCTATCGGCCAGCTCTGGCTGTTTTGGATCGCTCCAATCCTCGGCGGCGCTGCTGGAGGCGTGTTGTACCACTGGCTCAGCGAAGAGCCCTCAGCGCAGGTGACGGGCACCACGACCACAGGGAAAGAGACTTGATTTCACAACGCGACTTTCCTCGCGCGGCGCTTCTCTTCCTACCGGTTTTCGCCCCGCGCCTTGGCGGCGCGCAACAGAAGCCCAAGATATAAGAATTGACTTATATAAGGACGCGCCTCACTTACGCGGTTTGCTCTTCAACTTTGACTGGGTGTATTGCAGCAGAGCGCCGTCACGTAGGCGGCGCTGGTCACGTTCGCCATAGCGGGCCTGTTCGATGATGTGCTTCGCGAGTGCGTCACGTACTGCTTTCGATTCATGATCTGACTCGAAGGTAATCCCACGCGCGAGGAGCGACCGCCAAGCATCGTCGAACGCGGCGACCAGGATGCGCACGTCGTTGGGGCTAAAGACCCCGCCCGCGTACTTATCGATGGCGCTTAGCATTACGTGTCCCGCCGGCAGCTGCTCCGTCTCTTATCTACGACGTTTGGCCCTGCTCTCGATTGCAAGGAAGTTCAAAGGGTACTTTCCAAATGTCTTGGGCGTACTCGCCGACGGTCCGGTCGGAGGAGAACCACGCCATTCGCGCGATGTTGAGCATACTCGCGCGCGTCCAATCGGAGGTCGACAGCCAGAGCCTTTCGACGCTTCTCTGCGTTGCGCAATAGGCATCGAAATCCGCTGTCACCATATAGTAGTCGGAATGCCGCAACTTGTTCACAAGCACGGCGAAGCGGTCGACATCGTCGGGTGAAAAGACACCGGTCTCGATCGCCTCGATGGCCTCCGCGAGCTGGGGAGACGATGCCATCACTGAACTTGCTTGCAGACCTGCGCGCCGACGCTCCTCGACCTCCTCCGCCCGCAAGCCGAAGATGAAGATGTTCTCTGCCCCAACGTGATCGCGAATCTCGATATTCGCTCCGTCCAACGTGCCGATCGTGAGCGCACCATTCAATGCAAGCTTCATGTTGCCAGTGCCGGAAGCCTCCATTCCCGCCGTGGAAATCTGCTCGGATAGGTCGGCAGCGGGAATAATCCGCTCTGCCAAACTGACGTTGTAATCGGGAAGGAAAACGACCCGCAGGACATCGCGAACGAGCGGATCCTCATTAATGACCTTGGCCACATCGTTGATGAGCTTGATGATTAACTTTGCTTGGGCGTAGCTCGACGCCGCCTTTCCAGCAAATATCTTCACCCGCGGTACCCAATTGCGAGCAGGCTCAGCCTTGATCGCATGATAGAGCGCGACCGTCTCGAGGAGATTGAGCAATTGGCGCTTGTATTCATGGATGCGTTTGATCTGCACATCGAATAGCGCATCCGGGTCCACAGTCAGATTGAGGCGCTCGACGATCAGTCGCGCGAGGGCCACCTTGTTGGCGCGCTTGGCCGCTCTGACCCGTTCCTGAATCCCATGGTCTTCGGCGTGGTCGGCAAGACGGATCATTTGCGTGAAATCATCCAGAACGGCGTCGCCGCAGACCTCACGAAGGACCCTGGTGAGACCGGGGTTGGCCTGCAGCAGCCAGCGCCGGAATGTGATTCCGTTGGTTTTGTTGACGATGCGGTCGGGATGCATCGCGTGCAGCTCGCGAAACACGGTCTTGCGCATCAGGTCGGTGTGAAGCGCTGAGACGCCGTTGATGCGATGGGAGCCGACAAACGCAAGATGGCCCATTCTCAACTTTCGACCATCACGCTCGTCGATCAATGAAATCGATTCGAGCGAGTCGGAAGCAGACGGATTTTTCAGCTTTGCTGCCGCCAGATGCTCCGTATTGATGCGATAGATGATCTCGAGGTGCCGCGGCAGGACGCGCCCGAACAGATCGACTGGCCAGGTTTCGAGCGCTTCAGGCAAAAGGGTATGGTTGGTATAGGAGAAAGTGCCGACCGTGATACGCCACGCCTCGTCCCACGGCAGGCCGTGAAGGTCGACAAGGATGCGCATCATTTCCGGAACTGCGATGCTCGGATGCGTGTCGTTGAGTTGGATCGCGCATTGAAGCGGCAGGAAGGACAGGTCTCCATCGGTCCGCAGGTGGCGTTGCACCAGGTCCAGCAGCGAGGCTGAAACAAAGAAATATTCCTGGCGCAGACGCAGCTCTTGGCCGGCTGGAGTCGAATCGCTCGGATAGAGGATCTTGGAAATTGCTTCGGCGCGCGCCTGCTCTGATAACGCGCCGACGTGATCGCCCATGTTGAACGCATCGAGGCGCAGAGGATCGACGGCTCGCGCAGACCACAAGCGCAACGGATTTACGTGTCGGCCACGCCATCCCACGATCGGAATATCATATGCGACCGCCTCGAGCGTCTCAGCCGGGTGCCAGACCGAGCGTTTGACCCCACTCGGCGAAATCGTCGTCTCGACCCAACCGCCGAAGTGGATGTCGTAGATCACTTCCGGCCGCGCAAACTCCCATGGATTGCCGAAGGACAGCCATTCTTCAGGGTACTCCTGCTGCCAGCCGTCCCTGATGACTTGGCGGAACAGTCCATGATCGTAGCGAATGCCGTAGCCGCAGGCGGGAATTCCAAGGCTCGCCATGCTTTCCATAAAACAGGCGGCGAGCCGACCGAGGCCGCCATGGCCCAATGCCGCGTCCGGCTCAGCGGCTCGCAGCCGGTTTAGATCGACACCCAGGTCCCCGAGCGCCGCCCGAAACGTCGCAGTCCAACCCAGGTTGCAGAGGACATCGGCAAAAAGTCGCCCGATGAGGAACTCCAGCGACAGATAGTAGACGCGCTTGCGACCCTGTGCATGGCTGGCGCGATCCACCGCGAGCCATCGATGGACAATGCGGTCTCGAATAGTCAGCGCGGCCGCGACAAACCAGTCTCGATGCGTGGCTGTAGACGCATCCTTGCCCAGGTCCAGCGCCAGTTTGGCGAGCACGGCGCTCTTGATTTCGTCAACGTGGTCATCCTCTGCCGGCGCGGTCACGGAACGCCTCGAAAGATCACCGGCATGGTTCGCCCTCGCTGGTCCCGAGTTGGGAGCGAACCTCGGCTTATCCATGCCCATGCACATTCCTCGATAAGGTCGGATTGTCTTTGAATTCGCCAAAAAAGGCGACAGTCACTCTCCCTTTGGCCGCCGCTTAGATGCGACCGCGGCGCCTGTGAGATTGTCCTCGAACTGACTGGACACAGTCTTCCACCTAATAAGTGTGAGGCATACAACCAAACAGTTGAGTAGCGCTACGGATCGACTTGCAAGCGAACGGGTTCCAAAGGCGCCCAGATGTCCGCCTTACCTCCAATCGCGTCAAAATTTGTGCAGCGCGGCTAAATGACGTTGAGTGGCAAAACCCGACATCACAGCGGCCATTCGATCCGGTGACGGCCAGCGCATCGGCCTCAGCCGGCCTCCCTGACTTTGTAGAGGAACCTCGACACCAGTCCGCGCTATGAAGCGATCGCGCTCCCCTAAAAACGCTTGCGTTCTTGGTTGCCGCATTGGTCAGCTCAGGAGAAATGAAATGGCCGAGATGTCATTCTTCAACTCGATCAGTATCGCCACAATAGCAATCCTGTACATGCTTCAGGCGCAGCCGGCTGTCAGCCAGGAAAAGCGCGGTGTGATACCCCATGCGCCTCTGCTCAAGACCGTACTGCCCGATACAGCAAACCTGGAGGTCGCTGTCTACAAAACCGAATATGCTCCGGGCGGGATCAACCCCCGACACCTGCATCCGGCGGCGATCACTTTCTATGTCGTCTCCGGCGCCGGCATTTGGCAAGAGGAAGGTAAGACGCCGATAACACTCAAAGCCGGGGACAGCTTGTTCGTTCCAGCCGGAACTATTCACTCGCATTGGAATCCCAGCCCAACTGATCCGCTCCGTTTCCTGGAATTTATCGTGGCTGAAAAAGACAAGGGACGATCGATTCCTCAACCCGGGAAAGACTAGATATCCGTCCGCGGCGGCTGCGAATATTTTGGCGCTCTTCGCCAGCCTCTTGAAAAGTCAAAGCGGAAGCTGGAACAATCGCAAGACAAAATTCCGTGGGGAGCGATGGCGCACAGCACACAGGCCGCGCACGGCCACATGCAGGACCACGAGGGCCACGTCGAGGCCATCGAGGCTGATCTGGAGTACTGGCGCGGCAAGCGCCTCGAGCCCTCGGTCCTTCAGCTCCATCGCCGCGGCGTGGTCACGCTGTACGACCTGCTGCGCGCCGCCGCTCACGTTCCCCCGGTGCCGGCCCCAGCGGACCAGGCCGACACCGAGGGCCGCATCCGCGCACTCGAAGACGGCCTGGACGAGTACATTCGTGGCATCGGGCTTGTCGCGATCGACTCACCCGACCACTCCTTCGTCATCGAGGACATGCGCAAGGAGCGCGGCGACTACGACGACTTCTTTCGCATCGCCAAGCCGCCCCACGCTGGCACACTGGGAGAGCGCATCGCGCGGCTGGAGAACGACCTGCGCGAGTACCAACGCCTGCTGCAAGTGCTCATGCGCGCGATGCTCGACAAGGGCGCGCTGACCGCGGAGCAGGTCGAGCGCCAGCGCGCCTTCCTCGCCGGGCGCGGCGCCTGGAACGGCGCCCGCATCGTGGCGCGCGCCTGGGTCGATCCCGCCTTCAAGCAGGCCCTCCTCACGCGCGGCCGCGAGGCGGTGCGTGAGCTGAACATCCCGCCCGGCCGGCTCGGCAAGCTCGGCGTAGCCGAGAACACGGCGACGCTGCATAACGTCGTGGTGTGCACGCTCTGCTCATGCTACCCGCACGACCTCTTGGGCGATCCACCGTGGTGGTACCGCGACGACAACTACAAGGAGCGCATCGTGCGCGACCCGCGCGGCACGCTGGCGGAACAGTTTGACCTGCAGCTGCCCGACAGTGTCGAGGTGCGCGTCCACGACAGCACCAGCGACGTGCGCTGGATGGTCCTGCCGCGCCGGCCCGCCGGCACCGACGGCTGGAGCGAGGAGGAGCTGGCGCGACTGGTGACGATCGACAGTCTCGTGGGGACGGCGCACGCCCTAAGCCCGGCGGCCCTCGCCCAGAACAAGCGCTGAGCGCCGAGGTAAGCATGGCCGAGGCCACACACCGCTTTCACGTGTGCGACCGCGTGCGGGTGAAGCGCGCGAACCCCGCCGGCAACCCCCGCACGCCCGCTTACGTACGGGGCAAGGAGGGCGTCGTCATCGCCCAGCACGGCAGTATCGTCAATCCGCTGGATCACCGCGGCGTGTACCCGCCGCTGTGCAGCGTGTTGTTCTCGGTGCGCGAGGTTTTCGGCGGCGCCAGCCAGGACACGCTGTCGGTGGACCTGCACGAGGACTGGCTCGCGCCCGCCGGGACCGCCGTGCCGAGCGAGGACGGGTGCTAAGTTCACGTGAGAGGACGATTCCGAGAGCCTCGCAGAAGGTTTGCATCGAGTGTGCACACCATGGGTGCAACGATGCGACGTGGTCTCAGCCCGGATTCATCCCTTTGGCCTTGATCACGGCGATGGCTGGCGGGCTCAGCAGATAAGCGACGAACGCCTTGGCCGCTTCCGGTTCCTTGCTGCTGACGGCGACGCCCGCGGCGTAGACCACTTCGCGCTGCACTTCCGCGGGGAACGGCCCCACAATGTCCAAGCGGGGATCGATCAGCACGTTGAGGACGAAGACGGCGAGCTCCGCGTCGCCGTTGGCGACCGCCTCGACGACCTGTTTGGGCGCGGGCTGCGCCTTGGTCTTGACCTTCATCTCGTCGCCGATGCCGAGCCGCTCGTATATGCCGGCAAGCTGAGTGCCGGTGGCGCTCGCCGGTATCGAGGCAATGGACTGCGCCTTGAGCAGCGTCTGCTTAAGCGCAGCCGCCGTGCCGATGTCGGGTTTAGGCGCGCCGGTGCGGACCGCGACGCCAAGGCCCACCCGGGCGACGTCGGGCGTCGGGCCCGCCGCGACCTGCGCACGCGCAGCAGTGTCTTTCCAAACATCCTGGGGCACGACACCAACATCGAATGCAACGCCGCTCGTGGCCATCTTGATCAGTTCCGGCGTCGTGCCGTAGCGAATGACGAGCTTATGGCCGGACGCACGCTCGAACAGGGTGGCGATCTCGTTCAATGGGCCGGCGATGCCGCTCCCCGCTATGATCTGAAGTTCAGCGGCTTGCACCGCACTCGCCGAGGCCAGAACAAGAACCGATCCGAGCAGGAAATTGATCGACCATTTGCCCACGATGCCCCCCTTCCCGCGGCGCGCTGCGCCCTCGATAGCGCGCACACCGGCACGACTATCCGCGCTTCTTGTGGCCCCTGCAAGAGACAAGCACGCTCGGATGTTGAAGCACACTATGTCCGGAAAGGATCATATGCAGTGCAGCAAACTGCGCTCTATTCGATCCGAAAGAACCCGCATTCGATCCGAAAGAACCCGCGAATTCGTTGGAGCGTCGTGGCGCGGTCTTGAGGTGAGACCAGCTTGCTTGGCAGCATTACCGGAACGGCCTTCTCGCCCTTGAGAATCCGCTCGGTATAGATGCCGATCTGCCGGTACGCATCTACTCCGGGCTGGGACACGGTAGGCGGCAATTTGAACCTGTCTGCCAGCCAGCGCGACTAATGAATTGGTCGAACTGGGGGCCAGCACATGTATTTGCGTGGAGATCCGTTTAGTTCGCGTACCTGGCGATATGAGGACTGCAACCTAGCCACGGCAATCGGGATTGTCCTTGCAGGGTACGCGGGGTTTTTCTTCGTTCTCTATTGGTTGATGCAGCCAAGCATCACGCCGAATCCCGGATTAGCCGCATACCGGCCGCCGCCCAAGACAATCGTGCATTATGCAGATTCGCCGTGGGTGCCTCCCGCCCCATCAGAAGCGCTTCCGATCCGTGCAGCCGACCCAGAGCCCGAGATCGCAAAAAGTAGCGTCACTGAGGAGCCGAAGAAGGAGACAAAGAAGCAAGAGAGACGGACAACTGCCCGACGGACGCAGCCCGTCAGAGAGCAACCAAATCCGTTCTGGGGTCATGCTTCATCCCGCTCATTCGGTTCTCGTCCCTGGTTCTGATGCAGGCGGCATCGCGGCATAGCTTAGCTGTACGTGCGCAAGGGACGCTTGGCCACTCACCCCCCTCAAAAAGTGGACATTCGGAGCTTGCCTCGCTGTGTGATCAGTGCCATTGAGCGACGCCTGCCAGTCGTCTTTGCCTATCTGGATTGACCACCACTCCCTGGAGGAGAATATGTATCGCATCGCCACCGCTGTGTTTCTTCTTCTCGTATCTGCTGCTGCGTCTTCGGCCCAAGGCTTGATACCCGCTGTTTGGCAGGGTCAGCGGGGCTCGCTCCTGAAGGTTTTGGCGGTCAACCCTGCCACGGGAGATTTCACCGGAGTTTTCATCAGCGGCCCGGCGGGTCCATGTCCCGCAGTTCCCTATGATGCGGCAGGACGCATTCGAGGTCCTCGGGTCGTATTCCAGACGTCGAGGAATTGGACGCCAGATTGCAGAATAACGACGGTCGGGTCCGGGCGCTTCGTCAGCCCGACGACAGTTGTTACGAAATGGATCGCGACGTATGTCGGCCCGAATGGCCGCGTGGTCAGAGTGCGAGGCACGGAAGTTTTCCAGCGCATCTGAACGAGACCGGGCGTCCGTTTGGAGATAACCTAAAGCGCCAGTGACGGGGACGGCAGCTCCTCGATCGGCGAGCAGGTTAATCGGGTATATTGCTCCCGGGCGGGAGTCGTGGCTCGCTTGGCTGCGGCCCCGGGCGATGAGCATATCGCAATTTCTCTTAATCCACGGAGCCTGGCACGGTGCTTGGTGCTGGCATAAGGCTATTCCCGAATTGGAAAAGCGCGGCCATCGCGCCAAGGCGATCGATTTACCCGGTCAGGGCCAGGATCAAACGGCGCTTGGGCAAGTGACGCCTGATACGATGGTCGACCGGACCGTCGCCGCGCTGGGCGGCCTCGAATTTCGCAACCGCGTTGAGGTGTCCCCCTATCACTACGGCGCCGTGTTTGAGCGGCCGCGTTGAACATGCCTCCGCTGCTGGACAACAAGGATCCATCATCACCGTCCGTGTTTCGCCCGGCAGCACTGCTGCGCGAAGCGCGGCGGCAAAAAGGATTGACGGACGTCGAGGTGCCGGCGATCTGCATCCTTGATCCGGATGGCGACATGGTGCGGCGGCTGCGAAAGGAAGGCCGATCGAAGCCGTTCGAAGGCTGGCCCTGCTATCACTCACAACTGGATGCCTTTGAATTGGCCGGACAAACGGTGGGCATCATCGGCTGTGCCGTCGGCGCGCCATTCGCCGTTCTGATCGCCGAAGAATTGTTCGCCAGCGGCTGCCGCTTCTTGCTCAGCCTCACATCGGCGGGCCAAATCACTCCGTCGGGCCCCACTCCTTACTTTGTCATCATCAACCGCGCCTTGCGCGACGAGGGCACCAGCTATCATTACGCCTCGCCAAGCGACTACGCGGACGCCGACGCGGGTTTGGTCGCAAGCGCCGCCACCGCGCTCGAGAAGAGCAAACAGCTGTTTTTTGTCGGTCCGACCTGGACGACGGACGCGCCATTCCGGGAAACGGCGGCGGCGATCGACGCCGCGCGATCCAAAGGTGTGTTGGCGGTCGAGATGGAAGCTGCGGCTCTTTATGCCTTTGCCCGCGCGAGCGGCGCGGCGGTTCTCTGTCTGGCGCATGTGACCAACAGTATGGGGCAAGCAGGACAGGATTTCGAAAAAGGCGAAGCCGACGGAACTGCCGACGCGTTAGCCGTTCTCGAAGCGATCGTATCCGAGCACGCCTGAGGCAGGCGCGCCTCACATCATTCGGCCTGTCGTCAATCGCCGCGCGTCGCCCATCCGGTCTGCCGTTCGGCCACCTCGGCGACCAGCAACAGACATACAGCGTCGCTTCCCGCTAGATCGCACCGGATTTTCCGAGCTGCGCCGCGGCGTGGCGGGCGGCGATGAAGCCGAAGGTCATGCCGGGTCCGATGGTGATTCCGGGCCCGGGATAAGCGCCCGCCATGATCGACGCCATGTCATTGCCACAGGCGTAGAGGCCGGAGATTGGTGACGCGTCGGCGCGCAAGACCTGCCCGAACGCGTTGGTGCGCAGGCCACAGCTCGTGCCGAGATCGCTGGCATAGACGGCCAGCGCGTAGAAAGGCGGCTTGTCGATAGGGCCGATACAACGATTGGGGCGGTGGAGCGGACCGCCCAGGTTCTGCTGGTAGGCGTCGCTGCCCTTGCCAAAGTCCTCGTCCACGCCGGTGCGGGCAAAGCCGTTGTGACGCGCGACCGTGTGCGCGAGCGCCTCGGCAGGAACGCCGATCGCCTGCGCGAGCGCCTCAAGCGTATGCGCCTGCCGCAGGTAACCGTCAGCCAGCGCTCGGCGCAGATTGATGCGGCGCGGTCGCACCATGCCGAGCCCGTATTTGGCGATGAACGCGTCATCGCAGATGAGAAAGCAGGGCTGGCCCGGCGAGCTTGCGAGCAGCATGGCCTCGGCAAACCGGTGATAGTCCACGGCTTCGGAGACGAAGCGGCGCCCCAGCGAGTCCACGGCGATGAGACCCGGCTTGCCGCGATCGAGCACGAGGTGAGGAAAGACAGCGAGCGAGTCGTCACGGCGGTGGCGCAGCGACACCGGCGACCAGAACCCGTTGCCGTCGCCGATGCTCAGGCATCCGCCCGCCTGCTCGGCGAGCGCAATGCCGTCACCCTGCGCGCCTTCGGCAACCGGCGAGTGAGCACACACGGCGGGCGGCAGAAGGCGCCGCCGCATCTCGGCGTTATGGGAGAAGCCGCCGGTTGCCAACACTACGCCGCGACTGCGCAGCGCGATGCGTGTGCCGGCTGACTGGAGCAGCGCGCCGGTAATCCGCCCTTCGCTCTGCGTGAGAGACAAGGTCTGCGTGGACAGGAGGATCGGTACGCGGCGCTGCAGCAGCGAGTAATAGAGGCGACCAACCAGCGCGTTGCCCATCACGAGTCGCGTGCCACGCGCGAAGCGAAGCCGGTCGGTGCCGTAGCGGGCCACGAGCCCCACGCCATGGCGCAGCGAGGCGAACGATCGCCTGGCATTGAGGAGATGGCCGATGTCCGTGCGGTCGACCATCATTCCGCCAAGGAGCATGAACTCGGGCAGCGGTGGGCGCAGCTTGGCGAAGTCGCTGCCCAGAACGGATGCGTCGAACGGCACCGGCTCGAGCACCCGCCCCGACAATGTGGCGCCCTCCAGCGTCGCACGATAGTCCGGATGATGCGCATAGGCGCGCAAAGCGACCGCCGTGTTGTCCTCCATGAAAGCGACCATCTCGGGAGCCGCGGCGAGGAAGGCACCCACTCTGGTCTCGTCGAGCCGGTTGCCGAGAACGCCCCGCAGATAGCGCCACGCGTTTTCGGGGCTGTCGCTGCCTGGCGGGCTGTGGCGGGAGTTGGGCACCCACAGCGAGCCGGCCGAGCGGGCACTCGTGCCACCCACAACGTCGGTCTTCTCGACCAGCAGCACATCGAGACCGAGCACGGCTCCCGTCAGCGCAGCCGTCATGCCGGCAGCACCGCTGCCGAGGACAAGCAGGTCGATCTGCCGCTCGCTCGTCATGGCATCGGCGCCCCGAGACGTGGTTTCAATCGGCCCGCTCCCGGATGTCGCTTCGTTCATCCGGGCTATGCCGTGATTTCGCAGAGCAACCGATAAACGCCAATCGTCGCGGCCGGCAATTGGGTGGAAAGCATCCCAGCCACACGCTCGGCATCCTGCACCCGCAGCGTCTCCACCAGCAGACAGCCTTCCATCCTGCGGTCGCCGCCGCGCAAACGCTCCTCCTCGGATGGCGGAACGTCGCCGACGCTCCAGGCCGACCAGATTTCTCCGCAAGCGATTCCTTTATCCTGCAAGTTCTCCAACGTCGCCTTAAGCGCGTTTTCATCCGGCCGTTCGCCAATTCGCGCCGCGACGGCGAGCGCGCCGCGCATCGCTCCGATGCGGAAGGTTTGCCGGCACACCGTGCGGATCATGTCCTTGAAAATTTCCGACATCACCATGCGCGTCATCGGTGTCGGGTTATTCAGCCGCATGCGATAGTCGGCGGAGTAGAGAACCTCGACCGAGCGGGTCACATAATAGTTGAAGTAACGCGGCTCTGCGCTCACGGCCTCATACCGCCGCCCGAGCAGGAAGCCGGGCACGGCGAGCCGCTCCTGCAAATGCTCATGCTGAAACCATTCCTCGAACTCCGCCTCACGGCCGGGCGCGACGTTGTTGAAGATTGCGAGAATCCCGGGCCGCGCGACGGTCACGTCAGAGGCTCTCATACCTCGATGCGCTGGAACTCGATCGGGAATGAGTGCATGCGCCGCGCGTCGGTGTCGGTGATCTCCACCGTTTCGGCGAACACGCAACCGGTCTTGCCGTCGTGCCAGTTCGGGTCGAACAGATCGATGTTGAACGCGAAGACCATACCCGGCTCGAATCGGTCGCCGACCACCTTGATCGCCTCGCGGTCGGCCGCGATGGCGTGGTGGCGGTAGCGCGGATATTCGAGCGAGGCGAGGCCGTGGCCGTGCACGCCGGCCTCGCAGATGCCGAGGCCGCGCGCATCGGTTTCCTCCTTCACGGCATCGAGCGCCACTGAAATGCTTTTGCCGGGACCGAAGTTCTCCAGCCCGCGTCGGTACGCCGCGAGACACCCATCGTAGATGGCAAGCTGCTGCTTCTCCGGCTCGCCGAGGCAGAACGTGCGCTCGACATGGGTGAAATAGCCGCCGAACTTCGGATGCATCTCGCAGATGATGAGGTCACCGCGTTCTATCGGCCGCGTGGTCGGCATCCGGAATGGATGGGGATAGGGATAGCGGTCGCAGTTCCACAGGAACAGCGTCGGTTCTTCGCCGCCGTTGGCCATCATCGCCTGCATCATGCCGGCATAGACCTCGCACTCCTTCACGCCCGGGCGCGCGATGTCGCGGCAGGTCGAGAGCATGAGATCGCCGAGCTTGGCGGCCTTGCGCAGCATGTCGAGCTCCTCGGCGCTCTTGATCGAGCGCACCTTCTCCAGCATGTCCTCGAGGCCGACGAAGCTCGCGTTCGGCAACAGCGAGGTGAGACGCGTGAACACGGCATGCGGGAGCCAGCCGTCGGGATCGAGCGTGCCGGCGAGACCATCCGTGCCGATCCTGCCGGCCTCGAGCTTGAGCTCCCTGAGGCGGTTGGCCACGGAATCCGCCCAGGTCTTGCTGCGCGGCCGCACGTCGCTGACCCAGTCCTGCGCGGCGCGCCAGCCTTCGATGAAGGTGGGCAATTGAACGATGGACGTGGGGTCGCCATCGGCCGGAAACACCAGCACGTTGAACTCGGCGTTGCCGCCGATGGGTGCGAGATAGCGGGCATTGGCCGTATAGAAGTCCCACATGACCGGCCAGCCCCAAAGCACGATGGCATCCAGGCCGCGCGCCGCCATCTCCTTGCGCACGGCGGCCCAGCGCCGGTCGCGCTCGGCAAGGGAGAGGCGGGGGAGTTCGAGTGTCTGTCGCATGTCCGATCTCGTGTTGGCAGCTGGCCCGGTTATCCATGCCTGACATCGCATCACGCTGCGGATGTCCGGCCCGCATGAAGGGAAAAATTACGCCGCGGCCTTCAGCAGCTTGAGCGTGGCGAGATAGTCCGCGATTCCTTTTTCCAGGTCGTATTGTGGGCGATAGCCCAGTTCCTCGCGGGCGCGCGTGATGTCGTAGACGCCAGTCGCGGGATAGGCAAACCCGTAGAAATTCAGCCCGCCGCCGATCTCCATCTGCGCGTTCGGCATATGCTTCTTGATCACGCGCTCGAAGTCGCGCAGCGTCACGCCGACACCGGTGCCGACGTTGTACACGCGGCTCTTCACTTTGTCCGCGACGGTTGCGAGGTAAATGCCGAGCGCGGAATCCTTGTTGTAGATGAAGTCGTCCTTGTCCTCGCCGCCCTGCTCCAGCTTGAACGGCAGGCCGTTTGCGGGATTCTCGACGATGCGACTCATGACCGCCATGGGTCCGTGGCGTGCGGTCTTGCCTGGACCGTAGGTCGAGGCGAAGCGCAGCGACACCGTCTCGACGCCCATGTTGTCGTTGTAATAGGTGCAGACGTTTTCGCCCATGAACTTGGCGGAGTCGTAGATGCGCTTGGGCTTGGCTGGCAGATCCTCGGACATCGGCTTCCAGGTGGGCGCGCCATATTCGCCGGTGATGGGCCCATAGACCCCCTTCGCGCTGGTGAATATGACGCGCTGGACGTCGAGAGCGCGCGCCGCCTCCAGCACGTTGACGAGCCCCAGCACGTTGACCTGGATGCTGAGCGCCGGGTTGGCCGCGGAAACCGCGCCGACGAACGCCGCCGCGTGTACCACATGCGTGACGGCGTGCTTTTTGATCGTCTGGAGAAGACGCGGCATGTCCAGAACGTCGCCCGGCTCGAAGTCGATCTTGTCGATGATATCGGGGATGAGGCTGTCGTCGCGATGGCGCGCAAACACGACGGGCCGGTGCCCCTCGTTGACGAACTTGCGGCTGGTCTCGGCGCCGATGACTCCCATTCCGCCGGTGATGAGAACCCTCATTGCCGGCTCATTCGATCTTGGCACCGACCGCGTTGATCAGGGAGGTCCAGTGCTTGAGGTCGCTTTCGACGAGTGCGCCGAACTGCGCCGGCGAAAGATCGACGCGCTCGAAGCTGTTCGTGGTGAAGAATTCGCGCGACTGCGGCAGGTCGAGCGCCTGCGAGACGTCCGCGTGGATCTTGTTGACCAGCTCGGCGGGCATGTGGGGCGGGCCCCACATTGCGAACCAGACCGAAGTCGCAAAGCCAGGAACGCCGGCTTCCGCGATCGTCGGCAGCTCGGGCCGCGCGCTCAGCCGTTTCACGGTCGCCGCGGCGAGAATTTTCACCTTGCCTGTCTTCTCGTGCGCCTCGACGCTCGACAGATTCAACAAGAGCATCGCCACATCGCCCGCCAAAAGCCCGTTCAAAGCCGGCGCCGCGCCGCGATAGGGAACGTGCACGATATCGGTGCCGGTGCGCTGCTTGAAGTCCTCCATGCTCAGGTGGGCGTAGGTGCCGACCCCATACGATCCGTAGTTCAACCTGTCCGGCTGCGCCTTCGCCAGCGCGATCAGTTCCTGCACGCTGTTCGCGGGAACCGACGAATTGACGACCAGCACCGGCGAGCCACGGCACAGCACCATGATCGGCGTGAACTCCTTCGGGTCATAGTTCAGCTTGCCGAACAGCGCCGGATTGGCCGTGAAGGCGGAGTCCGGCGCAACCAGGAGCGTGTATCCGTCGGCCGGCGCGCGGCTCACGGCCTGCGCCCCGATGCCATAATTACCGCCGGGGCGATTGTCGACGATCACCGACTGCCCCCACATTTCGGAGAGTCGCTGCGCCACGATGCGCGCCATCGTATCGGTGACCCCGCCCGCAGGCACCGGCACGATGAGCTTCACGTTGCCGCTCGGAAAGGTCTGCGCAACGCCGGGCGCGACGTCGGCGGTCGCGCCGATTAGAAGAGCTATAGCGGCCGCGCACGCGGTTCGCGAAAACTTCAGCATGGAGCATCTCCTTGCGTGCGTTTTAACTATCTGCTGGCGGTCAGCGCGCGCTGGCGGCGCCGACCACCGGGTTGCCGATGCCGAGCGGCTCGGCATCGACGAGAACGAAGGCAACACGCGCGCGCCTGTCGCTGCGGTTGGCCCAGGCGTGGTTGGTGCCGCGCTGGATCATGATGTCGCCCTGCTTGAGCTTGACCGTCGAGTCGTCCATGTCCATCTCGATCTCGCCTTCCATCACGATGACGTAGTCGACGGTTTCGGTCCGGTGCATGTGCGGGGTATTGCCGGGCGGAAAGTCGATCACGGCAAAACGCGTTCCCTTGGCCGGCGGCGCCGTGCCGAGGATGCGCGCACCCATGTCCTCGATCTTCTCGCCGATCGGGATTTTTGCCGGGGCGTCGTCGGTGCACCACATCATGGTGGAGACGAGTCCCGCTTGCGGGAACTTGGCGTTGGTCGCCGGCGCATCGATGAGGGCTTTGGCCACACAGTTGGAATCGTGGCCCGTCACCACGCGGCGAATCGGCGGGTACTTTGGGTTCTCCATTCCATATGTCCCCGAACTTGGTTTGCAAACGCGAGGCTAGCATCGGCTTGGCAATCGCGCCATCCAAGGCCAGGATTGTACTTGGAACATCGTCAGCGGCTATCGCTTGCGCGGTGGTACTTGTGCACGATGTTTTTTTCATTAGCATGGCCGATGCATACCTAAGGGGATGGAGTCCCCCGAAATCGCCGAATAGGCTGATGACTCCTGCCGCATAAGCGCGGTGGGAGATGCGTGCGACCCGCCGCAAAGGCGGGCTTTTTTTGCCCGACGCAACTGCACGCCTTGGAGACGAATGATGACAACCGTCTGGACACTCGCAGCCGTCTGGTTCGGCCTGGCGCTGTTCGCAAGCTTCTGCTCGATCTACCTGCGCGTTTCTACCGCACTCGCCGAGATCATCGTTGGGACTGGCGCAGGCAACTTGAGCCTCCTGCTTGGCGCAAACGTGCTCGGAGCGGATGAGCCCTGGATCAAATTCCTCGCGGGCGCCGGGGCGATCATGCTCACTTTTCTCGCAGGCGCTGAGCTTGATCCGGCTGTGTTTCGCCAGCGCTGGAGGGAAGCAACCGCCGTCGGCATTGCAAGCTTCCTGTTGCCGTTCTTGGGCTGCGCCGCCGCCGCCTATTGGATGCTCGGATGGGGCGTAGCGGCGAGTTGGCTTGCCGGCATCGCCATGTCGACCACTTCCGTCGCGGTCGTCTATGCCGTGATGCTGGAATATGGGTTCAACAAGACTGCATATGGCAAGACCATTCTGGCCGCCTGCTTCATCACCGATCTCGGCACAGTGCTCGCCCTGGGCTTCATGTTTGCGCCTTTTGACATGAAGACCGTTATCTTCGCCAGTGTTGCACTTACTGTGTTTTTCATCATGCCGTGGCTGACGCCGCGCCTTTTCAAGCGCCACGGCGACCGGCCATCAGAGCTCGAGGCCAAATACCTCATGCTCGTGCTGTTCGGTGTCGGCGCCCTTGCCGCCTGGTCAGGCAGCGAGGCGGTGCTACCTGCTTACGTGCTCGGCATGCTGCTCGCTGGCTCGGTCGGCCGTGACCACACGCTGATCCGGCGCTTGCGAACGCTTACGCTTGGCCTGATGACGCCGTTCTATTTTATCCGCGCTGGCTCTTTTGTTTCCATCCCCGACTTGATCGCGGCGCCAGCAGCGTTCTTGATCATGCTGGTGGTGAAGGTGGCAGCCAAATGTATCGGGGTCTACCCAGTGGCAAAGCTGCACGGCAGTCAGCACAAGGAGGCGATGTACACGACGTTGATGATGTCCACCGGACTCACCTTTGGCACGATCTCGGCCTTGTTCGGCCTTACCAATGGGATTGTCGATCAATCGCAGTATTCGGCGTTAGTTGCCGCGGTCATTGGTAGCGCCATCGTCCCTACCTTGGTCGCCAACATCTTCTTCCTTCCGCGCCACCTCCTGGCGAAGCATGCGGAGGCCATCCAGGAGGACGCGTGAGACGTCACCAGCCTATACGCGAAGTAGCCCGGATTGAGCGTAGCGAAATCCGGGATAGCTGTGCTTCCGGGTAGAACCCCGGATGTCGCTTCGCTCCATCCGGGCTACGCACACTGATGACGAAGCGGCCTGGGGAACAGACGATGGGTTGCGCTGGCTCAACCATCCCACGACCACCGCCAGACTCGATTCGACGGCAAGAAACGGAGTGTTTGAGACCTGCTGACGTGCGACGCTATCATGGGCGCCTTTAACTCGCTCGAAGAGCAATTCATGACGGAAGTCTCGCATCGCAAACGCTTCGGCGTCGTCGCCGACGATAAGCAACGCGCCATGAGCGGTCTTGAATTCGTTCAGGGGCTCGTCGATGGCACGCTACCGCTGAACAGCATGGCGCAAACGCTCGGCTACGACATCGTCGAGGTTTCCAAGGGCCGCGTCGTTGCCGCCGCAGAGCCGCATGCGGGTCACCTCAACCCCGCCGGCACCGTGCATGGCGGCCTTGCCGCAACCTTGCTCGACAGCTGCATGGGACTCGCCATCCGCTCCATGCTGGACAAGGGCTTTGCGCAAACAACGCTCGAGTTCAAGATTTCGCTGGTCCGGCCTGTCACGCCGGAGACCGGGCTGGTGAAGGCCGAAGGCAGAGTGATCAGTTGCGGGCGCCGTATCGGTACGGCCGAGGGAACGTTAACGGACAAAGATGGACGCGTTCTCGCGCACGGCACGACAACGTGCTTGCTCTTCGAGCACTGACACACAGTGCCTCTCGCTGCCGCGCGTCTGCGCCCGTGAACCCCTAGGATGGCTTGCGCGGAGCGCAACCCATCAAGCGCCGCGGCATCGGGTGCGCAAGCCCGTCGGAACTTCGACTGGTCGCAACGTGGACAGGCCCTGGGGCATGCGTGACTTCGTGATCATTGATCCGACCGGTGTGGCGGATCGCACAGAACAATGCAGGAAGTTCCCGGCATGGGCCGTCGGTCGGGGTTGCACGGCGGTAGCGCGCTCGGGCAAGCGGTAGGCAATTGCCGCGCTCGCGCATCTCCTCCGCATTGACGCATTCGCGACTCACTGGAGCCGGAATCAAGGGTCAAACGGCTCGCCTCGATAAGAGCAAAGCGACGGAGGAACCGATGCCGAGGCGAATGATGTTCTTTGTGCCGGCCATTCTCATCATGCCGCTCGCATCTACCTTGGCGACGGCGCAAACAAGCGTTGCCGAGCCTGCGGCCGAGGAGTGTAAGGCAAAGCCGGACTCACCCGCGCCCTCCGGCAGCCACTGGTACTACCGCGTCAATCGTACGGATCAGCGGCACTGCTGGTATCTCGGACCGGAAAGCAGGAAGGTGCGTTCGCAAGCACGGGAGGACGCAGCGCCAGCGCGGACGCCGGCGCGCGAGAATCCTTCCGAAATAACTCGCACGATGCCTGCACAAATGGAGCCCGCACAAAGAACAGCTGCCGAGACCACGTCCGCCCAGCAACCGGCGGCGGCAGATTATGTTTGGCCCACGTTCGACCCCCCGAAAGCCCCTGATCCGGATGCGCACCAGGGCACGACCACAAGTTATAACGATAGACAGGGCCAGGCGCCGACAGACGCGCAGGAGGAAATGATATGGCCCGTCCTCACCGAGGCCGAGCGTGCTGCACGGCCAGATACGGAATCCGCTCCCTGGTCGGCATTTCTTCTCGCTGCTCTGGCGCTGCTGTTTGCCGGCGCGATTTTCAAGCTCGCGCGCCGGCATGCTCGATCGTATCGCCGCGACCGCTGGCGGATGGCCCGGCCGCGCCTCAGGCAGCGCAGGAAGCCTTACGCAGGCCGTATGGCCGCGCGTCCAAATCAAGGCGCTCGCAGATCCGCGGTGGGAACGGAACGCGACGACATGATGTGGCGGCCGACGTCGATCGATCCGGCTGAGGCAAGAAGCCTGCGCAAGCTCATGCGTGAGCTGGAGCGGACCGCGGCATAACCACACGCGGTGACCGGTGACACGTTATCAGGTGTCTTGTAGCGGCTATCACGTTATCAGGTGTCTTGTAGCGGCTATCACGTTATCAGGTGTCTTGTAGCGGCTATCAAGAATGGCTCTACTGAGCGTCGTCACCTTCAGGCCCAAGACATTTGACTGATGATAGGCGTATCGGTGGTGGCCGGGGAGTTTCAGCATGGGGGTGCTCCATCTTTGATCGAACCGTTGGGCGGTTACTGTCGTTTTCTCAACGAGTCGCGGTCAGGATTTGACCAAAAAGGTGCCTGGTAAACCTCCGGGCGGGCCCTCGCGAGGCTTAACCGGCAGTAATGGAGAGATATGATTGAAGAAGTGACGCCGCGAAAAAACGCGGGATTTACGCGGGGCCGACCGTTTGCCAATGGCAACGGAGGTCGTCGCGGTCCGCGCAGGACAGTTGGCCCAGCTCAGCGATCGATGTCTGGCTTCTTCTTGATTTTGGTCGCCAATTCAACAAGTCGCCTGATTGCCTCAGCACGAGAAGGGAGGTCGGTCTGGCAGCGGCGCCAGTCGTCTACCACCCGCAAAAACTGCTCAGATACCCGCATCTGAAACGGGCGATCTTGGGTGCGTCTCGGTGGGCGGCCACGAGGCCGACGGTTGGTGACCATTTTTTGTATTGACAATCAATACACCAAGGTATACGTATCAGCAGGCCGATGGCAAGCAGCGAACTCGCCACCGGCCCTAACCCAAGCCACGGAGGTAAGCCATGGCTCAGGCTGAGTGCATTAGTACAGCAATCCGCGAGATGATGTCTCGTGGACGGCCGCCGAAGTCCACAAGTCCGGTGCGGATGGCGCACACCGAATTCGTCGCAGCCCTCGCCGGGAATGTGCCGCACCCGATCTATGCCGACGTCGATTCGGAGGATCTCGAGGGCCGCGCCGACCATCTGGAGAAGGTGTTCGCGGCGCTGCACGTCTATCTCACCGCGATCATCGCCGACACGGCGCAGAACATCCCAGGTGGTACGCTCGATCGCCGCTACCTCGACAACCTGTTCCGGGACTTGTCGGCCGACGCGCTGTGGGTAATCCGCAATGCTGCGGAGGAAATGCGCGAGCACGAGAATTGGAGGGCGTCATGACCCTCCCGTTCGACACCGCAGGGATCTCTCCCAAACGCCTTAATCGCCGGAGCTTCATCGGCGGCTCCGACGCCTGGATAATTATGGGAAGCGACGAGGCTGCCTTGCTGCGGCTGTGGCGCGAGAAACGCGGCGACGCCGAGCCTGAGGACCTCTCCGACAATCTCATCGTCCAGCTTGGCCTCGTGACCGAGCCCCTCAATCGGCATTGGTTCGAGCGCAATACCGGGCACGTCATTACGCAAGTGCAGCGGTGGGTCCAGCACCCGGTGATCCGCTGGATGGCGGCCACCCTCGACGGGATGGTTGAGCAGACCGGCGCCGTCTTCGAGGCAAAGTTCATGCTGCCCTGGTCGTTTTCGGAGGTGAACGCGGCCGAAAAATACATGCCGCAGCTCCAGCACAATATGTGGGTCATAAACGCCAAGGCGGCGGTGCTCTCGATCATCACCGGAGGCGGGAAATGGGTGGAGATCACCATCCCGGCCGATTCCCTTTACCAGCACCTCCTACTCACGGCCGAGAAAAAATTCTGGCGCTGCGTTGAGAGTGGCGAGCCCCCTCGACTGTTTGGAATCGAGCCGCCGCGGCCGCGGATCGAGGCGGTGCGGATCGTCGACATGAGCGCATCCAATGCCTGGGCGGAATTCTCTGGCGTCTTTCGGTGCACGCGCGAGGCACACCTCGAGCATGAGAATGCCAAGGCTGAGCTCAAGGCCCTTATGCCCGAGGACGCCAAGGAAGCGATCGGCCATGGCATCCGAGCCAAACGATCCAAATCCGGTGCGGTGAGCTTTGATGTCTTGAGCATGGAGGGCAGTCATGCACCGCTCCAGTGAATCCATCGGCACCATCGCGGCAGCACTTGCCAAGGCGCAAGCGGAACTGACCAATCCAGAGAAGTCGCTTGTTGCAACAATCCGATCCCCCTTCCACCGTGAAGGAGACCGCACCTTCCGCTACGCCCCGTTGTCGAGCGGTCTGGACATTGTCCGCAAGGGCCTTGGCCGGTATGAGATCGCGACAATCCAGACCACCGCAATCGACAAAGATGCCGGGCTTCTTCGCCTCACAGCTGTCCTTGCTCACTCGTCCGGCGAATGGATCTCCTCGGAATGGCCCGTGTGTGCGATTGCCGATATAGCCTCGGCGCAACGCATGGGAGCGGCACTCACCTATGCCCGGCGCTATGCGCTGTTCACCCTCGTCGGCATTGCTGGAGAGGATGATCTTGACGCGCCGGGCCTCGATGCAACATCCAGAACCGGAGTTGTGGAGCCGCCCCGATCCGATCATCGCAGCCAATCAACCGGCGATGCAGCAGTTGCGGCACGGGTTCACGACGGCACAAAGCTCCGTGTGCGTTCCGGAGGATCCGTTCTCACGTCCGATCAATCGGCAATTCTTCGGGAACGCTTGCTCGGACAACTGGTTGCCATCCATTCGACCGATGATGCGGCCGCCTGGGCGCGTCAGAATCTTTCCGCCAAGAACGCGCTTACAGCGGATGATGCTCGAATGGTCGAAGAGCAATTTCAAACGAAACTCTCGAGCATCGGCGATGGCGAGGGCCCTAGCCCTCCATCCAATGCTGTCTCCGTCATGCCCGCCGGTCGGCCTGATGTGGGCGATAGCCAGAAAACTTCGAAAGTCTCCGGTAAGCCGTCTCGCAATAGCGCAGTCCGCGCCTTGGGCAAAACGGTTCGCCTGCGCGATAAGGAGCACCGGAAGTTCGTCTCCCGGCAGGCGTGCCTTGTATGCGGTCGGACGCCGTCGGACCCGCATCACCTCACATTTATGCAACCTCGTGCGCTCGGACACAGAGTCAGCGACGAGTTCACCGTTCCGGTTTGTCGGGTCCACCACGGCGAGCTTCACCGCCAGGGGGACGAGGCCGCGTGGTGGGGCAAGCTCTCCATCGATCCTGTACCGGTCGCTCTCAAGTTATGGCAGCACACACGGCCCAATGGCGATGAACTCGCACCAAGCGAAGGCATCACGCCATTACAGGCTGAGCAGAAGCTGGACTTATCCGTTCAAGATCGAGCTGGTACGAACAACGATGAGCGCGCCGCTGTGGAGAGCGCCGTTTCCAAGGACGCCGACCCACTTGCGAGTGGACGAACTCTCAAATGGAATGCGAACATGAAGGAGTGACTCTGGACATCGAATTGAGCCAATTATTCGTTCGCACTCTGGTAGCCGCGGCGTGGCTGCTCACAACAACGGCCATTCATGCGGCAAAGAGGGCGCCACGGCGCGGAGCAAGCATCTGAACTTTGTTCATCACCCTATTTCTCGATATTTTATGGACCTGCAAGTGTTAACCGTGGCGTCGAACCCGGGATGCTCGAGCATCGCCGACATTTGTGCATCAAGCCACAGCCGATCAGCAAGTGTCATCCACTATCAAAGTGGCAGTCGAAGCGCACGCATGGCACTTCCGCTCCGCCTCGAAAGCGACCATCGGGCATCACGATGCAGCGCGTCGCCGACTACCAGTTTTGGACTCATGTAAGCGAAGCAACCGTCAGCATTCTCACTCGATCACCACATCGGCGGGGGCGAGTACCTCGGAAAGAGTGTTGATCCAAATGGCCTCACAATCTTCACGTTAATCACTGGCTCGAAGCCGTCGAGCATCAAGAGGCGCAAACCGCCGAGTTCGTGTATGTCAATTTGGGCCGGCCGATGAAGGATATTCTCGTGCGCCGAGCGAGGCGAGAGCCGCAATCCACGAGGGCCAGCGCGAGGTCACCGTCTTGGTGTCGGTATAAAAGCGCACTGCGTCGGGCCCGTACTGGTTGAGGTCGCCGAAGCGCGAGCGCTTCCAACCGCCGAACGTGTAA
>WNFZ01004483.1_pt1 | contig 33814 bp, 35 predicted proteins | sample 5400081 | NCBI WGS metagenome assembly WNFZ01 (sample SAMN13153365, study PRJNA577476) | soil metagenome | isolation source: 80 cm soil or saprolite under grassland replicate 1 | place: USA:California | collected 2016-06-15 | reverse complement strand
TCGGTCCAGGCGCGCTGGTCCATGCGCAGCACCGGCCGCACGAACAGGTGCCGCGAGCAGCACAGCACCATCACGAACGCCCACACCCGCCGGCGGCGCCCACCGGCCGGGTCCACCCACACACCCAGATACCCGTAGTCGATCTGGCCCTCCTCGCCCGGCGGCACCTCCTCGCGCAGCACCACCACCTGGTCGCGGCGCAGCTCCTCAGGCAGCATCGCGGCCACGTAGCGCCGCAGCGACGCCACGCTGGCCTCAAGGCCGTGCTCGTCGCGGAGCCGCTGGTGGATGGTGGCCTGCGTCACCCCCGCCGCCAGCATCGCTTTGATGTAGTCGTGGTGGGCGCCGATCTGTGGCCAGGTCACCTGCCGCAGCCTGGTGTCGGCCAGCTGCGGGAACCACCCGGCGACAAGCTCGGCCCACTCCCTCGCACCCAGCGGCGGCCCGCCCGGCGCCATCCCCGCCGCCAGCGCCGGCGCCAGGTACTTGCGGATGGTCTTGCGGTCGATGCCAAGGCTGGCCGCCACCTCGCTGATCGAGCGGCCCGCATGCCAGTGGATCAAGATCTCGGTCACGTCGACCACGACGAAACTCCTCCTCGCCATCGGCTCCCTCGCTTGGTCTGCTGCCTGCGAGGGAGCAACTTGCCGGATCGCGAGGACCACCCCGACGCGCTCGCCGTCCCGGTGGGGAATTCCGTGAGCGGCCGGGTGGGGAATTACGTGACCGTCAGACCCCTACAAGTGGGGAATTCCGTGATCGCCGACACTCACAGGCCAGGTCGAAGTTTTCGCACCCTACGGGGCGTCGAGACCGCATGGTGGTATCGACACCCCGACGTGTCGAGCGCGCCACGCTGAGCCGCGGCATGGAGGCGGCTCGCCCGCACCACATGTTGTGGTCCACCGGTCCGTGCGCGTTGGCGGCACAAGATGTTGTGGTACGCTGCTGGCCGCCGCTAGGACGCGTTCGTGTGGCGCGGATCGCCTTGTGCGCATGCGCCCGACCGCTCGGCGTTCGCCTCGACAACGCAAAGGTGACGATGATGGAGGGTGTTATCCTCCAGGCGGTTAGGTCGATCGAGCAGATCCACCCGGACGCACGAGAAAGGAGCCTTGAGGCACTCAGCGTCTCTGGAGTGCAGGCAGCGAACCGGGCGCTGTAGGCAGTCCAGAAAGGCGACGACCCCCGCTGTTCGGCCAAGAATCGAGCGGGGGCGCGTCGAGGGTTCGTCACCGGTATGGTTCCGGTGCCGCCGTACATGGTTGTTGTACTAGCCCCAGTGGGGGTCTGGCAACATCCAGCGTGCGGCGGTGCCGGAATCTACCCCGGGCTGCGCCGATAGGGGTAGTGGTGTTCGGCAACTTCGTCATTCCTGTGTACTTCGCACCTCCTGGGCCGGATCTTCAGGTCCGTGCCCGCTTCGCCGCCGAGGACGTCGCGGCCGCGTTCCGCGCTGACCGTGTCCAGTACCTTGGCACCGGCGGCTTCGGCGAGAGCTGGCTGGTAGAGACCGGCAGCCACCGGCAGGTCGCCAAGGTGATCCACAACCGTAGTTGCCCGATCGATCGGCTCACCCGCGAGGTCGAAGGGCTCATCCGGCTGGACTCGCCGCGGGTGGTGCGCCTGTTGGACGTGTGTGGCGTGCTCCTGCGGTCCGACCGGTGGCCGGCACTGCTGTTCGAGTACGTCGAGGGCGGCAACGTGCACTCCCGACTCGTCGCCGGCGACTGGCCCACTGTCTCCGAGGTCATCGCGTTCGCGACCGCGCTGCTGGACGGGCTGGAGTACCTGCACGCCCACGATGCGGTCCATCGCGACCTCAAGCCGGAGAACATCGCGTTGCGGCACGCCGGCTGGGACGAGCCCGTGATCCTCGACCTTGGCTTGGTGAAGCTCCTCGACCAGCCAACCATCACCCCCGACCCGGCGGTGATCGGCACCCCCGCCTTCATGGCCCCTGAGCAGCTCCGCTGCGAGAAGGCCGGCAAGCAAGCCGACATGTGGGCCGTCGGCGTCATCCTGCACCTGCTGCTCGCCCACGAGCACCCGTTCTACGACGAGATCCCCCTCGACGAGCGTCAAGCGCTACAACGTATCCACGCCGGCCCGCGGCCTCTGCCCGACCACGTCACCGCACCGCTCCGCCCGCTGGTCCAGCGGCTCCTGGACCCCATCCGGCACCGCCGTGGCAGCGCCGCGCGTGCCCTGCGAGACCTGCAGGCGGTGGTCACCCAGTGACCACGCCGCAGGCCACCACGCCTACGCCGCTGCCAATCCTGCTGGTTCACAAGTCAAGGACGCACGCCCGACGGCTGGACCAGGTCGTGGAGATCCTCCAGCGCGAGGACCGCGACCACCTCCGCGTCGGCGTGGTGGCCAGTCTTGCGAACACCTCACCGGCGCAGGCCCGAGCCTTCCTCGGCAGGTTCAACACGCTGTTCACCATGCTCGACCTTCGCCTGGTCGACCCCGCCATCGCTGCGCACCGCGACCAGCTCGGCACCAACCCCAAGCTTCCCCACCTCCAGGGCCCGTGGCCCGCCACGCCAAACCCGCGCCGCATCCGCGCCGTGCTCAACCTGCAACGCGAACTCGGCGCCACCGCACTGCTCACCCCGACCGGCCTGGTGCGCGACACCGACGCCGACTAGGAGCTCGGGCGCGCCTTCGCCTGGGTCCGTGCCACCCGCCACCTCGAACCCGACGCGCCGCTGCTGGTCAACCTGACCTTGCCATCTCAGTGGCTCTCAAACCCCGACCTGCGCCACCGGCTGCTCAACGAGCTGGTCGAAAGCACCGAACCCATGTGGTACCTGCGCGTCCGCCTTCCGGCGCCGAGGCCGGCCCACAGCCAGCCACGCAACGAAGCGCTCCTCCGCGGCTACCAGGAACTCGGCAAGGTCGCCGCCAGCGAGGGCAGGCAGGTCATCCTCGCGACCAGCGGACTGACCGGCTGGCTAGCGACCAGCCTCGGCGCTGCCGGCTTCGGCGCCGGCACAACCCCAGCCACCCGCACCTTCGCCGAGCCGACCGTGATTCCCCAACAGCCAGAGTCTCCCTGGCCGAGGCGGCCCCGCTACTTCGAACCCGCGCTCCTGCACACCGTCGACTTCGCCACCCACGAGCTCTTGCTCCGCAGCAAGGACTACACGCCCTGCGGCTGCACCTTCTGCGCCGAACTCGGCGCCGCCAACCCGAAACCACCACCCGACCAGTGGAACGGCGAACTGGCCGGACTCCATCACCTGCTGCAGCTCGGCCGACTCCTCGCCCGCCTGCACACCACCGACCCCCAGTCCACGGCACGCCACCAGGTCGAGCAGGCCCGCGCCTTCCACGCCAGCCTCCCACCCTTCCCCACCCACCACGACAACCAGCCGCTGCACCTGAAGGCCTGGGCACAGCTCCTGCAATAGACGCCCGTCAACGGGGTGGCCAGATCGTTGAACGCGACAGGACCCGTGGACCCGCCTACGCTGGTGGCCCGTCCTTGGCGGCATGGTCAGGGCAGCCGGAAGGTGCCCTCCACTACGAGTTCACGCTGAGCCAGCAGCCCATGGCCGCCTGCTGCCGGTCGTTCCCATGCTTTGGGTGCCCCCGGCAGGGCACCGACCAGACCTGCGAAACCCTATTCGCCTGTCCGCGCAGGTCAGCCTGCCGTCGTCGCCGTGGCGGGCCGCGAAGCGTCAGCGGGCCGCGGGTGCATAGTGCGGGTGCTCGGTGGTGGTGCCGGGGTCAGCCGGCGTGGCTGGCCGCAGCGTCGATGAGGGCGGGGTCGAATCCCATGCCGTGCATCACGGTGCGCAGGTGCGCCCGGTAGAGCCTGTCGCTGTCGGTGATCAGGCGGGGCAGGCTGCCGAAGATTTCGGCGGCGAGGTAGCCGAGGACGGCGGCGTAGGCGCTCAGCGCGATCCCGGCCAGGCGGGGTGGGTAGTCGGGCGCGGCGTCGGCGAGCAGGTTCCGAAGGAACTCCGTCACCTCGAGGTCTGACGGGATTTGGGTGCGGTCGGGGTCGGCGTCCCCGGCCTGGACGGCCGCGGCGTAGGCGTTGAGGGGGAGCGCGGTGGTGCGGCCGGCGGCGGGGCCGGTGACGTGCTCGGGGGCATGGTAGCCGGGTTGGGGGGTGCCGAAGATCAGGGCGAAGTCGGCGGGGTTGTCCAGTGCCCATTGGCGGAACGCGCAGCAGATCGCCCACCACTGCCGGGCGTGGTCCTCGGGCGGCTGGGCGTCGCGGGCGGCGGTGGCGGCGTCGGCGAGGGCGGTGTAGGCGTCGACGCACAGCGCGCTGATCAGGTCGTCGTAGCTGGCGAAGTAGCGGTACAGGGCGGAGGAGGCGGTGCCCATCTGCCGGGCGATCGCCCGTAGCGACAGCGCGCCGGGACCCTGTGCGGCGAGCTGCCGCCGGGCCAGCGCCTTGATCTCCTCAATGGTGGCCTGCCGCTGGCGGGCGCGGCGCGTCGGCGGCGTGGCCTGGGCGGATGGCGATGCGGTCATGCCGATGAGTCTGCCATGTGATGGAGAGCACCGCAAACTTCGAGAGCATCGCTCTTGACAGGAGCGGGGCTCGTGAGTACTCTCGCGTTGAGATCACCGCTCACATTGCGATCGTCGATCGCAGAGAGGATGCGGAACGATGTTCGAGTACCTGCCGTTGCTGTTCGCGCTGGCCTGCCCACTCGGGATGCTGGCGATGATGGCCGCCCCAGCGCTGGTGCGCCGGTTCAGGCGCTCCGGCGAGGACGGCGCTGGAGAGCGGTCGGCGGGCGCACCGCAGGCTCGCTGATCGCACGAGGACCCGTCATGACCCGCACACCGCCTGCGGCGGCTGCTGGTGGACCCTTGCCGCGGTCGCCAGGGCGACCTTCAGGCGCCGTCGTCAGCCTGGCCACGCTCGACCACCGCGTCCCGTCCCGGCCTCAACCGACCCAAGCAGCCGATCCCCAGCCGCCGCGGCCGGCTGGCTCCCGCCTTCGCCAGCCAACCCTCGATCCGGCCTTCGCCCCGGTACCGGCTCGGCGCCTGCCGAGCGCCGGTGCCTCGATGGCCAGGCAGAGCGTTGCCAGCCTCCAAGGGCGATGACCGAGGTCACGCCAGGCAGCCTCCGGACGCTCGCGCTACTGCGTCGGTTGGGCCGGCTTGCGGGCGGTGAGCCGTTCGACGATGCCGAGCTTGGCGCGCTCGTGCCGTTCGATCTCGAATCCTTGGGCCTGGACGTGGAGCAGGGGGCGGCGGCGCAGGTGCTCCTCCCCGAGCGGCAGGGTGATCCGTTCCAGCAGCCACTGGACCGCTCGCACCCACCGTGGCGTGCCGGCAACGTGGTCCAGCAGCAGCAACCGGCCGCCTGGGCGCAGCACCCGCCACATCTCCGCCACGGCAGCCCGGTCGTCGGGGATGCCGCACAGCGACAGCGTGCAGACCACGATGTCGAACGAGGCGTCGGGCAGGTCGAGGGCTTGGGCGTCGCCCAGGCGCAGGTCGACCTGGCGGCCGAGTCGGTCGGCCTCGCGGCGCGCCAGGGCGACCATCTCGGGGCTGAACTCGATCCCGGTCAGGCGGACGTCGTTGGGGTAGTGGGCGAGGTTGCGGCCGGTGCCGATGGCGACCTCCAGGACCTCGCCGCTGGCCTGGTCGCAGATCCACTGGCGGCCGTCGGGGAACAGCCGGCGTTCCCAGAAGGCCATCTGCTTGTCGTAGTTGCGGGCGTGGTTGTCCCAGTAGCGGCGCAGCCGCTGCGCCCGCTGCTCGCTGACGTGCCTGGACATGGCGGTCCTCCTCGCGGCGCCCGCATGGGGACGCCACCGTGGCGACTCCCGTTCAACTATCATACGATAGTAGCAACTACTGATAGATAGTAACCGAAGGTCATGTGCCTGGTCGGAGGAGGAGCAGTCGTGGACTATGACGCCATGTACCAGATGATGGGCGGCGACATGATGGGTGGCAGCATGACCGCGTTCGCCTGGTTCTGGGCCGCCTTCGCGGTGGCCCTGCTGCTGCTGGCGGTCGTCGGCGGGATCGCCCTGTTCCGGGCCGTCACCCGCCAAGCCACCACGCCCACCCCGCCGGGGACGCCACCGGCCGACCCGGCCCGTGCCGAGCTGGACCTGCGCTACGCCCGCGGCGAGGTCGACCGCGAGGAATACCTGCGACGCCGCGCCGACCTCGAAGCCGACCGCTCATGACCGACCAGCCAGATCCTGCGGCCCGGTCGAACCTGGACCGGGCTCTGGGCCTGCTCGGTCCCCTGGAGGCCCGCATCATGCGAGCGATCTGGACCGGGCAGGTCGCCGAGCCGTTCGCTGTCCGCGATGTGCGTGCCCACATGCTGGAGCTGGCCTACACCACGGTGATGACCACCTTGGGGCGGCTGGCCGACAAGGGCCTGCTGGTCGCCCAGGCGAGCATTGGCAAGCGCGCCTACGACTACCGCTCGGCGGGGAGTCCGGAGGCGTTTCTGGCCGCTGCGAGTCACCGGGAGGCGCAGCAGGTGGTCGACCGCTACGGCGACGCCGCGCTGGCCGCGTTCGCGGCCAGCCTCGACGCGCTCACTCCCGAGCAGCGCCGACGCCTCGCCGAGCTCGAGGAACAGTGACCGTAATCCGTGGCCGGCCGGCCCTGGTGGCCCTGGTCGGCGGCTTGGTGGTCGCGCGCCTGGCCTGGCGGCCGGGCGAGGCCATCTGCCGGCGGACTACCGTGGCCGGCTGCCTGGGCGTCGCGGTCGGGGTCGTCGTCGCGCTCGGCCTGGTGGCCTTCGTGGTCCGGGCTGCCTGGCTGGCCGGCTCCGCCGTCCGGGAGGTCGCCGGGTTGCCCCGCATGCCAGCCCCGGACGAGCTGGCCGCCGCTACCCAGCGGACTGGGGCCGGCAATATCGTCTGCCTCGACAGCCCGACGCCCTCGGCGTTCTGCGCTGGCCTGCTGCGCCCGCGGGTCTTCGTCACCAGCGGCATGGCCGCCGGCCTGGCCGACGACGAGCTGGACGCGGTCCTGGTCCACGAGGCCGAGCATGCCCGCCGCCGCGACCCGCTGCGCCGTCTGGCCGGGCGGGCCGCCGCCGACGTGCTGTTCTGGCTGCCGCTGGTCGGCTGGTGGTCGAGGAGCCGGCTCGAACACGCCGAGTTGGCCGCCGACCAGGCGGCGATCCGCCGGGTCGGCCGGCCCTCCCTGGCCCGGGCGCTGCGCGCCGCCGCCACCCCGGCCGCGCCGGCTGCCGGTGGCGTCCAGTTCGACGGGGCTGGCCCTGCCCGCGTCAGCCAGCTCCTCGGCGACCAGCCGCCCCGTCGGCGCCCACCGCTGGCTGCCTGCCTGCTGTCGGGACTCGGCCTGATCCTCGCCATCAGCCTGGCGATGTGTGTCGGCCAGGGCCTGGCCAGCGCGGTCACCGGCTGAACCCGCTCCCTGTGAGCGGCAGACCTCGGCTCGACAATCGTCCACTATGAAGGCATAGTATTTACTATCTACTTATAGTAGATCGGCGAGGATCCGGAGTCGCCGAGGGAGGAGATGCCGATGTTCCCGGAGCTGATCGGCCGGCCACCGGGCACGGTGATGGTGCCCCTGAAGCTGATCTGAAGCCAGCATCAGGGAAGGTGAGTGGCGCCTGCGATCGAGCAGTACTGCGGCGGGCCGCCGACGCGATGCATTCCAGAGTCGCTTGGGAGGAGATGCTGATGTTCGAGGTCGTGATCGTGGGTGGCGGCCCGGCCGGGCTCAATGGCGCGCTGCTGCTGGGACGCGCACGGCGGCGGGTGCTGCTGTGCGACGCGGGGGCGCCCCGCAACGCGCCGGTTGCCCACATGCACGGGTTCCTCAGCCGCGACGGGCTGCCGCCGGGCGAGCTGCACCGGATCGGCACGGAGCAGCTCGCCGCCTACGACAGCGTCGAGCTGCGACCGGCACAGGTGTCGGCGGCCAGCGTCGACGGCGACGGCTTCGCGGTCACGCTGGCCGACGGTAGCCGCGAGCAGGCACGGCGGCTGCTGCTGGCCACCGGCGTCGTCGACGAGCTGCCCGCGATCGACGGGCTGGCGGCGCTGTGGGGGCGGGGCGTGTTCAACTGCCCCTACTGCGACGGCTGGGAGGTCCGCGACCAGCCGCTGGCGGTCCTCGGCGCCGACCCGCGGGCCATGCAACTCGCCGTGCACCTGACCCGCTGGAGCGGCGACGTCGTGTGGTGCCCAGGCGGCCCGCCGGGCTGGCTGGACGACCAAGGCCGTACCCTGCTGGCAGCCCGCGGCGTGCGGCTGCGCGAGGAGCCGGTCGCCCGCCTGGAGGTCGGCGACGGGCACCTGGACCGGGTCGTGTTCGCCAGCGGCGCGCCGCTGCCGCGCCGGGCGGCGTTCCTGCACCCGCCGACCCGGCAGCGCAGCGACCTGCCGGTCCAGCTCGGCTGCAGGCTGTTGGAGGACGGCTCGGTCGAGGTGAGCGACCTGGGCCAGACCAGCGTGCCTGGCGTGTTCGCCGCCGGCGACATGGCCAGGCGGCCGTCCATGCCGCTGCCCGGCGCCCAGGTCGTCATCGCCGCCGCCGAGGGCGCGATCGCCGCGGTCGCGATCGACCAGGGCCTGGTCATGCACGACCTGGCCGGCTGAGCCTCCAGGCACGGCTCGGTCGGCTCGACGGCCGGCCGGGCCGTGCCCGGCACGGAAGCTGCCTACGCTAGGCTGCGGCGCCAGCTCGCCCGCTCGGCCGCCGAGCCGGCGTGGGTCTTGGCCAGCAGGTGGACCTCGTCCCCCAGGTGCACGACCGTGACCTGGAGGCGGCCGACGAGCCCGCTGGCGGCCAGCGCGTCGAGCTGCTCCTCAAGCCCGACCGGCAGCACCGCCCGCACGACCGTGCCGGCGGCCTCGCCGGCCAGGGCGTAGCACAGGTAGGCGATGGCTTCCTGGCTGGTAGCGACGACGTGGACGTCGCTGAGGTGGCGCAGCGGCGTGGCGTCGAAGGTTCGGATGGTCTCAAGCAGCGTGCGCACCACCGCCTCCTTGCGCGTCGTGGTGGTCGGTGCCGTGACCGGAGTGCCCGAACGGGTAACGAATCGGTGGCTGCTGGGGTTCCCGTCGGCTGCTGCCAAATCTCCGGCGGTCGTTGGCTCCTGGGTCGCTTGGTGTGGTCGGTCGGCTACGACGGCGTGGCTCAGACGGTGCGCAGGATCTCGGCCATGCGCTCGGCGATGAAGAAGTGGCCGGCACCGGGCACGACGGTGACCTCGCAGTTGGGGAAGCCGCCGGGCCGCTCCAGCCAGGCGCGGGGTGGGACGAGCTTGTCGTACTCGCCCAGCCACAGGCGCACCGGACCGGTGACCTGCTCGGGCTCAAACCCCCACAGGAGGGGCATCAGCCGCTCGTCGTCGACCACGCCGCGGCTGCCCGCGCCGGCGAGATCGGCGCCGAACCGGCCGGCGAACTCCGGCCGGGCGAACAGCCGCCGGTCGGGGTCGCTCATGCTGCCCACCAGCGGCCGCTCGGCCCGCCGCGGGTCGCGCCTGGCCAGGGCCGCCAGCGCCGCGTACAGCCCGCGCAGCACGAACGGCGCCCGGCGGGCGGCAGGGTAGTACCAGCCGGGGGTGCCGAGCTGGCGCAGCGCGCCGGGCCGGTCGAGCGGCGGGATCGGGGCCACCAGCGCGGTGTCGCTGACGCGACCGGCGAGCCGGTAGGCGACCGCGGCGGCGTGGGGGCCGCCGTTGGAGAACCCGACCACGGCGAAGCGGTCCAGGCCCAGGGCGTCGGCGAGGCGTTGGACGTCGTCGGGCCAGTCGAGCAGCCGCCGGCCGGGCTTGGGGGTCGAGGCGCCGACGCCGGGCCGGTCGGGCGCGATGAGCCGGACGCCGCCCGAGCGAAGCTCGGCGTCGCTGGTCCAGGGGTTGCGGCGGTAGCCGGGCGTGGCGTGGAAGAACAGCACCGGCCGGCCGGTGGGGTCGCCGTACTCCGCGTAGGCGAGCGCGCGGCCGTCGGGGAGCGCGATCAGGTCGTCGACGCGCGGACTGGTCTCCATCGGTGCCTCGGTTGGGTGCTGGCTGGGGATTCGGCGCGGGGTACGGGTTCGGCGCGGCCGGAGCGGCAGCCTACCAGCGGTCGCCGCTCACGGTAGGGACAGAAGTGGCCGCAGCGCGCCCTTGACCTGGGAGGCCGCGACCGGGCCTTCGAAGCGGGCACGGATGGTGCCGCGGCGGTCGGTGACGATCGTCCACGGTTCGGTCTGGAAGCCCCAGGCCGTGAAGGCGGGGGCGGGCCGGTTGGTGTCGCGCTGCGGGTAGATCTCGACGTGGACGAAGTGGGCCGCGGCGGGGTTGGTGGCCTTGGCGGCGACCATGGCCTCGTCGACGACCGGGCCGCACATGCGGCTGGTGCACAGCAGCGGGGTGGCGAACACCACCACCGTCGGCCGGCCGCCGGCCAGCGCGCGGTCCAGCGAGATGGCGTGCAGCGGGCACGGCGGCGTGCGGGTGCACACCCGCTTGCGCGCCGCCGGGCTGGTCGCCACCGGGCTGGCGACCCGGCGGGCCTTGGTCCCGACGGCGGCGACGACGTGCTGGTGCACGGGGACGGCGCCGGCGGCCGCCTGGCGTTGCTGGCCGCCGGAGGGGACGGCGACGAGCTGCCAGTTGCCTGGTGACGGCAGCTCGACGGTGACGGCGTAGAAGCCGTGCAGGTCCGACCGGGGCGAGGTGTCCTTGGTGGCGTGGTAGGCGTCCAGTTCCAGCCAAGTGGCGGTGAACGGGCCACGCGCCCGCCCGCTGGGGTCGAGGGCCGCCCAGACCCGCGGCTGCCCGCCGGTGAGCAGCCGGTTGTCGGGGGTGCTGAGCCCGAAGGTGAGCAGGCTGTGCCCGACGGGCAGCTCGCTTTGGGCGCCGAGGAACGACAGTTGCTGCGCCCCGGCGGTCAGCGCGCCGAGGGACCCGGCCGGCGCGGTCGTGGTGCCGCTGCGGGCGCGGCTGCCGCCGCAGCCGGCGGCCAGGGCGGCCAGGCCGAGGCTGCCGGCGGCGGCCAGGAGCGCCCGCCGGCCGAGCGGGGCGGCCAGGCCGCCGCGGTGCGGGTCGGGCTGGTCAGGGGTTGGTGGTGGGGCCATCGGTCTCCTTCTCTTGCGGTCGGGTCAGCGGGGTGACGTGATGGTCAGCGCCGTGCCGTAGTCGTGGTAGTCGCGGGTCATGAAGTGGCCGGGGGCGTCCATGCGCTCGCGCAGGATGCGACCGGCAGGGTCGACCCACAGGCGGTGGTAGGCGCCGTTGCCGGCGTCCAGGAACGCCAGGACCCGCACAGGGGTTCCGTGGAGGGTGCCTGGTCCGAGGTCGGTGACATTGGCCTCTTGGTCGCTCCAGTTGCGGGCGGGGAACGGCAGCGTCAGCCCAGGGACGCTCTCCTTCTTCCAGGGGCCGTCGTTGTGGCGGGTGTAGCGGGCCTCACCGACCCAGACGGTGTCGGCGCGCTCGCCACCGGCGGTGGTGTGCCAGCGGGCCTGGTCGGGCGCCTTGAAGGCGTAGTCGCTTTGGAAGACCGCGCCGCGGCCGCTGTCGAGCACCTCGTGGAGGCGGTAGGAGCCGGCGGCGGCCAGGGTCCGGTCGGCGGTGCGCAGCCGCTCGGCCGCGGGCGCCGACAGCGGGACGGGCAGCGCGAAGCGGGCCACCCCGCCGGGGAAGGCGGCCTGGACGGTGTAGCGGCCGGCGGGCGGGACGCCCAGCAGCGCCTCGCCGCAGCCGACCCCGCAGCGGCGGGTAGCCAGGAGCGTCAGCGCGCGGCCGTGGGCAGGAGACAGGCGCAGGGTGGTGGGGGCGAGCGGTGGGGGGATGCCGATGGAGCAGCTCCGGCGGGGTGCGGGTGGGGACCTGCAGGGGGACGCTGGCCGCGCGGCCGGCGGCGACGACCAGGGCGGTGACCTGCCAGCGGCCCCGCAGCGACAGGGCGCTGCCCTGGCCGCGCCACAGCCCGTCGGCGACCCGGCGCAGCTCCAGGGTCGAGTCGCCCAGGTCCGGGTGCGCCGGCAGGCCGAACTCGAGCTCGACCCGGCTGGCCTGGAGCGGGGCGTTGGTGTCGTAGTCGGCCAGGCGGGCGGTAAAGGTGTTGGGGCCGGCCAGCCCAGGGGTGACGGTCAGGGTCAGCCGTACCGTGGTGGCGTAGTCGCTGCCGCTGACCGTCACCGCCCCGGGCGGCGGTGGCGGGGTGGTGGCCGGGGCAGTGGCGAACGCGGCCGGCGGCAGCTCGGCGAGCAGCGCGGCGGCCAGCACCACCACCACGGCCACGGCGAGTTCGCCGCGCACGGTGCGGCGCAGGGTGGCGAGGCTGCCGTCACCACTGGTCAGGGCGGGGAGGTGGCGGTAGCGGTTGGCGGCGGCGAGCGCGGCCAGCACCGCGACCAGGGCCGCCTTGGCCAGCAGGGCGCGCCCAAACCCGGTGGCCAGCAGCCGCGAGGGGCTGCCGACCTCGCCGGCGGCCCGCGCCAGGCCGGTCGCGGCCACCAGCGCCACCGCGGCCAGGGCCAGGCGGGAGAAGCGCGCCACCGCGGTGACCAGCTCGCCGCGGTCGCGGCCGCGCAGGCCGACAAGCAGCCACGCCAGTCCGCCGGTCCAGGCGGCGACGGCGGCCAGGTGGACCCACTGGACCAGCAGGTTGGCGGCGCGCAGGCTCGACTGCCCGCCGGCGTGGCCGCCCGCGGCATGGGCGCCCAGCGCCACCATCGTGGCCAGGCCGATCCCCGCCAGCGCCGCCCGGCTGCGGGGCCGGGCCAGCAGGGCGCCGGTCGCGGCGGCGACCAGGCCGAGCGCGACGGCCTCGCGCGCCAGTGCCCGACCGGGGGCGGCGGCGAGCAGCGCGCCCAGCGGCACCCCGACCGCCGCGTGTTCGGCCAGTACCACCATCCCGAGCCCGGCCACGGCCAGGCCCAGCCCCGCCCCAAGCAGCGGCCGGGCAGGACCCGGGAGCGGGCCGCGCCAGACCAGCAGGCCGGTGGCGGCCGCGCCGAGCAGCAGCGCCAGCCCCCAGAACAGCGCCCAGCGGCCGGCCAGCGCCAGCGCCGACGGGGCGGGGCTGGCCGGCGTCGCGGCCGGCGAGCCCGTCGGCGCCGCGCCGCCGCCGCTGCCGGCGCCGACGCCGAAGCCGAAGCTGCCCCGGGTGACGTGGCCGTCGATGCGGGAGACCACCCGCCAGCTCACCGTGTAGGTGCCGTCGGCCAGCCGGCCGACCGGCGCCCGCAGCGCCAAGGGCCGGCCCGGGACCACGCCCGCGCGGCCGCTATCGACCGCCCGGCCGTTGGCGTCGAGCACCCGGATGCTCGACAGCGCCGGGTCCGGCGCCTCGGTGAACGCCAGCACGACCTCCCGGGGCGGCTGGGCCAGCGACGCCCCCGCCGCCGGGTCGGCGCTGCGCAGCAGCGCGTGCGCGCCGGCCCGCGGGGCGGCGACCGCCAGCCACAGCACCCCTAGCGCGGCGGCCAGCAGCAGGCGTTGCCGTGCCCCGCGTCGTCTTCCCATGCACCGCCTCCCGGCCACCCGCGGGCGGGCCGATCGTCTCCTACATATCGTAGAAGATCACGCGGCGGGAGGCGGCGGCGTCAAGTGGCGTTGTCGAGCTGGACCGCGGCACCGAACCGCTGGCTCGCCTGGCGCCTAAGCCTGAATCCACCGTGGCGCTGTCCAGGGCGCCGGGGATGGGTGGTCACGCAGCGACGGATGAAGGTTGCCGCAGTGGGTGGCGCAGCGAGGGTGGGATCGGGCTGCTGATCGCGGGTGGCTCGTCCCCGAGGATCGTCTCCAGGACGGTGGGTGGTTGTCGGCGCACGCTTCGCGCAGGCCAGGGCTGGTGTCGGTGGGGCGGCAGGGCCGCGCTGCTGCTGCTCAGGTCTGCAGCGGGAGCGCACGGAGGCGGGCCAGGGCGGCCAGGAAGCCCTCGGCCCACGGCCAGCCAGATGGCAGGTGCAAGTGGCGCCGCCGTGCTGAGTGGGTGAGCCGACCCGGCAGGGTGATGAAGCGCCGGCGGATCGTCTTGGCCACCACCAGGGCGTGGGAGCCGAGCCCGAGGGCGGCGACCCAGCGCAGCAGGTTGTGGGCGAGGGTGGCGATGATGGCCCAGGCGGCGTTGGCCAGGAACACCCCGGACGGGCAGTGGCAGAGCCCCGCCCCCTGCTTGAGGTCGCGGATGGCGAGCTCGACCACGGCGTGGCGGCGGTGGTCGGCGTCCAGCTCCACGGCGCTGCCGGCCCGGTCGGTGACCAACGCGTGGTGGCGCCAGTCCGGCCACAGCGTCGCCTGCGCGCCAACCAGACGGGTCCGGCGCACGACCAGCCGACCACCCGCCTTGCCGGCAAGCGTGGTCTCGGCCACCTGGGCAACCCCACCGTCGGGGTAGTCGATGTCGGTCCAGGCGTCCTCGCCGATGGCGGCGATCGCGGCGGTGACCAGCTTGGTCTGGCGGACCGTGACCGAGAACCGGATGGCGTGGCGCCGGCACGCACCCAGGACCTTGGCCGACCAGAACCCCGAGTCGCCCCGCAGCGTCAGCGGCCCGGCTGCCCGGCCCGGCGGACCCGACCGGCCAGCTCGCCCACGAACCGTTCGGCCCCGCGGGCGGTGTTGGCCGAGCCGGTGCGCATGCGCAGGTGAAGCACCTCGCCGGTGTCGGCCCTGCTGGCCAGCACCGGGTGGTAGCCAAGCCGGTGGGTGTAGCCGTAGGCCGCCCCACCCTTGGCGTGGCCGTGGACCTCGCACACCGTCGAATCGAGGTCCATCGTCAGCTCCTGCTCGCCCGGGCCGGCGCCGGCGGCCCACGCCCGGGCCAGGAGGGTCTCGGCGACCCGGTCGAGCTGGCGGATGTGGCCGAAGGTGAACGAGCGCAGGAACGTGCCCAACGTCGAGGGGGCCATCACCCGATGGCCGAGCACCTGCGTGGTGTGTCCCGTCCGCAGCACGTCGGCATCGTCGATTGCGTCGCCGCCAGCCACCATCGTGTGCAGCAGGGTCAGCACCTTGCGGCCGGGCCGGTGCGCACCAGGTCGGTCGCCGAGGTCAACCAGCTCGTCGACCACCGCCTCCACACCCAGGCGTTCGGCCAGCGTTGCGGTCAGCGCCAGGCCCGCGTTGGCGACGGCGTGGTGGTCATCGAAGGCGACGACGAGGGCATCCGGGGTGTGCGACGATGGCATCGAAAAGGTGCCCTCCGGGTTGGGATTCGTGGCTGGCTCGCCACCGCCATTCTCCCAGCTCAAGGGCCCTTTTCATAACTGAGTCACAGCCACACCACAAGACCACCGCGGTGGACCCAGGCTAAGCTGGACGGCTGCGAGGCTATTGGCCCGCAGGGGGCCTCGGGGTCTGCTCCCTCGCTCCGGCGAACCTGCTGGACGAACGGCCGACGAGGTGTCCCGCGAGCCGCTTACCCAGGCCAATCAGCGTCAGTGACGGCGGCAGGCCCCACGGATCGGGGATGACCGACGCGTCGCACACGTAGAGGTTCTCGACCTCGGTCTGCAGGTCGGGATCGAGCAGCCGGCCGATCGGGACGGTGCCGCCGGGCTGAACAGCGAACAACCAGCTGCGGCACAAGCGCTCTGCGCCGGCGTTCGCAAGGATCTTCCTGGCTCGCTGTGTCCCACGGGCCAGCCGTTGACGGTCGCCCTGGGTGAGCGGTTTGCGGATGCCGCCCCGCGTCGTGATCCGGCCGTTGAGCTCGTCCTTGGTTTCGACCAGGATCGCGGCAGCCCGCTGGTAGGAGAGGAGCTTGTCGACCCTTCCCACCTCGGCGGTGATCAACGAGTAGAGCCATCGTGGCACCGAGAAGTCGGTCAGCGTGTACCCCTCGTCCTCGATCAGGACGCCTGCGGTCATCGGCAGCTCCTGGCCCTGACCCGGGCCGCGCAGCGAGCCGATCACCACCACGACCGGGTCGCAGAAGAACGACCGCCCGGCATCCTCGATCCCGCTGGCGCGCAACAGCATCGGCGAGCCGATGCCTCCTGCCGCGACGACCACGGTTGCTCCGAGCGCGGTCCGGGGCTTGCCGCCGTGGACGAACTCGACGCCCGTGGCGACGCCGTCTTCGATGAGCACGCGTCGGGCTCTGGCTCTGGTCACCAGCGTGGCGCCCAGCGAGACGGCCTCGTCGACGAACATGCGCGCGTTCCACTTGGCTTCGTAGGTCGGAACCCCGTAGGAGCCCATCGGCGCGCCGCCGAGCCGGTCTTGGTCGAAGTACTTGGGAATCGGTTTCCAGTCGTATCCCAGCTCGGTCGCGCTGTCCATCACGCGCCGCGCCGAGGGGCCCATCAGGTCCGGTGGCAGCGGCCCGATGGGCAGCTCGCGCTTGGCGTCTGCCACCTGGGGGCGCAGGTCGATGCCGTGCTTGGAGAACAGCTCGTAGGGAGGCTCCCACGCGGTCCCGAAGAAGTAGATCGAGCTGCCTCCCACGGTGACGCCGCGAAGGACCGCGAGGAGCCGATTGGTCACGAACAGGCTGCGTGCGGGCATCCACAGTTCGCGGAGGGTCTGGGTCATGCTCCCCGTGACCGGGGCCTCGTCGCCTCGCTCGAGGATGAGGACGTTCCAGCCTCGTCTGGTCAGCTCGCGCGCGACGGTCGCTCCTCCGGGGCCGGAGCCGACCACGATGGCGTCGAAGGATTGGGACAAGGCCGGGTCGTTGTGGCTTTGGGCCGAGGTGGACCCGCGGGGCGCAGGCGGTTCATCCATTGGCATGCAGGCCTTCCTCTTGGGTGCTGGTGGCCGCTCGGCCGCAGCATCCCCCGGCATCGCGCAGCCACTCATGCCGTTCTTCTTCAGCCACCATCGCGCGCATTGTGGTGACGGTTGCGATGCTCGACGTCCGCGGCCGTTGGGAGCATCACGCGCTGGTGTCAGCTGACGTAGGACAGCGTGGTCATCATGCCGGCCTGCTGGTGGTAGAGGTTGTGGCAGTGCAGCATCCACTGGCCCGGGTTGTCGGCGGCCAGGTCGACGGCGAGCTGCTCCATCGGCCGCACGATCACGGTGTCCTTGCGCGGGCCGGGTCCCGGGCCGCCCTGGACCTGGAAGCTGTGGCCGTGCAGGTGCATCGGGTGGAACATCATCGACTGGTTGGCGAACAGCAGCCGCACGCGTTCGCCCTGCCCCACCGTGAGCGGGACCGCGTCGTCGGCGGTGCGGCCGTTGATCGTCCAGCGCGCGTCCATCATCCCGCCCGACAGCACCACCCGGTGGCGGCGGTCCGGCTGGCGCGCGGGGAGGGAGACCCTGGGAGCGGCGCGCAGCTCGGCCAGGTCGAGGAGGCGGCCGTCGAGCTCGGCCGGGTGGGCGTCCGCTGCGGGCGTCGCCCCAGCACCGGTGCGCACGACCCCGAACGCCCCGCCGCGCTTGCCCTCGGCGACGGCGACCAGCGGGGCGGCGCCGTCGCCCAGCGTGACCAGCGCGTCGTAGCGCTCGCCCATGCCCAGCACCAGCGTGTCGACGGTGACCGGACGGACGGGCATGCCGTCGGTGTGGGTGACGGTGAGGCGGTGGCCGCCCAGGGCCAGGCGGAAGGCGGTCTCGGCGGCGGCGTTGACCACCCGCAGCCGCAGCCGTGCCCCCGGTTTGGCGCGGATGGTGGGCGGGTCGCTGGGTGGGCGGCCGTTGAGCAGGTAGGCCGGGTAGTCGAGCTGGCCGCCAGCCCCGCCGAGCGTCTGGCTGCCGCCTTGGCCCATCATGCCCATCATGCCGCCGCCCATCATCCCGCCCTGCTGCTGCAGCCGGGCTTGGAGCTGCTCGGGGCTGGCGCCGACCCCGTCGGTCCAGTCGTCGAGCACCACCACCGCCTCGTGGTCGTAGGCGCCCGGCTCGGCGGGGTCGTCGACCAGCAGCGGCGCGTACAGGCCGCGGTCGAGCTGCAGGCCGGTGTGGGGGTGGAAGAAGAAGGTGCCCGGGTCGGGCGCGGTGAACTGGTAGGTGAAGCGGCCGCCGGGCGGGATCGCCGGCTGGGTCACGCCGGGGACGCCGTCCATGTCGTTGCGCAGCGCGACGCCGTGCCAGTGGATGCTGGTCGACTCGGGCAGCCGGTTGGTCAGCTCGGCGCGGAGCACCTCGCCGGCCCGCAGCCGCACCGCCGGGCCGGGCACGGTCTGGTTGTACGCCCAGGTGGTGACCTTGGTGCCGGCCAGGTCGAGGGTGGCCGGCCCGGCGACCAGGTCCACCTGGTGGGTGGCGGCGCCGGGCTTGTGGCGGCGCGCCTCGGCCTGGGCGACCGCCGCGGCGGACGGCCCGACCGGCCGGGGCTTCGGGCGGCCGGTGCAGGCGCCCGCGGCCAGCCCCGTGGCCCCGGCGCCGGCGGCGACGAGGAACTGCCTGCGTGACACCCCAGCCACTCCAACCTCCTAGCCCGGGCCGTCATACCCAGCATAGGAGCGCAGCCGATGATCCGGGCGTTGACCGCCAAGGGGTCGACCAGCGGCAGCCGAGCCCGACCGGGCTGGCCCGGGCGGCGCTCCGCCGACGCCAGCCGGCCGTGGCGTGGCGCGCGGGCGACCCATACGGGCGAGCGGAGCGTCGGCCCGGGTTGGCGGTCGAGCGTGGGCGTCGGCGGCGCTGGGGCTGGCCTTGCGCATCGGGTGGGCGCCTCCAGGGTGCTCGGGCGCGGGGTCAGGGCCGTTGGCCGAGGTAGGTGTCGACCGCGGCGCGGAGCTGCTCGGCGGTCATGGCGCCGACGCGGCGGCCGCGTAGGGTGCCGTCGGAGGCGATGAACAGGGTCGTCGGTAGGCCGGCGACGCCCAGCTTGGCGCTGGCCTGGCCGTGGGGGTCGGCCGCCAACCGGTAGGTGACGCCGGTCTCGGCGACGAAGCGGCGGGCGGCGTCGACCTGGTCGTTCTGGTCCAGGCCGAGGAAGCCCACCTTGCCGGCGAGCTGCCGGTGGACCTGCTCGAAGGCGGGCATCTCCTTGCGGCACGGCGCGCACCACGACGCCCACACGTTCAGCACCAGCGGGCGGCCGTGCAGGTCGTCGGGGAGGGTGAACCCGGGACCGCCGGCGAAGCCGGCCATCGTGACCCGCAGGGCGCCGCGAGCGGCGCCGGGCGTGGCGGCCGGGTCGGCCGCCCTGCCCGCACCGGTGGTGCAGGCGGCGAGCAGCCAGGCAAGGCCCACCACGAGGGGGAGCAGCCGGCGGGGCGCGCGGGTCGGCATGGTCAGATCGGCGGCCAGCCGGCGCGGGCGAACGAGCGGACCAGTGGCGCGAACAGCCGCGTCCACCAGCCGGCGACCATCGCCGCCCCCATGGCCAGCAGCAGGCTGCCGCCCACCCGGGCGAGCGCGGTGTGGTGGCGGCGCAGCAGCCCGGTGGCGCTTCGCCCGTGGGCGACCGCCCAGGCCAGCAGCAGGAACGGCACGGCCAGCCCGGCGGCGTAGACGGCCAGCAGCCCGGCGCCGACGGCCGCGGTCGGGGTGGCGGCCGCGGCGGTCAGCAGCCCCGCCAGGACCGGTCCGATGCACGGCGTCCAGCCCAGCGCGAACGCCGCGCCCAGCGGCGCGGCGAACGCGGGCCCCCGCGGGACGCAGTGCAGGGCGAGCAGGCGGCGTTCCCGGGCCAGCGGGCGCGGCTCCGCGCCGAGCAGGGTCACGACCCCAACCGCGGCGACCAGGACGCCGGCGGCGCGGACCAGCCCCGGCCTGCCGGCCAGCAGCAGCCCGCCGAGCCAGGACGCGCTGGCGCCCAGTGCGGTGAAGGTGGCGCCGAACCCCAGGGTGAACAGCGCGGCGGCGGCCATCACCCGGCCGGTCGGTTGGCTGCCGGTGCCGCCGACGTAGGCGACGTAGCCGGGCAGCAGCGGCAGGCAGCATGGCGAGGAGAAGCTGACCAGGCCGGCGAGGAACGCCGCCGCGACCAGGAACGTGCCGCTCACCGCCACCGGCCTCCTTGGGCGAGCAGCGCCTGCAGCCGTGCGGTCAGGACCGGCACGGTGGTCTTGCCGGTGAGCTGGTAGGCGATCACCCCGTCGCGGTCCAGGACGAACGTCGTGGGCAGCGCGACCGCGGGCAGCTCGGTCGCGGTCTGCGCGCCCGGGTCGAACAGCGACGGGTAGGGGACGGCGAACTCCTCGACGTAGGCGCGTGCGGCCGGCCGGTTGTCCTGGATGTTGACGCCGATGAACTCCACCCTGCGGTCCCGGAAGGCGCGGGCGACCGAGGTCAGGCCTGGCTGCTCGGCGCGGCAGGGGCCGCACCAGGAGGCCCAGAAGTTGACCACCAGGACGTGCCCGCGCGCCGAGGTCGACGACCAGCGACCGCCGTCGCCGAGCAGGGTGCCGTGGAAGGTGGCCTGCCGGTGGCGGACGTCGCTGTCGACGGCGGGCCGGTCGGCGACGGTGAACCCGGCCGCGTCCGTCCCGCTGTGCAGCCTCTGGGCAACCGTGCGGACGCCGGCGGCGGCGGCGACGAGCAGCAGCGCGGCCAGGACCAGCCCGGGGACCAGCCGTCCCCTCCGCTCGGTGGTCGGCGGTGGCGGCGGGTCCTTGGCGTCGTGGACGACGGGCGGCTCTGACATCGTGTAGGAGTTATACTACGACAACTCGTAGGAGGCACGGCCATCGGCTCCGCGCGGCCGTCCACGGCGCGAGAAAGGACCCGCGCATGTCCCGGCTGCTGCTGTACGCGCCCGCGCTCGCCTGCCCGCTACTGATGGTGGCCTGCATGGTCGCGATGCGGCGCATGGGCGGCTCCGGCGGCCAGGCGCAGCGGCCGCCGGCCGACGTGGCGGCGCGGATCACCGCGCTGGAGCGCGAGCTGGCCGACCTCCGCGCCCAGCAGGCCGCCGCCCAGCCCGCCGAGCCTGGCGGCGAAGCCGGCGGGTCGCCCACGCCCGGCCGGGTATCGTAGGTTCCCGAGCAGCCCAGGAACGCCGGTCACCGGCCGGCAGGTCGTCGACGCGCTGGCCGCGTCCCAACCGGTCGCCTACACCACCGTGCTGACCGTGATGGACCGGCTGGCCCGCAAGGGCCTGCTGGCCAAGCAGCCCGCTGGCAGGGCCCACACCTACCGGGCGCGGCAGACCCGCGAGGCCTACACCGCCGAGCGCATGGCCAGGATGCTCGACGGCAGCGACGACCCTGCCGCGGTGCTTCTGCGCTTCGTCGAGCAGCTCCCCCCCAGCCAGGCCGACGAGCTGCGCAGCGCCCTGCAGGCCGAACCCCGGCGGGACCGGCCGTGACGCCGCTGGCCGTCGTGCTGGCCTCGGGCGCCGTGCTCGGCGTCGCCGCGCCGCTGGTGCTCGGCCGCCTGCGCCGCCTGGAGCACGCCCCGCAAGCGGCGGCCTACCTGTGGCTGGCCGCCACCGTCGGCGCGCTGGTCGCCCTGGTCCTGGCCGGCCTGCTGCTGGTCCTCCCCGCGGGCGAGGTCGCCCTGGACCTCGCCGCGGTGCTGCGCACCTGCTCCATGGCCCTGCGCGGCGCGCTGGACGCCGCCGGCGGGCCGCCCGACCCGCTGCTCGGCCTGGTACTGCTCGCCCTGGTCCCTGCTGGGCTCCTCGTCGGCGGGATGGTCGCCGGCACCCGGGCCTGGCGGACCGGTCGCGGCCAGCGCGAGCTCCTCGCCGTGGCCGGCCAGCGCCGCCCCGACCTGCCCGGCGTGACCGTCCTGGACCACCCCACCCCGCTGGCCTACTGCCTGCCCGGCCGGCCCGGCCCGGTCGTGGTCACCACCGCGGCGCTGCAGCGGCTCGCCCCCGGCCAGCTCGCGGCCGTGCTCGCCCACGAGCGCGCCCACCAGGCCCGCCGCCACCACCGCCTCCTGCTCGCCGCCGAGGTGCTGCGCGTCGGGTTCTTCTGGCTGCCGGCGGCCAGGGCCGGCCGCGCCGCGGTCGCGCACCTGGTCGAGCTGGCCGCCGACGACGCCGCCGTCCACCGCCACGGCCGCGCCGAGACCGTAGCCGCGCTGGCCACGCTCGCCGCCGCGCCGGTGGGCCTTGGCGCTGGCGGCTCCGGCGCCCCCGACCGGATCCGCCGGCTGAGCGCCCCACCCCCGACCGGGCGGGCCGCGACGCTCCTGCTCGCGGTCCTGGTCGTCGCGGTCCCCCTGGTCGCCGAGCTGGCCGCGGTGACCGCCCCCGTGGTCAGCGTCGCCGGCACCCCCATCTGCCCACTCGCATGACCAAGCCGATCCGGCACGTGGCCGCCGTCCACGGACCGATGCGCACAACCCCGACGCCGGGCACGCCTGGCCCACCCCGTTGGGCGAAGGGCGGCCCTCACGACCCTCGCGCCGGACCGCCGTGCCACGTCGCGGAGAAGCGGAACGTCGGCAGCCGACCGCAGGAGCCAAGGTGGCATGAGTGGCCACGATGAGCTGGTCGGCGTCCGAACGATCGCCTGGCTCCTGGTCGCGCCGGCCAGGGAGGCGTGAGCCCATGCTAGGTCCCATCGGGCACGCGCTCTCGCTCGCGTTCGCGATGTTCTGGGAGATCCTCTGGGCGCTGATCCTCGGCTTCGCCCTGTCCGGGGCGGTGCAGGCGGTCGTCTCCAAGGCCGAGATGAGCCGGCTGCTGCCCGACGACTCGCCCCGCTCGCTGGCGACCGCCTGCGGGCTTGGCGCGGCGTCCTCGTCGTGCTCCTACGCCGCGGTCGCCTTGGCCCGCTCGATCTTCCGCAAGGGCGCCAACTTCACCGCCGCGATGGCCTTCCAGTTCGCCTCCACCAACCTGGTGATCGAGCTGGGCATCATCATGGCGGTGCTGCTCGGCTGGCAGTTCACCGTGGCCGAGTTCGTCGGCGGGCCGCTGATGATCGCCCTCCTCGCCCTGCTGTTCAGGGCCACGCTGCGCCGAAGGCTGGTCGAGCAGGCCCGCGACCAGGCCGACCTGGGCGTCGCCGGCCGCATGGAGGGCCACGCCGGCATGGACATGGCCGTCAGTGGCGGGTCCATCTGGTCACGGCTCCGCTCGCCAGCGGGGTTCACCGCCACCAGCCAGTACTTCGTGATGGACTGGGCCTCCATCTGGGTCGACGTCGCGGTCGGCCTGCTGGTCGCCGGCGCGCTGGCCGCCTGGGTACCGCAACACTTCTGGCAGGGCTTGTTCCTCGAGGGCCGCCCGCTCGCGGCCAAGCTCTGGGGGCCGCTGGTCGGCCCACTTGTCTCGGTCCTGTCGTTCGTCTGCTCGATCGGCAACGTGCCGCTGGCCGCGGTGCTGTGGAACGGCGGCATCAGCTTCGGCGGGGTGGTGGCGTTCATCTTCGCCGACCTGATCGTCCTGCCGGTCCTCAGCATCTACCGCCGCTACTACGGCTGGAGGATGGCCGGCTTCCTGCTGCTGACCTTCTACGCGGCGATGGTCGCGGCCGGCCTGGTGGTCGAACTCGTCTTCGGCGCGGTGGGCCTGGTCCCGGCCGAGCGCGCCGCCAAGGTGGTCGAGGCGAGCGTCACCTGGAACTACACCACCGTCCTCAACCTGGTGTTCCTCGCCGTGGCCGCGGTGCTGGTGGCGCGCTTCGTACGGACCGGCGGCGCGCCGATGCTGCGGATGATGGGCGGGCCGCCGGCCGGGTCCGACCGGTAGGAGCCCGGGCAGAACCGCCTGCTACCTCACCCCGACCGGTCCCGGCGGTGGTCGGCGTCGCCGCGTGCCGCGGCACGGACGGCCGGCGGCTCGCCGTCCTCGTGGTCGCGGGCCGCGCGAGGCGGTGCGGGCACGAACGGCGTGGCGGCGGCCAGGGCGACCGCGACCGCCAGCAGCGGCGCGTACGGCACCGCGAGCGCGCGCAGCGCCACGTCGACGGCACCGGCGAGCGCCCCGACCAGCGCGGCGGGGGCAGCACCGTGTGGGGTGCGGTGCGGGTCGGCCAGCACCACTGTGGCCAGCAGGAACAGCCCCAGCGACGTGGCGGGGACCTCGACGGCCTCGACGCTGGTCTGCCCGGCGAGCAGCCGCAGGCCCTGCAGGCCCAGGTGGGCAGCGAAGAACCCCGCGACCAGCGGCAGGCGACCCGAGCGCCACGCTGCCAGCGCCAGCGCCGCAGCGGCCAGGAACGCCGCCGTCCACCCGGTGGTGTCGCCGGCGTGGCCGACGTGCAGGATCTCCATGCGGGCGGCGAACGCCGGGATCGCCAGGACCGCCAGCGCCGCGACCGCCACCGGCGCCAGCGGCGAGCGCGCCGACCGCCAGGCTGCCACCCGCAGCAGCCCGGCGACTAGGCCGCCGAGCAGGTACGGGGTCAGGCCGTCGGCGCGCAGCAGCAGCGCCAGGACCGCCCCATCGGCGGCGGCCACGCCCAGGGCCTCCCAGCCCCGTGCCCCGGCGGCCAGGCTGACCCCGACCGTCACCGCGACCACCACGGCGGCCGTCCAGGGCGCGGCGCCGAGGCCGAACAGCCCCCGCGCGGCCAGCGCCACCGTAACGGTGGTCACGCCCACCAGCGCGCCGGGCCGGACCGGCCGCGGCGACCAGCCCCAGGCCCCGCCGACGGCAAGGACCGCACCGGCCACCTCGAGCAGCTTGGTGGCCAGCCCGAGCGCATCGACGGCCTCGCGGCCGCCGAACGCGGGGACCTCGGCCAGGCGCGACGCCGCGTACAGCACCAGCAGCCCCCCGACCACCACCCCGGCCGCCACGGCAGCCCGGCGCGAACCCGGGGCGCGCCACAGCGCGGCGGCCAGCAGCAGCTCGGCGACCCCGGCGGCAGCGAAGACCACGCCGGCGGCCACGCCCTCCCTGGCGTGCTGGCCGACCAGGCCGAGGTGGACCACGCCCGCCGCGCCGAGCGCGACCGCCGCCCCCGCGCCCGCCCGGCCGCGCGCTGTTCCCGGCGCCGGGCCGGCCCACTCAAGCCCGGTCCAAGCCGCGACCAGCAGCAAGGCCAGCAGCGGCCCAAGCCGCAGCAGCTGCGCGACCGCGCCGCCGTGCACGCTGGCCTCGACGTGGGCCAGCACCAGGCCGCTCACCCGGCCGGCCTCCCGCGCCGCCCGGCCAGGCCGCCCGGTACCCCGCCGGCGCGACGCCAGCGGGCCCGACCGCTCGGCAGCGTGCGGATGGTCGCCTCCTCCTCCACTTGGCTCCTACAGCGTGTAGGATAACGGCTCGGCGCCGGCCGCGCGCCGCCCGCAGCACCACGTCATCGTCAGGCAGGTGAGATCCGCAGGTGGCCAAGCCCCCCCGCAAGCAGGCCCCGCGCGGCAGCGCCAAGAAGCGGCCCAGCTCGGTGGCCCGCCGGCCGCCGGCGCTCGCCGGTGGGCGGGCGCCGTGGCTGCTGCTGACCGCCGCCGTCGCGGTCGGGGTCGTCGCGCTGGTGTGGCTGACCGGCCGGCCGGGCGGCCAGGGCGGCGCGCAGCCCGCCGGCGGCACCCTGGCGGTCGGGCAGCCCGCCCCGCCGGTGCGGCTGCCGGCCACCACCGGCAAGACCATCGACGTCAACGACTTCCGCGGCAAGCGCAACGTGCTGCTGTACTTCTACGAGCACGCCGGCTGAAGCCCCTGCGAGGCGCAGCTGGTCGAGCTGCAACGGGCCAAGGCCACCTTCCAGAAGCAGGGCACCGAGGTGTTCGCCGTCTCCGTCCAGGACCTGAGCACCTCCCGCGAGATGACACAGCGGCTGGGCGTCGACGTGCCGGTCCTGGCCGACACCTCCACCCAGGTCGCCAAGGCGTTTGGGATCTACGACCTGCCCGGCAGCATGGGCCCGTACTCCACCCACTCGTTCTGGCTGATCGACCGCCAAGGGCACGTCCGCTTCCGCGAGGTCTCCCTGGAGATGCACGTGCCGTTCGACAAGGTCCAGGCCGCGGTCGCCGGCCTGCGGGCCTGACCCCGCGCGGCGCAGCAGCAGCAAGCCGACCCGCCCGCGCGGTTGGCCAGCCCCGGCATGGCGGCGACCGCCACCATCCGGCCGTGGGAGCCCAGCACCGGCGCCAGTCCGATCGTGCTAGGAGCTGCTGAGTACGTCGCTTTCGAGCGGCTGGACTTGGCGCTGGTCAGCGCGAAAGCGCGGCCCAGGGGTTCTTCTGTGTTGTCGGTCCTCTCGGGGAGGATTACGGCATGTCGTCCCGTGGAATCGCCGTCTGCCTCGAGGTCACCCCGAAGCAGGCCGTCGCCTCTGCGCTCGACTGGCCCGGTTGGTGCCGTGCCGGCCGGGACGAGGGTGCCGCACTGCAGGCGCTGGCCGGCTATGCCGAGCGGTACGCGCCGGTGGCGGCGCGGGTCGGCGTCGGCTTCCCGTCCACGGTCGCCTTCGAGGTCGTCGAGCGGGTGCCCGGCGGGCCCACGACCGCGTTCGCCGCACCCGAATGCCGCCGCCCGTTCCCGCAAGTGACCGCCGCGGCCGAGCGGGCGAAGGTGACCCCGGCCGCGGCCCGGCGCCTGGTCGGCCTGGTCGCCGCGGCCTGGGCGGTCTTCGACGAGGTCGCCGCCGCGTCGCCGGCCGAGCTGCGCAAGGGCCCGCGGGGTGGCGGCCGGGACCGGGACGAGCTGGTCGACCACGTGATCGGCGCCGAGGCGGCCTACGCGCGCAAGTTCGGGGTGAAGCGCAAGCGGCCGGCCATCGACGACGTCGCCGCGATCGAGGAGTTGCGCGAGGCGGTCGCCGCCGTGCTGGACGCCCCTTCGGACGGCTCGCCCGTGGTGCCCAACGGCTGGACCACGCGCTACGCGGCCCGCCGGATCGCCTGGCACGTCCTCGAGCACGCCTGGGAGATGCAGGACCGGGCGGAGAGCTAGCGCCGCGTCAGTCACGCCGGCCGCAGCACGGGCACGGCGTCTCGCCGCACGGGCAGCCGCAGTCAGGGCACGGCTCGGTCATGGCCCGATCACCTCCTTCGCCGCGTCGACGAACTCGGCCTCGCAGGGCGCCACGCGCCCGTAGGGTCCGGGCAGGCGTCAGGAGCGCACCGGGCCGCCACGCGGGCCAGCTCGCCGCGCAGTTCGACCAGCCGGGCGATCTCGGCGTCGACCTCGCCGAGGCGGCGGCCAAGGAGCGCTTGGGTGTGGCCGCAGGGGCAGGCGCCACGGTCGCGCACGGCCAGCAGCTCAGCTACCTCCCGCAGCCGCAGGCCCAGCCGCTGGGCGCCCTTGATGAAGCGCAGCCGCTCGGCCGCGGCCTCGTCGTACTGGCGGTAGCCGGCAGGGGAGCGAGCGGCTGGGGGCAGCAGGCCGGCGCGGTCGTAGTAGCGGATCGTGGCGGCGGGGATGCCGGTCCGCTTGGCGAGTGCCGCGACGGTCAGCGTGGCCATGCCGGCAGCGTAGACCTTGGAGCGCGCTCCAAGGTCAAGCCCGCTACGGGAGGCTGCGGCGACACCCCGGGCCGCAAGCCCAGGCGACACCGCCCAGCAGGCCTCAGGCACGTGCCCAATCCCGGCTGGTCCGCCAGGCGGGGTGACCTGCCGATTCGCTCTTGCCTCCTACGCGGAGTCGGAGGCAGGATGACGCTGGCGCGAGCGGGCGACGAACGCCAACACCAACCAGGACCTGGGTTGGTGCCGCGAGCGAGGGGGGCGGCCTGCCGCGCTTGGTTGGGAGGAGCGGTGTCGACCCAGCATCCTTCGGCGGCGCCCGCTGCGGGCGGGGGCCGCGCCGGCCGTGCGGTAATACCAGGCCCGCCGGCGGTCGCCCAGGGGGAGACCACCCCGACGTGGCGTAGCCAGGTCCTCCGGCTGGGTCATGCCGCCTGGGTGGACGTCGCGTGGGTGGCGTTCGTCGGGCTCAACCTCGCGGCGATGCGGGTCTTGCCTGCCTGGCGGACCGTGCCATTCCTGGCCATCTGGGTGAGCCTGACGGCGATCTACGGCTTCCGGCTGTGGCGGCTGCAACCAACGATCCTGACCCTTGTGGCGGTGAGCCTCGCCACCGGCGGCGTGATCGGCGTGCAGGTCCTCAGCGGGCAGGAGGAAGCCGAGTACCTCGCCGAGGTCCCGCTGATCGCGATGATGTTCCTGGTGATGGTCTGGCACGGCCGCCGGCGCCTTGCGGCGACCGCGGAGCGGCTGGCGGCGATGGCGGAGGTGCAGCGCGTCTCCGAGGAGAACCTGCGGCTGTTGGAGCAGCAGCGCCGATTCCTGCAGGACGCCTCGCACGAGCTGGGCACGCCGATCACCGTGGCGCTCGGCCACGCGGAACTGATCGAGCGGGCGGCCACCGACCCGGTCGTCGCCCAGGACGCCCGCGTGGTCGAGAACGAACTGCTACGGCTCCGTCGACTGGCCACCCGCATGCTGTTGCTCGCCTCGGCGGGCAGCCCAGACTTCCTGCACCCGGCGCCGGTCGCGGTCGAGCCCCTGGTGGTCGACGCCCTGGGCCGGTGGAGCCACACGCCGCGGCGGTGGGCGCTCGGGACCGTGGCCGAGGCGACCATCCAGGGCGACCACGACCGCTTGGCGCTGGCCCTGGACGCGCTGCTGGAGAACGCCGTCGCGCACACCGGCGCCGACGACCGCATCGAGCTGAGCGCCCGCGTCGAGGACGCGAACGTCGTCCTCGCCGTGGCCGACGCCGGCTGCGGCATCCCCGTCGCCGACCTCGAGCGGATCTTCGACCGGTTCGCCCGCGTCGACCCGCACCGCAGCCGGGAGGCTGGCGGGTTCGGCCTAGGCCTAGCGATCGTGAAGATGATCGTGGAAGCCCACCACGGCTCTGTCCAGGTGCGAAGCACGGTCGGCGAGGGCTCGGTGTTCGAGGTCCTCCTGCCAATGACTGCGAGCCCGCCACAGCCAGCCGACCCGGTCGTCAGCGCACACGCCGGACAAGCAGCCGCCCGCGACGCCTGACCGCCGCAGGCGCTGGCCGGCTCCGTCACCGAGGCGGACAACCCTGGTAACCGGCTTGGTGCCGCGGCCGCGCGCCCTGCTCGACCAGGACGTGACGAGGTGCTCATCGGGCCGCCAGGGCCAGGTCCACGGCGCGCTCGGCATGCAGCCGGGTGGTGTCGAAGATCGGGACCGGGGCGTCCTGTGGGCCGATGAGCAGGTCGATCTCGGTGCAGCCCAGCAGGATGCCCTCGGCCCCCCGGTCGACCAGGCCGGCGATCACCCGCCGGTAGGCCTGGCGGGAGTCGTCGGTCACGATCCCCCGGACCAGCTCCTGGTAGATGACCTCGTGGACCAGCCGCCGATCCTGCGGGCCGGGGACCAGCACCTCGAGGCCGTGCAGGCGCTCCAACCGGCCGACGTAGAAGTCCTGCTCCATGGTGTAGGCGGTGGCGAGTAGGCCCACCTTGGCCAGCCCCGCCGCCCGCACGGCCTCGGCGGTGGCGTCGGCGATGTGCACCAGCGGGACCTCGACGGCCGCGGCGATCTGGTCGGCGACCCGGTGCATGGTGTTGGTGCACAGCACCAGCAGCTCGGTGCCGGCCCGTTCCAGCGCCCTGGCGGCGTCGGCCAGCACCGTTGCCGCCTCGTCCCAGCGTGCCTGGTGCTGCAGCCGCTCGACCTCGGCGAAGTCCACCGAGTACAGCAGGCAGCGCGCCGAGTGGAAGCCGCCGAGCCGGTCGCGGACCAGCTCGTTGGCGAGCCGGTAGTACTCGGCGGACGACTCCCAGCTCATCCCGCCAAGCAGTCCGATCATCCGCATCCGGCCGGCTGGCCGCTGGGTCATGGGGTCACCCCTCCTCCTGCTCGTCGCCCTCCCGTGACCGCGTCGGCCGGAGCCATTCACCTGTTCTGCAACGTCCTTGGACCCGTGGGCCCAGAGTTGCGCCGGATGCGGGCACGACGTCGAACCCAGCTGCTGCCGGTACGTACCCTGACCGACGTCAGCTTCACATTGGCTTCACGACGCGGCGTCGTCTCGGTCACTGGCTCAGGTCGTGCCGCCTGGCAGGGCCGGGATTCCCTCCACCTTCCCTCCGCCCGACGCCCAGCCGCGCGGGACGGGCCGGAACCGGCAGGGACGCCGAGGGACGGCTGAAGCTGTCGCCAAACCGTTTGCGCATGTCGTTGCCGATGTTCCCCGCGTTCCGCAGCTAATCGGGGTTCTGGGCTACGGCTGGCGCTGAAGCCGCAGGTAGGCGGCCTGCGACCTGGTAAGAATCCCGATGCCGCATAGATACACACCTGTCCGATGACGTGTTGATCTGCCTCGGAAGATGTGGAAACCTCTAGTCCATGTACTTGCGGACGACACCACGGCGCAACAACGACGGCTCGGTGGTGCGCTACCTGCAGCTGGCCCACAACACCTGGGACCCGGCCGCCAAACGCTCCCGCGTGCAGGTGATCTACAACTTCGGCCGCGAAGACCACCACAACCGCGCCGCGCTGCAACGCCTGGTCGCCTCCGTCTCCCGGTTCCTGGACCCCGACCAGGCGCTGGCCGCCACCGTCGGGGAGGGGCTAGCGTTCGTCGAGTCGCGCCCGCTCGGCGGGGTCTGGGCGCTGGACGGGCTGTGGCGCCGGCTTGGCATCGACCAGACGATGCGGCGGCTGCTCACCGGACGGCGGCTGGACGCCTCGGCCGAGCGGGTCCTGTTCGCCCTGGTCGCCAACCGGGCACTGGCGCCGTCGTCGAAGCTGGCCGCCGCCGGCTGGGCCAGCGAGGACGTGGCCATCCCGGGGCTGGAGCACACCAGCGACGATGCCTGCTACCGGGCGATGGACTGGCTGCTGGAGATCCACCACGCCTTGGAACGGGAGGTCTTCGCCCAGGTCGCCAACCTGCTCAACCTCGAGGTCGACCTGCTGTTCTTCGACACCACCTCCACCTACTTCGAGCCCGACGAGCCCGACGAGCCCGTCGCCCGGGACCAGCGCGGCCACCGGCTGCCCCAGCCCAGCGACGGCGACGGTGACGGCCAGGAGGCGGCGGGGTTTCGCAGCTACGGCAAGTCCAAGGACCACCGCGACGACCTGCCGCAGGTCGTGGTCGGGATGGCGGTCACCCGCACCGGCGTCCCAGTGCGGGTGTGGTGCTGGCCCGGCAACACCAGCGACCAAGCCCTGGTCCGCCAGGTCAAAGCCGACCTGCGCGACTGGACGCTGGCCCGGGTCGTCTGGGTCGCCGACCGTGGTTTCGCCTCGGCGGAGAACCGCCGCTACCTCCGCCGCGGCGATCACCACTACGTCATCGGCGAGAAGCTGCGGTCGGGCTCCGCCGAGGCGACCGCCGCCCTGGCGCGCCAGGGCCGCTACCAGCAGGTCGCCGGCAACCTGCGGGTCAAGGAGGTGCGGATCGCCGATCACGAGCGGTTCGTGATCTGCTACAACCCCGAGCAGGCCGACCGTGACGCCGCCGTCCGCGCCCGGCTGCTGGCCCAGTTGGAGGAGACGATCGCCGGCACCGACAAGCTGAGCGCGACCAAGCGGGCCGAGCTGCGCGGGGTGCTGTCGACCAAGCCGGGACTCAACCGCTACCTGCGGGTCACGCCCGGCGGGCTGCTGCGCATCGACCGGCGGGCGGTCAAGGCCGAGCAAGGCCTGGACGGCAAGTACCTGCTGCGCACCAGCGACCCCCACCTGAGCGCCGAGGACATCGCGCTTGGCTACAAGCAGCTGCTGCAGGTCGAACGCGGCTGGCGCGACATGAAACAGGTGATCGACCTGCGCCCGGTCTACCACCGCAAGGAGGAGCGCATCCGCGCCCACGTCCTGCTGTGCTGGCTGGCGCTGCTACTGACCCGCACCATCGAGACCACCTGCGGCGACACCTGGCCAAGCCTTCGCCGCCAGCTGGAGCGGATCAAGCTCGGCACCTTCACCGGACCTGCCGGGACCTTCCGCCAGCGCACCGAGCTCACCACCACCCAGCGCGCCATCCTCGCCAAGCTCGACCTCGCCGAGCCCCCACGCGTCTGGCAGCTCACCCCTGCGACCCCAGGCTCCTGACCAGGACCAACGCTCGCGCTAGATACACGCCATCTGCGCGTGCTATCACCCATCCCCGCTGGTCATCACGCAGATTCGCGGACTATGCGCGACCCGAGCTGCGGAACCCGGGTGTTCGGGGCCAGGTGGGGATGGGAGGGGACCTGCGAGGAGCCGATGGGGCGGCCTGTAAAACCGCCGGCATTGCCTCCAGTGACGGGAGCCGACTCGAGCCCAAGAGCACGGGGCACTGTTGCATCTGAGCAGACCGCATCACCGATGAGTCCGTGGGTGGAGTCTCTTCTCATCCAGACGGCCGCAAGAACTACTCAAAAGGGTCGATGGCGAGGGGTAATCATGGCGTTCCGGGGTCCTGAGTGGAGGATGTCGAGGCAGCTCGTCGCCAGATGCAACAGTGCCAGGCAGCACGCACAGCACGCCGAACGCCAGGCCCCCGGGCGCGGCCATGCCCCTATGTGCCCAGACGGCGCTGAGGAAGCCCAGCGGTACCAGCAGCGCAGCCGCGCCGCGCATGCTGCGCGAGCACGCCTTCGCTGAGCCACGGGCATCCGCCACGACCTGCACCCGGACCGAGTCGCCCGCAACGGCGCCGCGGACGCGAAGCGTCAGGATCGCAAGCAGGCCAGCGCCAGTGGCCTGGAGGGCTCCCGCGATGAGCACCGGCACCCCCATCCACGGGAGGCTCCGCGGCATCACCGCGCCGAATACGAGCTCGGCGGCGGCGAGCACGACTTGGCCACCGCAGCCGAGCGACAACAGCAGCAGCCGTCGCCGGAGCCGGGCACCGCCGCGGGGCGTCAGCCTGCAAAGCCGGAGATCCGCGCTCGTCATCCTCGCTCACGGACAGCGCCAGGACGCCGCGACGAGGATGGTCCTTGCATCCAGGGTCACCTCCGGCTGGTCGTGCCGGTCACGGCACCCCGCCGACGCTGTTCGGGTTGCGCACCTCCCACCCGCCCGCCACGCCGGGCAGGCCGAGGACCTCAAGGTGCTCAGCGACTACCGCGACGAGCTTGTCGCCCAGCGCACCGCCGAGGCCAACCGGCTGCACGCCGATCTGGCGATCGTGTGCCCCGGCTACGCACGACACTGCCGTGCCCTCGGCTCCGCCCACGCGCTGCACACCGCGGCCCAGCTCCTCGAGCGGGCCAGGACCGGCTCAATGCGCGCAGCTCGCGCAGCGCCGGATCCTACCGCTGCAGCAACTCGACGAGCAGCTCGCCGCGTGCGTTACCCAGCTCACCAAACTGGTCACGGTCACGCTCCAGGGCGAAGGCGGCCGCCTCCAGCCTCGAGTGGAGGTCGAGCTTGCCCAGCAGGTTGTAGACGTGGGAACGAACCGTGCACTGCGCCACCTGCAAGCCGTCGGCGATGCGCCCAGTCGACCATCCCCTGGCCAGCAGGCCCAAGACCTCACGCTCACGGCACGACAGCGATCCCAGCCGCAGCGCCTCCACGCTTGGGCGCCCGCCGGCCCGCGGCGGCTCGGCCGCGACCGCCGTGACGAGCTTGCCGGCGACCACCGTGCGGATGACGTCCACCACGTGCCGGCTGGACCCGTGCTTGGTCACCAGCCCGTCGGCGCCGGCCGCGATCGCGGCGGCGAGCATGCTTGGGCGGGCCTCGGTCGACAGGACGAGCACCTTGGTCGTCGGCGAGGCAGCCTTGACCGCGGCCAGCGTGTCGACCGCGTCGGCGCCGGGCAGGTGGGCGTCCAGCAGCAGCACCGCGGGCCGGTGGGCCGCGGCGAGCTGGACCGTCCGCGCGGGGGTATGGGCCAGGCCGAGCACGGCGAAGCCATCGGTCGCGTCGAGGATGATCCCCAGGCCTTCGGCGAACGCCTGCTGCCGGTCGGCGAGCACCAGCCCTACGGTGTGCGCTTCCATGCTCGTCTCCTCAGGCGCGTGGCGGCGTCAAACCGCGCTCATGGCTGTGCCCGGACCGGTGCCGGCGGTTCGTGCGCCAGGGGCGTGCTGCTCGCGGGCGGCGAGCAGCTCGTGCAGCAGTGGCTGCACCTCGGGCATCGGCAGGGTGAGGGCACGGAGCCAGCGGGTCAGCGCGCCGCTGACGTGCCGGCTCGGCGCC
>WNFZ01000646.1_pt1 | contig 33861 bp, 26 predicted proteins | sample 5400081 | NCBI WGS metagenome assembly WNFZ01 (sample SAMN13153365, study PRJNA577476) | soil metagenome | isolation source: 80 cm soil or saprolite under grassland replicate 1 | place: USA:California | collected 2016-06-15 | reverse complement strand
GGAAAACAACTCCTAGCTCTTCCGGATCGATGTTGAACACGAAACCCGGCACGCCACCGGGAAATTCGAGCAGTTCCTCGAAGCGTGCGCCGGGAAGGCTTCACGCCCCGGCGGCCGATGGAGTAGCAGCGACAATTCACGATAAGCCCGCGCGTGTTGGGAAAGGTCGTCATAGACGATCAGAACATCCCGCCCTCGGGCCATGAAATATTCGGCGATGCTTGTAGCTGCATAGGGCGCGACATACTTCAAGCCGGGCGGCGCGTCGCCCTCGGCCACGACTACCACGCTATGGGACATGGCCTCGTGTTGCTTGAGAATCGAGATGACCCTGGCGACCGAGTCGCCGCGCTGGCCGATCGCGCAATAAACGCAGAGAACGTTTTGGCCCGCCTGATTGAGCATGGCGTCCAAAGCCACCGCGGTCTTGCCAGTCTGCCGGTCGCCCAGGATCAGTTCCCGTTGACCGCGCCCAACCGGGATAAGCGCATCGATGACTTTGATTCCGGTTTGCAATGGCACGGTGACGGGCGCGCGATGCATGATCGGCGGCGCAGGACGTTCGACTGGCCAGCGTTCCCGAAACACGAGCGGGCCGCCATCGTCGAGGGGACGCGCGGCCGCGTCAACCACGCGGCCCAGCAAGCCGTCGCCGACGGGAACATCCATCACGCGTCCGGTGCGCTGGACCTCCATGCCGGCCTTCAGGCGAGAGCTGTCACCTAGGAAAACAACTCCTAGCTCTTCCGGATCGATGTTGAACACGAAACCCGGCACGCCACCGGGAAATTCGAGCAGTTCCTCGAAGCGTGCGCCGGGAAGGCCGGATACGGTTGCGGTGCCCATCGAAACGGAGTTGATGATACCGACCTCCTGAGTGATCAGGCGTGGCTGATGGTTCTTGAGTCCCTCGCGCAAGGACTCGAAGGCAACATCGAGAACACCGGCCAAATCTGGATTAATCGTTGGCATGGGCTTGGGATGGCAGGAACTCGTCCAGGCTCTTCTCCAGCGAGGCGAGATAGGCTGCAATGCTCCAACAGACTTTGTGACCCGCCGTCAGCAATTCGACGCCCCCCAGCACGTCGGGCGTCGTTTCGAATCGGACGCTCGCCGACGACCAAAGCTGCTCACGGATGGCACGCTCGATCTCCAAACGCACGGGTGCGGGCATGGGGAAAACGGAACGCACGGTGGCTGTCGAATCCGAACTCTTTAGAACAGCCATGATATTTTTCCTTTCCTCGGCGGGGAGGTCATGCAACTGGCGGACGAAATTTCCGGCGATGGCCTCTTCCAACGAAGTGGACGCGAGGTCTTTGAGAACATTCCGTGCGATGGCCAGCACCTCCGCCTGAACGCGCAGCGTCAAGTCACGCCGCAACTGGTCTTTTTCCTTCGTGAATGCCTCGTGCCATCGAGTCTGGAGACTCAACACCTCTTCACGAGCTGCGGCGATGAGTTGCTTGCGTCTTTGGTCGGCTTCGTCGGTCGCTGTCTTTAATAACACCATCTTCTGGGCTTCGAGTGCCTCTTCGCGCTGTTTCAGGAGTGCAAGCCCCTTTTCGGCCTCGATATTCTTGCGCGCGGCGGCGTCCAGTGTCGTCATGATCCGCTGATCCCTTGCCGTCATGGCTTCGAGGATCGGCCGATACAGGAACCGCTTCATCAACAGCACCAGCACGATGAAGTTGATGAACTGCGCGCCGACGGTGAACCAGTCGATGAGCATGGCCTACTTGGCTGTTGCGGAAAGGAAGTGGTTCCAGAACGGATTGGCGAAGATGAGGATCATCGCGATCACAAAGCAATAGATCGCGATGGACTCGATCATGGCCAACCCCACAAACAGCGTCCGCGTGATGCTGCTCGAAGCATCCGGCTGCTGTGCGAGCGAGGACAGTGCTGAGGCGATCGCGCGGCCTTCGCTCAACGCGGGCGCAATGCCGCCGATGGTCATGGTCAGACTGGCTGCCGCGATGGAAACCATGGCGATCAGGGTTTTAGTATCCATAGATTTATCCTCCGGCTCTGGGTTTGTGTTCCGGGCCGCGTGTCGCGGCCGCGATGTACACCGTTGTTAGAATTGAAAAAATGTACGCCTGAACGACGCCCGTGAGCAAATCCAGCGTGCCAATCAGGACCGGGAAAAAGAATGGCGCAACCGAGAGGAGAATGCCGACGATCATCGTGCCGCTCATCGCGTTGCCGAAGAGCCGCACGGCCAGCGCCAGGGTCCGGGTAAATTCACCGATGATGTGGATGGGCAGCAAAACAAAGTTCGGTTCCAGATACTCCTTCAAGTAGCCCCGCAGGCCGCATTCGGCGATGCCATAAAACGGCACGGCGACAAACACCGCAATGGCCAGCGCCGCCGTCGTGGAGAGGGAGCCCGTGGGCGGCTCGTAGCCGGGGAGGATCGTACAAAGCGCCGAGACAGCGATGAACAGGAAAAGTGTTCCCAGGAAACCGAGGTATTTTTCCGGGTTGCGAAGGCCGGTTTCCTCCAGTTGCCTCCGGATCGCAGCGACAACCATTTCGAGAAAGTTTTGCCATTTGGAAATCTGAATGCCCGTGGACAGCCGCCGTGTCACCCACCACGCGCCCACCGTCATGCCGGCCATCAATCCCCACGTAATCACGATGGTCGCGTTTAACTTCACGATGCCGTCCTCCCAAAACACAATGCTGTCGGGACTAATGCGCATGGCAATCTCCGGTGGGTTTTGCGGCCGTCTTCGGCCCGCGACTCGGCAGCCATCGAATGAGCAATGCTCGCGCCACGACGAATCCGACCAACGCAACGGCCAGGCGGTCTCCATGATGGCGGAACAAAAGGAACAGGATTGCGCCCACGCTCCCGGCCCGCACCAGGAAGCTGACCAGAAATAACCACGCCGGTCGGCGGGCCTTCGTGACTTGTCGCACGGTCCACCAGAGTCCTCCGAAGAAGAAACCTCCGGTGGCGGCGCCTACACAAAACGCGATGAGCACGTTGACCAGTTCACTCATGATGTTTGTCCTCTGTTTTGGCCTTGTCAGGTTGTTCTTCCTGATCCCGACGGATCGCGTCGAGTTCGCGGCTGATCCAATACCAGGCGTTGAGGCAACCGACGAAAATCCCCAGTCCCAACAGCATCAAGGTCCAGCAGTGCATCCTCGGATAATGCGCATCAATCCAGATCCCGGCGGCCAGGCCGAGGAGCGACGGGACCACAACGCCCCAGCCAATCAGTCCCGTCACACTGAACCCCAACCAGAGCGCCTTGTGCTCCTGACGGCGGGCTTTGAGCTTGCGCGCCTCCTGCTGGGCGATGCGCTGCCTGAGTCGCGCCCGGTCACCGTTTGAACCCTGCGGCTGTGGCTTTTCATTCATGCCGACTGATCTCCATGAAGCGCCGGACCAGGTTCCCTTCCAATCGCGCCAGGACCGACCGAACCGTCTTCTCCCGCTCGTCGAGCTTGAGAATCTGCCGCTCGACTGCCTGACTCAACTTTCCCAAATCGGCCTCGCCCACCGCGTTCCGAACGGCCACGAGAACTTCGCGCCCGGTTTTCACAAGCACGCCTTCGTCGAGCGCGAGAGCGATTTCTTCCTCGGCCTGCGTTTCGTAAAAAAAGATGGCGGGCGACAACGCGGCGACGCAGTCCAAGCGATGCGGCAAGATGCCAAAGAAACCCTGCGCCGTGTGCGCGACGATCCGCAGGACGTGATCCACGTCGACGAAGACCTGGAATGGCAGCACAATCTTTAGGTGCATGGTTTGGTCTCGTTGCCGGCGGTGAGTTCAGCCGCTTTTGGGGATCGCAGTGCTGGTGCCCGCCCGGAAGGGCCTTTCTGTTTGGCTTCGTCAATGGTTCCGATCATGTAGAGAGCGCTCTCAGGAAGGTCTTTGAACTCATCGTTCAGGATGCGCTCAAAGCCGTCCAGGCTCTGGGCCAGACTGACCGACTGTCCTTTGATTTCCGTAAAGTGCTCGGTGGTGAAGAATGGCTGAGTCAGGAAACGCTCCAACCGTCTGGCCCGAAACACCAGCGCGCGGTCTTCCTGCGAGAGTTGCTCCAATCCCAGCATGGCGATGATGTCTTTGAGGTCCTCGTAATGCGCCAGCGTCCTGCGTATCTCCTCGGCGATCCGGTAGTGACGTTCGCCGACAATGGCCGACGAAAGCATCTTGGAATTGGACTGGAGCGGATCAATGGCCGGAAACAATCCTTCGCTGGCCCGCTTCCGGGAGAGCACGACCGACGCGGACAAATGTGAGAAGGCGTGCACTGCCGCCGGGTCGGTAAAATCATCGGCCGGGACATAAATCGCCTGGATGGACGTGATGGCGCCGTGGTCCGTGTTCGCAATGCGTTCCTCCAGTTGGGACAGCTCCGTGCCGAGCGTGGGTTGGTATCCCAGACGTGAAGGAAGTTGGCCCATCAATCCGGACACTTCCGCGCCGGCCTGGATGAACCGGAAGATATTATCGATCAGCAGCAGCACGTCGCGATGTTCGACATCCCGAAAATACTCGGCGATCGTCAAGGCGGCGTGTCCAACGCGGAACCGGCACCCGGGCAGCTCGTTCATCTGGCCGTAAATCATCACGGTGTTCGGCATCACGCCCGCCGCCATCATATCGCGGTAAAGCTCCTCGCCTTCACGGCAGCGTTCGCCAATGCCGCAAAAAAGGCTCACCCCATGATGCCGTCCCACCATGTTGTGGATCATCTCGGTCAGCAGCACGGTCTTGCCGACGCCAGCCCCGCCAAACAAACCCGCCTTGCCGCCACGCTCCAACGGCACCAGCACATCAATCACCTTGATCCCGGTCTCGAAGATTTCTGATTTGGTCACACGACTCGTCAGCGGCGGCGGCGCTCGGTGGATCGACTGCCATTCGACGTCCACCAATTCGCCCTGCCCATCGATCGGCTGCCCGAACAGATTCAACATCCGCGACAACGTGGATTTACCGACGGGCACCCGCAAAGGACCGCCGGTATCGGCCACCACTTCGCCGCGGCTCAGGCCCTGGGTCGGCGTCAGGGCCATGCCGCGCACCCGGTGCGGCGTCAGATGCGTCAGCACCTCAATCAGGACCCGCCCGTCGCTCCCAGTGCGCAAAAGCTGATGCATGGGCGGGATCTGTTCTTCAAACAGAACGTCCACCACGCTGCCCCGGACCGAAAGGATCGTCCCGAGATTCGCCGGTGGCGCGAAGCCATCGACCAGCCGTGCCGAGGCGTCAATTGGAGTTGGCTCGAGCATAGTTCAGTTCTGTGGCGTCCTGAGGTTTAGCTTGTGCCGGCTGTCGCGTAATCCGTCGGGAACGCCACACATAAAAGATCGCCGGATAAACAATCAGCTCCATCAGGGTCGAAGTGATCACGCCGCCGATCATCGGCGTGGCAATGCGCTTCATCACGTCGGCGCCGGCCCCGTGACTCCAGAGGATCGGTAAGAGACCGGCGATGATGACGGAGGCGGTCATCGCCTTCGGGCGGACGCGCTTCACCGCACCGTGGTAGATGGCGTCGCGCAGGTCAGCGACGTGGCGCATCTGGCCTTTCTTAATCCACTGCTCGTAGGCCAAGTCGAGGTAGAGCAGCATCACCACTCCCGTTTCCGCGTCGAGGCCCGCGAGCGCGATGATGCCGACCCAGACGGCCACGCTCAGGTTGTAACCCAGCCAGTGGAGGATCGCGAAGGCGCCGACGAGTGAGAACGGCACGGCCAGCATCACGATGGCGGTTTTGATGGCCGAGCGCGTATTGAGATAGATGATCAGAATGATGATGAGGAGCGTGAGCGGCACCACCACGCTCAAGCGCTGCTTGGCCCGCAGCATGTATTCATACTGGCCGCTCCAGAACAGGGTGTAGCCGCTGGGCATCGTGATGGCGCCTTTGGCCACGGCGTCGTTCACGGTGCGCATGGCCATCTGGACATAGGTGCCGATGTCGATGCCTTTCACGTCCACGTAAATCCAGGCGTTGGGCACGGCGGCCTCACTCTTGATGCCCATCGGCGCGCGCACGGTCTCGATTTTCGCCAGTTGACCGAGCGGCACCTGTGCGCCCGTCGGCGTGGGCACGATGATCTCGCGCAAGGATTCGAGGTTCTCGCGAAAGTCCCGGCTGTAACGAAGGCTCACGGAGTAGCGCTCCAGACCCTCGACCGTCGTCGTGAGAGGCATTCCGCCGAGCGCGACTTCGAGCACGTCCTGAACGTCGGCGATCCTCAAGCCATAGCGGGCAATCTCGTCGCGGTTGATGTGAAACTCGATGTAATTGCCGCCCATCACGCGCTCGGCGAACACTCCCGACGTGCCCGGAACCTGCCGCACCACAACCTCGATCTCCGACGCGATGCGTTCCAACTCTACGAGGTTCGGCCCCGCCACCTTGATGCCAACCGGCGTCTTGATGCCCGTGGCGAGCATGTCGATGCGCGTCTTGATCGGCATCGTCCAGGCGTTGTTCAGACCGGGGATTTGAATGGCGGCGTTGAGCGCGGAGACCAGTTCGTCCGGCGTGCGGTGGCGATGGGCGACGATGTCGCCCTTGTCATCTTTGATGTCCACTGCCGGCCACTCCTTCTCGTCCTTGAGCATGATGGTCGTCTCCACCATGTCGAAGGGCGCGGGATCTGTGGCAGTCTCGGCGCGGCCGATTTTGCCGAAGACGTGATGCACCTCGGGGAACTGACGGATGATTTTGTCAGTGACCTGAATTAGCTCTCGCGCCTTCGTCGGGGAGATGCCGGGGAACGTCGTCGGCATGTAGAGCAAGTCCCCTTCGTAGAGCGGGGGCATGAACTCAGAGCCGATGTTTTGATACGGGAAAATCTTGCCGACACTTTCCGCGACCGCCTTGATCTTGCCGTCGGACAGGCGATTCGTGACGAGCCAATTCCACGGGAAGAACACCCACGCGATGATGACGCCGGCGCCGAAAATCACGGGCCAGCGCCACTTGATGACGAAATCAATCACCGGGTGATACAGCCAGAGGAGGAAACGATTGATGGGATTCTTCTCCTCAACCGGAATTTTGCCGCGAATGAAATACCCCATGAGAATCGGTGCCAGCGTAATGGAGAGGAGCGCCGCCGCCCCCATCGAATAGGTCTTGGTAAAGGCGAGCGGCTTGAAGAGGCGTCCCTCCTGGGCCTGCAACGTGAAGACCGGCACGAACGACACGGTGATGACGAGCAGCGAGTAGAACAGCGTCGGGCCCACTTCGACCGCAGCGTCCCGGATGATCTCCCAGTGCGGCTTCTTCCCCTGGTCGTGTTCGAGGTGTTTGTGGGCGTTCTCAATCATGATGATGACGGCATCCACCATCGCGCCGATGGCGATGGCGATGCCGCCCAGCGACATGATGTTCGAGCTGATGCCCTGGCCGAACATGACAAGGAACGAAATCAGCACCGCGATGGGCAGGATGAGGATGGCCACGAGCGCGCTCCGCAGATGCAGCAGGAAGGCGAGGCAGACGAGCGCCACGACGAGGCTTTCCTCGATGAGCTTTTCTTCCAGCGTCTTGACGGCGCGTTGAATCAGGGCACTGCGGTCGTAGGCGACGGTGTAACCCACATCGGATGGCAGGCCCTTCATTGCCTGGTCGAGCTTCTTCTTCACGTCGAGGATGACTTGTCGCGCGTTGGCGCCGTAGCGCACGACCACAATGCCGCCGACGGTTTCTCCTTCGCCGTTGAGTTCAGCGATGCCACGCCGCATGTCGGGACCGAGCTGCACGTCGGCAACCTGGCCCAGGAGAATTGGCACACCCTTGTCGCCCACGCTCACCGCAACTTTCTTCAAGTCGTCGATGTCCTGGATGTAGCCGCGCACCCGGAGGATGAATTCCTTTTCCGCGAGTTCGATGGAGCGCCCGCCGACCTCGCCGTTGCTCCTCTCGACGGCCATTTTGACTTCGGAAATGGAAAGGCCGTAGGCGCGAAGCCGCGTGGGGTCGACGGTGATTTGATATTGCTTTACGAAACCACCGAGCGACGCGACTTCGGAAACACCCTCGACCGACGCCAGTTGATAGCGGAGATACCAGTCTTGCATCGAGCGCAACTCCGCCAAGCTGCGGTTGGTCGAGTTGATGGAATACATGAAGGCCCAGCCGACGCCGGTCGCGTCAGGACCGAGCGATGGCGAAACGCCGGTGGGCAGACGTCCGCTCAGTCCGCTGAGATATTCGAGCACACGACTGCGCGCCCAATATGGGTCCGTGCCGTCTGCGAAGATGACATAGACAAACGAGAAGCCGTAGAACGAGTAGCCGCGCACGACCTTGGCTTTCGGCACGGAGAGCATTTTGGTCGTGATAGGATAGGTGACCTGGTCTTGAACAATCTGAGGCGCCTGCCCTGGCCACTCCGTGTAGATGATGACTTGAACGTCTGAAAGGTCGGGAATCGCATCGAGCGGGATGTTGCGCACCGCGAAGACGCCGCCGAACAGCAACGCCACCGTCGCAAGCAGGACGATGAACTTGTTCTTGAGCGAAAAATCTATGATGCCGTTGAGCATAAATCAGCGGCGACGGCGGGCGGTTCCTCCCAATTTTTTGCTTTCCGATTCGTATTCACGGCTATTCGCGCTGATGTTGCAACCGCTGCCGTTTCTGCCAGTTCTCTTCGGCCACCTTGCCGTGCTTGACGCTGGTCGTGGGCACGAGGTCCATCCCGCATTTCGGGCATTTGCCCGGCTTGTCCGACACCACGTCGGCATGGATCGCCATCGGGCAGGTGTAGAGCGGAGACGAAACCGCGGCTGAATTCGCGCTCGGCTCAAGAACAGGCGGCGGTTCCATCACCGGGATGAGCGTCATGCCGCACTTGGGACACTTGCCGGTTTTGTCGAGCTTCACGTCGCCGTGCTCGGGCATGGGGCAGGTGTAGTGCAGGACACGTCCGCCGGGCTGGAGCTTGGCGAGAGTCGCCTCGCTCACCGGCACGAGCGTCATGCCGCAAATAGGGCATTTGCCCGGGTGGTCATACTTGATGGCCACGTGCTCGGGCATCGGGCAGATGTAGGCGGTGGCGGTGGAGTCGCTGGGCTTCGCTTGGTCGGTGTGCCCTGTATGCTCGGCTCCTTTCATGTCGTGGCCAGCGTGCTCGGCACTCGCTGCGGCGGTGGGCTTGAGCATTTTTTGAATCGCCTCGCGAAGCTGGCTTTCCGAATCGAGCATGAATTGGCCCGAGGTCACGACGCGCTCGCCTTCATTCAGACCGGCCAACACTTGATATAGATTGTTCTCCGCGCGCGGGCCGAGAGTCACGGTGCGTGGCTCGAACTTGCCACCGTCGAGCACAACGAAGACGGTGTTCTTCTCGCCGCTGCGGAGCACAGCCGAGTCGGGCACGAGCAGCGAGGAAGACTCCAGTTCCGCGCGCAGCTCCACGGTGGCAAACATGCCGGGCTTGAGGAAGAAGCCGGGGTTGTGGAACTCCATGCGCACCTTCGCCGTGCGTGTCTTCTCGTCCAGCGTCGGATAGATGTAAGTAACGCGCCCTCGAAACTCGCGGTCCGGCAGATACGACAGCCGCACCACCACTTCCTGTCCGAGTTTCAGGTACGCCAAGTCCTGCTCATAGATCTGTGACAACACCCAAACGAGCGCCAGGTCAGCGAGTCGGTAGAGCTTCATCCCCGCGTCCACCATCTGGCCCTCGACGACCATCTTCTCCACGACGATGCCGTCGCGAGGGGCGTTGACCCGCATCGCCTTCTTCGCTTGCCGCGTGTTTTCCAACTCGGCGATTTGCTCGTCCGAGATGTCGAAGAATTTCAGTTTGGTCAGCGCACTGGTTTTCAGCGATTCCGCGCCGGCCGTGCCGGGAGCTTGATTGAGCGAGAGCAGATATTCGGTCTGCGCGCTGTAGAGTTCGGGCGAATAGATCTCGAACAACGGCTCACCCTTGTGCGCCTGTTTGCCCGTCGCATCCACGTAGAGCTTCTCAATCCAGCCCTTGAACTTGGTCGTTACGTCGGCGAGCGCCGTCTCATCGAAATCAACCATGCCGACGGTGCGGATGATCCGACGCAGGGGGCCTTTGGTGACGACGCCGGTGCGGATGCCCATGTTCTGCACCGTCACCGGGTCGATGGAGATGGTGGAAGTGTCGGCCGCTTCCTCCTCGTAAACCGGCACCATGTCCATCCCCATGCTGTCCTTGCGCGGCTTCTGACTGATTTCGCCGAGCAACATGGTGGACTTGTAGTATTTGATTTTGCGCTCGCCGCTCCCGGCAGCCGCAGCCGCATTGGTCGAGACGACTGTAGCCCCGGGCTGCTTGCGAATGGGCGTGAGCTTCATTCCGCAAATGGGGCAGTTGCCCGGCTTGTTCTGAATGACCTGCGGGTGCATCCCGCACGCATACAGTTGCTCCTGCTGCGCGGCGTGCTGCCCGCTCCCATGATGCGACATCGCGAAGAAGACGGCCGCGCCGGTCGCAAGCACCACCACGGCGAGCAGCGTGATGAGTTTTGGGCGTTTGAAATTCATAAATCGTTACCGGTTGGGCATTGGAGTTTTGGCCGGAGCTCGGGCTGGTGATGTGCTGACGGCTCCGAGCAGAGGCGCGCTGGCAGGAGGTTGTCCGAGAATCAAGAGTGAAAGCTCGGCCAACGTCAGTTCGCGTTGAGTCCGCGCCTCAACTTCCGCGAGTTGAAACTCCAGGAGCGTTCGTTGCGCGCTAATCAAACTGAGAAAATCAATCTGGCCGGACAGGTAAGCTGCACGCCCTACTTCGAGCGATTGCCGCGCCTTGGGCAGCAGCCGTTCCTGTAAGAGCGCAAGGTTGCGGCTGCTCTCGCGGAACATGAAAGTCTTCTCGGCGAACTCGACCGCCAACGCGATTTGCTCGGCGGACAGCCGGGCTTCGCTGGCGCGCTTGCCGGCTTGCGCTTCGGCGATTTGCGCGGCGATTTTATCGCGCCAGATCGGAAGCGTGACGCCAAGTTGCGGCGTCACGAAAACTGGTGATGCCTTCGCATCCGCCGCGACGCCGACGGTGAAGTCCGGCACGCGCGCCTTGTAAGCCAGCCGGATCGACGCATCGGCGCGGCGGACTTCGGCTTCCATCGCCTTCAAGCGCGGATTGCGCGCCAGCGCTGTGGCGAACAAATGCTCGGAAGTCAAGTCAAGGGGCGTGGACTCGAATTGCTGCGGCACTGGCGGTGTCGCTTGTTCCGGCGTCAGACCCAGCGAAGCCTTGAACTGCGCCAGCAGCGGATTGCGTGAATCTTCCAGGTTGACGATGTCCGTGGTCAGTCGCTCCTGTTCGATTTGCGCTCGCAAAACGTCCTGCAACGTCACTTTGCCGACCTCGTTCTGCGTCCGCGCGAGCTTCTCCAAGTCCGCCAGCAGGTTGAGGGTCTGCTGATTGACGTCGACTTTGCTGTTCAAAAAATAGAGCTGGTAATACGACCGTTTCAGCGCGAACGCGGTTTGCAGCACGCTCGACTCAAACGCGAAATACCTCGTCTCACTCTCCGCGGTGGCGACATTGGCCGCGGCTTTGAGTTTGCCGGGCCCGGGAAAGTCCATCATCAGTCCCGGCACGAGCGACATCACGGTGTCCGCGATGTCTGATTCGAAGGTCAGGCGCGGGTCGGGCAACGAGCGCTCGACGGTGATGCGTTGCACGGAAGCCGCCCAGTCGTAGTAGGCCGCCTCGACTTGCGGCTGATTCAGGACGGCGAAGTGTAGGAAGTTGCTCAGGCTCGCGTTGGTTTGAAGCGTTGGCAAGACAGGACGTTGATGCTGCGGCCGGTAAGCATCGCCAACGCTCTTCAAGTCTTGCCGTGCCGCCCGCTCGCCCTTCGTCGGGATTCCTTTGCAGCCGCACAACGCAAGCCCGGCGAGTGCGAAACATCCCAAAACGGCAGTGAGCCGACGAGTTTTGACTGGATCCAGCGTCTGCATGGCTCCATGAGGTTTCTTGCGGCTGCGGCAGACTGTGTTCACCGCTTCATGAGCAGTGACGCGCCGCCTTTCGCTGAACCCTTCTCAACAACGCCTCCCCATTGGGTCGTGCCGGTGGTGGCGCAGGAAGTAGCCAACACTCCGAGGCCAACCAACAACACGACCCAGGCCAAACATTTTGAAAACGACGTATTCATTGTTCGATGCGTGTGAGTTTGAGTCTCGACCATGCCGCTCGACGCCGTCTACTTCAGCGGCGCGATCTCGAACTTCTTCTCCATGCCTTTGGTGGCCGTCTCACTGCTCTTTTTGGTGGAGCAGCAAGCCAAGGTCTCGGCTCCGCACGAAGTGCATTTGTGGCTCGCCACATCGTATTTCGCCTTGCTGAATACTCACCATCTGTTGCCCTGGTAACTTCAACACTTGCAACGTTCCGCTTCCTCATAACTGGCCGCGCCGGTGAATCCCGCGCCCCGAACGCGGCGCTAGGATGGGGGGCCCGAACGGTTCACTTCTTTTCCATCCCTTTGGTCGCGCCGCTCCCTGGCTTGGTCGCACAGCAGAATGCGGAGTCGTCTCCGCACGCTTTGCACACGTGCTTCACTTCGTCGTGCTTGCCCTTGCCAGCGCCAACGACCTCGATGGTCGAGTTGCAGCCGGGACAAAGGTGTTTCTCGCCGATGCTCATCGCCTTGATATGTCCCTTCTCGGTTGTGACGTTGTGGATGATGACCGATTTGCACTTGGTGCAGACCATCGCCATCGAGTCGCCGGGTTTGAGCGCTTCTGCTTCGGCTTGAGTTTTGATTCCCTGCAAGTGCAGTAGATGCTGCGCGCCCTTCATTTGGTCGGCGGCGCGCGCGGCGCCCGGTAGCCAAACCGCGATGACGACGGCGCCCGTGAGGCTGCCCAACACGATTCTTGAGATGATGGAGTGTGTTCGTTTCATATTGTTATTTTTTGCTGTCGCAAACAGTTGGTCTGCGTATCGCGACCAGCTTTGCTGAAATCGTGTCCCACTCGCTCCACATGGGTTGTCGAAGAGTCACCATGGGTTGTGGTCGAAAGCGCAATATTTACGCGGTTTCCTCGGCGATGTGCCGGCAGCGCTCCTTGCACTGCGGCAAGTATGCTTCGTGGAACCGAGCGATGCGCGCGAACTCCGGGTCGCCGAGGTTGAACTCCTTCTTGAGCCAGAGCAGCTCGGGCATTTTGCTCGCCAGTAGGCTGCGATGCGCCGCCGTACCGAAGAAGTAAAACCCGCAGTAACCTGCGCAGGCGAGCAAGACGCCACCGATCAAGATGAAAAGCGCGCGCTTCACGGGGTCAATTTCGTGTGGTCTGTTGAAACGGATCAACCGCCTCGACGTAACGTTGCGCCAGGGTTTTGTCCCAGTTCGCGGTCGTTTCTCGCGCGTGCCAGTAGCCCGCGCCCAGTCCAGCCAACAGCAGAACCGTCGCGTAGGCAAGAGCCATCGCCGGCCGACTCACCAGACGGACCAGCCAGTCCAAAAGTGCCGACCACGACACGGGTTCGGTGCAAGATTCCGGCTTCACAATCCGCCGCCACACCTGTTCCTGTCCACCGCCAAATACTCCTTGGGCAACACCACCTCGCCAGCCTTCGCGTCGAATCCTTGATGAATGCCTTCCCCCTCAGCCGCGCGCGAAGCGATTGAGTCAACGGAAGTCGTCCGCCGCCAGTTGCTCCGGTCCACGAAGGACGAAGGCGCGAGCGCGGCCTGTGTTCACGCGCGTTGTTCACACCTAGCTCGGCGGCTAGGGTCGGTGGACCATGAAAGCAGCCAATTGAACACAGGCGAGAGGAAACGCTAGCGGACACCAAAACGGACACCAAATGAGATAAGCTCAGCAGGCACCAGCGGTGACAGAGATAAGTTGATCCGTGCGGCCGATTGGGCCATTCTGGCCCGGAAAAGTGGCGTTTCCGGTTCGATTCCGACCCTCGCCTCCAGCAGTGACTGAGCAGTCGACTAGCGCGCACGAGCAGTGGGAGAGCAGTTCCATGCCGACACTGCAAGTGCTTCGTCGCCCACTCCTTGCCGTAAATTTCCCAAGTCCGCTTCTTACAGCGCGTTCTGAGCCACATTGTCCGCGCAGGCGAGGGATGAAAACCGACCGTCGCCAATAATCCAGGAAATGAGCGGGAATTAAGTTCAGTTGCTGTGTCTCTCCTTGCCACCAATCGAACGCTTGCTATTCGCGCCCCCCTTCGCTGGGCAGCAGGCCGTAAGAATCCGTGATCGAAAATGATAACCCCAATGCCTGCACTGACGGGAATGCTGCAGATAAGTGTTCTTTCACAACATCGAGGAGAAGAGCGGCGCGACGGGCGCTGAACCCTCGCTATTGGCTCGAAGGCCAGTTTGTCTTGGGCGCGAGAATGTCGCGTAAGGTGACCGTTGTCTTAAATGTCTCGTTGCTGCGCCTCAAGGTTAAGGCGAGTTCCGTTCCTGCCGGTTTCTGCCAAAAAACGCTGAGGCTGTCCGAGCTTGTGGGCCAGTGCGTGACGTCCTTTTCTCCGATCTTTAAGAGGATGTCACCATTGCGAATTCCCGCTTCGTAAGCCGGACCGCCGTCCACCACTCGCGCGATGAGCGTGTCGCTTTTCTCGTCGGGCGGCGCAAACACTGCCCCGGAGCGATTGTGTTTGTACTCCGGGGACGACGTCGTTTTTGGCCGCAGGTAGGCGACGGCGTTTCTTCCGTCCACAATCAAGTCTAGGCGCTTGAGGGCTGCGAGCCCCAACGTGGCCACGTGTCTTTTTGAAACCTGCCTCACGCTCACAGGATCCGCTTCCTCCAATACCAGATCCGTCAGCGCTAACGGGCCGAGTGTGAAGTCCGACGCCCACGCTTGTTCGCGCACGACCAGCCCTGCGCCTGGCGTGTAAAACGCATCGAGAGTGACGGGTTGGCTCTTCTGGGACTCTCTCCATTCGCGCCATCTCCGGGCAGAAAGACCGACTCCGGATGGGGAGCCCGTATCGAGGACAATGATCCCGGCTCTGCCAGCGTCCGACACTTTCAAGGCAAGAATGTCATCCCAGATGCGCAACTTGAGCTTCGTCCACTGGGCCGTCTCCTTCGGCACTTCGCTGACGAACTGCACCGTGTTCTTGAGCGGATCGAACACCACAACCTTGTCGGCAACCGCGCTCCAACCGACTACTCCATCTCCCGTTTCATGCACATAAGCAGGGAGAGAGACAACAGCGACTCTCTCTCTGCGAGAAAAGCCCCAGAACTCCACGGTGCATTTCTCTGTCGCAGTATAGAGCGTTTGCCTCCACAAGTTTCTTACCGGGGATACTTTCAGACCCAGTCGCTCTACGGCAGCGGAAAAGAGAACGAGTCGATCGGCTCCGGTATCAAAGAACAGCCGACCGGGAGTCCCATTGACCTTTGCGCCCTCCACTATTATCCGGTCATCTTCAGCATGGCCGCTGAGCATCCAAAGCCACGATACAATCAGAATCAGCGTCGTCTTCATCCCACGGTGGTTTCAAAAGGTTTAGCTTCGAGTTCGCTGGCCCGGCGCATTTCTGTCAAAACAAAGTTTGAAAGAAGTGCCCGCGAGCTGCGAACCTCTTGTTGCAGCAGAAAGGCCAACCATGTCCACAAGTGTCGACGAACTCATCCCGACGCGGCAAAGCCTCTTGAGCCGGCTGAAGGACTGGGACGATCAGGAGGGCTGGCGCGAGTTCTTCAACACTTACTGGAGGCTGATCTACGGCGTCGCCCTCAAGGCTGGACTCAGCGAGGCCGAAGCCCAGGACGTCGTGCAGGACACCGTGATTGCGGTGGCTCGGCGGATACGCGAGTTCAACTACGATCCGGCCATCGGTTCGTTCAAGAACTGGCTGCTGGTGATCACCCGCCGCCGCATCGCCGATCATCAACGCAAACAGTGCCGCGAACCCTTCCCGGCCGAGCGCAGCGCTTCGCCTACGACCGAAACTGCCGCGATGGAGAGGATTCCCGCCCCCGTCGAAACCAACATCGACGCGATTTGGGACAACGAATGGGAGAAAAACCTCCTCGATGCGGCCATCGAACAGGTCCGCCAGCAGATCGATCCCCGCCAATTCCAAATCTTCGATTGCTACGTGCTCAAGGAATGGCCAGTTAAAGACGTGACCCGGACGCTCGGGGTGAGCGCGGCGCAAGTGTACCTGGCACGGCACCGCATCTCCCGTTTAATCAAGAAGGAGGCCCGGAGATTGGAAAAGTGGATGATCTCTGGGACGAGGCTGTCGACATGAGGGAACCTGCGGCCGGGCTCGTGGCGGTGCCTGGCCCAACGACTGCGGCTCTCCCAGGCCACCCTGCGCCCTAGATCGGGCCGAGTTATCGCGCCGCCGGCCGGAGATCAAAAGCAAACTCCGAGATTCACTAAACTGCCAAGGTCGCGAGCGGGCTGGGATGAGGCGGCGCCCAGACCGCCCGGCATGTTCGATCTGTTACACGCGTTCGCCGCCACAATCTCGTCGCGACTCGTTTCGCTGGGCTTGAATCCTGTCCGGAGGTGGGGACGCCAATCGCAGCCCGAGAATATTTGAAAGAAACCAAATCGACAAGCGAACTCCTTGAAGAGATAGCAGCTGTGTTGCAGCGGACTGATGGTTCGGGTTTCAAGGTGAAATCAAGAAACCCTAGTGTTGGCCCGCGCTGGCTCAGCCTGATGACCGCGCCTGCAACGCAATAAGTAGTTCAAGCACTCGAAAGGGCAGCGCAAATGAACCTTGGCTTTTTGACTCAAAGTTTAGCGACGACCTGCTGGCTTTGGTTCTCGGCCATGCCGTTGCCCGCCCAATCGGACGGTTGCGATGCGTTGAGACGTTACTTCCCGATGCACGATGGGGATACGAAGTCTTACGTCGGACCGTCGACCGATGGTTCAGTGACTGTTTCGCAGACCTCATTCGGGGGTCAGCCGGGATTTGAGTTGTGCGAATCATCCTTCGGAGGCGCTACCCTCCATTACGCCTACTCTGGAACCGAGCTCCTCCTCTACGGGGGTTCGGATGGCGAGACCGATCTTGTGTTCACGCCTCCTTTGGTCGAGCTGGATGAGAACCTCGTGCTGAACGGTGGATCAAGGACCTCACGATCGACCGCTTCCGTGTCCGATCTTGAGGTCACGCTCTCAGTCAGATTGGTCGTGACCGTCACGAACCTCGGCTCCGTGACGGTCCCGGCCGGAACGTTTGAGAACTGTCGGTTCGTTTCCTTGCTCATCACAGCATCGGCTCGAGGACAAGGATCGCAAAAGTCACGCGAAGTGTATGTGCTGGCCCCCGGCGTCGGCCATCTCAGGGTCGCAGACATTGATGAGCACTTGAACATCACTGAGTGGGCGGACCTGACCTCAGGAACCGTTGATGGGGTCGACGTGCGCGACCTGGCAGTCTTGAGCACGCTGGCCTCGCCCAGGATCACGGCGCAACCGCAAAACCGAACCATGCTCTATGGCAGCATAGTGACGTTCCACGCGTCCGCCGCCGGCGCCACACCGTTGAGCTACCAGTGGAGCAAGGACGGAACATACCTGGTCGACGACGCAAGGGTTTTCGGCGCCAACGCTTCCACCCTGACCATCTTCGGCGCCCAGTTGGAGGATGCCGGCATCTACTCAGTCACCATCACCAACCCGGTAGGTTGCGCGACGAGCACTGGAGCTGCGCTGACGGTGACGCCCGATGTGGCCAGACCCACGGTGAGGATCCTTAGCCCACCAACCAACGCCCGCCTGAGCAACGCCGTCGTCATGGTGCAAGTCACCGCCCAGGACAACGGGCGAGTGGCCCAGGTGTTCTACCAACTCAATGGGGAAAGTTGGACGCTGGCGACCGGGACGACCAACTGGACGGCCCCCATAACGCTGGTTCCGGGAACAAACTCGTTTCGTGTCTACGCTGTCGACGCAGCGGGCAATGCGTCTCTCACCAACAATCTGAAGGTCGCCTACGTCGTGACCAGCACGCTGACTGTGCTCACGGACGGCCCGGGCAAGGTCATGCCTGATCTCAACGGAAAACCGCTGGAAGTCGGAAAGCCCTACACCGTCACCGTTCTCCCGGCCCCCGGTTTCGTATTCTCCAACTGGACCGGGAGCCTGACGTCAAGCGCAGCTCGGCTGAACTTCTTCATGCAATCGAACATGGTACTGCAGGCCAACTTTGTACCAAATCCGTTCGCCGCGCTGCGCGGTTCATGGGCGGGCCTGTTCTACGAGACCAACGATGTCCGGCTGGAGAGCTCGGGCTTCTTCAGCTTCGGTTTGACAGAGAGCGGCAAATTCTCGGGGCAACTGCAATTGGCAGGGAAAAAGCAGCCGTTCACCGGCCAGTTCGACTTGCGAGGCCAGGCCGCTAGCCCCGTCAAACGCCCCGGCACCAATAACCTGACGCTTGAGCTGGCCCTCGACGTCGCGCCGGAACGGACCGATCGGGTGCGCGGCTGGCTCCGGAATACTGAGGCGGCCTGGACCGCGGAGTTGCTGGGCGATCGTACCCCCACATACGGCATCACCAACCTCTCGCCCTTCCAAGGCCGATACACGCTGCTCATCCCCGGTAGCATGGACACCGCGGCCAGTCCGGGCGGCAGCGGCCCCGGGACGGTCACGGTAAGCAAGAACGGTCGGCTCAACTGGACGGGCACTCTTGGCGACGCCACACCCGCGACGCAAAACGCGCCGCTCTCCAAGCGCGGCGACTGGCCGCTTTATGCGTCGCTGAATCAAGGCCAGGGATCGATCCTGGGCTGGATTACGGTGACGACCAATTCCGCGCCTGGGAGCCCCTCGATGAGCGGCTCGTTGAGCTGGATCAAGCTCCGCCGACCCGCCGACAAGTTTTACCCCAACGGGTTCACCAACGACACGATCCTCTCAGGCTCGGCCTACGTGGCGCCCGGAACAAACCAGGTGCTTGCCACCAATTTCTGGCAAGTCAGCTTCCACGGCGGCAACTTGACGCAAGACTACACGAATGTCGTGTTCCTGACCCCGAATAACAAACTCACGAACTGGCCGTCATCGCAGGCGCCGCTGGGGTTCACTCTCAAGGCAGCGACCGGACAGTTCAGCGGGAACGTGAAGCTGCACGACGCCGGCCTGGAACATTCACTCGATTTTCGCGGCGTCCTCTTGCAGGGACTGAACATGGGCGGTGGGTTTTTCATTGGAACAAGCCAAAGCGGACAATTTCTCCTCCGTCCGACGCTCGGGCCGTGAGCTTGCCGATGCCGTGGTGGGACGACCACGGCCTACCGTCGGGTCCTTGGTCCGGGTGGTCGCGGTCGACACCACTTCCGCAAGGAAAGCCGCGCGAATGAGTTCGTTTAGCCAAATATGAAAGTGACTCGCCTCCTGCGACGCATCGGGAGCAAGCGCGCTCTATGGCTGTTCATGGTGACCGTGGCGGCGCTGACAGGCAGCTGTGCCACAAAATCCGGATCGGATCGCCGGTCGCTCCCAGGTCACCCGGAAGCGCTCCGGCGGGTTATGATGTTGCCGATTTGCTTTTCGGGTTCGGCGCGAGCGGACGAGACTCTAACACTTCTGGATCTGAAGTCTCTCGATCAGCAGGCTGGATCCAACCTGGAATCGGCGGTGGTCGCAGCATTCGCGGCAAAGGGCATTGAGGTGGTCATGTTGGGACACGCGCTTTGCGGCGATGAAGACTGGGACCAACTCGACCCTGACGTCCACCGTCTGCTTGAGGACGCGGTGATCGAGTTCCGCGACTTGATCGCGCGGCAACAACAACAAATTCAGCAGAAGGTCATGACCTGGCCGTTCCCAGAGCCGGGGCCGAGGGGGAACAAAGCGCTGCCTCACAGGATCGAATCTCAGCTTGGCGGCCTGGTGAAGCTGGAGGGCCAGGAAGCAGACGCGATCGTGCTGTGGGAGACGACGGCGCATTTCGAATCGTCCGCTGCGCGCCACAGGCGCCACCGCTGGAACTACACCTGGGGAGCAGTGCTGACCCCTCTCGCTTTAGCCGGGGCGATGGCAAGTAGAGGAATGGCGGGCGTCGAAATTCCAATCCAAGGTTCGTCAGCTCTAGTGCATCATTCCATGGCGATAGTGGATGCTCGCACGCTGCAAGTGGTCGGGCTGCACACGCGGTCTTTCCCTGGGCGGGACGTTCGAGACACCAATGCACTCCGCGGGAGCGTGCACGAAATGTTGGCGGGCTTCCGCCTAACCAAGTCCGGAGAGCGCAAGTGAAGGGTGTCGAAAGAGTCTCACGACGATGACGATCCTGCATCAGTATTTGGCCCTCACAATGGCGGCTGCGATCACAGGAGGAGCCGCTGCGTCCCCCAAAGCCGCGCACCCGAACGCTCCCTCCGTCCATGCCTTCCCCACTCACGGACCCGACTGGAAACCAACCGGCAAGTCCGTGTCAGTGACGGCCATCCCGGTCGGGGCTCAGGTGCGGGCGCTGGGAATTGGAGAAGGTGCCGTCTGGGTCTTGGAAGGCAGGCACGTCCTGAGCATCGATCCGAGCACGGCGCGTGTTACAGCCTCATTTCTCGACGTCCCAGGGCTCGGTTTGGCGGTGGGTCACGGATCGCTTTGGACGACACTGTGGAAAGGAGCCTCGCCTGTGTTTCAGCGCGTCGATCCGCACACCCGTCAGATCCTCGCCAATATCCCTGGCTTCGGCGGAGCCGTTGCCTTCGGGGAAGACAGTGTGTGGGTGGCGGACATGCATGACGACTATGTGGCCCGGTTTGATCCGACGACCAGCCAGCGCATCGCGAGCATCGAAGTGGGCGGTCGGTCGTCCGCCATCGTGGTTGGCGCGGGTGCCGTTTGGGTCTTGCGCGCTTCCGACAACGTCGTCACGCGGATCGACCCGGCAAACAACCAGCTAGTGCGAGCCATTCGTTTAGGTCCAGGACCGTGGGGGAGCTTCGGCTTGGCGGCCGGCGAAGATGCCGTGTGGGCGGGACACGGCTACGCGGTGGTGCGCATCGATCCGAAGACGAACCGAGTTGTCCGGACGATTCCCCTCGGCGTTTCGCCACGGAGCATCGCGGTCGCGGGCGCCTGGGTTTGGGCTGGCGGAGACGATGGATCGGTCAGCAGAATTGATCCGCAGAGGAACAAACTGATCGACCAATTTTCACTGACGGCTGGTCCGCTGCTCGAGGCCGCTGCCGGACCAGACGCGCTCTGGCTCGTTGGAGGCAGTGAAGTCTATCGCATCGATTTGTAGAATGAAATCCTTCGAGGGCGAGAATCTGTCCGCCGCTGGTTGCGAAGCATTCGGCGGAGCGCCGCCGCTGATTCCCGATCACAAATTGCTCCGTCCCGTCGGCCGCGGCAGCTACGGGGAAGTGTGGCTGGCCAGGACTGCACTGGGGGCGTATCGCGCCGTAAAAGTGGTGCACCAGAAAAGCTTTGAGTCCGAACGTCCGTATGAGCGGGAATTCTCGGGCATCAAACGCTTCGAGCCGATTTCGCGCTCCCACGAAGGTTTCGTGGACATTCTGCAGGTCGGGCGCAACCAGGCGCAGGGCTATTTCTATTACGTGATGGAGTTGGCCGATGATGCCAATGCTGGTGTGGCTGCGGACACGAGTGCGCCGACGGATCGCAAGCCCACCGCGCGAGAGGATCAAGATCACGGGCTGGCGTCCGCCAGCCGTTACGCTCCGAAAACACTCCGCAGCGAAATCAATCGGCAGGGCCGGCTGCCGATGGAACAATGCTTGCAACTGGCCCTGTCGCTCACCAGCGCGCTGGGGCAATTGCACAAACAAGGCCTGGTGCACCGCGACATCAAGCCATCGAACATAATCTTCGTCAGCGGCCAGCCCAAACTGGCGGACATCGGCCTGGTGGCCACGGTGACCGAGGCGCGCTCCTTTGTCGGCACGATGGGCTTCATTCCGCCCGAAGGTCCCGGCACGCCGCAGGCCGACCTCTACAGCCTGGGCAAGCTGCTTTACGAAATGAGCACCGGCAAGGACCGGAACGAATTCCCCGAGCTGCCCACCAACGCGCGCGAAATGCCGGATCGAGACCAGTTTATGGAGTTTAACGAAGTCCTCCTGAAAGCTTGCCACGGCCAACCCGAAAAGCGTTACCCGTCCGCGGAAGAGATGCACGCTGACCTGGCGCTGTTGCAAAGCGGCAAATCAGTGAGGCGCTTGCGCGCGATGGAATCGAGGCTGGCCTGGGTGACCAGGCTTGGGGTGACGGCTTTGGTCGTGACCGGTATCGCGCTGGGCGCGTTTTGGTATCAGAAAGTACAGGCTCAGCGCGCCGCGGACATTTCCGAGAAAGAGTTCAAGCTGCGACAACAAGCCGAAGCGGAGCGCCAGCGTGCGGTCGCGGCCGAGACGCTGGCCAAGACGGAGGCTAGCAAGAGCCAGCAAGTCGCCCGTATCCTCCAAGAGATGCTGGAAGGAGTCAGACCATCCGTCGCTCTGGGCCGCGATACCGCGTTGTTTCGCGATCTGCTCGTCAGGACAGAATCTCGCCTGACGAACGAACTCCAAAGCCAGTCCGAGGTCGTCGCCGAGTTGCTCACGAGTCTGGGCCGGGCCTATCACGAACTTGGAGATAACGCCAAAGCGGAATCGATGCTTCGCCAAGCGCTGACCCTGCGCAGGAAATTGTTCAGCGCGGACGATCCAAAAGTCGGCCAAACGCTTCAAGGGCTTGCAGTCGTATTATGCTGGAAAGGCGAGCTTGAAGAAGCGGAGAGGCTCGAACGCCTGGCGCTGGCGATACTCAGAAGAGCTTTCGGAAACGAAGACCCCGGCGTTGCCAACTCGCTCGAAGGCCTCGGCGTCATCTACCTGCAAGAGAGATGGCCTGTGGAAGCCGAGAAGACTTTTCGCGAAGTGCTGGCCATTCGCCGAAAACTCTTCGGAGACGAGCATCTGGAGGTTGCTCGGGCGCTAGGTAACCTGGCTGGCGTGCTGGTGCAGCAAGGAAAGCTGGTGGAAGCAGAGGCAATGTCTCGACAGAACGTCGCTCTCTGCAAGAAATTGGTCGGAAACGAACACCCGGAGGTCATTCGCCCGTTGGACAGCCTGGCGGCTGTGCTTCGAGACCAAGATAAATTGGAGGAGGCCGAGACGCTCTACCGTGAAGTGCTCGCCCTGCAGAAAAAGTTCCTCGGCGACGACCATCCGGACCTCGGCTCGTCCCTCGATGATCTGTGTGACGTACTGGCGCGGCAGGGCAAAAAAGATGAGCTTATGTCCGTGGTGCGCGCGGGCACAGCCCTAGGTAGCGCGCCATGGCGGCAATATTTCAGCGAGCGCCTTCAGCTCTTAACGGCGCGCGTGGGCAGTGATCCACCCCCAGGGTGCGCAGCTCTCGTTGATGGCTGGCCCATCAAACAGGCCGACGTTCACGACATGATGCGTGACACGGAGGAAGTGTACCGGCGGACATTTCTGCCTCAGAATCCAGCCGAGTTCGAACGCCGCTTGGAGGAATTGAAAAAAGAAACTCTTGATCGCATCATCGATCGAGTGCTTATCTTCCATGACTTTGAGCGCAGGGGGGGACAAGTCAAGGCGGACTTCGTGCAGAGAGAGGTGGACCACGAGATTAGAATGCGTTTCGGAGACACCAACGGAAGCACCAACGCATTCCTCAGGCTGCTTGATAGACAAGGCATGACCATGCAGCAATTCCGCAAAGAGCGCGAGTTGGCCCTAGCCGTCGATTGGCTGCAGCAGTCCAAGCTCAACGACGTTCCCGATCCGACGCCCGGGGAAGTTGAGCAATATTACACGACCAACCTGAGCCGGTTCCAGGAGGCCGAGCAGATCAAGCTGCGGATGATCTCTCTCAAAGCCTCCTCCACCAGTCCGGACGGCCAAGCGCTGCAACTGGCCCAGAAGATCCTGGCGCAGCTCGATGCCGGTGCGTCCTTTACCCAAATGGCCTCGAACTATTCTGAGGGTTGGCATTCGAGTCAGGGCGGAGACTGGGGTTGGATCGAAACCTCCAAGCTCAAGAAGGGCTTGTCGCAGATCGCGTTTGCGCTCACGCCCTGTCAACCCAGTCCGGTCGTCTCCCTGGCATTGGAAGGCGACGCTTACTGGACATTTGAATACGACAAATCAGGCCAGATTGTCCGCGGCCACAAGTACACCGAGAAAGACGAGCCTGTGGAAGAGAAGCTATTTGCGAATCAGCCCAGCGATCTTGCCCCAACACCGCAAGAATTCTACCTGATGCTGGTCGAGGAGAAGCGCCCAGCGCACACCAAGTCGCTGGCCGAAGTACGCGATGAAATCTGGAGGCTCGTCCGCGAGCAGAAGCGTTCCAGAGCCGAACAAGACTGGCTCAACACACTGCGTACCAACGCAGTCATCCTGCGAGCTCCCCCGTCCGCGGCTCCCTGAGCTGTCGCAGGCGCGGAGGGCAGCCGCACTTGCCCAGTCTGCAAACCGACAGCCAGGGAAACATTGACTGCGCCGCCAGCAGCCACGGCGGCATTGGATGTTTCCTCTTCACCCCGCCGGTCTTAAATCAGCTCGGCTGGACGGATCCGGCCGCGAGCCTTTTCGTGCTGGTTGATTACGCAGGCTTGGCCAACCAGTACCTCGGAGGTGCTCTCGGCACTACCATGGATGGTTCGGTCAGTGAAGAGCCGCTGGCAGACGGGCGCGCTGATGTCACCGTGTTGGTGCACACCAAGAATGCCTTGACCTGGGCGGTCGCAGGCTTCGACTCCGCCAACGGACCCTTGCTCTTTGGCCATCGGGCCCAGGATGTGGCCGGGGGCGCGGACGCCGCCTTGGGCGAGTCCACCTTGCAACTGCGCTTCATCAACACGGCGCGCCGCCGAGACTGGCGCGGCGCGATGACTGATAATCCGGAATTACGGTTGAGCGCGGCTGGAACAAATTGCGACACCTGGGACAATCTCGAAATTAAAAGGCGAACATTGCAGAAAATCCCTGGCAGGAGTAAAAGCAAGATAGTACAGACACCAAAGCCCATCAGGTCGCCATGCCTGATAGCCTGCCATATCCGGAGTCGCCCCAAGGGGAGGATGCGTCCTTAGCGGATTCGACGTCACCCCGCGCCGCGCCGCTGCAAGTCCCCGTTCACGAAGTGCTGTGCCCCATCGGCCGGGGCAGTTCCGGGCAGGTCTGGCTGGCGCGCAACGTCATGGGCACCTATCGCGCGGTCAAGGTGGTTTATCGGAAGAGCTTCGACAGCGACCGTCCCTACGACCGCGAATTTACGGGCATAAAAAAGTTCGAGCCGATTTCACGCTCCCACGAAGGATTCGTCGATATCTTGCAAGTAGGCCGGAACGACGTCGACGGCTATTTCTACTATGTGATGGAGTTGGCGGATCGGGCGGACGGAGTAACCAGTCATCAGGGTTCAGCAACTCGAGAGCAGCCTCCGGCCACGGCGGTGTCGCCGGGCAAGGCGACGGCACAGGATACGGAACACTGGACACCGAATAGCTACTCCCCGAAAACCCTCCATAGCGAAATCAAGAAGTCCGGACGACTGCCGGTTGAGGAATGCCTGCAACTGGCGCTGTCCCTCAGCAGCGCGCTGGGGCAATTGCACAAGCACGGCCTGGTGCACCGCGACATCAAGCCCTCCAACATCATCTTCGTGGACGGCCAACCCAAGCTGGCGGACATCGGCCTGGTCGCCAGCGTGACCGAAGCGCGCTCGTTCGTCGGCACCGAAGGCTTCATTCCCCCCGAAGGTCCGGGCACGCGGCAGGCCGACCTCTACAGCCTCGGCAAGGTGCTCTACGAGATGAGCACGGGAAAGGACCGGACCGACTTTCCGGAGCTGCCGACGCTGGTGCGCGAGTTGCCCGAACGCGAGCAACTCATGGAATTCAATGAAGTCCTGCTCAAAGCCAGCCATAACAATCCGGAATGCCGGTACCAGTCCGCGGAGGAAATGCACGCGGACCTGGCGTTGTTGCGGGGTGGAAAATCGATCCGCCGTTTGCATCTGGTCGAGCGCCGGCTGGCCATCATTACCAAGCTGGGTTTTCTCGCCGTGGCGACCGCAGCGCTGACGGTCGGAGCGTATTTCATTCAAGACGCCCGCCGGCAAGCCGCGGAAGAAAGGCGACAACAGGCTGAGCAATTGCGTGAACGCGCGCAGAAAGCGGAGAAGGACGCCAAGGAAAAGCTTTGGGAATCCTACCTCGCGCAGGCGCGCGCCAATCGGTGGAGCGGTCGCGCCGGCCGCCGTTTCGACAGCCTCGAAGTTCTCGCCGAGGCCGCGCGCATGCGGCCAGACTTGTCTCTGCGCAACGAGGCGATTGCCTGCATGACTCTGCCCGACATGCGTCCGAAGCAAACCTGGGACGCGTTCCCGACGGGTACCGCCGGAGTCGCCTTTGGACATAAAGTCGAACGCTATGCCCGCAGCGATCAGAATGGAGATATCAGCATTCGCCGCGTGAGCGACGACTCGGAAATTGCTCTTTTGCCGGGCAAGGGCAGGCCCTTTTGGGTTTTGCGGTTTAGTGAGGACGACGAAATGCTCGCAGTCAAAGATGAGCCAGGAGGTTTTTACGTTTGGGACCTGGCCCGGCAAAAGAAACTCATGTCTGGATCGCACGCTGTCGGCGGAAGCGGCCTGTGCTTCAGTTCCGATGGCCGCGCCATCGCGGTGGCCGACCATGGGGGATCCATCTACTTGTATGAGGCTGCTTCGGGGGTTCAACTTGAATCGCTTGAAGCTGGGCCCATTCCGAACTGTCTTGCCTTCGACCCAACCGGCCGATACCTCGCCGTCTCCAGCCAGCAAACCCCACAGGTGCATCTGCGTGACCTGTCGACTGGCCAGCTCGTGGCGAGGCTCCAGACTTTTCCAGGGGGTGTATCCGGGATTGCGTGGCGCGAAGACGGCAAGCTGCTCGCCTGCGCTTGTGGCGACCACCAGATTTATGTTGTCGAAGTGGATGATCCGGCGACCGCAGACCGAAAGAAACCTACACTCGTGTTGCAAGGTCATACGGGCTCCGCGCAGCAGGTCGCTTTTAGCCATGACGGCACGCTGCTCGCCAGTTGGGGTTGGGATGCGGCTGTTCGGCTATGGGATGCTTTCGATGGACACCAACTCGTCTCGGTCTCGGGCAGTTGGTTGGGACACTTCAGCGCGGATGACCGACGCTTTATTGTTCGAGCAGGCGCGAAAGCCGCGCTCTGCGACGTCGCGACCGCGCGCGAGTATCGCGTGCTCCGCAGCACCGGAGACGTCAGTCTGGGTCCAGGACACGCCGACTTCAGTCCCGACGGGCGCCTCCTGGCCTCTGCGCACAGCGATGGAGTTCGACTTTGGGACCTGACAACTGCAAGACTTCTGGCCTTCTTGTCCACCGGCGAAACACGCTCGATCAATTTCGATCCGGCGGGGACCAGCCTGTTCGTCTGCGCGAAGAAGCAATTGACCCGCTGGCCGATCCACTCCCACCGCCAGCAGACAGAAACCATCTGGCGCTTCGGCCCCCCCGAGCCACTGGTCGAACGGAAAGACCAATCCTTTCTGTGGGCCTCTCTGTCGTGCGACGGCCGCGCCCTCGCCGTCGTCGGCGAGACTCCGGATCGGGTAACCGTTCACGATCTGAAGAACGGAGGATCAACCTTCTTGCTCGAAGGTCACCCGAGCGCGCATTGCGTGACCGGCAGCCCGGACGGCCAATGGATCGCCAGTTATCAGTGGCCGTACCCAACGGTCAGGGTGTCAGAGGTGCGCAACGGAAAAGTGGTGGCCACATTTGCCAACTCGTATGGCAAGCCCGCCTTCAGCCGGGACAGCAAATGGCTGCTCTCCGGCACCCTCGATGAGTATAGCCTGTGGCAAGTCGGTTCCTGGAAGTTGGAGCGGCGGATCGCCAAAGAGTCAGGAGGCAACGGCCCGGTGAGTGCCTTTTCACACGACGGGAGAGTTCTTGCCATCGAACATTCCCAGCGGACGCTCAAGCTGCTCGATATCGCCAAGGGCTTCGAGGAACTGGCCACGCTGGAGATGCCCGAGCCCATGCAGTTCTCCTGGCTTGCCTTCAGTCCGGATGACGCCGTGTTGGCCGCACCGGATGGGACTCACCAGATCCACCTCTGGGACTTGCGCCTGATCCGCCAACAGTTGGCCTCGATGAAACTCGATTGGGGCCTGCCGCCTCTTCCGCCGGCCGCCGGAGACGGAAGGTCCGAGAAATTGACAGTTGTCGTCGTGGATTGCGAAGACAGGGCCACGCTGCCCGACAATTACCAGGATCCGGCTCTGGCGGGTTTGGTTCCGCCGCGCGATCCCCAGGCGACAGCCAAACTGATCGATTTGACCGATCACTACAATACGATGTTATACAAAGCGTGGTGGACGGGTGATTTGCCGTTCGGGCTCCAGACGCTCGGTGGCGTGCAGTTCGACATCCGCGGGCAGATCACCGTCGCTTCGCTGGCTGACCGTCACGAGCCTAACTTTAAAGTGCCTGCGCGAGTCACCGGGATTGCGCTTCGCCAGAAGGTCCGAGTGCTCCACTTCCTCCAGGGCTCCAGTTACATCGCGGCAGAAGGAACGCAAATCGGAAGCTACACCATCCGTTACGCCGACCACCGCGCTGAGAAGGTGCCGCTCATTTATGGCCGGAATACGCGAGACTTCAATGCGCTTTCCGATTCCAGGCAGACGCAGGACTCGCTGGTGGTGTGGTCGGGCGGCCGGGTCATGGGCGTCTCCCCGCGACTGTTCAAATTCTCCTGGGAGAACCCATTCCCTGCAGTTGAGATTGAATGTCTGGATTTCGAAACGAGCATGACCAAGTCGATTCCATGGCTCATCGCCATCACCGCGGAGTGATCGCACGGCCCGGGAATGGCAAATCGGCGAACCAACACATGAGATTTCCTGAAAGAAATGCTGAGCCGTGGCGAACTGTCTTTGCGTAATTATAACAGAGAGCAGTCGAACCAACGCTGACGAAAAATCCTGGGGTCGACGGACAAAAACCATTCAAGGCCAGGCCAGGAAACGTTCGCATGAAAAAGCCATCTGCCATCGATCGGCGCCCCCAGCGAGTTTGGTTCGCGGCCACGCTCCTCTTCGCGAGCTCCATTCTCGGCGGCTGTCTCCAAGTACGCTCGTACGTCGATCCGAAGTTGCCGCGGGCCAGCCTTGCCGATATTCAACCCCCTCAATCCACGGGACAGGCTCGTCCGCTTCAACTTGCCTTTGAATTTCAACGCAACGGGTCACCACATGGCGGCGTCGCCCGGCAAGTCCGGCCGCAAATCGTCCGCGTTCTGACTGACTCGAAGCTCTTCTCCAGCGTCTCGGCCGGCAACTCGAACGAGGAGGCACGATTTGAGATCGTGCTGAACAACCTCGCCAACATTGGTGATGCGGCCGGCAAAGGTTTCCTGACCGGCCTGACCTTTGGCGGAGCGGGCTCCCTGGTCACCGACAGCTATGTGATGAGCGCCACCTTTACCGCGCCAGGCAAACCTCGGGTCAGCAAAACTTACGAGCATGCCTTGCACACCACGATTGGTAACAAGAAAGGCCCGGAGGGGCTCCAGCCCAAATCCGTCAAGGAGGCGTTTGAAGAAGTGGTCGACCAGTTAATGCTGAACCTGCTGCGTGATTTGCAGAAGGAAGGCGCGCTCTAGGTGAGATTATGAAATTCACCTTGAGCAATCTCATCCTTTTCACTGGTTGGGTTCTGACGCTTCCTTTCACCAGCTCGGCTCAGGAGCAGAATATCGCGAAGCGATTTTACTTCGGCGTCGACAGCGGGGCGACCTGGCAGCAGCCCATCACGGTGAAGGAGAAGGACTCGCTGTCCGGTTCCATCACGCGGGAAAAGGCGCGGTTCGATACCGGCCTGCGGCTCGACGTGGCCGATGGCTACCAATTCACGGACTGCCTTGCGGCGGAACTGGAGGGCGGCCTGATCTTCAACGCGGTCCGGGGGAATTCCGGAAATACCAGGTTTAATTCGGAAGTGGACGACGTCCTGCATGTTCCTTTCTTCCTGAACCTCGTTGGCCGCGTCCCTACGCACACCCGGCTGAAACCATTTATTGGCGCTGGCGTGGGCGGGATGTATACCAGCCTGGAGTCCGTTGGTTACTACTTCAGCACGAGCACCGTCGACACCGATCTGGTCTTCGCCTACCAGGGTTCGGCGGGGCTACGCTACGAAATCAGCAGGAAGGTCGAATTGGGCCTCGCCTACAAGTACACCGGCACGCTGGGCCATACCTTCGACCGTCTTTCCACGACCACTTCGGGCGATCAAGTCCACTCCGTCCTCGTTTCGGTGCTAATACGATGGTGAGAGTCTATTTGAGCCTTTTTGAAAACCAATTTATGAAGACGAAATCTCTACCTAAAGGCAGCCAGACCCCGGACATTGGGCGTTGGATGCAATGGCTGCTATTCTTGAGCATTGCGCCAGGCATCACCGGCGCGCCGAGCCTCAGAGTAGGCCCGACTGTGCCACTCGGCGGACTGAGCGAGGCGGCCGAAGTCGCGCGCGACGACAAGGGCATTGCCCACATCCACGCGCAGAACGAGCACGACTTGTTTTTCCTCCAGGGCTATGTGCACGCGCAGGATCGCCTGTTCCAAATGGACATGAACCGGCACCTCGGGCGAGGGGCTCTCGCCGAACTGCTCGGCGAAGCCGCCCTGCCCACCGATGTGCAACTGCGCGTCATCGGGCTCCACCGCGCGGCGGAACGCACGCTGCCCGTCCTCTCGCCTCGTGTGCGCGCGGTCTTGCAAGCCTACGCCGATGGTGTGAACGCCTGCGTGCGAGCCAACCCACTGCCGCCGGAGTACGCCGCGCTGGAACTAACGCGCATTGAGCCGTGGACGCCGCTCGATTCGGAGATCATCGTCAAACTCATCACGTTTGACCGCGCCTTTGAACTCGACGTGGCTCCCACCGTCACGCTCCTCACTTATCAGCAGGCCGGCCAGGCCCTGGGCTTCGACGGAACTGCGCTTTTCTTTGAAGATCTCTTCCGGGCCGCGCCGTTTGATCCGGCCTCGACCATTTCCGATGCCTCCGTCGCCGTCACCTCAGCGCGGACGCTCAACCGTCGGGTGGCCCAGAACGCCCGGACCAACGCCTCGAGCAGGAATGGCGCGACGCTCCAGTTGTGCCGGCATTACTTGAACCAGATACAAGACCTGCCCGTGTTCCATCGTCTGCTCGAGCGCGGCGAGCACGCCGGCTCGAACCAATGGGGCGTCAGGGGGGACCACACCGTCACCGGCCATGTCATGATCGCCAATGACACGCACCTGTCGCTCGGGGTGCCCGACTTGTGGCACCCGATCCATCTGCATGCCGGCCGCCTCAATGCTGCGGGGAGCAGCGTGGCCGGCGTGCCTTGCGTCATCCTCGGCCACAACCGGCACATCGCCTGGGGCGCCACCACCAGCTACGCGGACGTGACCGACACGTTCCAGGAACAGATTCTGCCCGACACCAATTCACCGAGCGGCTTGAGCATCGTCCACGCCGGACAAAACGAACCGATCATTCCCATCCCCGAAGTCTTTCGGAAGAATAACTCTGACGGACAGCCGGACAATCTGACCGTCGTCCCGCCCAGCGCGGATATTCAGCCCGCAACGCTCATCGTCCCGCGACGCAACCACGGTCCGATCGTCCAACTCGACCTGGCCCACGGCACTGCCCTGAGTGTGCAATACACGGGCTTCAGTCCGACACGCGAGTTGGAGGCATTCCTGGCTTGGAATGAGGCCAAAGGCCTGGAGGATTTCCTCGAAGGTCTGCAGTTCTTCGACGTTGGCTCGATCAACTGGGCCTGTGCCGACACTCAAGGCAACCTGGGCTTCTTCAGCAGCTCGGAAGTGCCGGTGCGCGAAGATTTGCAAGCCGGGTCCGTGCACGGAGCCCCGCCGTTCCTCATCCGGGATGGCACCGGTGGCAACGAGTGGCTGCCCGTGCAGCACCCCCAGCCGGGACAGGCCATCCCCTACGAAATCCTGCCCTTCGAGGAAATGCCGCATCTCCTCAACCCGCCGGCGGGCTGGTTCGTCAACTGCAACAACGATCCGGTCGGCCACACCCTCGACAACAACCCGCTCAATCAACTTCGCCCCGGCGGCGGCATCTTCTATCTTGCCAGGAACTACGAGATCTACCGCGCTGGCCGCGTCACGCAGCTCATCCGCGCGAAGCTCGAGAACGGCGGCAAGATCTCCAACGCTGACATGCGGAGGATCCAGTCCGATACCGTGCTGATCGACGCGCAGGTCTTCGTGCCCTACATCGTCACTGCGCTGGCGAACGCGCGCTCGAGCGCCGAGCCCGCCCTGGCCGCCTTCGCCACCGACGCCAGGGTGGCCGAAGCCGTGCGGCGGCTGGGCGCGTGGGATTTCACCACACCGACGGGCATCCCCGAAGGCTACGATGCCGGTGGGACGTTCGGCCTGCCCGCCTCGCCCTCGAGCACGCAGATCGCGGCCAGCGTCGCCGCCACGATCTACGCAGTCTGGCGCGGCCAAATCATCCGCAACACCATCGATGCGCCGCTCGCGCCACGCGGTTTGCCAGTGGCGGACGATCAGCACGCCCTGGCGGCGCTGCGCAATCTGTTGGAAAAATTCCACCTCACCGGCGGAGTGGGCGCTTCCGGTTTGAACTTCTTCGACGTGCCCGGGGTTGCTTCACCCACGGACCGGCGCGATGTGCTGATTCTCAAAAGCCTCTCGGACGCGCTGACGCTCCTCGCTGGAGATGGCTTCGCCACCGCCTTCGCCCACTCAGCAAACCCCGACGATTACCGCTGGGGTAAATTGCATCGGCTTGTGCTCAAGCATCCGCTGGGCGGGCCATTCAACCTCCCCCCGGCCGCGGGGGCATGGCCGGCGCCTTTGCCCGGACTCGAGGGCCTGCCGCTCGACGGCGGCTTCAGCACGGTGGACGTGGGCAATCCCGTCGGCGGCGTGCGCGGCAACGACGCGGATGCGTTCATGTTCGACCACGGCGCGGCCCACCGACTGATCGCCGAGGCGACGCCGGCGGGCATGCGCGGCGAGTTCTCCTGGCCGGGCGGACCCAGTGGCGTGCTGGGCAGCCCGTATTATGCCAGCGCGCTGCCAAGCTGGCTGGTGAATGAGACATTTCCAGTCTTGCTCCGGAACCGAGAGCAGACCCGTAACATGGTGACGACGTTCGTCCCTCTGGAGTAACCCGACAGGACGGCGACAAGTTGTTCCACCGCCGCCGCGTCAACGTTTACGCACCCAGACGAATGGCTAATAAAATGGCTAACAAAAGGTGCAGAGCGAGTAGGTCGCGATTAGGCAAAGTAGTGCTTGAGTAGCCAAGCCGATAGGGTAGTTTTGTCTCGAAAACCCCGTCGGAATGGGCCGATTCCGACCGTCGCCTCAATGATTACCCGGATACGAAGGTTCGATTCCCTTCACCCGCTCCACGGATAATCGTTTCTGCAATTGCGCAGTGCCCGTCAGAGTGGACGGTTCACCAAGCCGCGTGCTTCTGCAATCGCCTTCATATTGCATGGTTCCTGACAAAACCCTCCAAGACGTTGTTGGAAAAAAGAAGGGCACTGGAAAGACAACCCTGCTATAACCGCATCACGCATGAAGCCCGGAAAGTCGATGGTCCGCAGGCCTGCAGCGCTACGGTCGCGCGCGGCAAGCCTCCTGGCTTTTATGGTGTTGCCCTTCAGTTCCATTGTTCCCGGCAGCGCCCTTGCCGCCAACGCCCCTGAGACCAGCGGCCATTGGTCGCTGCAGCCGTTGCAGGCGCCAGTTGTGACGCGAACGAGCGACGACACCTCTCCCATCGACGCCTATATCACCGCCCGGCTGGCCACCAACGGCCTGGCGCTCTCGCCCGAAGCGAATCGGGCG